>Ga0136633_1001437_pt1 | contig 17552 bp, 21 predicted proteins | sample AntDrymeUQ832206_2_FD_105494 | JGI IMG/M metagenome (GOLD analysis project Ga0136633, IMG submission 105494) | Polar desert sand microbial communities from Dry Valleys, Antarctica - metaG UQ83 (22.06) | ecosystem: Environmental > Terrestrial > Soil > Desert | place: Antarctica: Dry Valley...
CGAGGAGCCAGACCGGCCAGATCGGCCGTAGCCGAGGCCCGCGCCCGCGGAAGCCGACCCAGGCCGCGCGGCCGAGGAGATACAGAAGCGGCGGATAGACGAGTGGGACGCTGTGGAAGATCTCGCCGCGGTTGAAGAAAGCAAGCGAGACCGAGAAGGCGAGCAGCGCCAGCAGGTCGAGATTGCGGAGCGATAGGGGCCGGCGGAAGTCCGCCAGCCCGACCAGGAACAAACCGCAGAGCCCGAGCCAGACGTACCAGGTCTGAAGCGTCTTGCCGCCGAACGCCCCCGCGCGGCCTCGCGCCATCTTCCACGCGACCTGAGGTCCAGTCCACGCCTCGGTCACCTGTCCGCTCAGATCCTCGACGGTGACGAGCGCGATCTGGCCGGCGTCGCCCGACCACGCTTTCACGACCCAGGTCTTCTGCACGGGCCTGAAGGTCGCGGACGTCGTCGGGTCGGGCGGGTATCGCTCCAGCCAGCGCGCGACCTTCGGCTGGCCGAGCGCGATCCGAGTCGCCTCGTCTTCGGTCAGGCGAGCGATCTCGGCGCCGTTCGCGAGCGGCGTGAGCACGGCAGCCGCGACCACGGCCGCTGCGAGCAGGATCAGGCGCGGTGCCCGAACGACCAGAGCTTGTTGCCGACGAAGTTCACCGGGGTGACGAGGACGATCGCTATCGCCTGGGCGATCACCTTGCCGAGACCGATCGTGACGAGCAGATGTAGCACCGTCAGGTTGGCGACGAGCGCCAGCGTGGAGACGATCAGGAATCTCATCCCCTGGTACGCGACTCCTCCACGCTGCGCTCGGAACGTCCAGAGCCTGTTCCAGGTGTAGTTGTTCGTGACCGCGACGAGGAACGAGCCTACGGCAGCCGAGATGTAGTGCAGGCCGACGCCGTCGAGGAGAAGCGTGTACACGGCCAGGTTGACGACGTAGCCCGTGGCGCCGACTACGCAGAACTTGACGAGCTGCTCCCAATTGCCGCGGCGACGAAGGGCGGCGCTCACCCGCGCACGCTTCAGGGGCACGCTCACTTCGGCGGAGGACGAGTCCACAGACGGCGAGGGTAGCCCAGACTTCGGCTACGGCCCGACTCAAGCGAGTCAGCCACCTCGGAAGCCGCTTGCGCCGACCAGCGGTACGAAGCGGCACGGGATCGACACCCTCTCCGCCGGCCCGCGCTCGGACTTGACGACCTGAACGAGCTCCTGACCCCAGCGCGTGCCGCGCGGAACGACAAGCCGCCCGCCGGTAACGAGCTGCTCGTACAGAGCGCTCGGCACGGTGGGCGCAGCTGCGGCCACGGCGATGGCGTCGAACGGCGAACGTTCGGGCATACCGAGCGAGCCGTCGCCAAGCCGGACGTCGACCTCACCGTAGCCCGCGCTGACGAGCGCCGCCCGTGCCCTCTGGGCGAGCTCCGGTACTCGTTCCACGGTCGTCACTTCGCGCGCGAGCTCTGCGAGCACCGCCGCCTGATATCCGGAGCCCGTACCGACGTCGAGGACGTGCTCGTCTCCTTCGAGCTCGAGAAGCGAGCAGATCGCTGCGACGATGAACGGCTGTGAGATCGTCTGACCCGAGCCGATAGGAAGCGCCCCGTCCTCGTAGGCAAGCCCGCCCATCGACTCGGGGACGAAGAGCTCGCGCGGCACTCGGGCCATCGCAGCAAGAACGCGCTCGTCTCCGATCCCGCGCTGCCGGAGCTGGCGCTCGACCATGAGCCGCCTCGCCTCTGCCGGATCAGCGGGCACCCGGCTCGCGGCGGTCACTTCGCGAGGGTGCGCAGTCCGGCGTAGCGCGCGGCCTGGCGTCCGCGCATGCGGGCTGCGAGCGCCGGCAAGATCACCGTCACGACGTAACCCGCCAAGGGGATCAGCGCCAAGAGCAGGACGAGTACTCCGACGGCTCCGATGTAGGCCCCGACTCCAAGCCGTGTTGCCCCGCGGCGCATCGCGCCGACAACGACGACAGCTGCCGCGAGCGCCCCGAGAGCGCCTCCGACGACGCCCGCAATTGTCTCGGTCGTGTCGCCGACGAGGTATCCGATCCCAGCGCCGGCGGCCACGCCGAGCGCGACGGAAACGCCGATTCCAACCATGTTCGCGGCAAGCAGCCCGGAGAGGATCACGCCGAGCCCGAGCCCGAGGCCGAGGGTCAGGCCAATCGTGTACCAGTCGCCCACCGTCGCCAGTCTACGGCCAGCGTCCTTCGCCACTGCAATCCGCTGCGCTGCCGTTCCCGTAGGTCCCGGTGCATCCACGGAGAGGGAGGTACGGCAATGCGCAAGCGCAATGTCACGGTCGCGGTCGTGCTCGTCCTGGGCGCCTTGCTCGTCGCGTCTCTGGCGGTCGCAAGCGGCGGCAAGAGGAACGTGAGAGCCGGAGATCTCATCGGTTACGAGGAGAACCCCGACATCTCGACAGTCGCGATGGGCTCGTTCAAGGCGACCCTCGACGGCGACGCCCAGACGATCGCCTACGAGCTCAGCTACACAGGTCTCGAGGGCACGGTCCAGCAGGCGCACATCCACTTCGCAAAGCGAGCGGTGAACGGGGGCATCACCTTGTTCCTCTGCTCGAACCTCGGCAACGGGCCGGCGGGAACGCCAACGTGCCCGCAGGAGGGCACGGTCTCCCGGGTCGTCGGAGCGGCCGACATCCTTGCGCCCGGCACTCAGGGCATCGAGGCCGGCAACTTCGCCGAGCTCGCAGCGGCCATTCGCAACGGGAGCACGTACGCAAACGTGCACTCGACGAAGTGGCCGAGCGGCGAGATCCGCGCCCAGATCAACGACCGCTGACGCCAGGCGACTGAAGCCGGCACAAGGGGGTCAGACCGGGCGGGTCTGACCCCACCCACTCTGCGCCGCCTGGCACAAAGGGGGTCGGGCCCGGCGGGGTCTGACCCCACCCACGAAGAGGGTCGGGGTCGGCGGATCCCGGCCCTCTTCGTACTCGACGCTAACCAGACTCCAGCCGGGCGATCACGGCCAGACCGAAGGCAGCGGCCCGGGCTCCGTCGACCACACGGTGGTCGAACGTGATCGCGATCGTTCCCTGATCGCAGACGACGACCTCGCCGTCCCGCACGACTGGCCGCGGTGCGATCCGTCCAACGCTGAGGATCGCGACCTCGGGGTGGTTCACGATCGGGGTCTGAAAGAGCCCGGCGAGCTTTCCCGCGCTGGAGATCGTGAACGTGGAGCCTCGCAACTCGTCGGCCGTGATCGTCCCCGTCCGCGCGGCGTCGGCGAACCGCTCGATCTCGGCGTGGATCTCGGCGACCGAGCGCCCGCGGCAGTCGCGCACGACGGGCACGACGAGGCCCTGCTCCGTCTGCACGGCGACCCCTATGTCGCAGCGGTCGAGATAGACGATGTCGCCACCGTCGAGACGCGCGTTCAGCTCCGGGAAGTCGACGAGCGCCTCGGCGCAGGCCTTGACGACAGTCGCCAGCAGCTCGGCGCGCGGCACTGCGCCGAAGTCGCACTCCTCGACCCAGGTGACCGGCGGAACCTCGCGATGAGCGCGGGACATGTGCTCGGCGATGAGGCGGCGAACTCCTCGCAGCGGCTCACGACGACCTTCCACCGGCGCCGAATCGACCGTCGAGGCGGAGTGCACGTCCTCCTCGGTGATCCTGCCTCCCGGACCTGTACCAGCGACGCCTGCGAGCTCGACGCCCAGCTCCTCCGCGATGCGCCGCACGAGTGGCGTCGCCTGAACCCGCCCGCCCGGTTCCTGCGCCCGCGCTCGCGAGGCAGGGCTTTGCAACGGACTCTTGCTTGCTGGTTGTGGCGGGGCGCTCGGCAGCGACTCGCCCGGCAGCGGCTCCCCCGCTTGGCCGATGACGACGAGCACCGCGCCAACCGGCGCGATCTCCCCCTCGGCGACGCGGATCTGGAGAACGGTTCCTGCGTACGGCGACGGAATCTCGACCGTGGCTTTGTCGGTCTGGATCTCGACCAGCGGATCGTCCTCGGCGATCTCCTGCCCTTCGGCGACGAGCCAGCGGGCGACCTCGCCTTCGGTCAACCCTTCCCCGAGGTCGGGCAGCTTGAACGACTGCGCCATCTCAGGGGATTGTCGTGAAGCGGATCGCGTCGTGCGGCAGCACGGCGTGGATGCCCTTGACGCCGTTCACAACCTGGGTGACGCGCAGGTCGACGACGACGCTCGCGAGGGCAAGCGCGTCCGCCCGCTCGACTCCGTGCTCGCGCCCCATGAGGTCGAGCATCGCGTCGACCGCGATCGCAGCGGCTTCGTCGAGATCCTCGTGGAACCCGAAGGTGAGCCAGCCCTCCGGTGTCCAGGCGACGGGCGTCGCGAGAGCCGGCGCGTCGCGCGCCGTCAGTGTCAACTCGGCACGCTCGAGCTGGCACTCGATCGCAAGCTGCGATACCTCGCCGTCGCCCTGCCGCGCGTGGCAGTCGCCAGCCGAGAAGAGCGCGCCCGCCACCGGGATCGGCAAGTGCAACCGCGTCCCCGCGACGAGCTCCTTGCAGTCGATGTTTCCGCCGAAGACCCGAGGTGGGCTGGTCGAGTGCACGCCGGGCTCCGGCGGAGGCATGCCCATGACGCCGAGGAACGGCGCGAGGTCGACTTCCCGCCCGCGTTCGTCGCGACCAAGTCCTTGGCCAACGTCCAGCTCCCAGTGCAATAGCGCGCCGTTCTCCGTGAGCCCGAGCACCTCGTTCAGCGGAGTCAGCCAGTCGCCGGCCGCGGTAAAGCCCCACGAACCAGGAACGACGCGACCGATTGCGACCTCGAGGATCTGCCCGGGCGCTGCACCCCGCACCTCGATTGGGCCGATCAGCGGGTGACCTGAATCGAGCTCCTCGTCGCGCGGCTCGAACTTCGTGCCCGGCTCGACGTGCCAACCAGCGTCGAGGCACGAGAACGCGATCGTGTCACCCGAGTCGATCGCCAGCACCGGCTCCAGATCTGTGGAGAAGTGCCCGTGCAACGTCCGCCGCTCGAGCGGGATCTCATGCAGTGTCACGCGGAGAGCAGCCGGCGAACCGCGTCCACGACTCGCTCGACCGAGGGCATGTACGCGTCCTCGATCTGCCAGTACGGGTACGGCACGTCGTAGCCCGTGACCCGCAGCACCGGCCCCTGAAGGTCGTAGATCGCCTTCTCGGCGAGGACCGCCGCGACCTCGGCCATGTAGCCGCAGGTCCTCGGCGCCTCTTGAACGAGAACGGCTCGTCCCGTCTTCCGCACCGAGCCCAGAAGCGAGCCCTCGTCCAGCGGCTTCAGGGTTCGCAAGTCGAGCACCTCGACGGAGACGTCGTCGGCGAGCGCATCCGCGGCCTTCCCGGCGAGAGGAACCATCGCGCCGTAGGCAACGAGTGTGACATCCGTCCCCTCCCGAACGACCCGCGCCGCTCCGAGCGGCACGACGTGCTCTCCTGCGGGCACCTCGGTCTTCGCCGTTCGGTAATGGAGCTTGGGCTCGAAGACGACGACCGGGTCGGGATCGCGAATTGCCGCAGCGAGCAGCCCCTTCGCATCGGCGGGATTCGAGGGAATCGCGACCTTCACACCCGGCGTGTGCACGTAGTACGTCTCCGGGGAGTCGTCGTGCAACTCGGGAGCCCGCACGCCTCCGCCGTAGGGCATACGAATCACCAGCGGGAACGCCATCTTCCCGCGCGTCCGCCAGCGATAGCGGCCGACGTGGTTGATGAGCTGGTCGAGCGCCGGGTAACTGAAGGCGTCGTACTGCATCTCGCACACGGGCCGCCAGCCCGCCATGCAGAGGCCGATCGCGGTGCCGAGGATTCCGGCCTCTGCCAGCGGCGTGTCGATGCAGCGCTCGTGGCCGAAGCGTTCTTGGAGTCCCGCCGTGGCGCGGAAGACGCCCCCAAGCAGGCCGACGTCCTCCCCCAGGACAAGAACCGACGGATCGCGCTCCATCTCGACGTGCAGCGCGTCATTCACCGCTTCCACGAGCAAGCGCTCAGGCACCGATGACCCTCCGCAACTCTGCAAGGTCGTCCGCGAACGAGGCCGGCGGGTCGGCTAGCGCGTGCTCGAACACGAGCCCCGGGTCGGCGAGCGGCTCGGCCTCGGCCTCCGCGATTCCCGTGCGCATCAGGTCGAGCGCCTCCTGCTTGACGTCCTCCGCCTGCGCGTCCGTGAGAAGACCAAGCCGCCGAAGGTAGGCCTCGTAGCGACCAACGCATTCGTTGTCCCGCTCCTCCTGAACACGCTCCTCGTCGATGTAGATCGACGGGTCGTCAGCGGTCGCGTGCGGCGCCGCGCGATACGTGACGGCCTCGATGAGCGTCGGGCCGTCGCCCGCTCTTGCGCGTGTCACCGCCTCGCGGGTCGCATCGAGGACCGCAAGCACGTCGCCGCCGTCCACGCGCACACCCGGCATCCCGTAGCCGATCCCCTTGTCCGCCAGGGTCGGCGCGGCGGTTTGCGCGGAGAGCGGAGTCGAGATCGCCCACTGGTTGTTGTTGCAGAAGAAGATCACGGGCGCTTTCAGGACTCCGGCGAAGGTCGCACCTTCGTGAAATGCGCCCTCGGAGGTCGCGCCATCCCCGAAGTACGCGATCGCGACCCGATCCTCGCCTTTGAGCTGCGACCCCCACGCGAACCCGACCGCGTGCGGCACGTGGGTCGCGATCGGGACACAGATTGAAGCAACGCCCCATTCCTTTGGGTTCCACCAGCCGGCCGGATGACCGCGCCACCACGAGAGCACGGTGGAGACGGGCAATCCGCGAAGGAGCCCGATCGCGGACTCGCGGTAGCTCGGAAAGATCCAGTCCCGCTCCTCGAGCGCGAAGACGGAGCCCGCCTGCATCGCCTCGTGGTTCCAGAAGATCGCGTACGTGCCGATGCGCCCCTGGCGGTGGTAGATGACGGAGCGCTCGTCGTATGTCCGCAGCAAGACGAGATTGCGGTAGAGCGCGAGGTGCTGCTCGGGCGTGAGGTCGATCTCGCCGTCGGGAAGCGCGTGACCGTCGCCGATGACGCGGCGCAGCCCTCCTTCCGCCGGCAGCACCTGGCTCATCGCCGCGCCAGTCTAGATGGAGCCCGACTCAGCGGAAGCAGTCGGGGCAGGTCACGTTCTTCCCCGTCGCGAGCTTCGTCACCCAGTCGCTCAGCACGACCCCGTCCACGCGGGTGGAGTAGAAGCGCGGAGACGGAAGCGCGCAGTGGTAGTTGCCGCAGGCGAGGTACGAGCGGTAGTTCTGACGTTTCTTCAACTGCGTCTCCTGCAGGCGCAGGAGCGGCTCGAAGGTCGACCGGTCGCCACCGTACGCACGCAGGAACATCTTCTGCACGTTGTCGCTGATGTGGGTGAAACGCGCGAACGTGCGCTTGGGGTAGCGCTTCGTGAGCGCGTTCATGTACTGGACGATCGTGAACGGCGTCGTGCCGATGTTGAAGAACGAGGGGAAGTGCGCCGGCGCGCCCCAGGGCTCGACCGAGACCGCCTCCGGGAAGACGAACGCGAGGCCGTCGCCGAGCTGCGTCACGCGCGCACGCGGCCAGCGTTGGATAACGGACGGAACGTGGAACGCGGAGCCCACGGCGCCCGCGCTACAGCCGGCGACGAAGACCGAGTCGACGTCACCGAAGTTCGCGAACGCCCACTCGAGGGCCGACCGTGAGTTCTGCCAACCGCGCTGCTCGACCGTCACGCTGCCGTAGGTCGCGCGCGCGTCCCCGATGTGGACGTCGCCGGTGCAGGTCGGGATGACGACCCAGCTGTAGTCCCGGAACGGGTTCCGCGGGTTGTTCAGCTCGAAGATGCCGCGATCGAACGCAGGGTTGTCCTCCGGCCCGGCCGAGTCCTCGAAGAATCGGCTGCCGACGGCGCAGGTCGCCTCGTCGAAGCAGGCACCGCCTCCCTGGAAGAAGATGACGACCTTCCTCGGGTTCGCGACTCGCGTCCAGAACGAGAACGGCGTACCGCGAGCGCAGAGCGTGCTTCCACCGGGCGAAATCTGCGTCCACGATCCCTTGGTCGGGGGTGGCGGCGGCGAGGGCGGTGGCGTGGGCGGTGGTGGTGGCGGCACCGGTGCCGGTTGCGTCGGTGGCGGCGGAGGCGTTGTCTGTGCCTCGGCGCCACCGCCGCAGCCGGCGAGGACCAGCGCCAGCGCCAGGCTAAAGATCGTGATCTTGGAGGGACGACGAGGCATCGGTCGTTAGACGCTCAGATCAGGACCGTGATGGCGTCACGCTCCGCTTCGAGGACAGCGTGCTCGATGTCGCCCAGATCCTCGCCGTCGACTTGCAGCGCAAGGGGGCGGTCGCAGGCGATCTCCAGTCGATCGGCATCGTGGACGTAGACCATGTCTTCTAGCCTCGCACGCTCGGCGCCGGCGACCGCGTAGCTGGCAATGCGCGGGAGGCCCCGTGCGCGGAGCTTCCTCGGAGCGACGAGGTCGAGGCCGCCCTCGAAGGTCGCCCGCCGTGCGGGTCGCAGGGGGATAGGCCCCGCATAGGTGTAGGTTGGCCCGTTCGAGACAAGCGCAAACGCCGCTCTTCCGTGCCCCTCGACCTCGAGCGCCGCATCCAGCGAGAAGCCATGTCGAGAGAGTATGCGCATCCCGCTCCACGCGAAAGCCAGGTCCCCCGGCCGCTTTCCGTTCTGCTTACGCCCGAGACCGTCGACCGCGCGCACGAATTCGGCGTCCAGCCCGATGCCGCACGCAAATCCGAAGCGGCGGCCGTTCACACGCCCGAGACCGATGCGCCTCGTAACGCCCGCAGCCAGCCGCCGGGCCGCGGCAACCGGACCTCGCGGCAGACCGAGAGCGCGCGGCAGGACGCTCGCCCCGCCACCGGGAATGAATCCCAGCGGGGTTTTGTCGTCGATACCGTTCAGGACCTCGTTGTACGTTCCGTCACCGCCGAAGACGTAGAGCGCGTCGAGGTGTCCCGCGAACTCGCGCGCGAGCTCGGTCGCTTCACCCGACCTACTGGTCAGCCGCACCTCGGTGTCCTTCGGAAGCGCGTCCCGGACAGCCGACAGGCGCTTCTCGTCGACGCCGGACGCCCAGGGATTGGCGATCAGCAGCGAGGCCATCGTCAGCTCGACGTCGCGTAGCCGCGAATCCCGTCCACCACGATGGCCGTGAAACGGTCTGCAAGCTCGTCGGTATCCCGGTCGGACGTGAGCCAGGTGTAGGCCCAGTTGGCCGCCGAGAGGACGAGCAACGCCGCGGCGCCCGCGTCGAGATCGGCGCGCAGGCCACCGGACTCGACTCCTTCCTCGAAGAGCCTCCGCCATCGCTCTTCGTAGCGTCGCCGCTCGTCACGAATCTGGTCTCGGTAGGGCCCCTCGAGGTAGCGCCACTCGCGTGTGAAGACGGTCGCGACGTCGAGCTGCTCCGAGACCACCCGCAGGTGCCCGCGGAGCGCAAGGCGGACTCGTGAAACCGCAGGCGCGTCGTCGGGAACCGCGTCGAGTGCCGCGTGGAACGCCAGCGCGCCCTCCCGCATGGTCTCGAAGAGCAGCTCCTGCTTCGACCCCGTCAGCGAGTAGAGCGAGCCCTTTTTCACTCCGATGGCGTCGGCGAGGTCGCCCATCGACGTGCCGTGGAAGCCTCGCTCTGCGAAGAGCCGGGCCGCCTCGCGTGTTAGCTCGCTGCGTCTGGAGGACATATACTTTGATGCTAACGACCGTTCGGTAGGGAGGTTACTTCGTGGATACTCGGGTGGACGCGCGCACACAGGAATTCCTCGAGTACGTGCAGGCTGGCGGACAGATCGAGACGGGCGACTGGATGCCCGACGAATACCGATCGAAGCTCGTGAAGTTCATCGAGATGCACGGCAACTCGGAGCTCATGGGCGTGCTTCCCGAGCGCGACTGGATCCTCCGCGCTCCGACCCTCCAGCGCAAGCTCGCGCTCACCGCGAAGATCCAGGACGAGGTAGGTCATGCGCAGCTCATCTACCGCGTGGTCGAGGACCTCGGCAAGCCGCGGAGCGCCTGCCTCGACGACCTCGTGGCCGGCAGGTCGAAGTTTCACAACGTCTTCCACTACCCGACGAAGACCTGGGGCGACGTCGGTGTGATTGCGTGGCTCGTAGACGCGGCGGCGATCGTCTCCCAGAAGGCGCTGCTCAAGTGCTCATATGCGCCGTACGCGCGAATCATGAAGAAGATCTGCTGGGAGGAGTCGTTCCATATCCTCCACGGCCGCGACGTGATCCTCGCCATGGTCACGGGCACCCGGGAACAGTTCGAGCTCGTTCAGGAGGCGCTCGATCGCTGGTGGGAGCCGCTCATGCACTTTCACGGCAATCCGATCCCTGCGGACGAGGATCCGATGTTCGTCTGGCGGATCAAGAGCCAGGGGAACGAGGAGGCGCGCCAGCAGTTCCTGGACGGCTACGTCCCTCAGATCCGGGAGCTCGGGCTCCAGATCCCCGATCCCGCGCTACGCAAGGACGAGGAGACCGACCGCTGGGTGTATACGGAGCCCGACTGGGAGGAGCTGCGCTCGGTCGTCACCGGGCACGGTCCCGCCTCCGAGGAACGCCTCGCGTACAGACGGCTGTCGCGGGAGCATGCCGCGTGGGTCGAGAAGGTGGTGCTCGCGGAGGCGGCATGACGCAGTCAGGCCGCCAGGAAGGGGAACGGGGGAACCGGAGCGTTCCCCCGAGTAGACGCGCCGATGCGCAGCATCGGCGACAACGCGCAGGGGGCTCGCGGGGGAAACCGGGTTTCCCCCGCGCGACCGAGCCGAAGGCGAGGGAGGCGGCATGACCGTTCGTCCGAAGGAAGCGAGCGGGGCCGTATGAGCCCGATCTACGAGGTCTTTCGCCAGGAGCGCAAGGGCCAGCCGTTCCAGCACGCGGGGTCGGTGACCGCACCGGACGAGAGCTTTGCCGAGATCTACGCGCGCGAGCAGTACGGGCGACGGCAGGAGTCGGTCGCGCTCTGGCTCGTGCGCCGCGACGCGCTTACCGAGATCGGCGAGTTCCCGGACGAGTTCGAGATGAAGTACCGGCGCGTGGACGGCTACTCCATCAAGGCGCGGCTTCGGGAAGCGCGCGAACGAGCCGGGACGCTCGAGCAGGCTCCGGGAGGAGTTGGGGAGTGAGCGAGCGAGCCGACCTCCTGCTCGCCATCGCCGACGACGAGCTCGTCCTCGGCTGGCGGAACTCGGAATGGACAGGCATCGCGCCCTTCCTCGAGGAGGACGTCGCGTTCTCGTCTATCGCGCAGAACGAGATCGGCCACGCGCGCGCCCTCTACGAGCTCGTCGCCGAAGAGCTCGGGACGACCGCCGACGAGCTCGCGTTCGACCGCAAGCCGGAGGAGTACAGATGCTCGCCCCTCGTCGAGCTCCGGCGGCTCGAGTGGGCCCGGACGATCGCGCGCCACTGGCTGTACGAGACCGCGGACGAGATGCGCCTGGCCGCGCTGAAGGCTTCCGACGACCCGGAGGTCGCAGGCGTCGCAGCCAAGATGGATCGCGAGGAGGCGTACCACCGCATGCACGCCGAGATGTGGGTCGACCGCCTGCTCTCCTCGGACGAAGGACGCGCCCGACTGAGTGAGGCGATCGACGAGCTCTGGCCGTACGCCCTCGGCGTCCTCGACGAGGAGCTTCGCCCCGAGCTCCGTCAGCGCGCGGAGGAACGCCTCGGTCGCAAGTTGCCGGAGGTCGAGCCCGTTCCGCGCGGAGTGCACGAGGCCGAGCTCGCGGAGCTCTGGGAAGAGATGACCATGGTCCGCCGCTCAGCTCCGGCAGGCACGCAGTGGTGACAGTCGACGACGTGTGGGCCGCGCTCGCAGAGATCCCCGATCCCGAGATTCCGGTCATCTCGCTCGTCGACCTCGGTGTCATCAAGGACGTCGAGATCGAGGACGGAAAGGTGAGAATCGAGTTCACGCCCACCTTCATGGGCTGTCCGGCGCTCGAGCCGATGCAGCGCGCGATGGAGGCGAAGGTCGACGAGCTCGGCGCGACGGCCGAAGTGCGCGTCGTCCTCGACGACTCCTGGTCGACCGACAGCATCACCCCCGAGGGCCGGGAAAAGCTCCGCCTCGCGGGGTTCGCGCCCCCGACGCCCCGACCGGTTGGGAAGCTCGACCTCGTCCAGGTGCAGCGAGCAACCTTCCGCTGCCCGTACTGCGGCTCGACAGACACGAAGCTCGAGAACCTCTTCGGTCCGACCCCGTGTCGCTCGATCCGCTATTGCGACGCCTGCCGCCAGCCGTTCGAGCAGTTCAAGACCCTCTGAGCCGAGTCGCTCGCGAGCGCGTTGCTTGAAAGCGAACGTAGTGCTCCGTCTACCGACGCTCCGAAGTCACCCGACCGCCCGCACGTGGCGGGACCACCGGCGACCGGCGCTTCGGTAGGTTCGTGGCGATGGCTACCCGACAAGCCGCCTGTCACTGTGGGCAACTTCGCCTGGAAGTCGCGGGCGATCATTTGTGGTTTCCATGTGTCACTGCCTTGCCTGCCAACGTTGGACCGGAAGCGCGTTCGGGATGCAGGCGGCGTTCACACCGGATCAAGTGCGCATCGAGGGTCGCTTCAGCGACTACCTGCGAGTCTCGGACGAGGCGGACAGAAAGGAGCACGTCTTCCATTTCTGCCCTGACTGCGGCTCGCAGGTCTCTACACGGAACCGACTGAGCCAGACCTGATCGTCGTCTCGGTCGGCTCATTCGCCGACCCCTCGTTCCCGCCGCCGACGGAGTCGGGCTACGACTCTCGCCGTCATCACTGGGTTGGGCTGCCCGACTCGATCCAGCGTTAGGTAGGCGGAGGCGGCGGACAAGCTCTCCTCCTGGTCATACTCCGACGCCTAACGGCGACTCGCGCGGGTCGGCTAACGAGAGGGAGGGACGATGCCGCTCTATCTATCGAAGTTCAGCTACACGCCGGAGACGTGGGCCAAGCTGATCGCGAACCCAGAGGACCGCCGAGAGGCCGCTCGGTCGTACATCGAGTCGGTCGGTGGGAAGCTCCACGGGTTCTGGTACGCCTTCGGCACACACGACGGCTACAACGTGTGGGAGGCCCCCGACAACGTGTCCATGGCCGCGGTCGCGATGGCGATTGGTGGCGGTGGCGCGCTTAGCTCGTTCGAAACGACAGTCCTCCTGACCGTCGAAGAAACGATGGATGCCCTGCGGAAAGCAGAGCAAGTCCAGTACCGCCCGCCGGGCGCGTAGCCACCCGCCGAAGTCGAGACGCCCCAGGCCGCCACTGGATAGCGTCCTCTGCGTGAGGGTCACGGCTGAGGCCGCACGTCGCTTTCTGGTGGCGCGTCACGCGCTCGCGCCGGCGCGCTCGCTCGAGGGAGGACCCGACGCCGTGCTCGAGGTTTTCCGCCGACTCGGCTCGATCCAATACGACCCCCTTGCGATTGCTGGACGCAACCACGACCTCGTGCTGCACGCTCGCGTGGCCGACTACGACCCCGCCTGGTGCGACCTCCTCTACGAGCGCCGCGAGATCTTCGAGGCCTACAACAAGGGACTCTCCTTCGTCCCGGCGAGCGAGTTCCCGTGGTTCCGTGCGACGTGGAGCAAGAACGGGCAGCGCGTGCTCGCCGAGAACGTCGCAGTGGCCGAGCGCGTGCTCGAGCGCCTCCGCACCGAGGCGCCGCTGTCAGCGCTCGATTTCGAGGGCGAGCGCGGGACAACGATTGACTGGTTCGGGATGCCGACAAACGCCGTACGCGCCGTGCTCGAGGCGTACACCGCTACGGGCGTGCTCGGCCTCGCGCGACGCGACGGCAACCGACGCTACTACGACCTCCTCGAGCGACTCCTGCCAGCCGAGCTCCTGGCGCGCAGCATCCCCTTGAAGGAACAGCTCCGCCACAAGCTCCTCTCGCGCTACCAGGCTCACGGTTTGCTCGGGGTCGGTGGCGGTGGAGATATCTTCGCCGGCCTCGGTCCCGCCAAGCCGGACGCGAAGCGGCCGGAACATCCAGGGCGGACTGCGCTGCGCGAGGAGCTCGTCGAGCGTGGGGAGCTCGTTTCCGTCGAGGTGGAGGGCGTGCGCGCCAAGCGCTTCGTCCTCCGCGAGGAGGTCGAGCTGCTGGAAGCGCCGCCAGAGCCGCCGCCCACCGTCGCATTCCTGCCGCCGTTCGATCCTTTGGTTTGGGATCGGGCTCTCCTCGGATCCCTCTTCGAGTTCGAGTATGTGTGGGAGCTCTTCTTCCCGCCGGCCAAGCGACGTTGGGGCTGGTACGTGCTGCCGATGATCTTCCGCGATCGCCTCGTCGGCCGGATCGAGCCGCGGATCGACCGCGCTGGCGGCGAGGTGCAGGTGCTCGGCTTGTGGTGGGAGGACGGCTTCGCACCGCGCCGCATCGAGGGCTTTGTCGACGCCATGCGCGACGCCCTCCGCGCGTACCTACGCTTCGGCGGCGCGACTCGCCTCGAGTGGGCTCCCAACCTCGCAACCGAGAAACGGTTCTTTACGACGCGCCCGTAGAGCGGCTACTGGCGCCGGAGCCGTACTAAACCCTCCTGCTCCACGCAGGCAATCGAGTCTCATGTCAAAGACTGCTCGAGCCGCTCAAGACTCTCCGTCCAGCCCGCCATGTGCAGCGCGCGCCGAGCCTCGGTTGCGAAAGGCCCCTGGTCGAGAACGAGCGACGTTCCCTCGCGATGGTCGAGGAACGAGAGCGTCACCACTGTCTCCTGGTCGTCGGGATCTGGCTCCTCCCATTCGAACGTGTACACGAGGCGTCGCGGCGGATCGATCTCGGAAAACTCGCCGCGCAGGTGGAAGGCCTCTCCGTCCGGCGGCTGCATCGTGATGCGGTACCGCCCTCCGTCGCGAACGTCGAGGTCGAGGCTGGGTGAGGTGAACCCCGCGGGACCCCACCACTCAGCTAGCTTCTCCGGCTCGACACACGCCGCGAACACGCGCTCAGTGCCCGCTTGCAGGACCTTCTCCAGGTGAAGCCTCAAGCCGCCGGGGTCATCGGTCACGCAGCGATTATGCGCCAGCCCAGCTGGGATCCCGCTGACTTCCCACAAGCAGGAGCGTCACGCAGGCCGAGTAGCCGTGCTCGCGGACGGCTCTCTGCGCGTGGGAGGCGCGCCGGATGCGGGATGACGCCGCAATGTGCGAGCGTGTGGGAAGTCCGTTGAGCGGTCTAGGAGGAGGACAACGCGCGCTCGAGGGCGGCCCGGTCGGTCGGCCCGCCGTGCGTCGCAAGCGCGTGCTCGACCGGCAGTGCGAGTAGCGGGCGCAGCCCCTCTGCGATCTCCTCGCGCGTCACGCCAGGGCGGAGCCACCTTTCGTTGATCTCGAGGCCCCGGCCGAAGTCGACGAGCGTGTCGCCGGAGATCACCGCCCGCGAGCTCTCGATCCAGAGCACCGTGTCGTTCGGCTTGTGGCCGGCGAAAACGTCGGCACCGAACGGCAGCCGGTCGCCGGCCGAGTACGGGCGCGCCTCCCCCTTCCCCTCGCGGAGCAGCCAGACGACGTCCGGGCTGCCGTCGCCAGCCTGCTCGGCGGTGATGCCGTAGGTGTCCATCAGGTACTGCGCGCTGTCGGGGAGCGGGGTGTAGACGGGCGCGCCGAGCCGCTCGACGAGAATCTCGGCGTCGCGCTCGTGCCACGGTGCGGTGAGCACGATGGTCGTCTCGCGGTCGGCCGCGCGCTCGAGGAGCTCGCCCGGCACGCCAAGCGGGTCGACGAGCAGCAGCCGCTCCCCGTCGTCGATCGCGTAGGACGAGACGTTTTGGTCCCACGGCTCGCTCGGCTCCCACTGCGGGTGCGACGCCTGCCAGTGCCAGAGGCCTTGTCGCAACTCGCGCACGGCACGATGCTACCGAAGCGCCAGAACGCAGTGACTAGAGTCGAGTGATGCGCTCGGGTCGCGTCCACTACGCCTGGGTGGTGGTCGCGGTCGGGTTTCTCGCGCTCGTGATGGCCGCTGGTTTTCGCTCGGTTGCGGGGATTCTCCTCGTGCCGCTGCACGACAAGTTCGGCTGGAGCCACGGGACGATTTCCGCCGCTGTCTTCATCAACCTCGTCTGCTACGGCCTCGGCGCACCGTTCGCGGCCGCGCTCGCAAAGCGCTTCGGCATGCGCAAGTTCATCGTGATCGCACTCGCGATCATCGCTTTGTCGTCGCTGCTCACGCTGCGCGTCACCGAGCCGTGACAGCTCTACCTGCTCCTGGGTGTCGTCAATGGCTTCGCCACCGGCGCCGTCGGGGTTCCGATCGGCGCAATCATCGCGAACCGCTGGTTCGTCGAGCGCCGCGGGCTCGTCACCGGCGCGCTCACGGCGAGCAACGCAACCGGCTCGCTCGTCTTTCTCCCGTTCCTCGCCTGAGTAACCGGTTTCGACTGGCGCTGGGCATCGATGACAGTCGCAGTCGTCGCGGCGACTGGACTGGCGACTACGGGCCGGCCTTCGTGGGCGCCGGAGCGCTTGCCATCATCGCCGCCTTCGCAGTGCTGCTGATCACGTTCGAGAGGTACCGCGAGCCTGTCGTGGCTCTCGAGTCTCGGATAGGCGGCCTCGGATAGGCGGCAGGAGCGCTCTCCCGCTCAGTCGTCTTCCTCACCGCTCTTACCTCCGCCTCCGCCGCAGGTCTTGCGGGCTTCGCGGCGAAGCCGATCGATCTCTTCGCGCTGCCCCTGGACCGCTTCCGACCGGTCGAGCAGCGCCAGAACCCCGTCGCAGCTGCCGAGGGCGAAGCGCGTGAATGCGAGGTTGTAGCTCGCGTACGCCTCCGCCAGCGTGGCGGAGCCCGCAAGTCCCGCCACCGCCTGCTTGAGGAGCGGAAGCGCGCCGGAATAGTCGCCGTCCTGCATAAGCGAAAAGCCTTCGTTCGCGAGCGCCTCGGAGTCGCCCGTCGGTGGCGGCGGAGGAGGAGGCGGTGGCGGGGGAGGCTCGGGTGCGGGCGGTGGTGGCGGCTCGGGTGCGGGCGGTGGTGGCGGCTCGGGCGCAGGCGGTGGGGGCTCCGGTGCCGGTGGAGGCGGTTCTGTCGTCTGGGTAACGGTATTTGTCGTCGACCCGCGCTCCGGGTCGTCGCCGAGGGCCGCGATCACGGCGGCGCTCACGATCCCAGCGGCGAGGACACCCAGCGCGCCCAACGCGTAGGGCAACGAGCGGCGCCTGCCGCGGTCGTGCGTTCTCGCAAGAGGTGCCGGTGGCGAGGCGGCAGGCCTGGGGCGAGCAGGCGGCACACGCACAGGGGGCTGGATGAGCGTCGTCGTCGTGTCGGCCGTGAATGCGTCGCGGAGGTCGTCAGCGAGCTCACGCGCGGTTCCGGGGCGCTTCTCCGGCTCCTTCGCGAGCGCGCGCTCGAGCACTGCGTCGACGCTCGCCGGAAGCTTCGGGTCAAGCCCCGCAGCGCTTGGCACGTCGGCATTCACATGTGCGAACGCCTCGGTCACGGGAGTCTCCGCAGCGAACGGGCGCTTCCCGGCGAGCAGCTCGAACGCCACGACGCCGAGGGCGTAGCGGTCGGAGGCCGCCGTTGCCGGCTCCCCCCGCGCCTGCTCCGGCGAGAGATACCCCGCCGTGCCGAGCACCGTGCCAGGGAGCGTGAGCGTGTCGAGTCCGGCTGCG
>Ga0136633_1001438_pt1 | contig 17552 bp, 16 predicted proteins | sample AntDrymeUQ832206_2_FD_105494 | JGI IMG/M metagenome (GOLD analysis project Ga0136633, IMG submission 105494) | Polar desert sand microbial communities from Dry Valleys, Antarctica - metaG UQ83 (22.06) | ecosystem: Environmental > Terrestrial > Soil > Desert | place: Antarctica: Dry Valley...
AGGCCTCGCCCACGACCTCGATGTCGGGCTCTTGCTCCAAGACCATCTGCAGGCCGCGGCGGAACAGGGCGTGGTCGTCGACGACCAGGACCCGGATCGGCTCGACCGCCAGCGTCCCGGGTGCTGCCGCGGCGGGCAGGGCGTCGGTCCCCTTGCCGGTCACATGATCTCCTCTGACACTGCTGTGCCTCCAGGTCGCTGCGGGTCACGGCACAGCGCCCTAAAGCGCAAGGCGTGTGCGCCACGATGATGACACGCCGAGCGCCCTGGGATGGCGACGATGCCCGATATGAGGAGGCCTTGGCTCAGTGCGCCTGCAGCCGGATCACGCCGTAGTCATAGCCGTGCCGCCGGTAGATGAGGCTCGGCAGACCGCTCTCCTTGTCGGAGAACAGGTAGAAGTCATGGCCGACCAGCTCCATCTCGTGGAGTGCCTCGGAGGTGGTCATGGGCGCCGCCTGGTGGGTCTTGTCGCGCACGATGAGGCTCTCGGTGTCGTCGCCACCCTCCTCCTCGATCACCGCGACATCGGTCGCGACGCCGTTCGGGGCAGCCGCTAGCGAGGTGGCGAACTCTGCCGCTGACGCAGGGGTGCGCAGGCCGTGGTGGATGCGGCGGCGGTCGTGGCTTTTGCGGAGCCGAGCCTCGAGCTTGAGGGTCGCTGCGTCGAGAGCGGCGTAGAACGTGTCGGCACACGCCTCGGCGCGGATCACCGGCCCCTTCCCGCGGACGGTGATCTCCACCCGCTGGCACTGCGCGGACTGTCGTGGGTTCCTTTCGTGGAACAGTTCCACGTCGACGAGGTAGACGCGGGGGTCGAGTCGCTCGGACGGGGCGAGCTTGTCCTGCACGTGCTGACGGAAGTGCTCCGGCACCTCGACGTTGCGGCCCTTGACGACGATGTCCACGCGTTCTCCTCGGTCTCGACTTGGGTGAAGGGCACCCTCGCGGGGTCTGGGGTCCGCTTCACCTCCGAGGCTCGAGAGCAGGTACCCGACGGTAACGCCGATCCCTGCTCCGGTGAAGGGCAGTTACCCAGATTGGCGCAAAGCAAGTGCGACAATCCCTCCCAGGTACGGCGGAAGCCGGCGCGCTCGACGTGCTGATCGGGCCACTTTGCGGACAGCAGCGGGCGATCCCCCGGCGACGCGGGCTGCTCAGCGTCGCTGGCGGGTGGTGGCCGCCACCACGGCTGCGCCGAGCAACTGGTGCCCACCCACCCGCAGGGCCCTGGCCGCCTCGACCAGGGTGGCGCCGGTGGTGATGACGTCATCGATCACGACCACCTGCGGTCGCCCTGGGCCGCGGCTCACCAGCGCGCCGCGGAGGTTGGCTGCCCGCTGCTGCGTGGTCAGGCCGGACTGGTCGGCCACCCGTCTCGCCGGTGCGAGCAGTCGCTCGGCCCGCGCCGCCACCCCTTCCTGGCGCAGTCGTGCCGCCGCGGCTTCTGCCAGCCGCATCGCATGGTCGTGACCGCGCTGCCGCACCGCCTTGCGCGAGCTGGGGACCGGGCAGAGCACGACGCCCGCACCGGTCAGGAGCCCACCCAGCTCGCAGACCGCCGTGGCAAGCGCGCCTCCGAGCACCGGCGTGAGGTGCAGCTGACCGTGCTCCTTGTGCGAGAGCAGCAGCCGCTGTGCCGCTCCCTCGTAGGCCATGAAGGCCGACACGTCCGGCAGCCCGGCGGGGCAGGGACGAGGCCGGACGCGGCCGATCGCAGGCCCGGCGAGCAGAGCGGCGCAGTCGAAGCAGAGCGCGGCGCCCTGCGTCCGGCAGCCCGCGCAGTCACGAGGCAGGACGAGGTCAAGCAGCACGGCAAGCACCCGCACACGGTGCCGCGCATGGTGGCCCTCGCGGGACCCCCTGTGGACGAAGGGCAGCCGGACTGGCGGCGTCAGCCGGGATAGGCCGGGGCCCGGCCGACCGGGCCGGCCCGGAAGCCGAGCGTGCCGAGCAGGTAGAGGCGGCCGGCGCCGGTGACGATCGTCCCCAGCGAGGAGGAGGCCAGCTGCCCCGGCCGCGCCGGCAGGCCGGCCACGGGCAGCGGGCGCACGCTGGACCCGTCGACCGAGATGACGACCGGGACGAAGGCCTGGGAAAGCTGGCCGAGCACGACCAGCGTGGTCGGGTCGCGCCACACCACCTCGGTGATGGCCCGGACGTCGTGGGTGACCTTGCGGACGGCCAGGATGACCAGGCCGGCACCGTCGCCCGCCACCCTTCCGACGTACAGGCTGCCGTTCTGGACCAGGGCAGCCCTCGTGCCGTCGCGGGAGACGACGAACGAGGTCAGCGGGCCCTCGATGGCCTCGACAGGCACGCGGAAGCGGCGCCCGCGCGGGTCGAGCAGCAGCACCTGGCCCGCGCTGTCCAGCAACCAGAGGCCGCGTTCACCGGAGCCCCAGCTCGGAGCGGACAGTCCCGGCGCCTGCGCGACGACGGGGAGAGCGCGGGCGTCCAGCGGCCCGCGCCGCACCGTGACCACGCCACGCCTGGTCTGCAGCAGGGCCACCTGCATGCGGTCCGGGGAAACGGCCACCCGGTCGAGGACGGCAGTGCGCAGCGCTCCCTCGACCGGCGCGTCGCGTCCGCCGGCATAGGTGCGGAGCCGACCGGCGGCAAGGAAGTAGGCAGGGCCTGGCTTGATGCCCTCGGGGTCGAAGGCATCCCAGTCGTCGTGCCGCTGCACCTCGCCCTCACCGGGCACGGCGAGCAGATCTGGGCCGGCGCGCAGCCGCATGCCGCGGAACCGAGGGTCGAGGCTGCGCAAGGTCCAGACCAGCTGGGCCGACAGCTCGCGGCGCTGGTCCGGCGTTGCCCGTCGCAGCTCGGGACTCAGCATCACGTCGTAGGTCCCGGAGCCGTGGTTGTCGACGGACAGCAGACGGGTGCGCGAGGGGAAGGCCGTCGTCACGCTGCCGGCGATCGAGGCGGACGGGCCTCTCAGCAGTCGGCGGATCTCGACCTGGCCCGGCGGCCCACCGGCCGGCAGCAGTACCTGGTCGGGAACGACCCGGAAGCTGCCGCCGGCGGGGCGGGTGAAGTAGAGGCGGCGGGCCGGGAAGGAGCGCTCGCGGTCGGCTGGGGTCAGCCGCACCCCCGGCGGTGGGGCGGTGATCCGCCACTCGCCGAGCCGGTCCTTGGCCAGTTGGTAGGACTCGGTGACCGTGGTCCTGGGCAGAGCGACGTGCAGGCCTTCCCGGTCGATCCGGGCAAGCTGGGTGAAGCTGGCCTCGACGGTGCCGACCGAGGTGCCCACCAGTCGCAGGCTGGCCGGGTCGTAGACGCGGACCTCGTCGTCCGCCCACCGCGTCCCCGGCGCAAGGAACCGCCGGGCGATGGCGTGCGAACCCTCGGGGCTGCTCTCCGCGCCCAGGAAGCCCCGGACGATCGCCTCGGCTCCTGCGCCGGGGCGGGGGCCCGGTGGGAGGACCTGGATGTCACCGGGGTTGCTGTCAGCGACCGGCCGGCCGCGGCTCACCTGCACGCCCTCCGGTATCGGCAGGGAGCAGCCGGCGGCGAGCAGCACCGCGATGACTGCCAGCCCCCTCATCGCCGGGCCTCGTCCGGTTCGAGCCGGAGCGGGCCGCCCTGCATGGCGGCGCCCACCTGCAAGGGGAGGGTCAACAGGAAGACCGCGCCCTTGCCTGGCTCGCCCCATGCCTCCAGCGTTCCGCCGTGCAGCCTCGCGTCCTCGAGCGCGATGGCCAGGCCGAGCCCGGTGCCGCCGGTGGCCCGGGTGCGGGAGGGATCGCCGCGCCAGAAGCGGGTGAAGGCAAGCTCCGCCTCACCAGGACGCAGGCCGACACCGTGGTCACGCACCCGGATCGCGGCGCAGTCCTCACCCTGCGCCACCTGCACCTCGACCGGCCGGCCCTCGCTGTGCTCCAGCGCGTTGCCCAGCAAGTTGCGCACCACCCGTTCGATCCGGACGTGGTCCACCTCGGCCACAACCGGCCCGGTGCTGCGCAGCTGGACCACGCTGCCCTTCCGCGCGGCCAGCGGCTGGCAGCGCTCGATCAGCCCGGCCACCAGCGGGACGAGGTCCACCCGCTCGGCGTCGAGAGAGGCTGCCCCTGCGTCGTACCTGGAGATCTCCAGTAGCTCAGCGAGCAGGCTCTCGAACCGCTCCAGCTCGGCCTGCAGCAGCTCGGCACTCCGGCCGGTCTCGGGGGTGAATCCGGTGCGGTTCTCGTAGAGCACGTCGGCAGCCATCCGCACCGTGGTGAGCGGCGTGCGCAGCTCGTGCGTCACGTCGGAGACGAACCGGCGCTGGACCCGCGAGAGGTCCTCGAGCTGACGGATCTGGGTCTGCAGCGCCGACGCCATCGAGTTGAACGACTCGGCCAGGCGGGCGATGTCGTCCTCGCCGGTCACCGTCATCCGCTCTTCGAGTAAGCCCTGCGCCAAGCGCTCGGCGGTGCGCGCGGCGAGCCGAACCGGCTGCACCACCTGCCGGGCAACGAGGGCCGCGATCAGTGCCAGCAGCAGCACCAGCAGCAGACCGGCGATGGTGGCGGTACGGCGGACGAGTTCAAGGGTCCGGTGCTCCGCGGTGAGCGGGAAGAAGAAGAAGAGCTGGTAGGGCTGGCGTGCGGTGATGCTGCCACCGATGACCAGCGTGTCCGCCACGAACTCGTAGGCCGGCGCACCCTCCTTCTGCACGGCGCGCACCAGCCGGGGCGACACCGCGCCGGGCGACAGGCCCGGAGAGGCGAACGCCTTCGCGTCACCCAGAGTGCTCACCAGCAAGATCCGGTACGGCGTCCCGGACTGCCCCCTGACGGACAGCACGCTAGCCACGTCCTGCAGGCGGTCCTCGACCGCGCTGTCGCGCCGGTCACCCACTTCGACCGCCTCCTGGGCCTGCGTCAGGCCGGCCTCCGCCTGGGTCAGGGAGTCGCGGGTTTTGGCCTCCACCAGCCCACGGCCGATCTGGTCGATCAGCAAGGTGGCGAGCAGGAGCACCACGACACCGCTGACGATCAGGGTGGTCGAGACGACCCGCAGCTGGAGCGAGCGCCGCCACCGATGCACAGCACGCCACGCGACCGCGGTGGCCTTGGCCTGCGCGGCCTCGAGGGCGGGGTGGATGCTCAGCCCGGCCCGGCCTTGTAGCCGATGCCACGGACCGTGCAGACCACGGTCGGGTGCTCGGGGTCGCGCTCCACCTTGGCCCGCAGCCGCTGGACGTGCACGTTGACCAGGCGGGTGTCCGCAGCATGCCGGTAGCCCCAGACCTGCTCTAGCAGCACGTCACGGGTGAAGACCGTCTTCGGCCGGCGGGCCAGTGCCACCAGCAGGTCGAACTCGAGCGGCGTCAGGGCGATCGCCGTGCCGTCGCGCGTCACGGAGTGACCGGGCACGTCGATGGTCAGCTGGTCCTCAGGCGATCCGATCGTGAGGAGCTCGGGCTCGTCACCCTCGTGGCTGCGCAGCCGGGCGCGGACCCGCGCGATGAGCTCTTTGGGCTTGAACGGCTTGACGACGTAATCGTCGGCACCGCTCTCCAGGCCGAGCACCACGTCACTGGTGTCGCCCTTCGCGGTCAGCATCACGATCGGGATACCGCTCTCGGCCCTGATCTGCCGGCAGACCTCAATGCCGTTCGTGCCAGGCAGCATGAGGTCGAGCAGGATCACATCGGGCTTCTCCCGCCGGAAGGCGCTCAGCGCCAGGGCGCCATCGGCGACGAAGGCCGTCTCGAACCCCTCCCCCCGCAGCACGATGCCGAGCATCTCCGACAACGCCGGGTCGTCGTCGACGATCAGCACGCGTCCTGTCCCTGCCACTGTCACACCAGCCCCTCCATGTCCCCATCGTCGCACCCGCCGCGTCGTCACCGCTGGTCCACCGCAGCGTCAGGGCGTGGCACGATGCGCGGACGCCAGCACCGGCAGTCGCCGGACGGAAGGACCCACATGACCGAGCCCCCCAGCGCGTGGAGCTCCCCGACTGGACCCGATGGCGGCTCGGCCCCCGGTTGGGGTCAGCCTCAGCCGACCGCGGGGTGGGACCAGGCCGGCTACGGCTACCCGCCGCGCCCGCCGCAGCCTGGGGTGGTGCCGCTGCGGCCACTGGCCCTGGGCGAGATCCTGGACGGCGCCATCAAGGTGGTTCGGCAGCACCCCCGCCCGACGCTTGGCCTGTCGGCAGTCATCGCGCTCGTCGTCACCCTGCTCAACATCGGCACTGTGTTGTTGCTCGACTCGTCCCTGCTGCGGGGCGGGAGGGGGTTCGGCCAGCCGCAGCCTGTGCTCGACAGCAACGAGCTCGCCGCGGGTGTGGCTAGCGGCATCGCGCCGCAGGTGCTCTCGTTCCTGGCTGGGCTGGTGCTGACCGGAGCCCTCATCACGGTCGTGGGGCGGGCGGTGCAGGGGCAGGCGGCGCCGACCGGTGAGGTGTGGGCGGCCGTGCGGCCCCGCCTGATCGCCCTGCTCGGCCTGGCGCTGCTGACCGGCCTGCTCGTCATGGCGCCCACTGCACTGGCCGTCGCCGCGGCGGTCGGGCTCTTCCTGGCCGCGGGCGATTCCACTCTGCTGCTCGGCATCCCCCTCGTCATCGCGGGCGTGGCCGCCACCCTCTACCTCTACGGCCGGCTGGCCCTCGGCCCCGGTGTCCTGGTCTTGGAGAAGGCCGGCGTGACGCAGTCGCTGCGCCGGTCCAGCGCGCTGGTCCGTGGCTCCTGGTGGCGGGTGTTCGGCATCTTGCTGCTGACCCTGGTGATCGCCGGGATGCTGGCCGCTGTCATCGGCGTGCCCATCGTTGTCGTCGCCACCGTCGTCGTCGGCGGCGGGGGTGACCCGACCCTTCTGCTGATCGCGCAGCAGGTCGCCGGCGGCCTCGCCGCGGTCCTTGTCTCGCCGTTCTCCGCCGGCGTGCGCGCTTTGCTGTACGTCGACCAGCGGATGCGCCGCGAGGGCCTTGACGTCGCACTTCGGGCTGCGGTCGAGAGCCGACCGGCAGGGTGACGCCGCCGGCTTGGCTCCCGCTCGCCGAGCTGCCCGGCCGGGACGCGGCCCGCGACGCGGCTGAGCGGGAGTTGCGCAAGCGGACCTACGACGAGGCGCAGCCGCCGTTGATCAACCGCGCCTTGGCGTGGGTCTTCGAGAAGGTGCAGGAGCTGCTGGCCTCCGCGGCCGGTTCGGTGCCGGGCGGCCAGCTGGGTGTGCTGCTGATTCTGCTGCTGGTCGCTCTGATCGTCGGGCTGGTGGTGGTCCGGCTGCGGCCGACGATGCGGTCACCGCACAGCGCCGAGCTGTTCGGCTCGGGACAGATGCTGACCGCCGCGGAGCATCGCGACCGGGCCGAGAACGCCGCTGCAGCAGGCGATCTCGCGGAGGCGGTGCGGGAGCGCCTGCGAGCGGTTGTCCGGTCGCTCGAGGAGCGAGGTGTGCTGGACGCGCGCCCCGGCCGGACCGCTGCGGAGGTCAGCGCTGAGGCCGGTCGCGTCATACCCGCCCTCACCGCATCCCTGCACAGGGGAGCCACGGTCTTCGAACAGATCTGGTACGGCGGACAGGTGGCGGACGCGACGTCGTACCAGGTGCTGGTGGAGGTCGACACCACCGTGCAGGCGACCCGGATGGTGCCGCGGTGACGGTCGAAACGGCGGTGCCGCGGAGGTCGAAGGGATGGTGGCGGCGCAACCGCGCGGTCGCGTCGCTGGCTGTGGCGCTGCTCCTGGTACTGGGCCTGCTTGGCGTGCTGACGACCGGAGGCAAGGCCGGCACTCTCGACCCGGACGCCTACGACCCCGCGGGTGCGCACGCCCTCGCGGTGCTGCTGGCGGACAACGGGATCACGGTCCACCGCACCACCGATCTGCCGGCGACCCAACAGCGAGCCGGTGCTGAGACGGTCGTCTTCGTGCCCCTGCCCGAGCTCCTCAGCGGTGACGAGCTCAACGGGCTCAAGGATTTGCCCGGCGAGCTGGTGGTCGCGGGTGCGGGTCCGACTGCCCTGGGGGTCTTCGGTCCCCGGCTGAGCACACTCGAGAGGATCGACGTGGACGAGCGTGAGCCCGGCTGCCGGTTCGAGCCTGCCCGCCGGGCTGGGAGTGCCGAGGTCGGCGGCTTGGTCTACCGCGGCGAGGCGCAGCGGTGCTACGCCGGAACGCTGGTCAGGGACGACGTCGAGCGGCTGGTCCTGGTCGGTGCGGCCGACTTCATGACCAACGACCGGCTGGACGAGAGCGGCAACGCCGCCTTGGCGCTCGGCCTGCTCGGACGGGGGGAGTCGGTCGTCTGGCTGGTGCCCGACCCGGCCCGCGCTGACGTCGGCACCCGGCCGGTGACCGACCCGAACGAGCTGCTGCCCACATGGGTCGGTGCAGCTGCCCTGCAGCTCGCGATCGCTCTTTTCGTCCTGGCGCTGTGGCGGGCCAGACGGTTCGGTCGCGTCGTGCCCGAGCCCCTGCCGGTGGTGGTCCGGGCCGCGGAGGCGGTCGAGGGCCGGGGGCGGCTGTACCAGGCGGCGCGGGCCCGCGAGACCGCTTCCGACCAGCTGCGGGCCGGGGCCAGGCACCGGCTCGGGACCCGCGTCGGCGCCGGACGCAACCCCTCTCTCGACGCCCTCGTCGCCGGTGTGGTCGGACAGACCGACGGCTCGACTGAGGAGGTGACCACGCTGCTGTACGGTCCCGAGCCTGCAGACGATGCCGCGCTGGTGCGGCTCGCCGACGACCTCGACGCTCTGACCCGGGAGGTGACCAGCACGTGACGCCACCGCGCAGCAGAGCGCCCCGCACCGATCCACGCGAGGCCCTGCTCACCCTTCGGACAGAGGTCGCCAAGGCCGTGATCGGCCAGGACGCCGCCGTGACCGGCCTGGTCATCGCGCTGCTCTGCCGGGGCCACGTCCTGCTCGAAGGCGTGCCCGGCGTGGCGAAGACGCTGCTCGTGCGGGCCGTGGCCGCGTCGCTGGCGCTGGAGAGCAAGCGGGTGCAGTTCACCCCCGATCTGATGCCCGGCGACATCACCGGTTCGCTGGTCTACGACGCGCGGACCGCGAAGTTCTCCTTCCGTGAGGGACCGGTCTTCACCAACCTGCTGCTGGCCGACGAGATCAACCGGACCCCACCGAAGACGCAGGCCTCCCTGCTGGAGGCCATGGAGGAGCGGCAGGTGTCGGTCGAGGGCGACGCTCGGCTGCTGCCCGATCCCTTCATCGTGTGCGCCACCCAGAACCCGGTGGAGTACGAAGGCACCTACCCCCTGCCGGAGGCGCAGCTCGACCGGTTCCTGTTGAAGCTCACGGTGCCGCTGCCCGAGCGGGCGGATGAGGTGCGCGTTCTCGATGCGCACCACGCCGGCTTCGACCCGCGTGACCTCTCCGCTCTGAAGCCGGTCGCCTCCGCCGCGCACCTGGCGGCGGCACGCGAGCAGGTCAGCGGGCTGACCGTCTCGCCTGAGGTGATCGGCTACATCGTCGACGTCTGCCGGGCCACCCGCACCTCCCCGTCGCTGCAGCTCGGCGCCTCGCCGCGCGGTGCGACCGCTCTGCTGGCGACCGCCAAGGCCTGGGCCTGGCTGTCCGGCAGGGACTACGTGACGCCCGACGACGTCAAGGCGTTGGCCCGTCCCACGTTGCGGCACCGGATCTCGCTGCGACCGGAGGCAGAGCTCGAGGGCGCCACCACTGACGCCGTGCTCGACGGGGTGCTCGCCTCGGTCCCCGTCCCGCGCTGAGCCGATGACGGTCACCGGGCGGGCCGCGTTGCTCGCGGTGCTGGGAGTCCTTCCGGTTGCGCTCTCCCCCACCGCCGTGACGTTCCTCATCGTGCTCGGCGTGCTGGCTCTCCTGGTCCTGGTGGACCTGCTGCTGGCCGCCCCCGTCTCTGGCCTGCGGATGTCGCGGGACGGGGCGAGCTCCTGCCGCCTGCACGCGACGGTCGACGTGCGGCTGTCGGTGGTCAACGGGTCAGGCCGCTTGTTGCGCGGGTTTCTCCGCGACGCCTGGGTGCCGTCAGCCGGCGCCAGCCCCCGTGTGCACCAGATCGCCTTGCCTGCAGGGGAAAGACGGGTCTTCACCACGTCGTTGATGCCAACCCGCCGGGGGGACCGGCTGCCCGACCGGGTCACCGTCCGGTCCCTCGGGCCGTTGGGAGTGGCCGGCCGCCAGGGCAGCCACCAGGTGCCGTGGCGACTGCGGGTGCAGCCGCCCTTCACCTCGCGCACCTTCCTGCCCGAGAAGCTCGAGCGGCTGCGGCAGCTCGACGGTCAGCTGCTAGCTCGCACGCGCGGGCAAGGCACCGAGTTCGACTCGCTGCGGGAGTACGTCGGCGGTGACGACGTCCGCTCGATCGACTGGCGGGCAACGGCCCGCCGCTCGGATGTGATGGTGCGCACCTGGCGGCCAGAGCGGGACCGGCAGGTCCTGATGGTGCTGGACACCGGCCGCACCTCGGCCGGTCGCATCGGCGATGAGCCGCGACTCGACGCCGGCCTCGACGCGGCGCTGCTCCTCGGCGCGCTGGCCAGCCGGGCCGGCGACAAGGTCGACCTGCTGGCGGTGGACCGCGAAGTGCGGGCCGCGGTCAAGGGTGCGGGCCGGCAGGAGCTGCTCGGCCGGCTAGTCGACGCGATGGCGGTGTTGGAGCCCGCTCTGGTCGAGACCGACGGCCGCCGGATCGCCTCAGAGGTGTTGCGTCGCACCGGTCGGCACTCGCTCGTCGTCCTCTTCACCAGCCTCGACGCCGCGCCGTTGCGACACGGGCTGCTGCCCGTCCTCGGGTCGCTTACCCGACGGCACGCGGTGCTGCTCGCCAGCGTTGGCGACCCGCGCGTCGACGAGCTCGCCTCCGGTCGGGGAGACCTCGATGCGGTGTACGGCGCCGCTGCCGCTGAGCGGTCCCGCGCCGAGCGCCAGCTGGTGGCCACGATGCTGCGCCAGCGAGGGGTGGAGGTGGTCGACGCACCACCGGCGTCGTTCGCCTCCGCGGTGGCGGATGCCTACCTCGGCATGAAAGCGGCTGGCCGCCTCTGACGGGCTCTTCTGCTAGGCGCTGCGGGGCACCTGAGCGGACAGCAGCGATGCATCGAGGTCGCCGGTGGCGCCAGCTTGGGCAGCCCGCTTCCCGAGCGTGAAGACCACGACCAGGAAGAGCACCTCGGCGGTCACACCGATGCCGATGCGGAGCCAGGTCGGGAAGCCGCTGGGCGTCACGAAGGCTTCGATCAGGCCGCTGATGAACAGCATCAGCGCCAGTCCGATGGCGCCGCTGATGAGGGCGCGGCCGTCCTCGGCGAACGCCTGCGCCCTGGTCCGCAGGCCCGGGTCGATCACGCTCCACCCGAGCCGCAGCCCTAGGCCTCCGGCCACGAAGATGCTCGTCAGCTCGAGCAGCCCGTGCGGGAGGATCAGGCCGAAGAAGACGTCCGCCTTGCCGTTGCTGACCATCAGCGCCCCGACCACTCCGATCGAGACTGCGTTCTGGTAGATGAGGAAGAAGACCGGCAGGCCGAGCAGCGCGCCGCTGGCAACGCACGCTGCGGCAATCAGGGCGTTGTTGGTGAACACGCGGGCCGCGAAGTCCTGGCCCGGCGCCGACGAGTAGTAGTTGGCGAAGTCTTCGTTGACCAGCTGCTCGACGTCCTCCGGTGGCACGAGCGAGGCGAGCGCGGCCGGCTCCGAGACGAGGAAGGCGGCCCAGCCGAAGGAGATCAGCAGGAAGACCGCGCCGACCGCGGTCCACCACCACCGGGTCCGGTAGAGGACCGCGGGGAAGTCGACGCGCAGGAACCTCGCGGCATCACGCCACGCGGCCTGCCGGCTGCCCACGACCACGTTGCGGGCCTGGGCGACGAGCACAGACAGCTTGCCGATGACGACGGGGTCAGGTCCGGCTCCTTGCAGCACCGACAGGTGCGTCGCGGTCCGCTGGTAGAGCTCGACCAGCTCATCGACCTCGGCGCCTTGGAGGTGCCGCGCACGGCGGGCCCGCTTCACCAGCTCCTCGAGCCGCCGCCACTCGCCTTGGTGCGCGGCGACGAACACGTCGAGGTCCATGACAGGGCAGACTAGGTGGCTCGAGGCGGGAGGGATCCGGTGACGTCGCTGGTCACGGGCGAGGCCGTTGTCCTCGAGGTCAGCACGGCAGCGGTGCCGTCCCGCATGCTGGCGGCCTTCTTGGACGGGCTGATCCAAGTCGCGTTGGGGTTCGGCATCGCCGTTCTCATCGGGGTGTTCGCGGGGGGCGGCTCGACCGCGGCGATCGGTGCCTTGTTCGTGGTCGGTTACGTCCTGGTTTTTCTGGGCTACCCGGTCCTGTTCGAGATGTTGATGCGCGGGCGCACCCCGGGCAAGGCGGCGCTGGGTCTGCGGGTCGTCCGCGACGACGCGGGGCCGATCGGCTTCCGGCAGGTCTTCGTCCGCGGTCTCGTCGGCCTGATCGTCGAGAAGCCCGGGATCACCTACTTCTCCGCCGCGGTGATCTGCTCGCTGATCGACAAGCGGGGCCGTCGCCTCGGCGACCTCGCCGCCGGCACGATGGTGATTCAGGAACGCGTCGTTGCGCCCAAGGCCACCGTCGCGATGATGCCGCCTCCGCTGGCCGGCTGGGCAGCCACCCTCGACCTGTCCGGACTGACCGACGAGCTGGCGCTGTCGATCCGCAGCTTCCTGGCCCGCAGCTCGGCTCTCAGCGACGCCGCGCGAGTCGAGTTGGGCGGTCAGCTGACGGCGGCCCTCGATGCGGTGCTGCGCCCACTCCCGCCAGCAGGGACTCCCGGCTGGGCCTACCTTTCCGCCGTACTCGCTGAGCGGCGTCGTCGCGAGGAGGCGCAGCACGCAGTGCCCGCTGCTTATGGGCAGCTACCGCCGCCTGTCTACGTCCCTCCGACTCCGGCTGCGGCTCCTGAGCCAGAGCCACCGTCGGGGGGCTTCGCGCTCCCCCGCTAGCAGCCGTCGGGATAGCCACCGCGGTGCAAGATCATCGGGTGGTGGGGCAGAGCGGCACGCGGGTCGCTGAGGAAAGCCTCGACCTGCTGGGCGTAGGGCTTCACAGTCCGCCAGGACCCGTCCGGAGGCCGCAGACCTGGAGTGAGGTCGAGCTCGCACAGGACCTGCTCAAGGGCTGGGTGTTGCCAGTCAGTCCTGGCGTACTCGCGCTGCTCCGCCCGTCCCTTGGCAGTGGGGCGCACGACCTTGTCCTTGTCGTTGCCGATCTCGACATATCCGTTGCGCTGGAGGAAGTTGGTCGCGGCGACTACCCCTGCCTTGTCCACACCGCCGCGCCGGGGGAGGTCGCGTGACGGTGTCCCCTTGGCGTCGACAACGCGCAGCACGTTGGCAGACGTGGTGAGCGACAGCGGGTGGGCGCTCTCGTAGTCCAGCGCCATGCCCAGCAGGACTCGGGACAGCAGTGCGCTGACGTCCAGGAGCTCCACCGGCCCGCGTCGCTGGACTGCGCCGTCGTCCGGGTCGGCGAGCTGGACCCGGAGTCCGTCGTTGTACTGCACGACCGGCAGGTAGTCGGGCAGGTCGGGATCCAGGTTTGCTACTACCTCGCGCAGCGCGTCCTGCAGGCGGCCCAGCGCGTCCTTGCCGAACCGCTTCGCCCATCGCTTCTGCATCAGGGCGCCAATCGGTTGCCACCCCTCCTGCGCCACCCGCCCGGCCGGGGTGAGGTGCACCAGCAGGTCGCGGTAGCGCGGCTTGGGACGTCGATCGGCCGGGTCGGGCGCGAAGGTCAGGTAGTGCCACCACTCAAGGTGATGCAGTGCCGACTTGACGCCTGCTGCGGACTGCCTGGCCCTCGCCTGCAGCTCGCGTACCGGGGTCCCCTCGGGGCGGACGAACCGAAGGTACGTGGTCCACATGGCCTGCGAGACCAGCCAGATGCCGCCTTGGTTGAAGCCCCCGGCGCCCGTGCCGATGGTGGTGGTGTGCGGGACCTTCGCCTCGAAGAGGTAGTCGAACTCGATGGTGTAGGCCACGAGCACCTGCGAGAGGAGGGCATTGAGCTTCAGGTCGTCCGTCACGGGCGGACCGTACAAGCCACTAGCCTCTGCGGCCATGAGCGCATACCCGCAGATCGTCGAGATGGCCGTCGCAGCGACCGCGATCGATGGGCTCATGGTCATCACGCTCAAGCAGGTGACCGATGAGCGAGGCGTGGTCCGCGAGTACTACCGCCAGTCCTCCTGGCTGGCGGCCGGCCTGCCCGACCTCGGTCCCTTCCTGCAACTGAACGTCACCGAGACGGTGACCGGCGGAGTTCGCGGCATCCACGCGGAGGACATGGTCAAGGTCGTCACCGTCGCGGCCGGGTCGGCCTTCGGTGCGTACGTCGACCTCCGCCCCGACTCGCCAGCGCGCGGCACAGTCGTGACGGTCGACCTGCGGCCCGGTGTCCAGGTCGTCGTCCCGAAGGGCGTCGGCAACGGCTTCCAAGCCCTCGAGCCGGCGACGCAATACCTGTATGGCTTCAGCGACGAGTGGCGCCCGGGGATGGCCGGCCAGGCCGTGACTCCGCTGGATCCGGAACTCGGCATCGCCTGGCCGCTACCGATCGATACCGCTGACCGCTCGGTCATCTCGGTGAAGGACCTCGAAGCACCGACGCTCGCCCAGCTCCTCTCTTGACGTTTCCGCGGAAACGTCTGCGATGGCGGGTGAGGTCGCGGATCGTCGGCCAGCGTCACGCAAACCCGGTCACCGCTATCCGCTCGCGTGGCATCCGGCACCAACTGTCGCTGGGCGCCGCTCCCGAGCGTAAGGAGGCGCCGCTGATAGCCACGATGACGCAGCGCAGGATGACCCGGAGGAGCAGCAGGCTCAGCCCCCCGGGCAGACGACTAAGGGTAGGTAACGGGCCTTACTCACCGCACGAGGGTGATCCTCAGCGGCGGAGGGTGGCGTGCTTTTCGATGAAGGCGCGGTAGACCGCCACGATCTTCGGGTCGAGGCGCAGGTCGTTGTGGTAGGTCAGCGGGAATGCCCGGTTGTCCGCTCCCTTGAGCACCGGCGACTGCGCGTAGGTTGGGCCGACGTAGGCGGGATCACCCACCCCTGACCCGTCGTACACGGTCATCCACTTCGCCGGGCCGTAGGTCTCACCGGCGGCGTTGAGCCGCGCCAGCCAGGCTGTGCCAGCGGCGATCTCGTCGCAGGACACGACGTTGCCCTCGCTACCCGGCGGGCAGAACGTGGTGCCGTGGTTGGCCCCGGCGATGCCGACGAAGGCCGCCAGCTGAGGCCGCAGCTCCCGGTGCACGCGCAGGGTCTCGCGAGCCACGGTGACCCCGAGTGAGTGGCCCACGAGGACGAACCGAGGCGAGCCGGTGTAGGCCTGCACGAGCCGAATGAATCGGTAGAGGTCGCTGACGTTGACGTCGTTCTCTGTGATGTAGGTCGAGCCGTTGTCGCCGGCCGCCTTGTGCTCCTCGTCCCGCTGCGGGTTGCGGGTGAACAGCGCGCTGCCGTTGGACCCGCCCAAGCCGCCGTAGGACAGTGCCCAGAGCTCCTGGTTGGTCCAGCCCTTGGCCCTGAAGGCGTCCCTGACGGGGTACCAGTCGGCCGCGTCGACGTTGTTGCCGTGCACGAAGATCACCGGCACGTGCTTGATCGGCGCCCGCTTGCGGATGCCGCCCCAGCCGCCCATCTTCCATTTCCACTCGGCGTCGAGCAGCACCGGCACGTCCTTGGCGAACTTCCACGCAGCCGGGCCCTGTGGCTTGGTGCGCGCCGGCTTGCCAGGTGCGGCGAGGGCGCTCAGCGACGTGGTCAGAACGAGCAGCAGAACCAGCAACCGCTTCACGGCAGCACCATCTCGGCCAGCTGGGCCCGCAGCACCTTCTTGTCGTACTTGCCGACACTGGTCTTGGCGACCTCGTCGACGACGACCAGCTCGTCTGGCAGCCACCACTTCGCCACCTGGCCGGCGAGGAAGTCCCGCAGCTCGTCCAGGGTCAGCGGCTGGTTGAGCGAGGCGACGACGACCGGCCGCTCGTCCCACTTGCGCGACCGGATGCCGACGACCGCTGCCTCTCGCACCGCCGGGTGGGCAAGGCAGGCGCCCTCGAGCTCGACCGAGGAAATCCACTCGCCGCCGGACTTCACGAGGTCCTTGGACCGGTCGACGATCGTGAAATAGCCGTCGCTCTCCATCCGCGCCATGTCGCCGGTGCGCAGCCAGCCGTCCTGGAACTTATCCGGCGCACCGCCCCAGTAGTCGGTCGCCACCCACGGACCGCGGCACTGCAGCTCGCCAACCGACGCACCGTCCCAGGGCAGTGGATCGCCTGCCTCGTCGACGATCCGGGCCTCGAGGCCAGCGAAGATGGTGCCGGTCTTGGCCCGCACCTGACGCAGCTCGTCCGCGGACATCCCGGCGTGCCTTCTGCGAGGGCGCGACGTGCATGCAACGGGTGAGGTCTCGGTCATCCCCCAGATCTGCACGATCGTGATCCCGAGCTCGTCGTAGGCCTGCAGCAGCGCGTAGGGCGTGGCGCTACCCCCAATGCCGATCGTCTTGAGTGACGTGAGGTCGCCCGCCAGCGGCAGCAGGCCGTTCCAGATCGTCGGGACACCGGCGGCCCAGGTGACCTGCTCCTCAGCGATGACCCTCGCCAGGTGCTCGGGTGAGGTGTCACTGCCGACCAGGACCAGTTCCGCACCGGTCAGCGGAGCGGCGTAGGGAAGGCCCCACCCACAGGCATGAAACAGGGGTACGACGGGAAGCACCCGCTCCTGCTCCGACAGCCGCAATGCGTCGACCATGCAGGCGGCCATCGCATGAAGGAACGTCGAGCGGTGGCTGTAGACGACGGCCTTCGGCAGGCCCGTCGTACCGCTCGTGTGGCACATCCCGCAGGCCATGTCCTCGGTGAGCTCCGGCAGGTCCGTCGCGGGCTGCGCGTCAGCGATCAGCGCCTCGGCGTCGAGGATGCTGTCGATGCCTGCGGTATCCCCCTTGCCCAGGCGTAGGAAGGTGGTGACGCTCGGCAGCGTGAGGGTGGCGAGCCGTGGGATCAGGTCGTCATCGACGAACAGCACGGTGTCGCCCGCGTCGGCGACGACGTGCTCGAGCTGGTCCTCGTGCAGCCGGATGTTGACCATGTGCAGCACCGCACCAGCCAGGGGCACGGCGTAGTAGAGCTCCAGGTGCCGGCTGCTGTTGTTGGCGAACGAGGCGACGCGGTCGCCGGGCTTGACGCCCAGCCCTTGCAGGACCGTGACCAGGCGCAGCGCCCGGTCAGCAAGGTCGGCGTAGGTGGTGCGGGTGGTCTGCTCCGGGAAGGCGTCGATGACCAGGTTGGCGCCGTAGACGGTGCGCATCCGCTCGAAGATGGTGCCGACAGTCAGGGGCTGATTGCCCATCAGGCCCTGCATCACGGGTCCTGTGGCGGGAGCCCGAGCCCCAGCACGAGCAGCGCCGCGTCCCGGGGCACGCGGGGATCGAGCCCGATCAGGTCGCGCACCCGGCCGAGTCGGTAGCCGACGGTGTTGGCATGCACGATCTCGCGGCGGGGCGCCTCCGGGGGGGGGGCGGGGTGGCGGGAGGGGCCCGCCGTGGGGGCCAGGACGCCACCCGTGGCGGGGGGGGGCCG
>Ga0136633_1001439_pt1 | contig 17549 bp, 23 predicted proteins | sample AntDrymeUQ832206_2_FD_105494 | JGI IMG/M metagenome (GOLD analysis project Ga0136633, IMG submission 105494) | Polar desert sand microbial communities from Dry Valleys, Antarctica - metaG UQ83 (22.06) | ecosystem: Environmental > Terrestrial > Soil > Desert | place: Antarctica: Dry Valley...
CTCCTCCAGCTGATCGATGAGCGCCTTCAGGGCGCGGTCGAGGATCCGGCTGTCGGGACCACCCAGCATGCGACGAACCGTCGCCAGCTGCTGCGCATCGACTGTGGTCGAAAGGCGAACCCGATTCATGCTACAGAAGATAGCATGCACCTTGACGGCCCGTTCGGGGACGACCACGGCCGTCCTGACGTCCACCTCGACTCCCGACGCCGACGGCTCGGACACCAGGCGTCGGCGGCGGTGACCATCGTCCGCAGGTAGCCGTCCGGGTTTCGGGGAAGGCAGGGCCGGCTCAGCCAGGCGGCAGGATCGACGCGACCTCGACGACGGCGTCGGGGAAGGCCTCGGGAGCGATGTGGTCGCCCTGGTGGCGCGCGACCCGGTCCCGGTAGGCACCGTCGTCGGGCTGGCGACAAACCTCGATGTGGCCGGCGGGGAGGTTCACGAGCCACACCTCGGCCACGCCCGCGCCGGCGTAGAGCGGGAGCTTGTGCTCAGCGTCGCCAACGGCGGTGGTGTCACCGACCTCGACGACGAGGAGCACGTCGTCGGGGGTGGGATGGGCGTGCTCGTAGTAGTCGTCGCGCCGGCGGAGCAGGGCGACGTCGGGCTCCGGCTCGGAGAAGTCGTCGAGGAGGATGGGGTCGTGAACGCTGACGATCGCCCGGCCCTGCAACGGTGCGGCGAACAGAGCGACGAGCCGCCTGACGCAGGCCGCGTGGTGCGAGCCGATGGCAGCCATCTCCACGATCTCCCCCCGGAGCAACTCGACGCGCGAGTCCTCGTCAAAGATCCCCGCTTCGGCCATGCGGTGGTACTCGTCGACGGTGAAGCGGTGATGCGCAACGGGTTGGACCGCCATGTCACGAAGATACAGCGCCGGCTGCGGCGCCTGGAGCCGCGCAGTCCCGGTGTCGGTCAAGGTCGAGGATGTCGTCCAGCCGCGTCAGGCACCCGACAGCGGAGGGCTACGGACTGATGACCTCGCAGTTGAGACCCGGAGCTCGTCCGATCCGGCCGTCGAGCGTGGCGAGCGTCGCGCCGGTCATCTCGGCGACCGCCACATAGCTGGCGTCGTAGATGGACAGGTTGTCCCGCAGTTGCCAGGAGCGGGCGGCGACGAGCTCGTACGGCCACAGCTCGATCCGAAGATCTCCGAGGTCGACGTGGCCCTGGGCGGCCTGGTCCGTGCTCACCAGGCCGGCGGCCGCCAACCGGCGCAACACGTTGGCCGCCTCGAAGAGGACGAGGTGCGGCGCCAGGAGGTCGGCGTCGCTCAACGCGGAGGTGGCCCACTCCCCGTCCGATCCGCCGTCCACCAGCATGGCCACCAAGGCCGACGCATCGCAGACGATGCTCGGGCTCACCGTCGATCGGCGTGCAGGGCGCCGACAATGGCATCGGCGTCGACGCGGGCGCCGGTCGCTTCTACACGGCCCCGGGCCCTGGCGATCACGTCCGCCGGCGTCGGCTTCGACACCGCGTCAACGAGGAAGCCGCGCAGGTACTCCTGTAGGGATTTACCCGCGCGCGCGGCACGGGCGGCGAGCTCGTCGCGCACCTCCGGCGGGACGTCGCGCACGGTGATGGCGACTCCCATGCCATCATTCTAGCTGCATTGCCTGCAGATTGTGTGGCTGAGCGCCGGGCCACGCCGCTCTACGTCGCAGTGCGGTGACGTTCCATCATGTGGATCTGGTGTCGTCTGCGGCCGGCCTCGGCGGGCGGGGCCGATCCGTGCCCGGCGTCGGTCGGTGCCGAGGGGGAACACTGCGATGCCCACGTCCACCTGGCCAAAGCGGAAGCGGATGCGAAAGCCGTCCGGGCAGCAGCCACTCCAGCGCGGGACGTGCCGCCGGCTCACGAGCCTCTCGACCCGGTTGATGCTGCGCAGACCTTCGCCGTGCTCGACTCACATGACGTGCGCTACGTAGTGATCGGCGGCTTCGCCGTCCAGATCCACGGCGTCGAGGGATTCGCCCCTACCGCCGACACCGACATCACGCCCGCCACCGATGACGCCAACCTTGATCGCCTGGCCGCAGCCCTTCGGGAGCTCGAGGCACAGCTGAGCTACCGGGCCAAGCGGGTCGACGTGGTCGTACCGATCAATCGCCAGCTCTTCAAGGACAGGATCCGCGTGACCTTCCTGACCAGGCACGGCCGCTCGACGTGGTGCTGCGCCCCGACGGCACCGCCGGTTACGACGACCTCGCCCAGCACGCCGTGAGCCGCCCGTTCGGTGATCGCCAGGTCACCGTGGCGAGCATCGAGGACATCGTGCGATCCAAACAGGCGGCTGGGCGCCCGAAGGATCAAAAGGCGATGCGGCCTCTCATGGAATGGCTCCGCCGGCAGCGCTGACCCCATGCCCGGTCCGGATCGCCGACGTCACGTCCGACGGGCGGGCCGACATCGTCCTCGTGGGCTGGGACCGGGACGCGGGCGTCCTCGAGGTCGTCTGGATCCGCTGGACCTCCTATTGACAAGGGTCCTTCGACGCCATCCGCAAGCTGTCGTCCCGGGCGCAGGTACCCTCGACACCACGTTCAAGGGAAAGACCATCGCTGAGGTGTCCGACATGCCGTGCGAGGAGGCGCTGGCGTTCTTCGCCAACCAGTCGGTGATCGCCGGCCAGATGCAGACCCTGGTCGACGTGGGGCTCGGCTACGTGCGCCTGGGCCAGCCGGCGCCCACCCTGTCGGAAGCGAGGTGCAGCGGGTGAAGCTGGCGTCGGAGCTGTCCAAGCGATCCACCGGGCGCACCATCTGCATCCTCGACGAGCCGACCACAGGCCTGCACTTCGAGGACATCCGCAAGTTGCTCACGGTGCTCGGTGCCGGGTGGACCAGGGGCAGCTCGGTGCTGGTGACCGAGCACAACCTCGACGTGATCAAGACCGCCGACTGGGTGGTGGACCTCGGCCCCGAGGGCGGCGACGGCGGGGCCGCGGCGGTGGTCGAGGGCACGCCCGAGACGGTGGCGAAGACCCTCGAGAGCTGCACGCGGCAGTTCCTGGCCCCCCTACCCGGGGTGTAGAGCCGCCGGTGCGCCGGGCCGCTCGGCTCCTGCTGTACGTCGGGACGGCGGGCATCGTGGTGTGGCTGGCCAAGTTTCACGCCGCCAAGATCGCCGACCCGCCCTACGACTACACCAACTCCTTCCGCTTCGCCTGGTCGTTCGCCTACGTCAGCTTCCTGTGCGTGGCCGCCTACGGGCTGGGGTTGCCGGACCTGGCCCGAAGGTGGCGGACCGCCGTCGGGATGTCGGCCGCCGCCAGCGTGGCCGCGGCGCTGGCCATCTCGGTCGCCCAGCTGGTTCTTGGGTCGGCGCTGCTTCCCCGGTTCGTCGTGTTCGGTGCCGCCCTGCTCGTCGTCCCCTGGTACGTCGCCTGCGCAGCCCTGTCGTCCGGCGGACGCCTGCGCCAGGAGGGCCGTGACCGGGTGGTGCTGGTGGCATGTGCCGAGGACGCCGCCGCCCTGGCCGCCGACCTGGGCCGCAACCCGGAGCGCCCGGCCACCCTCGTCACGGTGCTGGCGCCGGAGGATGCCCGCTCGACGGCGCCCGCCCACCGGCCGCTGGCCGACGCCGCCGTCGGGGCGAGGGCATCAGTCGTCGTCCTCGCCCGCGAGGCCCAGGGCGACGAGTCGATCGTCCACCAGGCGGGCGCCCTCCACGAGACCGGCGTGAGGGTTCGCACACTGTCGCTGTTCTACGACGAGTGGCTGGGCAAGCTCCCCCTCTCGGAGCTGGAACGGATGGCGCTGATGTTCGACATCGGGGAGCTCCACCGGGTCCGCTACGGGCGCATGAAGCGTGCTCTCGACATCGCCATCGCCCTCCCCGGGCTGGTGGTGCTCCTCGGGGCCATGGGGTTCGTCGTGCTGGGGAACCTGGCCGCCAACCGAGGGCCCGTGTTCTTCCGCCAGGCCCGCGTGGGCAGGTACAACCAGCCCTTCACCATCTACAAGCTGCGGACGATGCGGCCTGGTCACGGGTCCAGCGCCTGGACCATTCCCGACGACCCGAGGGTGACGCCGTTCGGGCGCCTCCTCCGTCGGACGCACCTCGACGAGCTGCCCCAGGCGGTGAACCTGCTCAAAGGCGACCTGTCCATCGTCGGCCCCCGCCCCGAGCAGCCCCACTACGTGGAGGAGCTGACCGAGAAGATCCCCTTCTACCGCCTCCGTCACCTGGTGCGCCCCGGCGTCACCGGCTGGGCCCAGGTGAAGTACGACTACGGTGCCAGCGAGATCGACGCCATGGAGAAACTCCAGTACGAGTTCTACTACCTGCGCCACCAAGGGTTGGCGCTCGACGCCCGCATCATCGGCCGCACCGTCCGCAGTGTCGTGGGACGGGGGGGGCGGTGACGGCGAGCGCACGGCCTGTGAGCGCGGCACCCGTCGTGACCGTGCTCATCCCGGCGTTGAACGAACAGGCCGACATCGAGGGATGTATCGACGCGGTCGGACGGCAGACCTACTCCGTCGAGCGTGTGGAACTGGTCCTCGTGGACGGCTGTTCCGAGGACGGGACCGTGGAGCGGACCCGCCGAGCCGCTGCTCGATACCCCTTCGCCGACGTTGTGATCCTCGAGAATTCGCGCCGCCGGACATCGATCAGCCTGAACGTGGGGCTGGCCAAGGCCTCGGGCGAGTATGTCGTTCGGATCGACGCGCGGAGTCGGGTCCAGCCGGACTACCTCGAGACCGTCATCGCCATCCTCCGGGAGCGGCCCGAGATCGGCGTCGTCGGCGGCTCGCAAGCGGCCCGAGCGAGGAGTGAGCGGTTGATCGATCTCGCAGTGGCCCGAGCGCTGAGGAACCGCTGGTCCACGGGGTTCAGCCGGTATCGCCGGGCCAAGGTGTCCCAGGCGAGTGACACGGTCTGGATGGGCGCCTTCCGGGCCGATGACCTCCGCCGGCTCGGCGGGTGGGCCGAGGAGGTCGCCCTCAACGAGGACTACGAGCTCAACAGCCGCTACCGCTCGTCCGGGCTGCTGGTGTGGTTCGAGGCGCCGCTGACATCGGGCTACCTCCCGCGTCGATCGGTGGGGGCGCTGTCGCGCCAGTACTTCTCCTTCGGCCGGGTCAAGGGGATGTGGTGGGCGCGTGGCGACAGGCCGGCGGCCCGCCAGGTCGCCCTCCTGGCGATGCCGATCGCAGCCGGCGCCGGACTCGTTGCAATGGGCAGGCGCACCCGCTTGCGGCGTGCGGTCTTCCTTCCGCCGCTCGCTCTCCTGTGCGTCGATGCGCTGGGCAACACTGGTCCTTCCGTCCCGGTCTGGGGTCGGCCCGTCACCTCAGGCGTGATCGCGCTCTACACCATGTCGTGGTGGACGGGCGTGTGGGTCGGCTGGATCGGGGAACTGCTGGGCGCGCAGCATCGACATGCCTGACGGCCGGATGGCGGTCGTCTTCGTGAACTTCAACTCGGAGCACCTGATCGTCCCGAGCGCGGAGCGGCTGCGTCGGGACGGCCTCCTCGTGGTGGTCGCCGACAACAGCGGCAGCTATCCGGGGGGGACGGCAGATCAGGTGCTGGCCGGTCCGAACGACGGCTTCGGGGCAGGGTGCAATCGAGCGGTCGCCGCCATCGGGAGTGATGTCGACGTGGTGTGCTTTCACAACCCGGATGCCGAGGTGGATACGCCGACCCTTCGGGCCTTGGAAGCGGCGCTGAGAAACGGGCGCCGGCCGGGAATCGTCGCACCGGCCGAACGGGTAGGGACTCGGGTCCGCTCAACCGGGTACCACTATCCGACCGCCGCCCGTGAGCTGCTCCTGGGAGTTCACGCCCTGACCCGCCCGAAGAAGGTACCGACCGTCGGCTCGGAGTCAACGGCCCGCCCGAAGGGGCCGAGTCGCCCCTTGGGTGAAGGCGGGAAACGCTTCGCCAGCGGCGCCCTCCTGGTCGTCGACCGGCGGGCGTTCGAGGCGGTGGGGGGATTCGACGAGCGCTACTTCCTCTACGCCGAAGACCTTGACTTGTGGCACAGAGTCCAGGCCAATGGGGACGAGGTCCACATCAGGACCGACCTGTTCGTCGACCATCTGTGGGCCAGCAGCAGCGGGATGAATGCGGCGTCGCGCGAGGTCCTGCGGTGGCTGGGTGTGGAGCTGTTCGCCGAGTCCAGTGGGAGCCCCTGGCGACCGATGCGGTTCGTGCACCGGGCCCTCTTGCCGGTGCTGGCCGGACGGTGTCCTGCGCTGGCTGCGGAGGTGCGCAGGCTGTGGCGGTCCCGGCGCACGCCTTCGGAGACGCTCGCCGCACTCCGGCCACAACTGGCCCAGGGTTCGCTATGCGCCTAGCGGTGTATCACAACCTTCCGTCCGGTGGCGCCAAGAAGTTCCTGTGGGGATTCGTCGACCGGGCGAGACACCGCCACGATGTCGACCTCTATCGCCTCGACGATTTCGACAACGAGTCGTTCTGCGATCTCCGATCTCTGGTGGCGAACGACTTTCGCTACCACGCAGGCGTCCGTCCTCGCTCCATCTCGGCCTCGTACCGGCCCCTCCAGATCTGGACCAAGCTCGCCCATACGGAGAGAGTCATCGCCGCCGACATCGACAGCCGCAACTATGACGCTGTGCTCGTCAATCACTGTCAGCACACAACCAGCCCGTTCCTTCTCCGCAGGCTGCGCACGCGATCCCTCTATTATATGCAGGAGCCTCGGCGGCATCATTACGAGTACGCCCGCATGCCGGCGATGCCCTTGAACGTGCGGCAGCCGATCGGCACGGTCAGGACGCTGCGGCGGATGGCCATCCTGGCCAGCACGAAAGCGCGGGACGCGGCAAGTGTTCGGGCCGCCACGGAGGTGCTCTGCAATTCGCAGTACTCGCTCGAGTCGATCGCACGGGCGTATGGCAGGTACCCGACTGTCTCTTACCTGGGCGTTGACGACACCGAGTACGTACCCGGGCCGCCATCCGTGCCTCGACAGGGACTTCTCGCTGTCGGCGCCCTTCATCCATCCAAAGGACAGCTCCTGATCGTCGATGCAGTCGGCCTGCTGCTCCCCAGCCGTCGCCCCGTCGTCGACCTCGTGTTCGACAGGGAGGAGCCGGACTACCGGCAGGCGGTGGAGAAGCGGGCAGCGGAGGCCGGCGTGGCCGTCCGCTTTCACCACCGGATCGACGAGGCGGCGTTGATCGGTCGCTACCAGTCGGCGATCGCCACGGTGTGCACGAGCGAGCTGGAGCCGTTTGGCCTGACTCCCCTCGAGTCCATCGCTTGCGGGACGCCGGTCGTCGCAGTGCGGGAGGCGGGCTTCCGCGAGTCGGTTGTCGACGGTGTCAACGGCTATCTGGTGGACCGTGCGCCCGAGGCAGTGAGCGAGGCGATCGACAAGATCGCTGGCGGCGGCCTGGTAGCCACCCCCGATACGCTGCGGTCATCGCTCCTGCCGAAGTTCTCGCTCGACGCAGCCGTGGATCGCCTCGAGCAGCACCTGGTCCGGATGGCTGCCGGCGATGGAGGCTCCCATCGCTGAGCGGCCGACGACCAGGTTTGACATTGCTTCCGGCCGCCACAACCCTATCGACGTGATGGGTCGTCGAGCCGCGGCACCGATCTGCGGTACGACGGCGAACCGGCTGGTCCGCGGGTTGGAACGGCGTGCCCGGGCCCTGGCCAGGTCGCTCGGGCTCGCCTCCGATGCCTCGATCCGTTCCCTCAACGACGATGTGAAACGCATGCTCGGGGACATCGAGACGAGCCTGCAGCCCAAGGACCCGGGGGCGTCGGTCGGGTCAGTCGAGTTCCGGGTCTTCTCCCAGTTCGGTGAGGACGGAATCATCCAGCACCTCCTGCGGCACGCCGACATCCAGCGGGACTTCTTCGTGGAGATCGGCGTCGAGGACTATCGGGAGTCGAATACCAGGTTCCTCCTGCAACACAACAACTGGGAAGGCGTGATCATCGACTCGGGTGACGCGCACGTCACGTTTCTTGAGCGGTCCATGCTCCGGTGGCGCCATTCGGTGGATCCCGTGACGGCGTTCGTTGAACCGGATGGGGTTAACGCCCTGCTGGCGGCGGCCCGGGTGCCGGACGCTCCCGGGCTGCTCTCAATCGACATCGACGGCATGGACTACTGGATCCTGGAGGAGTTGGCAGTCCGGCCGAGCATCGTCGTCGCCGAGTACAATAGCCATTTTGGTCCGACGGCGGCCGTCTCGGTTCCGTACAGCGCCGGCTTCGAGCGCACGCGGGCGCACCACTCGAATCTCTACTTCGGGGCGTCCCTCACCGCCCTTGACCACTGGGCGCGCGGCCAGGGATACCGGCTGTTCGGCTGCACCACGGGGGGCAACAACGCCTTCTTCGTCAGGGACGACGTCGCCGGCGACCTGCCTGACCGGTCACCGGCCGAGGCGTACGTCCGCACGCGCGTGCGTGAGGCCAAGGACACTGCACGCCGCCTGACCTACCGAGTGGAAGAGGCACTCCGGGCCCCGACGTTCCAAAGCCTTCCGTTGATCGACGTGAAGACCGGCGAGGCGCTGACCGTGCGTGATGTCCTGGCCTGAGGCTGGGCGTTGATCGATCCGGAGCCCGTCGCCGACCCGGCGGGCAGACCGCTCAACGATCTTGTGCGGAGCGGGGGCCACCGGTCCCGACGCGTCGTTCTCAACGCCGCCGTCGGGATGGGGGCCCGGGTGCTGGCACTGGTGATCTCCCTGGCCAGCGTACCTCTCCTCGTCCGCTACTTTGGCACCCGGGACTACGGCGTCTGGGCCACGCTTACCTCATTCGTCGCGCTCCTGAACGTCGCCGATTTCGGGATCGGCAGCGGGCTGCTGAACGCCGTCGCGACGGCCCGGGGCCGAGACGATGCCCGAGAGGTTCATGTCGTCGTTTCGACCGCGGTGTACGTCTACGCAGCTATCGGCGCCGCAATCGCCATGGCCCTCCTCGTTGCGGTGCAGGTCCTGGACTGGGGCCAGGTCTTCAACGTCGATGCACCTGAGCTGGCGAATGCCGGGAGGCTGGCCGCCCTGACGCTTGGCCTCCTGTTCGCTGCGGGCATGCCTGTAGCGGCGGCCGTACAGATTCGGGCCGCGTACCAGGAGGCATACGTCACCGCCTGGTACGGCACCGCCGGTCTGCTGATCGGCTTCGCCTTCGTGGTCGTGGGCATCCGGTCCGATTCGCCGATGTGGGTGCTGGCCCTGTGCGTCGGGGGCGGCACCTTCATCGGGTACGCACTCAACTTCGCCGATCTGTTCGGGTGGCGCCGCCCCGCCCTGCGGCCACGCACGAAGGTCATCACCCGCCGGGCCGTGTCGGAGCTGACCCGTGCCGGCATCCTCTTTTTTGTGCTACAGATCGCCGGGACCATCGCCTTCTCAATCGACAACCTGGTTGGAGCGCAGGTGCTCGGGCCCGAAGCCGTCACCCGCTACGCCGTGCCGTTCAGGCTCTTCTCGGCGGTGGAGTCCCTGATCATCATCGTGACGACATCGTTGTGGCCCGCCTACTCGGAGGCGCTCGCCAGCGGCGACATGGAGTGGGTGCGGTCGACCCTTCGGCGCTCCTTGAAGTGTCTTGTGGCACTGGGCGCTATGGCGGCCGTCGTGCTGGTGCTGATGGGGCGGCCACTCATCCGGCTCTGGGTGGGCCCATCGGTCGTCGTTGACTCGGGGCTGCTGCTCGGACTGGGCTGCTGGTTGGTCCTGGCCAGCTTCGGCCACGGTGTCGCCGCCTTCCTCGCCGCCGCCCGGGTCATCCGCTTCCAGATCTGGTCGGCTGTGGCGATGGCGTCTGCGAACCTCGTGCTCAGCGTCCTCTTGGCGAGAGAGTTCGGGGTGGCCGGGCTCATCTGGGGAACGGTGATCGCCTACTTCGTATTCACCGCCGTGCCGTACGCCGTGCATCTCCCAGCCGTGCTCCGAAAGGTGGGCGTCGACGGACCAGTGTCGCCGGCCTGACGGTCAGCCGCGTTCGGACGCCGGCACGCGAGGGTGGGGCGCACGGTGCAGGCCGGCGACAAGTCCCTGGGCCACGACGCCGATGGCCTGCACGGGCCGGCGGCCGTGCACCAGGTGGCGCCCGACATCTACGACCAGGGTGATGGCGAAGCGTGTCTTCTCCATGGGCCGGAATGCGTCACTACCCCTGATCATCCATAGCTTGTTGCGCACCTCGTAGAAGAAGCGGGGCCCGAGGTGTGCGGTCGTCGTGGGGTTCCCAGGAGTCTTGTGGAGAAGCACACTGGTGGGCACGAGCACGCCGAGATGGTCACGGAGCAGGCGCCCCGTCCATTCGATGTCGTCGTTCCAGAGGAAGTACTCCTCGATGGGAAGCCCGCAGCGCTCGATGAGGGCGCGGTGGACGAGTAGGCCGGCATACGGCGCCGCCCGCAGGCTCAAGGTGGCGTGCTCGGCCGCGAAGTAGAACGAGCCGAGCTCCTTGCGCTTGAAGATGGGCACATTGAGCGGCAGGATCGAGCCGTCGGTCCAGACCACCTTGGATGCAAGGAGAAGGGGCCGCTCCGCCTCGGGGAACCGCTCGTACGCCTTTAGCAACTCGGACAGGGCGTCGGGCGCGGGGATCGAGTCGTTGTCGATCAGCCAGACCCAGTCGTAGCCCCGCTCGACGGCCCACTCGGCGGCCCCACTGAAGCCGCCGGCGGAACCGGTGTTGTGCTCGTTGCGGATGACCTCGATGTCGGGATGGGCGGTCCGGACGGCCTCGCCCGTGCCGTCGTCGCTGGCGTTGTCGAGCACCATGATCCTGTCGCACGGACGATCCTGCGCGACCAACCCGGCCACTGTCTCGAGGAGCAGGTCCCGCCGGTTGTACGTCGGGATGACGGCGCAGACGCGCGGATCGCTCACGCGATCGCCAGCATCCGCTCCAGCGCCACCTCGGCCGACGCCGCCGCCACCTCGTGCACCGTGATCCGGTTCACGACCGTGCCTTCCACGAGATTCTCCAGCACCCAGGCCAAGTGGGCGGCGTCGATGCGGAACATGGTGGAGCAGGGGCAGATGACGGGTCGAGCGAGACGACCGTCTTGTCGGGATGCTCGTTGGCGAGGCGCTGGACGAGGTGAATCTCGGTGGCGATCCCGAGACCGGTCCCGGCCGGCGCCGACTCGACGGCACGGATGATGATGTCGGCGGACCCGACCTGGTCGGCCAGCGCCACCGTCTCCCGGGCGCACCCGGGGTGGGCGACGACGATGCCCCCCGGATGCTCGGCGCGGAAGGCGGCCACGTGCTCCGGCTTGAAGCGCTGGTGGACCGAGCAGTGACCCCGCCAGAGGAGGAAGGTCGACTCCTTCACGGTGCGCTCATCGAGGCCGTCCAGCTCACGGCGGGGGTCCCACACGGCCATGTCTGCCGCGTCGAAGCCGAGTTGGTAGGCGGTGTTGCGGCCCAGGTGCTGGTCGGGGAAGAAGAGCACCTTGTCGCCCCGCCCGAGGGCCCAGGTGAGGCTGGCCCGCGCGTTGGACGACGTGCACACGGCGCCCGTGGTCGCCCACGAAGGCCTTCAGGGCGGCCGAGCTGTTCACGTAGGTGATCGGCACCAGCCGGTCGAGGTCGGTGACGGCGCCCAGTGCCTCCCACGCCTCCTCCACCGAGTCGATGTCGGCCATGTCGGCCATGGAGCAGCCGGCGTTGAGGTCGGGCAGCACGACCTGCTGGTGGTCGCCGGTGAGGATGTCGGCCGACTCGGCCATGAAGTGCACGCTGCAGAACACGACGTGCTCCGGCCGTGACGTTGTCGGCGGCCAGCCGGGAGAGGCCGAACGAGTCGCCCCGTGAGTCGGCCCAGCACATCACCTCGTCGCGCTGGTAGTGGTGGCCGAGGATGAGCAGCCGCTCGCCCAGCGTGGCCTTGGCGGCCTGGATACACCGGGACAGCTGATCCGGGGACGCTGTGGTGTAGCAATCGGGAAGCGGTGCCTGAAGCCGCAGCATCTTGCAAAACCGGTGGCCGGCGGGGACAGCCTGGTCGCCCGTCCGCGGGGTTGTCGGCCTCGGAGCTTGATATGTCGCCGGATACCAGGCCGGCATGCCGCCAGTGTACGCGATCGCAGGAGCGCAGGAGCCGCCGGCCGGTACGGGCCGATCGAGTCCCGGTAGGAACACGATGGCCGCCCATGCCAGCCAGGAGGCGAGGATGGCGCTCAGCAGGCGTCCACGAAGGAGGAACTCTGCACGAGCACCCCTGTCGTAACTCCCATGAGGGCGCCGAAGCCCACGCTGATCGTTGTGAGCGAGGCGACACGGGGGAGTGACCGGGGCTGCGCCACGGCGATGACCAGGGCCGCGATCGGAACGGCTGGGACGACGGCGACCCAGGCGGTGTCGCGCCGGGCCGATCCGGCGGGGGCGACGGCGCCGACGACCACACCCGACCAGGCGGCCGCCAGCGCAGTGAGTGCCCACCCCAGCCGGGCCCGTGCCCTCAACTCCCTCAGGACGCCCTCGGCCTGCCCGAGGGCGTCCCTGCGCATCGAGTGCTTCGACATGAGCCACATCCAGGGCACCGACTATGTGGGCTCCATGTTGGCGCTGGAGGACGCCCCGCCCAGGAAGTCGGAGTACCGCCGGTTCAAAGGTGCGCACCGTCGCCGGCAACGACGACTACGCGGCCATGAGGAGGTGCTCACCCGGCGACGGCGCTGCTGGCCGAGCGCGTCTGGCCAGCGGGTGCGCGACGAGGCCCACCGGTCGGCATCGCCTACCACCGCCAGCTCCGGGCCAAGCGCATGACGAAGTCGGCGCTCGACGACTCCCCGGCCTCGGGCCAACCCGAAAGGCTGGCTGCTCAAGGAGCTGGGCGGCGTGACGGCCGTGAAGAAGGCGCTGCTCGAGTCGCTGCTGGCGCTCCCGTGGCTGCCGGACCGGGTGGGGGAGGCGGTGTACGCGAAGCTCCACGGGTGAGCGCAGCTGGTGTGGTCGAGCGGCCGGCGGTGGCCGGGCGCGTGCGCCCGCCGTTGTCGCGGACGGCGCTCGCTCTCCTGCTCGCTGCCTTCGCCGGCGCCACGGCTCTTCGCCTGGTTGGCGTGGCCGACTCACCTCTCACCTTCCACCCGACCCGCCAGTTCCTGGGGCTGCGGGTCGCCAGGGCCGAGTACCTGGCCGGCCGCCCCGACGTGCCCGCGGCGGTGCGGCTGGCTGTGCAGCTCAACGAGCGCTCCGCCCCGCAGTTGGAGGTTCGCCTCCTGGAAGCGGCCGTGGTCGCCGGCTACCACCTCCTCGGGGGCGAGCGGGTGTGGCTGGGCGGCACACTCTCCTCGATCTTGTGGGTCCTACTCGGGGGCGCGTGCCTGTTCCTCATCGCCCGGCGGCTGGCCCTCGGCGAGGTGGCCGCCGCCGTGGCGGTGGCCTTCTACCTGTTCCTTCCCTACGCCATCACGGCCAGCCGCAGCTTCCAGCCCGATCCCGCCATGGTCGCCTTCATGCTTGCCGCCCTGCTGGCCCTGCTGCGCCACCACGACAACCCCACTGCGGCCAGGCTCGCGCTCGCGGCGGCGCTTTCGGCATCGGCCATCCTCGTCAAGCCGACGGTGATGTTCGTCATCGTGGGCGCGATGGCTGCGCTCGCCGTCAGCCGTGCCGGCCTGCGGGGGCTGGTGCAGCGTCAGACGCTCACCCTGTTCCTGCTCAGCCTCCTGCCCGCCACCGTCTTCTACGTTCATGCCATCGTCGCCGGCACCGCCGTGTCGTCGAACGCGGAGACCAGCTTCATCCCGGGCCTGTTCCGGCAGGCGGCGTACTGGAGGGGCTGGCTCCATATCGTGAACGGGACGGTCGGCACGGCGTTCGTGCTCGCCGCTGCGCTGTCGATCGTCGTGGCCCGCCGGCGGGAGGCGAGGATGGTCGTCGCCGGGCTGCTCGCCGGGTACCTCGTCTACGGCCTTGTCTTCAACTATCACATCCACACCCACGACTACTACAGCCTGCCGCTCATCCCGATCGTCGCACTCGGACTGGGCCTGGTGGCAGATGCGGCGGTGGCCCGTGTGCGCCGGATGGACCTGAGCCCGGTCGTGAAGGTGGCTTCTGGAGCTGCGCTCGCCGTGCTGGGCGCGTCCCTGCTGTCCGCCGGTCTCGACGCTGCCAGGCTGCACGCGTCGCCGTCACCGGCCGCGGTCGCGGCCCAGTCAAGGGCGATCGGCGAGGTGGTGTCGCACAGCACGCGAACGGTGATGCTGGCGCCCGCATACGGCTCGCCCCTGTCCTTCTTCGGGAACCTGTCGGGATCGAGCTGGCCGAGCGCGGCCTCAGGTGACTTCCGGGCCATGCGCCTTCGCGGGGAGTGGGTGCCCAGCACGCGCCAGCTCTTCGACCGGATGCGCCGGTCGGGCGCCCAGTGGTTCATCGTCACCGACCTGGGTGAGCTGGGCCGCCAGCCTGAGCTCATGCCCCTGCTCGACCGGGAGGCCCGGCTCGCCGCCGGCGGCCCGGGCTACCTCGTCTACGACCTACGCGTTCGGGGCCCGGGACCGTCATGAGAGCGACCGAACGGGCCGCCGTCCCCGAAATTGCTCCTCCGGCGCAGCGGGTCGCGCACCCGGTCGCCCAGGCGGGAGTAGCGCAACAGGCACCAGATGGCCCACACCCCGTCCCGCCAGTTCACCTTCTTCCCCTCGGCGTAGGTGCGGCCGTCGTAGGAGATGCCTACCTCGTAGATCCGCCAGCCCGCCTTGGCCACCTTGGCAGTGATCTCCGGCTCGAACCCGAAGCGGTCCTCCTCGATCTCGAGGCCGCGCAACACCTCGAGCCTGAAGACCTTGTAGCAGGTCTCCATGTCGGAGAGGTTGACGTTGGTGAGCATGTTGGACGCGGTGGTCAGGAGCTTGTTCCCCACCGAGTGCCAGAAGTACAAGACCCTGTGGGGCCGGGCGGCGTGGAACCGGGAGCCGTACACGACGTCGGCCTTCCCTTCGAGCAGGGGCGCCAGCAGGACGCCGTACTCGGCCGGGTCGTACTCGAGGTCGGCATCCTGGACGACGACGAACGGCGCCGTGCACTCAGCGAAGCCTCGTCTCAGCGCCGCTCCCTTGCCACGATTCCGGTGCTGCGGGTGAACCGCCACCCGCCGGTCGGTGATGCTCCGGGCGATGGGGAGGCTCTCGTCCGTGGAGCCGTCGTCCACGATGATCAGCTCCTGCACATAGGGCGAGGCAAGCACCCTGTCGACGGCGATCTTCAGCGTGGCAGCCTCGTTGTAGCAAGGCATCACGACGGCCAGGCACGGTTCGAGTGGTTTCTCCATGGAGCCCTTTGCGGCCGGCGGCGGGAAGCGGCTGCAGGAGCGACGCTAGGCAGGGCCGGTCCGGGCGCGACCGCTGCGAGCGGGGCGCCGGCGGGCCTGCCGGGTGAGGGCAACGGCGGCCCGTTTTCGGGCATCGGGAGCCCGTGGAGCGGCGAGCGGTGGCGTAGCCGTGATCCTGTGCGTCGCCGCCGGCGGCGTGTACCTGACTGGCGCGGGGCGCAGCTACGGCTACGACGAGAGCGTGACGGTGGGTGGCTTCGTGGCCACGCCGTCCCTGCTCGATCCGTTCCGCCGCCAGATAGTGTTCAACAACCACCCGCTCTTCTCGTTCCTGGAGCACGTCATCTGGTCCGCTGGGGGCAGGAGCGAGACGTGGATGCGCCTGCTTCCGGCGCTCTTCGCAGCCGCCACCGTCGGGATCATCGGCTGGTGGGGGGCCCGGCGCTGGTGTGCTGTCGCGGGCCTGGCGGCGGGCGGGGTCCTGGCTGTCAACCCGCTGTTCGTCGACGCCGCCCGCAGCGTCCGCGGCTACTCGCTGGTCGCTCTCTGTGCGGTGGTCTCCACGATCATGACGGTCCAGCTGGTGGAGCGAGGCGAGCGCCGGTCATGGTCCGTCGCCTACGTGGTGGCCACGGCCGCCGGCCTGGCCGTGCACTTCTACATGGCGTTCGTGCTCGCCGGGATTGTCGTTTTCGTGGCGGCGCGGGGGAAGGTTACCGAGGGCTGGCGCCTTCGCTGGTTCGCCTCGGCTTTGTTCGGCAGCCTCGCCTACCTCGGGCTCTTCGACGCCATGTTCGCTGCGTCACAGCTACGAGGGCGATCGGTGCGGCTGTCGTTCCCCCTCGAGGCCGCCCGGGACCTTCTCGGTACCCGTGCCATGGCCGTCGTGTCGCTTGCTCTGGTAGTGGCTGCGATCGCATTGGTCAGCGGCCGCCGCCGTGAAGTGGTGCTGCCGGCGCTGGCGGTCGGAGGTCTGCTCACCTTCGTGTGGCTTGTTCTGGCCCCCATCGACCTGTACCCGAGGTTCCTCGTCTGGCTGGTGCCAGGCGTCGCCGTCTGTGTGGGCCGGGCCGTGGCGCGGTGGCGCGTCGCCCTGGTTCCGGCGGCCGTGGCGATCGTCGCCATGATCGGTACCTGGGCGGGCAGTTTGGGGGGTGACAAGATGGCACTGCCCAAGGCCGCCGCCCTCGTCGAGGCCACCCGCGCCGGCGGGGGGACGCCGTGCGCCATCGGGGCCGAGGCGCTGCTGGCCTACACGACCCCGCCGCGGGACGTGACCGACCTCACGGACATCGACAGCTGCGACGTGGTGGTCGTCATCGCGTCGGGCGTCCCGGCCGCGGCCGCCCTGGAGCGCCCAGGGTCGGGGTTCCCGGCCGTAACGACCCTCCCGGGAACCGGCGTCGTGGTCCTGTCGCGCTGAGAGCTGCCCCGTGTCCGACATCGGTGATGGCGCTCGCTGCTCCCCGGTACGGGTTGCCACGAGAGTTTGTGAAGGCTTCACTCGCCCGGTGCGCCGCCGGGTCCTTCCGGGCGCGTGCTCCACGGCCCGGATGATGAAGTCGGTCGACCCCCACCTTGTCGGCCAGCGCCACTGTCGCCTGGGCGCACATCGGGGTGTGCCGCCACGATGCCGCCCGGATGGTGTCCTGGAAGCGGCCACGTGCTCGGGCCCATACGTCCTCCACCGAGTCGTTTCGGCCATGTCGGCCATGGAGCACCGGCGTCGAGGCCCGGGAGCACGCCCCTCTTGACAAGCGAACATGCGTTCGTATAGTGTTGTCAGCAACGCAACGCCCTCGAGGTGCCGGCGTACGGCCCTCCTCGTTCATCGGGTTCTCACGCGACGAGGGAGGTGTCATGGCTGCAGGCCTGCTGGAGCGCTCCCGGGTCTTTCGCGCTCGAGGCACCTTCCCCGTGCGTCGGCCCAGCGCATGGACCTCGTCGCGCTGGTAGTGGTGGCCGAGGATCACCAGCCGCCCACCCAGGTACCAGCCCTGGGCGTACCTCGTGTACCACTGGTCACCGACGGCCAGATCGCGTTCTGGCTCCGAGACGTTCCGGTGCATGCGGTGGGAGCGGACCTCGAGGAAGCCGAGGTGCGATTCCTCGACGCGCTCGTCGACTACGCCGACCTCTGGTTTCACGAGCTGCGCTATGCCGCCAACCACGCGCAACACCAGCACCTGGCGCTGCGCGTCGCCATGTACGCAGGCAACCGCGAGGAGCTCCGCCGGGTCGTGTTCGGCGAGGATTGATGGGCCCCCTGTCGCACGCGGACCACCGCAGGTTCGTCGAGA
>Ga0136633_1001440_pt1 | contig 17533 bp, 16 predicted proteins | sample AntDrymeUQ832206_2_FD_105494 | JGI IMG/M metagenome (GOLD analysis project Ga0136633, IMG submission 105494) | Polar desert sand microbial communities from Dry Valleys, Antarctica - metaG UQ83 (22.06) | ecosystem: Environmental > Terrestrial > Soil > Desert | place: Antarctica: Dry Valley...
CGCTCTATGTGGCGATGGTCCGTGCCGGTGAGGCGGGCGGCGTGCTCGAGGAGGCGCTGTTCCGGATCGCCGACCAACTCGAGAAGGACGACTCCCTGCGCCGCCAGGTGAAGGCCGCGATGATGTATCCGGCCGTCGTGCTCGCGTTCGCGCTGCTCGTCGTCATCGGTCTGATCGCCTTCATCGTCCCCGTCTTCGTCAACGTCTTCAAGGACTTCGGCGGCGAGTTGCCCGCGATCACGAAGTTCACCGTCGCGCTCTCCAATGCGGTCACCCATCAGTGGTACCTCCTGATCGCCGGATCCGTCGGCATCGTCGTCGGCTTCAAGAAGTGGAAGACCTCGAAGATCGGTCGTCCCCAGTGGGACGCCATCCGCTTGAAGATCCCGTTCAAGATCGGTGTCACCGTCCAGAAGATCGCGCTGGCCCGCTGGTCGCGCACGTTCTCCGCGCTCTACGCCGCGGGCGTGCCGATCCTCCAGGCCATCGAGGTCACGGGCCAGACCGCGGGCAACGCGGTCGTCGAGAAGGCCATGAAGGACGTCACCGAATCCGTCAAGTCCGGCGGAACGATCGCCGCGCCGCTGCGCGAGCAGGCGATCTTTCCCTCGATGGTCGCCCAGATGATCGCCGTCGGCGAGGAGACGGGTGGGCTGGACACGATGCTCTCGAAGGTCGCGGACTTCTACGAGGACGAGGTCGCCGCCGCGGTCAAGGCGCTGACGTCGATTCTCGAGCCGCTGATGATCGTCTTCGTCGGCCTCATCGTCGGCTTCATCGTGGTCGCCATGTACATGCCGATGTTCAAGGTCTACGACGCCATCCAGTAGGAGCCGCAACTGCTGGTCGTGCCCGAGGCGCCCCCTGGTGGGGCGCTTCGTCGTTCAGGCTCGGAGGCGGATATCTGGGCACGGTTCGAGGCGGCCGGGGGCCAGATCGCCAGGATCGCGAAGGACCCGGCATGATGTGGGGCGCATGTCCGAGCCCCCGCCCAGCGGCCATGAGGTCACCCCCGAGTCCGCCGCACGACCGCCCATCGCGGTCTGCGAGTTCGACGCCGCCGGCGGCGGTGGCTTCAAGCGCCTGCTCTCCAAGCGCGGCCCCGGGCGCATCTCTATCGGCTACCAGCAGATCGTCGTCGAGGCCGACGGCCAGCTGCAGGCCCAACTGACGTTCGCTCCCGGCGCGATCGCCGCCGGCGGCGTCGACCCCGGTCCACGCGACTCCAAGAACGCGATCGGTCGCTTCGCGATCCTCCGGCGCCTGAGCTCCACCGCCGTGATCCCGCGGGAGGAGGGGATCGAGGGCTGGCTGTGGACGAGCGCCGGCGGCTCGGCCTACACGATGATCGGCGACGAGGACGCCGCGCCGAACCTCGCCATCGTGTTCTCCCGGCCCTTGGGCTCCGACGCCGTCGGCGAGGCCTTCGAGCCGTCGGTCCTCGAGGAGCTCGCCAAGCGCTCACCGCTCGGGTCGCCGACGATCTTCGGGATCCTCCTGCGCGTCGCCCGCCTCGAGGACGCCCGTCGTGCCCTCGACAAGATCGACGGTCTCAAGCCCTTCACCGACCGCGAGGTGCCGCCGACGATGCGCCGGCACCTGCCGACCGACAAGCCGGCCGACCCGAAGCTGGCCGTCGGTGGCGAGTCCTCGCGCGCCCAGACCTCCGTCCCACCACCCGGGAGCCGCTGATGGCCGACACGCCCGCATACGACCGCGCCGCCTGCCCACCCTGCCGGGGGACCGGCAAGGTGATCTCGACCAAGGGCGACAAGCCCCACGACGTCCCGTGCCCCTGGTGTGAGGGGACGGGCCGCCGCGCGGCGGTCACCGAGCGCGACTGACCTCCAGCCGGCCGATCTCGCGGTCGGACTCCGTGAGGACGATCGGAAACGATCCCGCCCGCTCGGCGAGCACGTCGAACGTCGCCGGCGCCTCCGGGGAGAGGGCCGCGAAGCGGTCGAGCTGCTCGATCTCGACGCCTTCGTAGGTGGTGGCGTGGACCTCGAGGCGGACCGTGTCGCCCACGGCCGCCTCGACCACCGCGGGCTCGGCGTCGTCGGTGATGAACACGCGCGCCTCGACGACCCGGGACGCGGTCGCGGCCGTCGGGCCGGGTTGCGTGCGCGTGGCGCGCTCGCGCGCCACCGGCTCCGGGGGAGGGGGCGCGAGCGCCACCGCCAGGGCCATCAGGACCATCAGCAGGGCCAGGGCGATGAACAGTCGGCGGGCGAGCAGCACGGCACGAAGTAAACCTGGTCGGACGATTGTCCATGTGCATTAAAGGTTGCGTATGCATGAGCCGATACCCGACCTAACCAGCACCCAGTGTGACCAAGGGCAAAGCATCCGTGAGGGTGCGACGCAAAGCCACGGGACTCTGAAACGCGAGTCAGCCGGGCCACTCACCTGAGGGAGCCGTGGGAACTGGTGAAAGTCATAGGCCAAATCGATCCCTTTAGGAGGGTTCACCCACATGCTCCACAAGCTCCGTAGCCGTGCCCAGGACGAGAAGGGCTTCACCCTTATCGAGCTCCTGGTCGTCATCCTGATCATCGGCATCCTCGCCGCGATCGCCCTGCCGGCGTTCCTCAACCAGCGCGGTAAGGCGCAGGACACCGAGGCCAAGTCGGGTGCGCGTACCGCGCAGACCGCGATGGAGACCTACTACACCGACGAGCAGTCCTACGCCACGGACGCCGCCGGTCTGACCGCGATCGAGCCGGCCCTGGGCGACGCACTCAACCTGGACGCCACGGGCACCGCTGACACGTTCTCCGTGTCGGTCGAGTCGGTCACCGGCAACGTCTTCACGATCACGAAGGCCGCGGCCGGCACCGTCACCCGCGGCTGCACCGCCGTCAGCACGAACGGCTGTCCGGCGGACGGCACCTGGTAGTAACGAAGACTCGTCTGAGTTCTTCTTCGAGGCGGGCCTTCGGGCCCGCCTCGAGTCGTTTAACGCGAGTGTCACGGCCAAGCGGCCGGCCGCGTCCATTCATGCGCCCACCCCTCAAGTTCCACCGGCGGGAAGCCGAAAACACGAGGGTGCGGCGGATGAAAAGACTCAATGACCAGTCGGGCTTCACGATCGTCGAGGTGCTCGTCGCCTCGGTCGTCCTGATCACCGGGCTCCTCGCCGTCTCGAGCATGTTCGGGGTGTCCAAGAGCGCGACGCTCTCCACGAGGGCGCGGGTGCAGGCGACGAACCTCGGGCGCGAGATGGTCGAAGCCGCCCGTAGCGTGGCCTACAACGACATCACCGACGCGGCCATCCTCGCCGAGATCGCCGATGGCAACCCCGCCCTCGCCGACATGGTGGCCGGCGCCCCCTACACGATCGAGCGCCGCAACACCGTCTTCACGATCACCTCGGAGACCTGCGTGGTCGACGACGCCCGCGACGGCGGCGGCGCCTCGCCGCGCACCGGGGACTTCTGCCTGGACTCCGTCGCCCCCGGGACGCTGGACCCGCGCAACGGCAAGCCGGATACGGTTCCGGAGGACTACAAGCGGGTCGACATCATCGCGACCTACAAGCGCCCGAGCGGCGCGGTCATCTCGGTCAAGCAGACCACGCTCGTCAACAACCCGGGGAGCGCCGGTGCACCGGCGATCGTGACGCTCGCCAGCCCGGCGGTCGGAACCCCGCCGGTGGTCGGCCCGACGGTCGCGAACGGGAGCTCCACGACGACCTCGATCGCGTTCTCGATCACGACGACCCAGGCTCCCTACTCCCTGATCTGGCTGCTCGACGGGGTCAACAAGGCACCGATCTGTGGCGGCCAGGGGGTCGGGTCGTGTCCGAACTCCAAGGGACCGTTCAACTTCAGCTGGGATCTGGAGAGCCCCAAGGCCGACGACGGTCCCTACCTGCTGAGCGCGGAGGCCTACGACGAGCGCAGCGTGGCCGGCCCGTCGCGTTCGATGACCGTGGTGCTCAACCGCTCCTACCCGCGTGCCCCGGCCGGCCTCGCCGGTGGGCGCAACGTCGTCGACGGCGCCCCGGTCGTCGAGCTGGAGTGGGGCGCCAACCCCGAGCGCGACCTCACGGGTTACGTCGTGTCGCGCATCGAGGCCAACGGCTCGAAGACCGTGGTGTGCCCGCGCGCGAGCGCCCTGTACTGCCGCGACACCTCCCCGCCGGACCTCGCGACCGTGCGCTACCAGGTCGTGGCGTGGGACGTGACGATGGACGGCGTGACCCCGCGCGAGAGCATCTACTCGAGCACGGTCGACGTCATCCGGGCCAACCAGCCGCCGCGAGATCCCGAGAACGTCGTGAAGGCGGCGCCGGACGCGAACGGCCACATCGCCATCACCTGGGACAAGCCCTCGCCGCAGGACCCGGACACCGGCGACTCGATCGCGTTCTACCGCGTCTACCGCGACGGCCAGTTGCTCGCCGACCGCCTCGGGCGCGTGGATGCCGCCGGCGCCACCACCCATTCGTTCCTCGACGGGAACCCGCAGAGCTCCTCGCACCGCTACTACGTGACTTCGGTGGACATGAACTTCGCCGAGTCGGGCTTCCGGGAGGCCCAGCCGTGATCCGGCGCGACGCTCACCAGGCCGGCTTCACCCTCATCGAGGTGCTCGTGGCGATGAGCCTGAGCCTCGTCATCTTCGGCGTCACCGTGTCGGTGTTCGGCTCGCTGTTGCGCCAGGACAGCGTCGCGATCGAGCACAACGAGGCCCAGGAGGGGGCGCGTCTGGCCATGGACCGGATGGCCCGCCAGCTGCGCAACCTCGCCAGCCCGAACGCGCTGACCAACGTCAAGGAGAACCGCCCGCGCGCTGTCGAACGGGCGACAGCATTCGACCTCGTCGCCCGCGTCGTCGACGATGGGCCGTTGCCGCCGGGGTCGCAGAACTCGACGAACATCATGCGCGCCCGCTGGTGCCTGGACACCTCGGTCGCCGGGAACGGCAGGATCTGGCACCAGGTCCAGCGCTGGAAGACCTCGCTCCCGCCGGGGGTTCCGGGGGACACCGCGTGTCCGGGTTCGGGAGCGTGGGACACCACGACCCTCCAGACCTCCAACGTGGTCAACGTGACCGGCCCGTCGGTCATCCGGCCCCTGTTCTCCTATGACTCCGGCAACATCGAGAAGGTCACGCGCGTCCACGCCGACGTCTTCGTCGACCCCACCCCGCTGCGGTCCCCCGTGGAGGCGCGCGTGAGCTCCGGCGTCACGCTGCGCAACCAGAACCAGTACCCGGCCGCGGCGTTCACGATGACCGTGATCGGCACCAGCGGCACGAGCAAGATCGTCCGCCTCGACGGCTCGGCGTCGTCGGACGCCGAGAGCCAGCCGCTGAAGTACTGCTGGTTCGTCGATCCGCCGAGCCCGGCCCCCGCGTGTGCGCCCGAGGACCCGGCCTGGGTCCGCCCGGCGAGCTACCGCGACCAGGGAGTCGTCGCCACCGTGAACCTTTCCGGCACCCACAAGGTGGTGCTGACGGTCGAGGATCCGGCCGGCCTGCTCGACGAGGAGTCACAGACATGGACCGGATGATCCGGCGCGAGGACGGCTCGGTCGTCATCACCGCCCTGGCGATGGTCACGTTGATGCTGGTCATCTCGTTCTCGGCGATCGCGTTCGTCGACTCGACGCAACGCGAGTCCGGCCGCGAGCGCAAGCGCGAATCCACCTTCGTCCTCTCCGAGGGCGTGCTGAACACCCAGATCTTCCTGCTCTCGCGCCAGTGGCCGGGACAGGCGGTGGGCCAATACCCCTACCAGTGCACCAAGCTCAATGCGAGCGATCCGCGTTGCCCGGACGACCCCCGGCTCGCGACCTCCTTCAGAGGCCCCGACTACAACGGCGGCATCACGTGGACCACCGAGATCCGCGACAACCCGATCGGGTCGGTCGACTACTACGACGAGACGGTCATGGCCAACGCAACGATCCCGCGCTGGGACGCCAACAAGGACTCCTACCTGTGGGTGCGCGCCCAGGGGATCCTGGCCAACGGCAAGCGGCGGACGCTGGTGGCGCTGGTCAAGGCCGAGGAGCTGGCCGTGAACTTCCCGCGCCAGGCCGTGGTTGCGGGCTCGATCGACATCACCCAGAACGGCAACCACTCCTACATCTCTTCCAGCGACATCGAGACCGGCGAGGCGGGCGCGGTCGTCGTGCGCTGCTCACCGCCCACGAGTCAGGGCTGCGCGGAGGAGAAGAAGGACATCCACATCTCCCCGGCCGAGGTGCAGAGCAACCCGGCCATGGCCAACGCCATGAACGCCCGGACCATCGAGCTGCTGCGCGATCAGGCGAGGTCGGCCGGCACCTACTACCCGGCGGGTGGTCCCTGCCCGCCGTCGAGCGCGCTGGCCGGTCAGATCGTGTTCATGGAGCGCCCGAACAACTGCGTGTTCGGCGACACCGGTGCCATTTACAACACGCGGCCCAACCCGGGCGTGCTGATCATCGGATCGGGCAAGATCACCTTCGATCACGGGACCTACAACGGGCTCGTCTACCACGTCAACGGCTCCGACGGCGTCGGGGCCCCGGTTCCCGCCGGGACGGCCGCGGTCACCCTGAAATCGAATTCCGCGATCGTCGGCCAGCTGATCATCGACGGCTCCGGACGGCTCGAGATGGGCAACAACAACGGCGGCCCCGGCCTGCCCGGCAACATCGTCTACATGGGCCGTGCCCGCAACAATCTGAAGGCGTTCGGCACGGCCGGGATCGTGCAGAACTCCTTCCGTGAGATCCAGGCCAAGCGCTGATCTCAAGCGCCCCGCGCCCGCTGCCGATACCGATCCCATGTTCAAGAAGAAGACCGCTTCCGCACGGGCCGTCGTCGGCCTCGATCTCGAGCCCAGCCACCTCGCCGCTGCCGAGGTCCACGTCAACGGGTCGGTCTCGGTCACCCGTGGGGCGGTCGTTCCCCTGCGCGCCGGCGTCATGCGCGACGGCGAGGTCGCGGACGGCCCGGCCCTGACCGCGGCGCTCAAGGAGATGTGGGCCGAGCACAAGCTGCCGACCCGCGTGCGCATCGGCGTCGCCAACCAGCGCATCGTCGTCCGTACGCTCGACCTGCCGCCGCTGACCGACGAGAAGGCGATCGCCGCCGCCGTCCGCGTCGAGGCGCCCGACCACATCCCGATGCCGATGGACGAGGCGGTGCTGGACTTCCAGACGCTCGGCATGGTCGAGACCGCGGCGGGCCCGCGCATGCGAGTCATCGTCGTGGCCGTCCGTCGCGAGATGGTCGAGCGGATCTCCGGCGCCGCCCGCGACGCCGGGCTCAAGGTCGAGGGAATCGACTTGTCGGCGTTCGCGATGGTCCGGGCCCTCGGCAAAGCCGACAGCACCGGCGCGACGCTGTACATGAACGTCGCCGGGCTGACGAACGTCGCCGTGGCCAGCGGCTTGAACTGCCTGTTCACCCGCGCCGCCGGTGGGGGCCTCGAGCAGATGGTCCAGACGCTCGCCGAGCGTCGCGCGCTCACGAACGAGCACGCCCATCAGTGGATGGTCCACGTCGGCATGGAGACGCCGGCCGACCAGGTCGACGGCGACCCGGAGCTCGTCACCGCCGTCCGCGGCGTGCTCGACGAGGGCATCCATCAACTCGCCGACACCGTGCGCAACTCGCTGAACTTCTACCGCATGACCCAGGGCTCGGAAACCGTCGAGCGCGCAGTCCTGACCGGGCCGGCCGTCTCGATCCCGGGCTTCTCCGAAGCCCTCTCGGCCCAGCTGCGTCTGCCGGTCACGCCGACGGTCGTCGGCCACGGGGCCGATCTCGCCGAAGCCGATGCCCCGCGGATGTCCGTCGCGGCCGGCCTCGCGGTGGAGTCGGTCAGCACCTAGCCGTCCTGGGCACGGCCGGATCCACCGGCCGCTTTCACCTACATGTGGCGGGCCGTCCTCAAGATCCGGGCGGCCCGGTCGATAACACCATATGCCCGTCCCCGGCCGCCACCGGGTGCTGATCTCCTGCCAGCAGGGGTCGACGCTCGTGGAATTGATGGTCACGATCCCGTTCGCGCTGATCGTGGCGCTCGCCAGCCTGCACACGTTCGGGCAGGCCTCCGAGGGCCAGAAGCGGGTGGAGACCCGGGCCCACGCCGTGATGGACACCCAGGTCGCACTCGAGCGCATGACCCGCGAGCTGCGCCAGGCCACGTGGGTCTCGTTTCGCACGAGCCAGATCGCCGAGATGAACACGTTCGTCCGGCCGGGTTCCAGCGGCGTCGCGGTCCAGCGCTTCGTGCGCTACGACTGCAGCGCGCGCGCGCTCAACGTCAACGGGCGCGACATCGGGGGCCGCTGCGTGCGCCTCGAGGGATCGCCGGTCGCCTATCCGCCGCCGGTCAACGCCCCGGCGGCGCGGACCCACACCCTGATCGATGGCTTCCAAGGGCTCGACGTCTTTCATCCCCAGTCGGTCGATCCGGTCACCGGGCAGACGAGAGCGGACTACCTCAAGCCCACCCTCTTGACGATCCGGATGAAGGTGAAGGCCGGAGACGGACGCAGGGTCGTCGAGGTCCGTGACGGGGTCAGCTTGCGGAACGCGACGAGGTTCGCGAGATGACGCCGCTCCGCCCTCGAGGGGTGCGCGCCGAACACGGCATGACCCTGATCGAGGTGCTGGTCACCTCGCTCGTGCTCGTCGTCGGGATGATGGCCACGCTGGCGATCTTCTCGAAGTCGAGCAAGACCGCGGTGACCGCAGAGCGGCGGGTCGCGATGGTCTCCGTGGCGCAGCGCGAGATCGAGCGGCTGCGACCGCTGCCTTACGAACAGCTCGGGCTGTCGGCAGCGATCGCCCCCGACGCCGCGACGGTGGCGCCCCCCGGCTCGCCGGCCGAGGGCGAGGCGGTGGTCCCCGGCGGCGTGGTGGCGCCGGGTCCTGAGCCGTTCGCCGTCGAGGGGATGACGGGGAAGGTCTACCGCTACGTGACCTGGCGCGCCCAGGACTGCCCACTGGTCAACACCAGGATCTCGACGCGGGTGGCCAACGAGCTCGGGGTGGCGCAGGCGGATGTGTCGGCGAGGCTGGGCGACATGTGCCCGGGGACCACGGACACCAAGCGCATCACCGTCGTGGTGGTGCCGGACTCCACTCCGGAGACCGGCGGCCCCTTCAAGCCGATCCGCCTGGCTTCGATGTTCGTCGACCCGAGCGGCGGCGTGGCCGACGACCCGACCGGGACCTCGTTGCGGGTCGACATCCCCTCGCCGGGGCAGACGCTCTCCCCCGCGGGATCGCCGGATCCCGGCCAGGTCTATGACGACGCCGTCGAGCAGTCGCACTTCCTCACCGACACGCCGTGCGAGAACACGGGCCGGATCCCCGTGACGGCCAGCCACTCGGTGCGCGACACCAGCATCAACGGCTCGACCTGCACGGGCAAGCAGCCCGACCTCATGGTCGCGCAGGCGCCGGGCGGGCCGGCCGGCGGCACGCTCTTCGACTACTCGAGTGATCTTCCGAGGGCGGTTCCTGGTGGCCTCGTGATCAAAGGCGACGACCGCGACGACGCCTGCGGGACGGCGTATCGCTACTCGAACGCGTCCGCCGAGCGACGCAAGCGATCCGTGCACACCTGGGCGTCGGTCAAGTCGACGCAGGTGGCCAAGACCGCCGCGGCGGGTGGCCGGGCGACGTTCTCCATCTGGACCAGCACCGCCGATGGGTCCTCGTCCCCGGGGCGACTGTGCGTGACCCTGTGGCAGCGATCCACGGGTGCGGTGCTCGGCAAGGTCCAGTACGACCTGCCCGCCTGGCCCGACGAGCCGACGCCGCTCGCGGTGTCCTTCGATCTCGAACACGTGACGATCCCGGCCGGGGAGCGCCTGATGCTCACGGCTCGCGTGCCGTCCTCGTCGGGATCGGACATCTCGCTGTTCTATGACCACGCCGCGTACCCCGGCGCGGTCTCGATCGCGATGCAGAAGGGCAGTGAATGGCGCTGAACGGCCGCCTGCGGTCGCTCGCGAGCGAGGACGGCGTCGGCATGATCGTCTCGATCGCGACGCTCGCGCTGATGATCACGCTGTCCTCCGTCGCGGTCTGGCAGGCGGTTGCCGCACTTCGACACACCGACCGCGACGTCCACGTAAAGCACGCCGGCCAGGCCGCCGACGCGGCGATCGACGCGGCCATCTATTCGCTGGATCGCCTCGACCTCGACGGCAAGCTGAACATCGACCCGCTCGATCCGACGAGCGTGACGCGCCAGCTCTGCGTCGGCGTGCAGGACGGCCAACTGCAGGCGCTCGACCTGGCGCCTACGGCGGTCCCCGACCTCGAAGGCCGCCGCTGGTGCCCGTCGGTCACCGAGCAGGGGGCCGACGGCGTCACGTGGAGCTATCAGGTGACCGAGCTGGCGCGGGTGGGCCAGGGCGCCTGCGGCGAGGAGCGGGTGCTGAGCCTCGACCGCACCGTCGTCGCGGTCGGCCGCTCGCTCACCTTCAAGCGGCGCATCAAGGCCACGCTGCGTTCGCCGATCACGCTGCTGTCGGGCGCGGCGGTCCAATCGGGCTCCACGACGTCGGCGCTCACGATCGACGGAGCCGCCCGGATCCTTGGCGACGCCCATTCCAATCACGACATCGTCTCGACGTCCGGATTGCCGTCGATCGCCGGCAACGCCACTCCAGGCCCGGCCAGTCCCAACCACACCGTCTCGGGTCCCGTGGTCGTCACGGGCGCCCGGACCGCGGCCTGCCAGCGCTTCGTGCTGCCGCCGGTGAGCCAGGGAGACGCAGCCGGCGACAACGACAACGCCACGATCACCGACGACGATCTGTGCCTCAACCACGCGGCAGGAATGATTACGGTGGCCTGCGACCCTCCGTCGCTGCTGTTGCCGCGGACGGGCGACACGACGTGGAGCGGCACCAACAACGGCCGAACCCTCACCCTCACCGGGAACTCGAGAGTCGTCCTCGGTCAGGACACCTATGCGCTCTGCCGCTTGGAGTTGCACGAGCAGGCCACCCTCATCATCCCGGCGTCGGCGCCGATCACCCGCATCTTCCTCGACGATCCCGGCTCGTCGCACTGCAGCGGCGTCGCGGGGGCCGGACAGATCGTGATGGACGGCTCGGCCCGGATCGTCAACTGCCACCTGGCGACCGACCCGGGGTCGCTGCAGCTCTACGGAGTGGGGAGTGCTTCGGCGGCCACCACCCAGACGCTTGCCGGCGGTGGCCCCCTCAGCGCGGCGCACATGGCGACGCTGTGCGCGACCACACTCCCGGTGGGGGGGACGCCGATGGTGCTCTACGCGCCGCGCTCGCAGATCACCCTGCGGGGGAGCACGCAGCTGACCGGTCAGGTGGCCGGCGACCGCGTGGCGCTCAACGATCTCGCGGCGGTCCAGCCGGCGGCGAGCGCCGTGAACCTCAACGCGCTCGGCCCAGGGCCGGTCCTGCCGCTCTACGAGCCGGCCGACTACGTAGAGTGCACGCCCATGACGTTCGAGGAGCTGGGCACGAACCCCACGCAGGGTTGCTGAAGCCGTGAGCACCGGCGCCGGGATGGCCATCGCTGCGCTCTTCGGCGCGCTGATCGGGTCCTTCTTCAACGTCGTGATCTGGCGGCTCCCGCGCGGGGAGTCGCTCAACCACCCGCGCTCGCACTGTCCCAAGTGCCAGACGCAGCTGAAGCCCTGGGAGAACCTCCCGATCGTCTCGTGGCTGGTGTTGCGCGGGCGCTGCCGGACGTGCGGCGAGAAGATCTCGGCCCGCTACCCGCTGGTGGAGGCGCTGACCGCGCTGTCGTTCGCCGCCGTGGTGCTCGCCTACGGCGCCGACCGTGACGTCTGGCTGCCGCTGGTCTTCGTCGGGCTGCTGATCCCGATCGCCTTCATCGACTTCGACCACCGGATCATTCCCAACAAGCTCACCCTGCTGGGTGCCATCCTGGCCATCGCCCTGCTGATCGGGCTCGATCGCGACGCACTCGTCGAGCACCTGATCGCCGGCGCCGCGGCTGGGCTGTTCTTCCTGGTCGCCGCGATCGCCTATCCCGCTGGGATGGGCATGGGCGACGTGAAGCTGGCGGGGGTGATGGGCCTGTTCCTCGGGCGCGCGGTCGGGCCGGCCCTGCTCATGGCGCTGCTGCTCGGCACCGTGGTCGGGGTGGCGATCATCGCCCGCAAGGGGTCGGCCGAGGGCCGCAAGACCGCCGTGCCGTTCGGTCCGTTCCTCGCGCTGGGCGGCTTCATCGCCGTGTTCGCCGGCGACGAGATCGTCGACTGGTACCTCGACAACTTCGTCTGAGATCCAGCGTCCCCCAGGGCGCCGGCCTGGACGGCTCGGAAAAGTTTCGCCCGGCGTCCAGAATGCTCTCAAGCGGCAGCCGCCGCATGCCGATAGAGGCCTCGTGCCCGTCTCCGAGTCCCTGAACGCATGAAGGCCGTCAACCTCCTCCCCTCCGAGCAGAAGGGCGCCCCGAAGGCGGCCAAGTCGCCGGGTGTCGTCGTCAAGACGACTCCGGAGTCTGGTCCTTTCGGTGCCTACTGCATCCTCGGAGGCATGGCCCTGGCGGTCCTCGGGGCCGCCGCTTTCGTCTTGACGAACAACCAGATCTCCGACAAGCAGGCCGAGCTCGCGAAGGCCTCGTCCGACCGGCAGGTGGTCGAAGCCAAGGCGACGGCCCTGAAGCCCTACGGCGACTTCCAGACGCTCGCGACCCAGCGCGTCTCGACCGTCGTCTCCCTGGCTTCCTCGCGCTTCGACTGGGACCGTGCACTGGCCGACGTATCTCGCGCCCTGCCGGCCGACGTCCGGATCAAGAGCCTCAACGGCAGCGTCTCCCCGGGAGCCGGCGGCGGCAGCGCGCTTCGCTCGGCGGTCCCCTCGCCGGCGATCGAGCTCGGTGGCTGCACGATCTCCCAGTCGGGCGTCGCCCGGCTCATGGCCCGGCTGCGCTCGGTCCGAGGAGTGACGCGTGTCGCGCTCGCGAAGTCCGACAAGGACACGGTGACCACGAACACCGACAAGCGGGGCGATGCCGCCGCGAGCCTGTGCGGACGCGGAACCAAGCCCACCTTCGAGCTGGTCATGTTCTTCGAGCGCGCCGTTGTCGCGCCGGGTACCCCGGCAGTGCCCGGTGCTCCCGCGCCGCAGCCCGGAGCAACGCCTGCGGCCGGAGCACCGCCGGCCCAGGGCGCCCAGCCCGGAACCGCCCAGCCGACCCAGCCCGGTACCGCGTCTGCGCCGCCGGCCACGCAAGGAGTGAGCTCCAAGTGACGCAGACCAATCGCATCCTGATCGTCGCCGTCGCGGCGGTCGCCGCGGTCGCCCTGTTCTTCTTCATGGTGATCTCGCCCAAGCGTGACGAGGTCGCCGCGCTCGGCGCCCAGGTCCAGGGCGAGCAGGACAAGCTCGCCGCGGCGCAAGTGCTCGTGGCCGACTACGCGAAGGCCAAGAGCGGCTACAAGACCGCCTACGCCTCGGTCGTGCGGCTCGGCAAGGCGGTTCCCGCCGACGACGACATCCGCTCGCTGGTCGTGCAGCTCGACGCCACGGCCAACCGCAGCGGCGTGGACTTCCGGACGATCAATGTGGGCTCCGGCAGTGGCGGCGGCGCTCCGGCGCCGGCAAACGCCGCGGCCAACCAGGCCGTCACGGCGACGCTGCCCCCCGGGGCGACGGTCGGCGCGGCCGGGTTCCCGACGATGCCGTTCGACTTCTCCTTCCGTGGGAGCTTCGGGAAGCTCTCGAAGTTCTTCTCCCGGCTCGATCGCTTCGTCACCACGCAGAACGACCGGGTCGACGTGACCGGCCGGCTGCTCATGGTCGACGCGATCAACCTGCAGCCGGACTCCACCCTCGGGTACCCGTTCATCCGGGCCCAGGTGAAGGCCACGTCCTACCTCGTCTCGCCCGATCAGGGCCTGACGGCCGGGGCGACGGCCCAAGGCCCCGGAACCACGACGCCGGCCTCCGCCGGCGGCGCCACCGGCGGCGCCACCACGACGCCCGCGACCACCGCGACCTCGACCGGAGCCATCCGATGAACATCGCCGCACCGTTCCGCGAGCTGGTCGAGCGCAAGCTCTGGCCCGTCGCCCTCCTGCTCCTCGCAGCCCTCGTCGCCGTGCCCATGCTCCTGGGCGGCGGTGGCGAGGTCGCTCCGCCCACCGCGGCGACCACCGCGCTCAACGCCAAGGCCCAGGCCGCGACGCAGCCGGTCGTGCAGGTGGCACAGGCCGGCCTGCACGATCGCGACCGCAACGTGCTCGGCTCGCGCAAGGACCCGTTCGCCCCGGTGGGGGTCAAGGCCAAGAAGTCCGACACCCCGCCGTCCGTGGCGGCGCCCGAGACGAAGTCCTCCGGCGCGGCGACCTCCAGTGGCGCGGCCAAGTCCGGAGGCTCCGGGGTGGCCGGTACCGCGCCGGCCGTGACGGCGCCGGTGGCGCCCGCAAAGACCGTAGAAGTGGCCTCGCTGCGCGTGCGCTTCGGGCTGACCACGGAGGAGAAGCTGCCCACCCGCAACCTCAAGCGCCTGACCTCCCTGCCGGACGCGGACGCGCCGGTCGTGATCTACCTCGGCCTCAAGCGCGACAACAGGACGGCGATCTTCCTGGTCGACGCGGGCGCGAAGACCCAGGGCGACGGCACGTGCGAGCCTTCCCCCGAGAACTGCCAGACCCTCCATCTCAAGGCCGGTGAGACGGCGTTCTTCGATGTGGTCGACGCCCTCGGCGCCGTGACCGCCCAGTACCAGCTCGACTTCGTCAAGGTGGCCAAGAAGCTGACGACCGCCGGCGCGGCCAAGCGCGCCCTTGTTTCGGTGGCCGACGGCGGTCGCGACGCCGTCCGGGCCCGCAACAGCCGCCTCGGCCGCTGGGTCTACAACTCCAAGACGGGCCGCGTGCAGCGCATGTCGGTCCGGGCCTACAGGGCCAAGCTCTCCGCCCGCGCGGCGACCCTGGGCTTCTAGCCCTCCACGACTCTGTGTCCATCGGCGGGGCCCCACGGGGCCCCGCCCGTCGTTCCAGGGCGTCTTCCTAGACTGCGCCGCGTGTCCCTGCGCGTCGTCACCGCCGGTGAAAGTCACGGTCCCGGCCTGACCTGCGTGGTCGAAGGGCTGCCGGCCGGGCTGGAGCTCGACCGCGCCGTGCTCGACCGCGATCTCGCCCGGCGCCAGCTCGGCCACGGCCGCGGCGGGCGGATGAAGATCGAATCCGACGCCGCCGAGGTCACCGGCGGCGTCCGCCATGGGAAGACGATGGGCGGCCCGGTCTCGCTCTGGGTGGTCAACCGCGACTACGCCAACTGGGAGGAGCGGATGAACCCGTGGCCGGTCGAGGCCGTCGTCCCCGAGGTCCATCTCCCGCGCCCGGGACATGCCGATCTCGCCGGGGTCATGAAGTTCGGTTTCAGCGACGTCCGCAACGTGCTCGAGCGGGCCAGCGCCCGTGAGACGGCGGCGCGCGTGGCGGCCGGAGGGCTGGCGAAGGCGTTCCTGCGCGTGCTCGGCGTCGAGATCGTCTCCCACGTCAAGCAGATCGCGACCGTCGTCGCCCCCGAGCGCGGGGACCTCCAGCTCGCCGACTTCGCCGACGTCGACGCGTCTCCGGTGCGCTGTCTGGATGCGGCCTCTTCCAAGGCGATGGTCGCCGAGATCAATGTGCTGCGCAAACGCAACGAGTCGATCGGCGGCGTCTTCGAGGTCCGCGCGTTCGGCCTCGTCCCCGGCCTCGGTTCACACGTCTCCTGGGAGACCCGGCTCGACGGGCGCATCGGCATGGCGATGCTCTCGATCCAGTCGGTCAAGGGCTGCGGCCTGGGAGACGGGTTCGACCTCGCAGGACGTCCCGGATCCGAGGCCCACGACGAGATCTTCTACGACGACGAGCGCGGCTACTTCCGCGAGACCAACCGCTCCGGAGGGCTCGAAGGCGGGATGACGACGGGCGAGCCGCTGGTCGTGCGCGCCGCCGCGAAGCCGCTGCCCACGCTGACCAAGCCGCTGCGCTCGGTCGACATCGAGACGCGCGAACCCGCGCAGGCCCTGCGCGAGCGCACGGACTCCTGCGTGGTCCCGGCGGCCGGCGTGGTGGGGGAGGCGATGCTGGCGATCGTCCTGGCCGGTGCCTACCGCGAGAAGTTCGGCGGCGACCACGTCGACGACGTCAAAGCCGCCGTCGCGGCCTACGAGCAGCGGATCGGCTGGAAGCGGCGCCACCCGTGACGGGCGCGCGCGGGCGACGCGACGCGCTCGTGTTCATCGGGTTCATGGGCGCGGGCAAGACCTCGGCGGCTCGGGCGGTGGCCGCCGAGCTGGGCGTCGTCGCGGTGGATTCCGACGCCGTCATCGAGGCGCAGCTCGAGTCGTCCATCGAGACGTACTTCGCCTCGCACGGCGAGCGCGAGTTCCGCGAACGTGAGGAGGCCGTGGTGCTCGAGCTGCTCGAACGGCCGCCGTCACCCGTCATCTCGCTCGGCGGGGGGGCGATCGCCTCCGACCGCGTGCGCCAGGCGCTGGCCCGGCACACCGTGGTCCTGCTCGACGTCGATGCCGACACGGCATGGCAGCGAGCGGGCGGCCGGCGTCCACTGGCCCGTGACCGCAAGCGCTTCGACGAGCTGCTCGTCGCGCGGGCTCCGCTCTACGAGTCGCTCGCGGACGCCGTGCTGCCGAACTCGCGGCGGGAGGCCATCCGCCAGGCGCTTCCGGCGCTGCGGTCGCTCGACGACGCTCCCGAGGGCACGCGCCTGCTGTGGGCCGAGACGGCCGGCGCGGCGTATCCGGTCTACATCGGCGAAGGACTGCTCGCTTCCGGGTTCTGGCCGGTGACGGGGACCCGCTTCGTCGTCAGCGACGACCACGTCGAGCAGGCGCACGGCGGCCTACTCGCCCCCGACGCGACGATCACCCCGGGCGAGCGCCACAAGACACTCGGCGCCGTCGAGTCCGTCCTGCGGTCGATGGCCGCTGCCGGCCTGGACCGCGGCGCCCACGTCGCCGCGTTCGGCGGCGGGGTGGTGGGGGACACGGCCGGCTTCTGCGCGGCGGTCTACCAGCGGGGGATCGCGGTCGTGCAGGTGCCCACGACGCTCGTCGCGCAGGTGGACTCGGCCTACGGCGGCAAGACCGGGGTGGACCTGCCCGAGGGCAAGAACTACGCGGGCGCCTTCCATCAGCCGGCCGCCGTCCTGGCCGACCCGTCGCTGCTGGCCACACTTCCGCCCGCCGAACTCGCCGCGGGCTGGGCCGAGGTGATCAAGACCGCGTTGATCGCGGGCGGCGCGCTGTGGAAGCGCGTCCGCGATTCGGCGGCGGTTGACCGCGACCTGATCGTCTCGTGTGCGCGCACCAAGCTCGGTGTCGTCGCGATGGATGAGCGCGACGAAGGCCGGCGCCAGGTCCTCAACCTCGGCCACACGACCGGCCACGCCATCGAGACCGCGACGAGCTACACGCGCTACCGCCATGGGGAGGCCGTGGGTCTCGGCCTGCTCGCCGCGTGCACGCTGGCCGATCGGGTCGCCCTGCGTTCCGAGGTGGCCGGGTTGCTCGAGCGCCACGGCCTGCCGACGCA
>Ga0136633_1001441_pt1 | contig 17533 bp, 15 predicted proteins | sample AntDrymeUQ832206_2_FD_105494 | JGI IMG/M metagenome (GOLD analysis project Ga0136633, IMG submission 105494) | Polar desert sand microbial communities from Dry Valleys, Antarctica - metaG UQ83 (22.06) | ecosystem: Environmental > Terrestrial > Soil > Desert | place: Antarctica: Dry Valley...
CTCGGCGCCTCGCGGGTGCCGATGGCCGAGATGGTCAAGCTCGACTACCTCTATGTGGCAGGCTAGTCGCTGTGGAGCGACGTGAAGATCCTGCTGCGCACGCTGCCCTTCGTGTGGTCGCGGCAGGGACTGTAGCCGGCATCCGACCGATCGCACCTGACTCGTCAAGATACGCGCCTTGAACCGACTGCATGACTTCGTGTCGCGCGGATACCGCTATGGGCGGGATCTCGGCTACGCGACGGCTTTGGCGTCGGCGCCCCGCAGGGTGCGCAGCCACATGCGTCTCGCCCAGCTGCATCTGATCCGCAGGTGGTCGCCCGTCATCGCCGTCGACACCAAGGGACTGAGGATCTTCATTGACACAAGCGACGTCGGGGTAGCTCGGCAGATCGTGCTGCACGGGGCATATGAAGCCGACACGATCCTGTCGGCCGTTGCGCTCCTCGAGCACATCGACGAACATCCGTTCGCGGGCGGCGACAGGACGTTCGTCGATGTCGGAGCGAACATCGGCACAGCCATTCTTCAGGCGGTTCGTCACCACGGCGCGGCTGGTGGGTTTGCGTACGAGCCGCATCCCGAGAACATCGCGCTGCTGCGCCAGAACCTGCTCGCCAACGAGATCGCGGATCGAGTGTCGGTGGTGCACTGCGCGGTGACGGACTCGTGCCGGCCGGTGAGCCTGGAGCGATCGCCGAACAACTCCGGAGATCATCGCGTTCGCACCGACGTGCCTCGGGTTGACTGGTTCGGGGAAGCACTTCGCGACGTCATGACGGTCCCGGGACTCACGCTGGATTCGCAGGTCGAAGCCGGCATCGTGGATCTCGATCGCGTCGGACTCGTCTCCATGGACACACAGGGCCACGAGGCCCAGGTGCTCGCCGGCGCGAGACGCCTCTGTGCGAGCGAGGTGCCGATCATGCTCGAGTACTGGCCGTATGGCCTGCGCGCCGCCGGCGGCCACGAGCAGCTCCTCGATCTCGTCGCCAACAGCTTCAAGCGGTTCGTCGACCTTGCGGCGCCGTTTCAGTCTGGGAAGCTCCATTCCCGCCCAGCGGCCGAGCTCGGGTCGCTTGACGCGGACCTCGGGGAGATCGGTTGGGCAGATGTCCTGCTTCTGTCCTCATAGAGAGCGCACGTGAGGCGCCGCGCGACCAATCGAGGCGAGCCAGTACTCGCGGTCGAGCAGGGCCGCCTGACACGCCTGCTCGCACGTGGTTTGCTCGGGAGGGCTGCGCGCTTCGCGGTGAGGGAGTATCCGTACGTTGCTCGCGGAGACGTGGAGCGCATCACGCTTGGCCACGATGTTGTTCTCAACAACGCCGTGCTTAACTGCTCGGGCGGGGCCATTACGATCGGCACCGAGGCGTTCTGCGGACACAACGTGCTGCTGCTCGCCAGCAAGCATGACTACCGCGAACTCGGGCTCGATCGCCACCACGCCATTCCGCAGCAGGGTCATGACATCACGATCGGGGATGGCGCGTGGCTGGCGTCGAACGTCACCGTCCTCGGTCCATGCACGATCGGCGAACACGCCGTCGTTGCGGCAGGAGCAGTGGTCACCTCGGACATTCCAGCCTACGCGGTCGCCGCCGGCGTTCCGGCTCGCGTGATCAAGTGCGTTCCGCGGTGATCGTTCAGCCGAACGCCGCCATCCAGCTATAACCTCGCCGGTCGATGACGCACGCGGACCAGGCCGGCTTGCACGAGCGATGGGCGAGGGAGCGCGAGTTTCACGACCGTCTCGCGGCTGAGCTCGATCCGGACGCGATGCCGCCGGTCCCGCCGCCAATCTATGACGTTGCCGTCCTGGAATCGGCGGATGTGCAGCCAGGGATGCGCGTGCTGGATCTCGGATGCGGTCAGGGAGACCTGACACTCACACTGCTGCAGCTGGGTGCCAGAGTCACCGGCATCGACATCTCGCCGGGCATGGTCGACATCGCTCGGCGACGGGTCGACCGGTACGGCGGTGGTTCGCGTGCGCACTTCGTAGTCGCGCCGGTGGAGGACTCGGGTCTGTCGCCGCAAGCGTTCGATCTGGTCGTGGGGCGTTGGGTGCTGCATCACCTCGACCTGGCGCTCGCCGCCCCCGAACTCGCACGGGTTCTCGTGCCCGGCGGACGCCTGATCCTGCTCGAGAACTCCGGTGGCAATCCTCTGCTGAACTTTGCCCGAGACCACATCGCCGGCCGATTCGGGATTCCTCGCCTCGGAACGATCGACGAACGACCGCTCACGTCCGCTGACCTGGACCTCATGAGACGAAGCTTCGCGTCTGTCATTGCCGAGTATCCGATTGTCGAGGTCCTCGAGCTCTTCAATCGGCAGGTGCTGCGATATCGATATCGGCGGGTGTCGTCGGTCAGCAAGCGCGCAGACGAGACGATCGGCGGCGTCAAGCGCTTACACAGGTACTCGTATGGCGTGCTCGTCGTTGCCGCAGCGGGAGCGCCGGGCGGCCCGATAACATGAGCGCGACCTCCCCCCCCGAATATCTCCTCACGTCTGCCGTCGGGCACCCCTTTGCCGCATTCGTCCGCGAACTCATTGTGCAGCGGTCCCTGCGCTCGATCTGCGACGTGGGTGGTGGTGCCAATCCGATCCTCTCGCTGGAGGAGGTCGAGGCGATGGGGTTGCGATACGTCGTCGCGGATGTCTCGGCTAGCGAACTCGCGAAGGCGCCAGCAGGATATATGACGCGCACACTAACGGCCGACGGGGGCGGGCTTGACTTCGGCGCGGAGCCATTCGACCTGGTCGTCAGCAAGTTCGTCGCAGAGCACGTCTCTGATCCGGTGGCTTTTCACAGCGCTATTCGGGATGCCCTGCGACCGGGTGGCCTCGCTGCGCACTTCTTCCCAACCTTGCCGTCCCCGCCATTTCTCCTGAACCGCGTTCTGGCAGGGCGCGGCCACAGGCTGATCGATCTCCTTCAACCGGGGCTGCGTCATGCCGACGGCCCACTCGGCAAGTTCGATCCTCACTACCGGTGGTGCGAAGGCCCGACACGTCGGCAATATCGGCGCTACCACCGAGTCGGCTTCGACGTGGAGCGATATGTGGTCCTCGTGGGACACACATACTACGCGCGATTTCCGCCACTCCAGCGCGCGGCCGACACGCTGTCGCGCGCACTCGTGCGGTTCCGATCTCCGCTGCTGTCGACGTACGCCTTACTGTTGTTGCGCCGGCGCTGAACGCTCCGAGCCCAACTCGTATAGCGCCTCGAAGAACCCGGTCTGGATCGCGTGATCGCGCGAGTAGATTTGTCGCCAGCCGGCCGGAATCGGGTAGTCGTCGCGGCCGATCACGACCCCGTCGAATCGGTTGTGGGATGAGCGCCACTGCTTCGTATAGAACGCTCCAACGCAGTGGCGCTCGATCTCCCGCATGTAGAAGCTGATCTGCTCTGGACGCATCTCGTGAAGTGAGCTGATGTTTACGAACAGCCCGGCGCACATGCCCGGCAGCTTCGCGAGCTGATTGGGGGTGAGGAAGCTGAGCTGAGCCGCCTCGATCTCGGATGCAGCGGCGACCGGATCGTCGAACGAGCGAAACCGGAACGTGCGCAGCGTCGGAAACAGCTCGGTCAGATAGCGCTGAGCGACGGCGAGTGCCGGCGGGATGTCTACGACGACGTAGCGAGTGTGCGGGAAGGCCTGAAGCCAAGCCCACGCGACACGCCCGTACCCACCGCCGAGTTCGATCACGGAGTCGACTGGACGGCCGTTGCGATGCTCCAGCATGCTGCCGATCTCATGAACGGAGTTGCACAGGTCCTGACTGATTTGGCGGCCGCGGTAGCGAACGACGATCGGCCGCCCGAGCATCGGCTCCTCGAGCCGGCCGAGTAGACCCGTGGCGTCGCGCGCGTGCACGTACTCCCAGAGCAACGCCAGGAACAGCGCATGGATCCGGCGACGAACGCCACCAGGGAGGAAATCGATCTCAGCGGCGTCGCTCAGCCGTGCCGTACCGCCGCGGGAGATGGCTCCTCGCCGCATGGCGTCCTTAGCGACGACACGGAACTGGGCGTCGAGTGGACTACGCGGCGCCCAGTTGAAATAATTGCGGTTGATTGTCCGCTTGAAGCTCGCGAAGCCGTCGTCGCTCAGGAGGCGCAAGTGCTGCTCGTTCCACGCTTCCCAGAACGCGGACGGCCGCACGACCTCGGGTGCGCTGCGCATCTCGTCGAGCATCTCCGCCAACCCGGGTAGGAGATCGTCAGACGCTCCCGTGGGGCTTCCCGTCGACACCTGGGCGGAAGATAACAGCGCCGAGTGATGACCCGTCAGGATCGACGAGCGATTCGGATCAGCTCGTCCGATGTGGCGGTGCTGACGACCGACCGAAGTCCCGCGAGGCGCGATTGGATCGCGACGGCGGGCGGAACGGCGACATCGGCTAGTGGGGACAGACCGCGGTTGATTCGCCAGCTGTGGGCGTACGTCTCGATCGTCCCCGAGGCCGAACGCAGTGACCGGACCCGAGCGAAGCCGGCTGCGGCGAGCGCCGCGTCGAGTGCAGTCGGTGAGAACACGACGAGATGACGGGGCGGGTCGAGGTGCTTCCACGCCGCCTTGAACCGACGGTGGCCCGCGGCCTCGATGTTCGGCGTCGCCAGCCACAACGTGCCCGAGGGAGCGAGCACCTCCCGGGCGCATGCAAGAAACCCGACGGGATCCGGGACGTGCTCGATGACGTGCTCCATGGTCATGACGTCAACCGATCGGGGCTGCGCTCGAGCGATCTCCTCAAGCGACTCCGTCGAGAGTGGGAGTCCGAGCCGCTGGCCGGCGGTGATTGCCACGGCATCGCTGTCGATTCCGGTCGCGTCCCATCCGCGCGCGAGCGCGTCGGCGACGAACTGCCCCGACCCGCATCCGACATCCAGCAGTCTCGTACCACACCGCGGCGATCCCAGGTGGCGCCGTTGCCGGGCACGTGCCATGCGCAACCGCGGATCGAGCACGCTGCGGACGCGTCGCCCAAGACGCGAACCGCTGCCATCCTGGCGCCCGACGAGGGGTGTGGCGTGCGTGTAGTACTCGCCCGCGTACAGCCGGTGGATCGCATGGGCGGCAGGACGAGGATCGAGGTACGCCGACGAGCAGGCAAGACACCGTTGCAGCGACCATTTGCCGTCGACGATGCCGAACACCTGGTCCCGGAGCTCGGCGTAGAGGACCTCTTGTCGCCCGCTCCCGCAGGCCGGACACGCACCGACCGCTTCGAGGTCGCCAGTCTCCCACGACGGCGCGGACGGGATGTGCGAGCCGGTCACCGGCCGATGAGGCCCGTCCGTACACGTCTCAGGGTTGCCTCGAAGCCGGCCAGCGCCCGTGTCGAGAATTGCTTCCGCATCGAGCCGATCTTCCGCTCCGCGAGGGAGACCAGCACGACCGCGGAGAGCCGCATCCGTCGCCACACTGGGAGCGCTGCGAACACCGGTGAGCGACGAAAGCACTCCAAGAGGAAGTACGTGGCGACGGTGAGCAGCGGCTTGAAGGCTTGAAGGCGAGAGACGCCGAGCGTCTGTGCCAGTTGACGGTGGGAGGTGCTTGCGCCCCCGGCGCTGCGATTGATCGTCGCCTCCTCGATCGTCGCGACCTTGCCGAGGTAGGCGATGTTGGCGAACAGCAGCCAGTCGTTACCGATGACGTTGCGCTGGGGTGGCAGGCGGGCCAGCGTGTCGAGTCGCATCAAGCCTGAGAACACCCCGGTTGGCAGCACGTCGCGACAGAGACGGGCCACGCGATCCAATGCGTCGTCGGCGTTCAGATGCACATCGGGGGCAAACCACGGATGCTCGCCCGGCACGTGGCACAGCGTCCTGCCGGCGGCCATGCTGCGGTCCGGCGCGAGTGCTTGGACGCACATCCGCACGTAGTTCGGCTCAAGCCAGTCATCGTCACCCAGGAACATGAAATAGGCATCGGCCTCACGGTGATACTCCAGGGCATGGCACATGAGCCAGTTGAAGTTCGCCGTCAGGCCGAGGTTCCGGGAATGTCGCTGGATCAGGACCCGCGGATCGCTCGCCGCGAGCGCTCGGCAGACCCGCGGCGTCTCGTCGGTGGAGGCATTGTCAGCGATTAGCACCGTGATCTCCGAGTGCTCCTGGGCCAGGGCCGAGCGCGCCGCTCGTTCGAGGGTCCGCGCGCGATTGAACGTCGGGATCGCGACGATCACACCGGCGCCCGGGTGCTCCCGAGAGGCGGTCACGGCGCCGGGCTGGGACGGTCGGGTGCGGTGGCGCGTGCGACCAGGAAGCAGCGGCGGCCGGTCTTGTGAAGGTTCGCCGATACGGGGTGCCATGAGCTCAGCAGCTGACTGCTGTCGACGCCCGGAACTGTGTCGTCTGCCAGAGCGATGGCGATCTCGAATGGCCCGCCCTGGAAGCGTGCGAGCACCTCGTCGGCGGTGCTGCCCGCCCCGCGCAGCAGGTCCGAGCTGTGCAGCTCGATCAGAAAGTCGGTCGCGCCGGCTCTGATCGTGGCGACGGCGCCGGCGAGCACATGCGCCTCGTATCCCTCCACATCGATGAGCACCACGTCGGGTCGGCCATGCATGTCCGCGAGCGCGTCGACGGTGAGGGCGTCGACCTCGATGGCGCCAGGGCGGCCGCGCGGTGCGATGGAGCCGTTGAGCGACTCGGTGAAAGACAGTCGCCCCGGCGACGCGCCGACCGCCGCCTCCAGGACGCAAACGTTGAGCGCGTCGTTCTCCCGCACGTTGTGCTGAGCCACGCGGGCGTTGTGGGGCTCGGCCTCCACGGCGACGACTGTGCCCTCGCTGCCGACGATCCTCGCGAGGATGAGAGCGAGCACGGCCTGATGGGCACCAACGTCCAGAACGCGTGCGCCTCGCTGCAACCGCCCTTTGCGAAGCGCTGTGATCTCGGCCGGCTCGGGCCAGTCCCGGTCGTACCAGCCTTCCGCCAGCGGATCTTCCAGGCGAACGCGCAGGCGATACCCCGCGTAGTTGTGCTCAACGGTCCTGGGCTGAAACCGTGAGACGAGCCGATGCACCCGTCGGGCGCGCAGCGGACCGTAGATCGATACGGGCAGCAGGTCACGAACGACAGACTTGAGCTGCTCGGTCACGGCCTCAGTATCCCAATGGCCGGCATGGATCGTCAGCTACCGTCCCGAGCCTCATGAAACTGCTCCATGTCATGGATCGGGTCCGGAAACCGAGGCGGTTCGTACGCGGACTCGCCTGGGAGTTCCGTTCGGCTCGGCGTCATGCTTCTGACCGGCGGTCCCTGGTCCGGCTGTCGAGCGACATCGTGCTGTTTCGAGTGCTCTTCTTCATCCCCGCATTGGGTCGACGGGGACGCTCGCGAAGGGTTCGACTCGACGGCGCGAGTATCACCTACCGACTGAACCGCGGGGACATCCAGGGGATTCGCGAGGTCTGGTACGAGCAGGCGTATCGCATCCCGTTTGGCCCCATCCCCAGAACGGTGCTGGATCTCGGCGCGAACATCGGTCTGACCACTGTCTGGCTCGCCCGAAGATATGGGTGCGAGCTGATCGTCGGTGTCGAGCCCGACCCCGCGAACGTCGTTCTCGCTCGGCGCAACGTCGCCGACAACGGCGTGCCCGGGGTGATCATCGAGGCAGCGGTCGCGCCTCGAAACGGTGTGGCCCCCTTCGGCACGTCGACCCATTCCAATCTCGGAAGCCTCATCACATTCGAAGGCACGACACTCGAGGTGATTACGCGCGATCCACAGTCGATCCTGCGGGAGGCCGGTCTCGAATCCGTCGACCTCTGCAAGCTGGACATCGAAGGCGGGGAGGGCCCGTTGTTCCTGGAAGGTGACGATGCTTGGCTCGGCGCGGTCCGCAGCGTCATCGGCGAGCTGCACGCAAGCGTCATCGATGCACAGGCGGTGACCGCCGCGCTGGAGGCGCGTGGCCTTCGCCACTATCCCGCGGGAATCGACGGTCGCAAGCTCGAGTTCTTCATTGCGACGGAAGACGCAAGCGGATCAGCTCGGCGTAGCTCGTGACGACAAACGGCGACGGACCCGGTCTGCCAGCCACGCGACGTCCTCGCGTCGGGGAACCAGAAGCTCGCGCGGCGACGTTTCGAACGCTCGTGACGCGGCGTGAACCGTGCCTGCGAGCACAGCCGTGTACGCAACGCAGCTGACGAGAGCGGCACCCAACGCTCCGAGCCAGTCGAGCGTGAAGGCAAGCCCGACGACGGTGATGATCAGCCCAGCGATCTGCGGACGTGCGCTGTCTTGCGGCCGGCCGTGTCCCTGCAACGCTGAACCGATGACGGCACTCACACCCGCCAGCGTGGTGGCGACGGATAGGATCGCGACGAGCTGAACGGCATCCTCGAACGCGCGTCCGAAAACGAGTGGCACGGCGACGGGCGAGATGGCGGTGAGTGACGCGAGCGTGCTTGCAAGCACGAGTCCAGTCATTCGTGAGATGCGCGGTACGGCGAGACTTCCTTCTTGTGCGACCCGCGGCAGGAGCACCGTCGTGACGGCTCCGACGAACCCTGACGCTACCGCCGTCAGGCTGACAGCCACGGCGTAGTGCCCGAGCTCGGCGGAGCTCACGACGGCGGCCATCGCCGCCTGGTCGAGGCGATGGTTGGCGACGGCGGACAGCGAGAGGACCCAGCTGCGCGCACCGAAGCCAAGTGCCGGGCGGACGACGCGGCGATCGAACTGCCAGCGTCCGGTCTCGCGGAGCACCGGGATGGAGACCGCCAGTGCAGCGACGTTCGTCGCCATTGTCGCAATCACCGCCGAGGACACGGTCAGCTTCCCGATGGCTGCCAACCCGAGGATGACGACGCCGCTTCCGGCTGCTCCGATCAACTGCCAGCGCTGGATGACGTCGAAGCGCTGTGCCCCACGAGCGGCCCCGAGCACCATCCAGCCGAAGACGAACAGCGGCATCAACAGCAGGCTCAGGAGCACGTAGTGCTCAACAACGTCGCGGTCCTGGCCGATGAGGTTGCTCAGCGGCCACGCGGCTGCGACGCCCAGCGCCGAGAAGGCGAGCGCGAGCGGAACGGCCGTGCCGAGGACCTGACCCGAAGCTCGTCGACGCGCTCGCTCTCGTGCGACGAAATCCGCGAGCCCAAAGTCCAGGATCACCGGGGCGAGGACGAGCACCGTGATGATCGCCGCCAGCTCCCCGCGCCCGTCGGGTCCGAGTACTCGTGCCTGCACCGGCCCGGTGATAAGCGCGAGCAGGACAAGCACGCCATTGACTCCGGTCAGGCGTGCGACCACTCCGCCAAACGGGTGTGACTCTGGACCGCTCTCGATGGTGGAGCTCACGATGGGAGACGCCGCGAGTGCCCGCGCAGCCGGCGCTCGTGGTGAGCGAGGATCGCCTCCCCGAAAGCCCGCTCGTGGGCTAAGCAGCATCGCTCCCAGCCGAAGTCGGCGGCACGCTCCAGTCCGCGTGCGGCGAGCATGCGTCGCCGGTCGTCGTTCGCGAGCAGATCGACCATCGCGGGCCCGAGTGCGTCATCGTCCACGACGGCCGCGGATAGACCGCCCGAAGACACGAGATGTATTCCGGGGTTTGGCGTGGCGAGCACCGCCGTGCCATGCGCCATGGCTTCGACGTACGGCTGGCCGAAGCCCTCGTAGGTGCTCGGCATGCAGAACAGCCACGAGCGCGCGTACAGCTCCGATAGCGCTCGATCGCTCGGGTTGACGATCCACTGGACGTGCTCCGTTTCCTCGCAACGATCGCTCACCATCAGGAGCTTGGCGGTCGGATGCGCCGCCAGCGTGTACGCCTCGAAGACATCGCGCAACATGCGTCCGCGCTTACGGCCTTCCCACGTGCCTACGAAGAGCACCGTCGGTTCAGCGAATCGTGGCAGGCACTCCGGAAGGTCGACCATCTCTGGAAACAGCCCGCCGCCTTGGGGAAGCGTTCCGTCGAGCCGATAGCCGGCGGGCATTCCGGCGCAGACCGTGTACGAAGCCGTCGCCAGGCGGCTCGCCAGCAGCTCGCCGGGGAAGACGAGCGCTTGCAGGCCCTTGCGCTGCCAGCTCGTTGCGCTCTGGGCCTCGCGTAGAGCAGAGCCGTGGAACGTCCTGACCGTCGGCATCGCGCGACGGAAGAAGAACCAATCGTCGCCGTGCAGGTTCATGACGTCGAGGTCTCCGTCAAGCCGATTCAGAACAGCCGGACCGAGTGCGAGACGGCCGAGCTTCGACGCTGCGATACCCGGCTTGCCCACGCGGCGAAGCACGTATCTCGCGTCGGGCGGAGCTGAGCGCGCGAACGAATGGAGCTTGAGCTCGTGACCACGGTCGCTCAGAGCGTTCGCGAGGCGGTGCACGAAGAGCTCTACGCCTCCGACCTTCGCCTCACCCTCGGGCAAGGAGCTGCTGAAAAGGCCGATTCGCACGCTAGCGCCGCTGATATTCGAGCTGCTGCTCAGCGCCCCGGTGCTCAGGCGGCTGACGCCTCGGGCGCTCGCGCGCAGGACCGGGACCCTCACGCTCAAACCGCTGGCGCGCGGTGAAGTCAGTGATCAGCCAGTAGCTGAGCACGCCGCATACGAGCCAGATGAATGGAGCCGTCGGCACAGACGCGGTCGTGGGGCCCGCGAACCCGCCCGCGATCAGGCCGAAGAGCGGCGCCGAAATTGCCGCGAGCTGAAGGCGCAGCGTGGTCTTGTCGATGCTTCGGATCCGGGTCATAGCGAGAAACATGAGACGCAGGTTCAAGGCGAGAACGAGGCCGAGGCCAACGATGCCCGTCTCGATCATGAGGAAGTTCCACTCCGTTTCGGCGTTGTAGACCTGAATGCCCTCGGAGACGCGTCCAAATGCAGACGCCGCCGGGCCAACGGTGCCGACACCCACTCCGAGCGGGACCTCGGTGATGTACTCACCGATCTTCAGCACGCTGCTCCCTCTCTCGGTGGAGAACGTCGTCAGCGCTTTCGACGGCGCGATTGTTCGCGCGCGCGTGGTCGTGCTGGCATTCGAGCCGAGGTACTCGAAGGCGCCGAAGACGAGCACCGCTCCTGCAGCCAGGCCCGCGATGACGCGCAGAGCATTACGCGATGCCGCGGCGATGAGCCCGAACGACACTGCGGAGACGAAGACCGTGATGAGCGCGGCGCGGCTTCCGGATGTCGCGATCGCGAGGGCTATGCCGACGGCGCACGGGATGAGCGTAATGCGTAGAGCGCCACGCGCCTGCATGAAGAGGGCGATGAGTGCCGGCAACGCGAGGGCGGCAGCGGCGGCGCCGGCCCCCGAGTCGCCGCCCAGTCCGAATGGACGGACCGCGGTTTCTCCCGAGGACCCGAATGCGACGCGTCCGGCACCTGTAAATACGCCCGTCCCGAAGATGCGCTCCCGATAGCCCGGTCCCCACTGCGCGAACTGCTCTGGGCTGAGCGTGGACTGCACGTAGCTGACGATGCCTCCTATCGCCGCGCAGACGACGAGGATAAGCAGAAGCTTCTGAAGACGCGTCTCCTGGCGGAGGAACACGTAGCCCAGGAAGAACAGCGGCACGAACTCGAGGTGCTGTCGAAGGCCGGCCAGCGCGCCCTGCAGTGGGCGGCCGCTCGGATTGAACATCTCGACGACGACGACGAACGCGAATGCCACGACCAGGCCACCCAGTGGCGGAAGCGGGAGCCGTGTATCGGAGGTGATTGCACGCAGCAGCGCCCCTGCCGAAATCGCGACCAGGAGGATGTCGCGCGCGAGCGTGACGAGCGAGTTCCCCGTCCGGAGCTTGATGTAGCCGTCGAGGAGGCCGAGGTACAGACCCAGAGCCGCGAGCGACAGGTCGACACGCCGATTGTTGAAGCACCAGCCGGCGAGCAGCAGGAACGCGACGCCGGCCACTGCCACCGGCCCAGGCGTCATGAGACCGCTCACGCCACGCCGTCCCGATTCCGCAGGACGTCCCGATAGAGCTTCTGCATCTGAGTCGCGATCACGGCAGGATGGTAAGCCGCAACCACCCGCGCTCCGCCATCGACGAGGCTCGCCCGCCGCTTGGCATCAGCCGCCAGTTCGCGCATAGCTTGCGTGAGCGCGGCCTGGTCGCCGATCGGGTACAGGACGCCGCTGACGTCGTGCTCGATGATCTCGGCCGGGCCGCCTGCGTCGGCGGCGACGACCGGCACGCGCGCCGCCATGCCCTCGAGCACGACCTGGCCGAACGGCTCGGGGGTGATCGACGCGTGCACGAGCAGGTCAATCCGCGACAGCTCGTGCCAGACGTCAAAGCGGAAGCCGCGAAAGTCCACCCGGCCGTTCAGCCCGAGCTCGTCCGCGAGCTCGTGCAGGTGCCGCTCGTGGTCGTCCTCGCCGAACATCGCGGAGCCGACGAGCGCGCAGCGCTCGTCGCCGTCGCCAAACGCCTCGGCGAACGCGCGCAGGAACAGATCCTGCCCTTTCCAGGGTGCGATACGGCCGACAATCCCGACGGTGAACGGGCCTTGCGTCCACGTGCTGCCACCTGCCGGCACCGCCAGCGCCTCGGGGACGACGGAGTAGATGATCACCGGCTCCATATGCGGATCCAGCGTCTGCATTGTCGCGTGCGAATTGGCGACCACGGCGGCCGCCAGCCGGCGCGTCATGAGGCGAACGAGCCCGACCGCCGGCGCGGGAAGGTAGTCCGACGCGATCCGGTCGCGGACGTGCCAGACGACCGGCACGCCGGCGAGCCGCGCGGCAATCGAGCCGTAGATGCCGGCTTTGAGCGAGTTGGTGTGGAGGAGGTCAGGCCGCAGGCGTCGCAGGCGGATTGCGAGCCGCACGATGTACGCCGCCGTCGCTGCGATGCTGCCGAGCGGCACCGAGCGCGGCGTGACCTTGTCCTTGCGCAGCCCCCGTGCGCGCTCAGCGAGTGGCATGACCTCGTTCGAGATCCCCGCCTGCACGAGGGCGTCGACGAACGGACCCTCCTCGGCGACGATGACGTGCGGGTCGACCTCGTGTAGATGGGGCAGGAGCCGCAGCAATGCGATCTCGCCGCCCGAAAGCTGCGCCACGTGATCGAGGTACACGACGCGCAGGCGGCGGGGCACTTCGCCGCCGTCGGAGAGCGCCTCACGTTGCACCGCCCGGTTGCGCTCCACGACTCGCTGCCACGAGAAGGCCTCGGCGAACTTACGCGTCTGCGCGCGACTCGGAAGGCCCTGCTCCTGCGAGCCCAGCACGATCCGCTCCGCGAGCGCGGGAGCGTCATGCGGCGGCACCGCGAGCGACTCGTCGAGGCCGGCGACGGCCTCCGGCAGCCCCCCGACGCGCGTCACGATCGTCGGCGTGCCACACGCCGCAGCCTCGATGACGACGAGCCCGAAGCCCTCGAACGAGCGCGTGGGAACGACCCCGACGTCGGCGGCGCGGTACAGGTCGACGAGCGCCTCGTCGTCGATGCGCCCGAGCAGCCGCACGCCGTCGCGCAGCCCGAGCCCGACGATACGTCCCTCCAGCGCGCCGCGCTGGGGACCGTCGCCCGCAATCAGCAGACGAGCGTTGGCGGGCAGCTCGGCGCCCGCCTGCGCCCACGCGTCGAGCAGCAGGTCGATGCCCATGCGCGGCACGAGCCTGCGCACGCAGACGGCGACGAACGCGTCCGGCTCGAGCCCGAGGGCCTCGCGCGCGGCGCCCATGTCGCCGGGGGAGAAGCGCGAGAGGTCGACGCCCGGTGGCACGACCCGCACCCGCCACGGCGACACGCCGTAGCGCTCGACGAGGACGCGCTTGAAGGCCGTGCTGAGCACGAAGACGCGGTCCGCGCGCCGGTACACGGCGCGCTCGAGGCCGCGCCGCAGCGATCGGCGCAGCGACGAGCGGTCGCCCTGCGCGACGTTCTCGTCCGCCCAGGGTCCCTGAAAGTGGACGACGAGCGGCAGCCGGCGCAGACGGGTCAGCAGCAGCGGCACGAGTGCGTAGAGCGCGAAGTGCGCGTCCACGACGGTGGCGTCGCCGCCCGCGCGCCGGGCCGCGCGCGCGAAGGCGAGCAGCCGCCGTGGCAGCGCCGCGTCGTGACGCGAGGCCGCGACGACGCGGTCCGGCGCGCCGCCCGCCGGCCCGACCACGACGCCGCGGGCCTCCCGCTGGTGCTCGAGCAGCTCGCGGAAGTACCGGTCGAGTCCGCCGACGGCGTCGGGAAACCAGCCCTTGCCAAGCATGAGAACCCGCGGGTGGGCGCTGTCGGGTGAAGAGGGCGCGACGTCCGGCACGCGCGCAGACTACGAAAGGCGCGCGGCGAGCGCCTCGGCGAGCACCGATCCGAGTCGCCGTTGAAAGGTGTTCCGGGAGAACCGCTGTGCGTTCTGTGCGATCCTCTCCGGGGTCGAAGCGATCTCGTCGCACCGGTCCAGCGCGGCGAGCAGCGCCTGCGGCGACTGCTCGCGAAAGAAGACCCCGCCGACGCCCTCCTGAACGGTCTCCAGGGCGCCGCCGCCGGCGAACGCGACAACGGGCTTGCCGGCCGCGTTGGCCTCCACGGGGACAATGCCGAAGTCCTCGACGCCGGGCAGGCAGACGGTCCGGCAGCTCTCGAAGAGCGCGGTGATCTCCGCGTCGGGCAGGTTACCGTGAAATCGCACGGTGGGGCCGGCACGGCGGCGCAGATCGGCCGCCGCGGGACCCGAGCCAACGACATCGAGACCGATCCCGGCGCGCGTCGCGGCGTCGACCGCGAGATCCACGCGCTTGTAGGGCATCAACCGAGAGACGACCAATAGGCGCTCACCGCGCGGCCGCGGCGTGAAGCGACCGATGTCGACGGGCGGATGGACGACCGGCGCGTCATGGCCGTAGCACCGGCGGATGCGCTCCCGTACGTGCTCGCTGATCGCGATGTAGAGGTCCGCGCGGCCCGCGGCGGCGATGTCGATGCGGCGAAACATCGTCCACAACGGCGCAAGCGCACGCTGCGTGGAGACATGGGTCAGGTACCCGCCGTACAGCCAGCGTGCCGGGGTGTAGCAGTACACCGCGTGGAAGGCGCGCGCCGAGGTGCGAACGGTGTGCGCCCAGCCGCTGGAGCTCGAGATGACGAGCTCGGCGTCGATCGGGCCCAGGACGCGAAAGGCCGCCGGGTACAGCGCGAACAGCGCACGGAAGTGGCGGTCCACCGGTAGGCGGTCGACGAACGACGTCCGCACGTCTAGGGTCGAGTACTGCGGAAACGTGGAGCTCGGTCGGTACAGCGACGTGTAGAGCGGCGCGTTCGGGAACATCGCCGCCATCTCGAGCACGACACGCTCGGCACCACCCCGCTGGTTAAGGTAGTCGTGGACGATCGCAACGTCGGTGGGAAGCCCGCCCAGGGGCGCATGATGGGGGATTGGAGGGTTATCGGAAACGGGTTGGCCCACTGCTATCCTCGCCTCGCATCTGCGGTTGGGACAATCGCGTCCGTGACGCGCAGGATGCGGACGCAATGTCCGCGCAGTCCCCGTCACACACGTCTCGGCACTACGACCTGCCGACTGAAACCCGGATGAGCGATACCCGCCAAGGAACTCTACGCGACTACCTGCGCGTCCTGCGCAGCGGCCGCACCGCGATCATCGCGGTGACGTTGGTCTGCGCCGGGATCGCTGCCGGCATGGCGCTCTCCCAGGAGACGAAGTACGTCGCTACCGCGCGCGTGACCTTCCAGGAGGAGAACCGCAGCAATGCCGAAGCGGGGCTCGCCGCGCTGTCGTCGCAGACCGCGGCGCAGCTCGCCGCCGAAGGCGCCTCGACGATGCTCTCTAACGACGTGCTCAACCGCGCCAAGCGGCGCCTGCAGAGCGACCTCACGATCGCGCAGCTCCGCGCGATGCTCGCCACGAGCGTCGACCAGTCGAGCACCCTGGTCACCGTTCAGGCGACGGCGAACGAGAAGACGTTCGCCGCCGCGCTCGCCAACGAGGTCGCCCGCGGTGCGGTCACGATCCAGAAGAACACCGAGCGGAAGCGCTATGCCCGCACCGCCGAGCGCGTCGAGCGCCAGTACGAGGACCTCCGCACGCAGGGCAAGAGCGACACTCGCACGGATGTCGCGCTGGCGACGCTGCTGGACCGGATCGCCACGCTGCGCACCCTCAGCGTCAACGCGACGCCGTCGCGCCTCGCCGAGTCCGCTTCCGTACCCTCCTCTCCGGCCTCGCCGAAGCCGCTGCGCAGCACGATCTTCGGCGGCTTGATCGGCCTGATGCTCGGGATCGGCATCGCGTTCGCGCGCGACTCGCTCGACCGGCGTCTGCGCGACTCGACCGAGATCCAGGAGACGCTCGGCCTGCCGGTCGTCGGGATGGTGCGCATCGAGGCGCTCGGCAACGCCGCGTACCTCCCCAACGGCCGTGGCCCGATGCCCGACCAGGATGTCGAGAGCTTCCGGATCCTGCGGACGAACCTCGAGTTCCTCGATGTCGACAACCCGATCAAGTCCGTCCTCGTGACAAGCCCGCTGCCGGAGGAGGGAAAGTCGACGGTCGCGTCATCGCTCGCCGCCGCCAACGCCGCGGCAGGCAAGCGGACGCTGCTCGTCGAGTGCGACCTGCGGCGGCCGTCGCTCCCGGAGAGGCTGTCGATCAACCGCAGCCCCGGGCTCAGCGACTACCTCGCAGGTCAGGCCAGCGCCCGCGAGATCCTGCAGATCATCACGCTGTCCGAGGGGGAGATTGCCTCCAACGGCAGGGCACGCGACGTCCCGGCGGTGCCGACCGCGGCCGGCAAGCTCGTCGTCATCGCCGCCGGCTCGCAGTCGGTCCGCCCCGCCGAGCTGCTCGGTTCTCAGCGCTTCCGCCGCTTCCTCGAGCAGGTCGCTGCCGCGTACGACAGCGTCATCATCGACACGCCGCCGCTGCTGTCGGTCTCCGACACGCTGGAGATGGTGCCGCTCGTCGACAGCGTCCTGCTGTGCATCCGCGCCGACCAGACGACCCGCGATCAGGCGCGCGCCGTCAAGGACGCGCTCGCCCATCTGCCCGAGCGCACGACGGGGGTCGTCGTCACGGGCCTGAAGCCGGGGCGCGAGCACGACTACGGCTACTACTCGTACGCGTACTACGGCGAGCGGTAGCCGAGGTCGCATGGACGATCCGGTCCCGATCGAAGGGATCATCGAAGGCGAACCCGAATCGCTCGCCGCCGTGTGCGCGGCCGGCGGCTCGGCGATCATCGCGTACTGCTCCGCCGTCGGCGCCGATGCCTACGTCGCGGACACCGTCGTGGCGGCGCTCGCGACCTTCCGGCGCGGCATCTTCGAGAACGCCGACCAGGAGCCCGCGCAGCTCGAGGCACTGCTGCTGACCTCGACCGCGCATGCGGCGCGGCGCGTCGCGGGCGTCGACCCGTCGCCCGCACAGCAGGCGGCGGCGCAGGTCGCGCTCGAAGGCGCGGCGACCCGGCCGCTCGCGCCGGGGCTCGCGCCCAGGATCATCCGCGCGCTCGTGGAGGCCGCGCCGGTGACGGCGCTCGGCGGCGACGCGGCGGCGGTTCGCCGGGCGACCGAGCAGCACTACATCCGGATGTTCGACC
>Ga0136633_1001442_pt1 | contig 17523 bp, 15 predicted proteins | sample AntDrymeUQ832206_2_FD_105494 | JGI IMG/M metagenome (GOLD analysis project Ga0136633, IMG submission 105494) | Polar desert sand microbial communities from Dry Valleys, Antarctica - metaG UQ83 (22.06) | ecosystem: Environmental > Terrestrial > Soil > Desert | place: Antarctica: Dry Valley...
CGCGGCGAACTCGAGCAGTGCGTCGAAGCGAAACGCGCCGTTACAACGAGTGCATGGATTCGGAGTCTCGCCTGCCCGGTACGAGGAGATGAACGGTGTTACGACCTCGGCCCGGAACTCCTCGCGGAGATCCAGGGTCACGTGCGGCAGACCGACCGCGTGACAGGTCGCGCGTGCCGCGGCGACGGCTGCGGGCGAGCAGCAGGCGCGCTCGGCGCTCGGGCCGGCCGGGTCCTGCCAGAGACGCAGCGTTACGCCGACCGCGTCCGGCCCCGCGCGCTTGAGGGCGACAGCGCTGTCCACACCGCCGCTCATTGCGACCGCTATGCGCCCTTGTCGAGGCTCCGCCGTGAACACCTGCCCGAGTGCGGATGCAAGTGCCTCGACAGCGAGTGGCTCACCGGGCACGCAGGCGGCCTCGAGCAGGGTCAGGCCGGCAACCGGTCGCTCGAGCCCGTCGGCGTCGCTCTCGACGATCCGGTGCCCTTCGACCGCAAGTCGGACTCCGGCCCAGTTGCCGTTTCGCGTCGCGTCTCCGAAGACCTCAAGAGGCATGCGCCCAGGCTAGCGCCGCTCGACGATGTAGGTGCTCCACCTGGGATGTAGGTGCTCCACCCTGCCGATGATGCGACGGCCGTTGCGAACCTGGCTCTGCCAGGTGGGTGCCGTGCGGGGCGTCGGCAATGCCTATCCCCGACGCCGGCTCCCTTCTCGTGAGTGTTGGTTCACGTTATGAGCCGAAGCCACGCACAGGGTCGAGCGCCACCATCCTACCCGCTTGCCTCGACCGCGAACCGCCACTCGATCTTCTCCGTGCCCTGGAGCTCCAGGATTCGCGCCAACGCTTGGGTCACCTCGAGCTGACGCCCCGCTTCGACGAGAGCGTTGTCGATGACCTCAGTGAGCACCTGCTTGCCCTCGCGCCGGAGCACGAGCTTCGCGCCGCATGTCACGACGGGATGCGTCACCCCGAGCGACCTCCCGGTGAGCAGCAGTCCACAGGTCGTTCGCTGTGCATCGCCGACGGGGCCGCGTGAGCCGGCGAATGCCTGATACCAGCCGCCGGGAGCGATCGCGCTTGTCAGCGCCGCGGATGTCGCATCCTCGGTCCTGCGCTCGCCGACGGCGAGCGCGATGACGCCTCCCAGCAGCGCGATCGCGGCGAGCAGGACAAGGTGCTCTCCGAGCGAGCCCTGCATCAGCTCTGGCTTTCCGTCGACTGCTCGATGACGCGGATGCCCAGCTCTTGGAGCTGCTCCTCGGGCACGCCTGAGGGGGCACCGGTCAATGGATCGGCACCACTCGAGACCTTCGGGAACGCGATGACCTCGCGGATGTTCGGCTCACCGGCGAGCAACGCGATGAAACGGTCGAGACCAAGAGCGAAGCCCCCATGAGGTGGCGCACCCATCTGCAACGCCTCGAGGAGGAAACCAAACTTGTCGCGCGCCTCCTCGTCGCTCAGGCCAAGCGCACGGAAGACTCGCCGCTGAACATCCTGCTGGTGGATTCGGATCGAGCCGGAGCCGAGCTCCCACCCGTTCCAAACGAGGTCGTATGCCTGGCTGAGAGCGGCCTCCGGATCGCTCTCGACGAGCTCTTCGTGCCCCGGGGCGATCCCCGTGAACGGGTGGTGGCTGAACGTCCAGCCACCCGTCTCCTCGTCGAGCTCGAAGAGCGGGAAGTCGACGACCCACAAGAACTCATCCCGCGTCTCGTCCACGAGCTCGAGCTCGCGAGCGAGGTGCAGCCGGAGCAGGCCGAGGATGCGGGCGACCGCGCGAGGCTCGTCGGCAACGAAGAGCGCCGTCGACCCGGGCTCGGCTCCGAACGCGGCGAGCTCGGTCTCGGAGAGGAACTTCGCGATCGGTGAGCGCACCTCTCCGTCCTCGCCGTAGATGAGGTAGGCGAGGCCCTTCGCCCCCCACTCCTTCGCGACACTCTCGAGGCGATCGAGCTCGGCACGCGAGAACGCCCGTGGCGCAACGAGGTAGCGCACCGCTCCCGCTCTGGCGAAGACACCGAACTCCGAGCCGCGTGTCACCTCCGTTGCGTCGCGGATCTCGAGCCCGAAGCGCAGATCCGGTTTGTCCGAGCCGAAACGACTCATTGCCTCGTGCCACGAGATGCGCGGGAACGGTGCCGGCGGGGAAACCCGCCCGAGCGCGTCAAAGGCGCTTCGCACCGCCTCCTCGAGTACGTGCAGGACCTCCTCGCGCTCCGCATACGCCAGCTCGACGTCGAGCTGGCGGAACTCGAACTGGCGATCGGCGCGAAGATCCTCGTCCCGAAAGCAGGTCGCAATCTGGTAGTAGCGCTCGAAGCCGGAGATCATGAAGAGCTGCTTGAAGAGCTGTGGCGACTGCGGCAGGGCGAAGAACGTCCCGGGCTGCAAGCGCACCGGCACGAGGAAGTCGCGCGCACCTTCCGGTGTCGCCCGCGTCAGGCTCGGCGTCCACATGTCCATGAAGCCGAGCTCCTCCATGCGCCTCCGGATGGCGGCGACGGCGGTCGCAGACAACTCCAGGTTCCGCTGCATCCGCTCCGTCCGGAGATCGAGCCAGCGGTAGCGCAGCCGAAGCGTCTCGTCGACTCCTTCGTCGTCGAGCTGGAAGGGCAGCGGGGTCGAGCGGGAGACGATCTCGAGCTCGTCCACCTGGAGCTCGACCTCGCCCGTGTCCATCTTCGCGTTCACGGTCTCGGGCGAGCGCGCGACCACCTCGCCCCGTGCCCGGAGCACGAACTCGTTGCGGACCTCCTTCGCCGACTCGGCAGCCACCGGCGCACGCTCGGGATTGACCACGAGCTGCATGACTCCCGATCGGTCACGAAGGTCGACGAAGACGAGTCCGCCATGGTCGCGTCGGCGAGCCGCCCAGCCCGAAAGCGTGACCACCTTGCCCACATCGGTGGCCCGCGGCGCGCCGCACATGAGGTCGCGCCACTGGCTCATCGGGAGAGTCTGCCGACGATCTCGGCATGCTCGACCGTCTCGTCCGGCTGATCCGCGCGCCGGAGGACAGCCGTCTTCGGCCCGACGACCACCGTCGTCCTCGCTCCGAGCCTGGTCGCCTGGGTGAGTTGTCCCTTGAGCGAGCGGCCTGCATAGTCGGTGTCCGCCGCAAGCCCGTTGGCGCGGAGCGCCGCGAGCCAGGTCGACACCGCGACTCGCGGAGCGCCGGCGTCCAGCACGAAGAACGCATCGATTCCAGCCTGCTCCGCGTCGACACCGGCGCCTTCGAGCGCAAGCAGAAGCCGCTCGATTCCGGCACCGAAGCCGACGCCTGGCGTCGGAGGTCCGCCCACCTCCTCCACCAACCCGTCGTAGCGACCGCCGCCGGACAGCGTGCTTTGCGCTCCTTCGTCAGGCCCCGTGAACTCCCAGGTCGTGCGCGTGTAGTAATCGAGCCCGCGAACAAGGGTCGGCACGAGCTCATAGGCGATGCTGTTGGCGTCGAGCTGTGCGCGGACCGCGGCGAAGTGCTCGCGACAGGCCTCGCACAGCGAGTCCCCTATCTTGGGAGCCCCCTCGAGGGCCTTCCGCACCGCTTCGGGCTTCGCCGCCATGTTGTCGAAGACGCGCAGCGGGCTGGTCGCGGCCTTCTCGCGTGTGGCCTCATCCAGCCGCTCCGTGTTGTCCTCGAGCCACTCCTCGAGGCGCGCGACGTAGGCAGGACGGCATTCGCGGCAGCCGATCGAGTTCAGCTCGAGCCCGAACTCGGCGACGCCGAGCCTTCCCAGGAGAGCGTGGTAGACCTCGATCACCTCAGCGTCGATCGCAGGGTCGTCCGAGCCGATGGCCTCGACCGACAGGTGCCAGTGCTCCCGGTAGCGGCCGCGCTGAGGTGTCGAGTAGCGATACATGGGGGCGATCGTCATGAGCTTTATCGGCTGCGGCTCACGATGGAGACCATGCTCGACGTAGGCGCGCGCGATCGGAGCAGTCGCCTCGGGCCGTAGGGTCAGCGACCGTCCGCTCCGGTCGTCGAACGTATACATCTCCTTTTGCACCACGTCGGAACCGGTCCCGGATGTCCGCACGAAGAGCTCCGTGTGCTCGAACACCGGCGTTTGGATCTGGCCGTAGCCATAGACCCGGCAGATTGCCTCTGCCTCGCCGACGACCTTCCGCCAGAGCGGCTGCTCCGGGGGCAAGACGTCGTGCGTGCCGCGTGGGCGCTCGATCTTGACTCCGCGCGTCACGTGTGCCGATCCGCGCGGAGGTGGGCGAGAAACGGGTTCCGCTCGAGCTCTACGCCGAGAGTCGTCACAGGCCCGTGGCCCGAGTAGACGATCGTCTCCGGTGGATACGCCTCCACGAGCGAGCGCATCGAGTCGGCGAGTGTGTCCCAGTCGGCCCCCGGAAGATCGGTGCGGCCGACAGAGCCAGCAAAGAGGACGTCACCCGAGAACAGGCTGCCGTCCGACTGGTAGGCAAGGTGTGCCGGTGAGTGTCCGGGCACGGACAAGACGTCGAACGTCAGTCCGGCGGCCTCGATCGATTCCCCGCCCTCGAGCAAAACGTCGGGCGCGTACGGTCTGAGGCTGATCTCCGCCGGCGTGAACCCCGGGCCCTCGAGCAGCCCACGCTCGCCCTCGGCCATGTACACGGGGGCGCCGGTACGTTCGGCGAGATCGGCGACCCCAAGCAGGTGATCCCAGTGGCCGTGCGTGATCAGAATCGCGCTGCAGCGGGCGCCCATGCGCTCGAGCACGAGGTTGATCTCGGCCGCGTCACCGCTCGGGTCGACGACGACGGCCTCGGCAGCGCGTGCGTCCGCGCGCACCACGTAGCAGTTCGTGGCAATCGGACCCAGCGAGAGCTGTTCGACGACGGGCGGCACGGACGGTTCTACTCAGCCCTCATCCCGTCCAGGCGACCCCTCACGGCGCTCGGTGCGCTCTTGGCGTTTTTGGAACGATCGCCAGAAGATCGTGTCCAGGAAGTAGCTGAAGGGGATGAAGATCGCGACAACGATCGCGGTCTGGATCACCTGGTTCACGAACGTCATGTCGCTCGAGAGCAGCATCACCACCGCAAGCATGATCGGCGCGAAGATGGCGCCGCGCTTCAGAGTCCGACCCCACGAAGGTGCCTGCGCCTCGCGCCCGCGTCGTGACGAGCGAGCCTGCTGCCGCGAGGCAGGCTTCCGTGTCGGGATGTCGTCCTCCTCTAGCTCGTTCCCCTCGGCGTCCTCCCACACGTACTCGTGTCTGAGCTCCTTGGCGCGACGGCGCTTCTGCTTCCGCGAGGGCATGGTGCGATTATGCCCGGCTGTCCCACGCGATCTCGCCGCCGACCACGACGGTGCGCACGACCGGGCCGCCGAGGTGATAGGCGAGATAGCGCCAGTCGTCGGCATCGAGCAGGACCAGATCGGAGTCGAATCCGGCGGCGAGCCTGCCCTTGCGATCCGTGCGGCCAAGAACGTGTGCCGCGTTCACTGTGCAGGCGACGAGCGCCTCAGCCGGCGAGAGCCCGAGCTGCGTGCAGGCCAAGCCGCAGACGAGCGGTAGCGACTCGCAAAACGCACTCCCTGGGTTGAAGTCGGTCGCGAGGGCGACGATCGCACCGGCGTCGGCGAGCGCTCGCGCGGGAGGCATCGGCCGGTTGAGGAAGAGGGCGCTCGCCGGGAGGAGCACGGCCGCGACGTCGCTCGCAGCGAGCGCGGCAATTCCATCCGGGCCGGTGCTCTCGAGATGGTCGACCGAGCGCGCAGCCAGCTCGATCGCGAGCGGGATCGCTCCCGACTCAGTGAATTGATCGCCATGGAGCCGAAGCGTTAGCCCGGCCGCGCCACATGCCTCGAGATAACGCCGCGCCTGGGTCTCCGTGAATGCCCCGCGCTCGAGGAAGACGTCCGCTGCTTCGGCGAGCAAGGCCGCGTCCGGAAGCACGTCCGTGAGCAGGAAGTCGAGGTACGCATCCGCGCCGGCATCCGCGAACTCCGGCGGCAGGGCGTGCGCTCCGAGCCAGGTCGGGATCCCGCCCGCGTCACGGATGACTCGGAGTTGCGCGAGCTCAGTCTCACGATCGAGCCCGTAACCCGACTTCGCCTCGAACGTCGTCGTCCCGGAGCGGAGCATCCACTCCCGGTGGCGCAAGAGCGAGTCGCGCAGACCGTGCTCGCCCGCCTCCCTCGTCGCACGGACGGTCGAGAGGATGCCTCCGCCCGCGGCCTGGAGCTCTTCGTAACTCGCCCCCGCCGCGCGCAGCGCGAACTCCTCGACGCGATCTCCCGCGAAGCACGCATGCGTGTGACAGTCGACCAGGCCCGGGATGGCGACGAGTCCGCGCCCGTCTATCTCCTCCACCACGCCGGGCACCTGAGACAGCTCGCGCATGCGCCCGACCGCTCGAATCCGCCCGTTCTCCGAGAGGACGAAGCCCCCCTCGATGACCTCGACCGTGCCCAGACCCTGACCGCGCACTGTGCCGCCATCCGACGTGACCCGAGGCGTCGCGATCTGCGCGAGGTCGCGGATGAGCAGACGCGAGGTGGACGCCGACGAGGACGCCGTCACACAGTTCCGTCCGGAACGGACGGCAGATCGATTCCGTGCTCGCGCGCGGTGTCGAGCGCCTCCTCGTAGCCCGCATCTGCGTGACGCATGACGCCGGTCCCCGGATCGGTCGTCAACACGCGCTCGAGCTTCTCCGCAGCCATCTCACTGCCGTCGGCAACGACCACCATGCCGGCGTGAATCGAGTTTCCGATCCCGACTCCTCCACCATGGTGCACGCTGACCCACGTCGCCCCTGCCGCGACGTTCAGGAGAGCGTTCAGGATCGGCCAGTCGGCGATCGCGTCCGAGCCGTCACGCATGGCCTCGGTCTCCCTGTACGGCGACGCGACGGAGCCCGAGTCGAGATGGTCTCGCCCGATGGCTATCGGGGCCGAGACTTCTCCCGAACGGACGAGATCGTTGATCGCGAGTCCTGCTCGCGCTCGATCCCCGTAGCCGAGCCAGCAGATCCGCGCGGGTAGCCCCTGGAAAGCCACCCGCCCCGGAGCAAGCTCGAGCCAGCGGCGGAGCAACTCGTCCTCCGGGAACAGCTCCCGGAGCGCCTCGTCGATCCGTGCAATGTCCACCGGATCACCGGAGAGCGCCGCCCAGCGGAACGGCCCAATTCCGCGTGAGAACAGCGGCCTGATGTATGCCGGGACGAATCCCGGGTATGTGAACGCATCCGTTACGCCCGCTTCATACGCCTCCCCGCGTAGGTTGTTGCCGTAATCGAAAACATGGCAACCGGCTCGGACGAGCTCAAGGAGGCCTCGCGTATGCGCGGCTATCGAGTCACGCGCGCGGCGGAGGTACTCGTCCGGGTCACGAAGTCGGAGCTCGGATGCGGCAGCGACGTCGAGCCCCTGAGGGACGTATCCCGTCAAGGGGTCGTGCGCGGCTGTTTGATCCGTGACGAGGTCGAACAACTCCCCTCGCCGGGCCAGCTCGGGCACAACGTCGGCGGCGTTCGCGTGCAGGCCCACCGACAGGGGCCGGCCCTCAGCCGCAGCCGCGCGCACGCGTGAGAGCGCATCGTCCAGCGACGACGTCGCCACGTCGAGGTAGCGCGTCTCGAGGCGTCGCTCGATGCGAGTCGCGTCGACCTCGACGCACAGAGCGACCGCACCCGCCATCGTCGCCGCAAGCGGCTGGGCACCACCCATGCCGCCGAGACCCGCGGTCAGGATCGTCCGGCCGGAGAGGTCGGACGATCCGAAGTGGAATTCTCCCGCTGCCGCGAACGTCTGGTAGGTGCCTTGGAGGATCCCCTGCGTGCCGATGTAGATCCAGCTCCCGGCCGTCATCTGACCGAACATCGTCAGCCCCTCCGCCTCGAGACGGCGGAACTCGTCCCAGGTCGCCCACCGCGGGACGAGCAGCGAGTTCGCGAGCAGTACGCGCGGCGCCCATTCGGTCGTGCGAAAAACGCCGACCGGCTTTCCGCTCTGAATCAACAGCGTCTCGTCGTCGCCGAGCCTGAGCAGCGCGCCGACGATCGCCTTCAATGCGTCGTGACTTCTCGCTGCCTTGCCACTGCCGCCATAGACGACGAGCTGCTCCGGGTGCTCGGCGACCTCCGGATCGAGATTGTTGAGGAGCATTCGCAGCGGCGCCTCGGTTTGCCAAGAACGCGCATTCAAGTCCGCGCCGCGCGGCGCGTGGACATTCGCGAGATCCCCGCAGAGCTCGTCGACGAGTGCATCTCGGCTGGCGACCTCGCTCACGCCAGCGCTCCCAGCTCGGCCTCGACCGCAGCGAGCACGTCGCCGGATCGGATCGCGGATGCGACGAGCTCGATGTCCGCGCCGAGCGACCGGTCCTCCACCAACCGCTCGGAACGTGAGCGAATGACCCCATGCGTGAGCCGGACGCCCTCACCCGGAGCGAGCGGCGCCAGGAACTCCACTGCCTGTGCCCCCGCGAGCAGCTCGATTGCAAGCGCGTGCTCCGCGTTGTCCAGCACCTGCAGTGCCTTCAGGCCGGCCGCGTTTCCCATCGAGACATGATCCTCTTGGCCGGCACTCGTCGGAATGGAATCCACGCTCGCCGGATGCGCGAGCACCTTGTTCTCGGACACGAGGGCGGCGGCGACGTATTGCGGGATCATGAAGCCGGAGTTGAGCCCGCCCTCCACCACGAGAAACGGCGGCAACCCATCAGAGAGAGTCGGATTCACGAGCCGCTCCGTACGCCTCTCCGAGATGCTCGCAAGCTCGGCCACGGCCAATGCCAGGGCGTCGAGCGCGAAGGCGAGCGGCTGACCGTGGAAATTTCCGGCCGAGACGATGTCACCCGCCTCGACGAGCACGAGCGGGTTGTCTGTCGCCGCGTTGAGTTCGACCTCGACCGTAGCCGCGACGTAGTCGATGAGGTCGCGCGAGGCACCGTGCACCTGCGGGGCGCAGCGAAGCGAGTATGCGTCCTGCACCTTGTCGCACCAGCGATGCGACTCGATGATCGCCGACCCGTCGAGCAGCCGCCAGATATTCGCCGCCGCCTCCAGCTGCCCCTTGAGCGGCCGCGCGCGGTGTATCTCGGGCCGAAAGCTCGTGCGCGAGCCCTGGAGCGCCTCGAGCGATTGGGCGCACGCCAGGTCGGCAGTTGCGGCAAGCCGCCGCGCGCGCACAACGCCGAGCGCCGCAATCGCGCACATGAACTGCGTGCCGTTGATGAGCGAGAGCCCCTCCTTGCTCTTGAGCTCGATCGGCTCGAGCCCCACCCGTCGCAGGGCCGAGGCACCGTCGAGTAGCTCGCCCTCGACCTGCGCGCGTCCCTCACCGACGAGCGGGAGGGCAAGATGCGCGAGCGGAGCAAGGTCACCGCTGGCACCGACGGAGCCGCGAGCCGGAACGACTGGCAACACGCCGCGGTTCAGGCATTCGAGCAGGAGCTCCGCTAGCTCGACGCGAGCGCCGGAGAACCCCTTGGCGAGTGCGTTCGCCCGCAGGAGCATCGCCGCTCGTACGACCTCGTCCGGATACGGGGCGCCGACGCCGCAGGCATGGCTCCGCAGCAGTCGAAGCTGGAGCTCCGCCGCGAGCTCTTCCGGGATGTGCGCCGAGACGAAGCGACCGAAGCCGGTGTTGACGCCGTAGGTGTGCTCGCCCTGGATCGACTCCACGAGCTCGCGCGCCTTGCGCATCTTGCCCCGAGCCGAGTCCGCCAGCGTTGCCTCGGCGTCGTGCAGCGCGACGTCCCAGACGTCGCCAAACGTGACGTCTTCGCCTGTCAGGTGAATCGTCCGCGACATGGCCGTCTCGAGTCTAGAGCGCAGCCAGCCGCTCGAGCACGCGCGTCTCGTCCACGCCGTCGAGCTCGACGCCGGCTTCTTCGGCCGCCGCCAGCACGGACGCGGGCACCAGTCCGACGAGCTCCCCCAGCCCGGCGACAACTCTCCGCTCTCGCGCCTCGCCAACGACTGCTGCAACCGCCTCGTGCAGCGGAGTTCGCTCGACGTCGAGGACATTCATGCTCACCTGGACACGCCCCGACCGTGGAAGCCTGAGCCCGATTGCCTGCACGGACGGGAGTCCACCGCTCGACTCGCGCACCGCCACCGCGACTTCCTGCGCGAGCGCGACGTCGTCCGTCGCAAGCTCGATGTTGTAGGCGACGAGCGGCCGCCGGGCTCCGACGAGAACGACGCCTGAGCGTGGATCGACTCGCTGAGGCCCGAAGTCGGGAGTCAGCTCGCCGGCTCGAATCCTCCGCTCGAGCTCGCGCAACCCTCCGCGCCTCAAGAACGCGGGCGGGATCCCGCCGGCGAGCTCTCCGTAGAGGAACACGGGCAGCCCGACCTCGAGGCCGGTGCGCCTCGCCACCTCGAGAGCAGCGTCGCGGGCGGCGTCGAGGTCACCTTTGACGATGGGCACGACCGGCACGACGTCGGCCGCCCCGACCCGCGGGTGCACACCGTCGTGCCGTCGGAGGTCGATGAGGTCGCGCGCGGCGGCAATGCCGGCAACGAGGGCATCGACGAGCGCACCGGTCTCACCGACGAGGGTGAACACGGAACGGTGGTGGTCTTCGTCCGAGTGCACATCGAGGAGGCGCGCGCTCGAGGAGAAGGCGTTTCCGATGGTGGCGATCACCGAAGCGTCGCGCCCTTCGGACACGTTCGGCACCGCCTCCAGCACGATCCGTACCCTACGACGACGTGACGAGCGAGGACGATCCGACGCGAGCTCGAGGCTCGAGCTGGCGCACTTTTCTGCGCCTGCTCGGATTTCTGCGCCCGTACCGCACCTCCCTCATCGTTTCGTCCTTGCTCGCGATCGGCTCCCAGGTCGCTGGGATCCTCGTCGTCGTCATCACGGGACTGGTGATCAACGAGCTCGAAGGCGATGCCGAAAGGCGAGCGATCGCTTTTTGGATCGCCGTGATCCTCGCGCTCGGGGTCGTACGCGCGGCACTAATGGTGGGTCGCCGGCTCATCTCCGGACGGCAGGCGCTCGGCGTCGAGTACGACCTGAGAGACGAGCTGTACGCGCACTTCCTGCGGCTCTCTTTTGGCTTCTACGACCGGAGCCAGACCGGGCAGCTCATGTCGCGCGCGACGATCGACCTTCAGTCGGTGCGGTTCTTCCTCGGCTATGGGCTGACCTTCTTCGCCCAGCACGTCGTGACGATCGTCGTCGTCACGGTCGCACTCTTTTTCTATAGCTGGAAGCTCGCGCTCGTCGCCCTCGCGATCACCCCGGCCATCGCCTACGTTGCCTACCGCTACAGCAAGGTCGCGCAACCGGTTCTCCTTGACGTGCAGCAGAAGCTCGCCGACGTCACGACCGTGGCCGAGGAGAGCATCGTCGGGGTCCACGTCGTCAAGTCCTTCGCACAGGAAGAGCATCGGCAGCGGCGGTTCACGGTGGCCGCGGACGCGGTCTTCGAGCAGACGCTCGCAGCGAACCGGCAGCGCGCGTTCTATGTACCGCTGCTCACGTTTCTCCCGGTCATCGCGCAGGCTGCGGTACTGCTCGTCGCCGGCCGGATGGTCATTTCGGGGTCACTGTCTCCTGGAGCATTCTTCGCCTTCAACCTGCTTCTCGCGATGCTCGTCATGCCCCTGCGCATGCTGGGGATGTGGATCGGGCAGTCAGTGCGCGCGGTTGCGTCGGGAGACCGGATCTTCGAGGTGCTGGACGAGCCGGAGGAGATCGCGGACCGACCAGGGGCTCGGCCTTTGCCGCCCGGCCGGGGCGCGATCCGCTTCGAGAACGTCGACTTCGCGTACGAACCCGGGCGGCTCGTGCTGGAGGGCATCGACCTCGCAGTCGACCCGGGTCGCACGATTGCGCTGATCGGCCGCACAGGGGCGGGTAAGACCACTCTGGCCTCCCTGGTGCCGCGGTTCTACGACGCGAGCGCGGGGCGTGTGCTCGTGGACGGCGTCGATGTCCGTGAGCTCGAGCGACGCTCGCTTCGGCGCGAGATCGGGGTCATCGCTCAAGACCCGTTCCTCTTCTCCGCGAGCGTGCGAGACAACATCGCGTTCGGCGTGCCCGATGCGTCTCATGACGCGGTGGAGGCGGCAGCCCGGGCCGCGCAGGCGCACGAGTTCATCGTCGAGCTCGCCGACGGCTATCAGACGGTGGTGGGCGAGCGGGGGCTTACGCTGTCGGGTGGGCAGCGACAGCGCCTGGCCATCGCGCGGGCGCTTCTGATCGATCCGCGCATCCTCATCCTCGACGATGCGACAGCGTCGGTGGACGCCACGACCGAGGCGAAGATCCGAACCGGACTCAGCGAAGCCATGCGGGGCCGGACGACGATCATCATCGCTCACCGGCTGTCGACCATCGCCCTCGCCGACGAGATCGTCGTGCTCGAGCACGGCCGGATCGCCGCTCGGGGAACGCAGGCGGAGCTGCTCGAGGAGAGCCCGCTTTTCCGCGAGATCCACGACCACGGCCTGCTGCAACAGGTGATCGCCGGATGACCGCCCGATCGGCACACATTCGGCACGAAGTCGTGTCCCATACGTGCTGTTTTCAGCGTTATGCTCGCGGCGGGTGGTGGGTTGGGGTGCCCCGTAAAGAAGAAGGGGTCGCCATACTCGAGAACGGCCGCCGGCCGTGAAAGTCTGGCAAGCGGGCACGCACCTGACGGACGAGCGGGGCGGGCGCGTCGAGGACTGGTCGTGGCAACAGACCCGCCGCCGGCTTTCCGTGCTCCTCGAGCTTGCTCGTCCGTATCCCGGTCGAAGCGCGCTCGCCGTCGTAACGCTCGTCGCGTTCACCGGCGTGGCGCTTCTGCCTCCCTACCTCGCTGGACTCGCGATCGATCAGGGCATCGACGAGCGCGACCTCGACACGCTCACCCTCGTCGTGGTCGCGTTCCTCCTCGCAGGCGTGGCCGCGTTCGTGCTCTCTGCGCTTCAGACCTACTTCACAGGCTGGGTGGGCGAGCGCGGTCTCGCCGACCTTCGAATCCGCCTCTTCGGACACTTGCAGCGCCTCTCGTTGGGCTATTACGAGAGAAACCGCACCGGTTCGACCGTGAGCCGAATCACCAACGACGTCGAGGCGCTCGACCTCCTCGTCACCGACGGCGTGTCGAGTCTCGTCCAGAACACGCTCGTACTTCTCGGCACCGCGATCGTGCTGTTCTTGCTCGACTGGCGCCTTGCGCTGGCCACGCTCGTCGTCCTCCCCCTTATGGGCGCAGCGACGGCGTGGTTCCGCGTTCGCTCGAATCGAGCTTATCGACGCGTGCGCGAGCGACTCGGTCTCGTCACCGCGACGCTCGCTGAGGACATCTCGGGGATGCGGGTCGTGCAGTCGTTCACCCGCGAGCCGATGAGCCAGACGACGTTCCGCGGAGTCAATGATCGCTACCGCTCGGCCAACTACGAGACGGTGATCCTGAACGGCATCTACTTCCCGACCGTCGACGTCCTCTCGTCGCTCGCTACCGCGATCGTGCTCGGCCTTGGCGGCGCGCTCGTGATCGACGGAGGCATGAGCGTCGGGATGTTGTTCTCTTTCACGCTCTACCTGTCGAACTTCTTCGACCCCGTCCAACAGCTCTCCCAGCTCTACAACACGTTCCTCTCGGCAACAGCGGCGCTCGACCGGATCCTGGCGGTGCTGGACGAGGAGCCGGAAGTTGTCGATCGTCAATCTGCGCGCGAGCTTCCACGCATAGAGGGACACGTCTCCTTCGAGCACGTCCGGTTCGGATACGGAAACCTGCCCGACGTCCTCCACGACTTCGACCTCGACGTCGCCCCTGGGACGACAGTCGCCCTCGTCGGGCACACGGGCGCCGGGAAATCCACGATCGCAAAGCTCCTGGCGCGCTTCTACGACCCGCGCTCGGGCCGAATCGAGATCGACGGGCACGACATCCGCGACGTGTCCCAGACCTCGCTTCGCCGCCAGCTCGGCATCGTCCCGCAGGAAGGGTTTCTCTTTGCAGGCACGGTCGCCGAGAACATCGCGTTCGGTCGCTCGGAGGCCGATCGCGAGCGGATCCAGGCGGCGGCGGCGGCGGTCGGCGCTGACACGTTCATCGCCGAGCTGCCGAACGGATACGACACCGAGCTCGGCGAGCGCGGTTTCCGGCTCTCGCTCGGGCAGCGTCAACTCGTGGCGTTCGCACGAGCGCTCCTTGCCGACCCGAGAGTCCTGATCCTCGACGAGGCGACGTCGTCGGTCGACATCGGCACCGAGCGGCGGATCGAGAAGGGACTCCGACGGCTGCTGACCGACCGGACCGCCTTCGTCATCGCGCACAGGCTCTCGACGATCCAGGGAGCCGATCTGATCGTCGTGCTTGACCACGGCCGGATCGTCGAGCAGGGCACCCACGAGGAGCTCCTGGTTGCGGGCGGGGTCTATACCAGCCTGTATGGCGACTGGGCCGCGCAGGTCGCCTAGTGACGCGAGGTTCCGCTTCCACCAGGCCGTAGGCTTCTCGCATGGCGGACGAGCACGAGTCCGAGGAACAGCCCGAGGAGGCGCTTCCCGCGGTCGTCGAGAACGCCACGGGGCCGCTCTCGGACGAGGCGCTCCGAGACACGCGCCTTACGCCCGCCGAGGCGGTCGCGGGCATGCACATCCGCGTTCCGCCTCGTGGCAACCGCAAGCTGCGACAACTCCTCGAGAAGGTGGAGGCCGACAAGCAGCTCAAGGCCTGGTGGCACGTGGCGAACGTCAATGCGGTCGTACGGCTCGAGATCAACGACCACTCCTGGGTCCACGTCCAGATCGTCACCAACATCGCCCTGAAGCTCCTCCGTCAGCTCGTGAAGCACGGCGTGACGCCCTCGCTCGTCAGCGACTACCGGATGACGATCGACGACTCGGAGGTCGTTGTCGTGCTCGCAGCGATGCTGCACGACGTCGGCATGTCAGTGCACCGGCGCGATCACGAGGAGTTCAGCCTCTTCCTCGCCGAGCCGAAGCTCCGCGAACTGCTCGCCGACAGCTATGACGAGCCGGAGCGCACGGTCATCGTGTCGGAAGTTCTCCAGGCGATCATCAGCCACCGCGCCGACGGCGAGCCGCTTGCGCTCGAGGCCGGCGTGCTCCGCGTCGCCGACGCGCTCGACGTCGCGAAGGGCAGGTCGCGGATTCCATTCGAGCGCGGCTCGGTCTCGATCCATTCACTCTCAGCCGCCGCTATCGACGAGGTGCGCATTGCCGCCGGTCAGACGCGACCTGTGATGGTCGAGATCCTCATGAACAACTCATCCGGCATCTACCAGGTCGACGGACTCCTCAAGGCGAAGCTCCGCGGGTCGGGGCTCGAGCCGTACATCGAGGTCGTCGCGCGAATCGACACGGATGCCGAGAAACGTCTCGTGCCCGTCTATCGCCTGGAGATCGGCGGCCCGGGCGAGACGCCGGGGAAAACGGCCGGCAGCTAGACTCAGCCCGCTCGTTGCGGGGTCGTCTAACGGTAGGACGCCCGGCTCTGGACCGGGAAGTTGGGGTTCGAATCCCTGCCCCGCAGCCTCTCGACCCGTTGTCACCGCAGTTTACGCTTGTGACAGCCTTTCTTAGCATTGTGTAAGCGATCGGGTTTCGGCTCGTATCGATTCGGATACGTTCCTTCCCGGCGAGAGACACGAGCGGCTCCTGTGGCGTTGCCGCGGACCTGTCCCCGACTAGGAGGTTCAACCCCTGAAAGCCTTACTCGTTGGCCTGTGCATGCTGTTCGTCATGACACAGGCCGTTGCGGCAGCGAACGGGCAGCAAGGCGCGGATGCCCACCGCGCGACAGACAAGAGCAAAACGATCAAGGCGAGCTCGCTCACGCTCGAGCGGAAGCTCGCGTTGAAGGTCAAGACGGCGCGTAAGCACCGCACCACCGTTCGGTTCTTCAACGCACACCGGTCACTCCTGCGCTCCGACGACAAGCGACCGATCGCGGTCGCCGTCCTCAACCGAGCAAAGCGGGGACTCTCGAAGGCAAGAAAAGAGATCCGCTACTACGAACGGCTGATTCGCGAGCGCGCCGCGGAACGTCGGGCCCGACGACTGGCGTCGGCGACGCCGAAAGTCGCGATCTGCGAGGTCTTCGGTCGTTATTGCCGGCAGGCCGTCGCGGTCGCCTGGTGCGAGTCGCGTCACCGGACGACGGCTCGCAACGGCCAGTACCTCGGCCTTTTCCAGATGGGTACGTATGCGCGCCAGCTCGCCGGCCACGGCGATTCGGCCTACGAGCAAGCAGTGGCGGCACATCGGTACTTCGTGGACTCAGGACGCGACTGGAGCCCGTGGAGCTGTGGCTGGGCAGCGTCCTGACGCACGTTTTTTTGCCCGCAAAGTGCGTCGCCTGCGGTCACGCATGGGTTCCCTTTCGCCCGTCCTTCTGGTAGGTGTCTCTCCGAGTGTGGGGACGGCGGAATCGCGACCGCTTGCGGCCCCTCGACGAGGCCGCGGCTTACGCACGCTGTCACGGCGATCGTGACGACAACGTTCGGATCGTCACCCTCCCGCCACGGCGACTCCGGTACGAGCAGGTGCTCTCGAGCGGCGAGGCAATCAGGAAGGATTTCGAGGAGCGCCTGGACACGAGAGAGCCCGAGGCAGCCGTCTAGCTCCGATAGCCGATCGGCTATCCTTCGGCCCTCGCAGGGCCCATTCGTCTAGTGGCCTAGGACACCGCCCTCTCACGGCGGCGGCACGGGTTCGAATCCCGTATGGGCCTTGGAGAGCCTCCTGGTAGAGCCAGATCCGCATGGTTGTGCGGGTCAGGTGAGTCGGGAGTGCCGCCAGAGCGCGTCTCATGAGACACCGGTGAGACACGCGCGATTGGACGTCAGGGGGGTTCCTACCCGTTCGCCTCCATGTACTGACGAATCGCCTCGTCAGTCGCCTTCAACTCTTGTGTCGGGCTGAACTGAATCATCTCTGTCCCTGCCTCAAATGTCGGGCTATGTCCCGGCCCGACGTAGAAGGCGTCCCTGCCTCGAACACTTCCTCGTGATCGGCAAACCGCCATGTCTGCCTTCCCTTCAAGACATATCCCCAATGGGGGCATTGGCACATCCCGTCGGGGAGCCCCTTGAACATTGGTGCCATGTCTTGTGTCTCACGAAACGAAAGATGATTCACCGTGTACTCGCCGACCTCCCCTTCGTGGACTCCACGCCGCCGTAGTCCTGCGCTTCCACGCTTTCCTTCGAGATCTTGGGCACGTCCGCTCCTTTCTGAATGCCGGCAGGGCTTTCATCATTTCAGGGCCACTTCCGAAGAGTGCGTGCGTCATCGTGCGTTAGCTCGGTACGGCGGCACTCGCGGAGACGAAACCCGAGCCGGAAGAGGACTCGAGCGCTGTGCGAAAACGGCTTGGGCAAAGCAAAAGCGCGAGAGCACTGACACGCTCTCGCGTGTCGGTGCGTGGGCGATGGTCTACCCAGTCAAATGATGGGGTTACGTGCGGGAGCACGGACGTCGCATTTCGGCTTGTGAGCAGAGTTTCCCGCGTTTGATGTGATGCGATGATGGTCGTGCGGGGCCATCACGTGAGCGGACGCGAACCCCGCAGCGGTCAGAGTCCGGCCGC
>Ga0136633_1001443_pt1 | contig 17523 bp, 14 predicted proteins | sample AntDrymeUQ832206_2_FD_105494 | JGI IMG/M metagenome (GOLD analysis project Ga0136633, IMG submission 105494) | Polar desert sand microbial communities from Dry Valleys, Antarctica - metaG UQ83 (22.06) | ecosystem: Environmental > Terrestrial > Soil > Desert | place: Antarctica: Dry Valley...
CGCGGCGCCCGCCGGCGCGGCGCAGGCCCGCGCGGATCGCGGCCTCGTAGGCCGCGCTCGAGCCGTGCCTGTCGCCGAGGCGCCGCCGCAGCCAGCCGAGGCAGGCCCACGCATGCTGGGCGGTCTCGAGATCGTCGGTGTCGACCGCGACCCGGCACAGATCACGCGCGGCGGCGAGCTCGCCCCGCCCGCCGAGCAGCATCGCCAGACGCAGTGCGCCCCACGGCACGTGCCGCTCGTCGCCGGTGTCGATCGCCTGCCGGAATGCGACCTCCGCCTCGCGCCCGCGGTCGGGCTCTGTCTCCAGCAGCGCGCCGAGGCCGAGGCACGCGTAGGCGTCGCCGCCGGCGATGCCCTCGCGATAGGCGGCCTCCGCCTCGCTGCGGCGACCGTGCTGGTTGACGATCAGCCGTGCGAGGTTGTTGGCCGCCTGGGAGTCCCCGGCCGTCATCGCATTGCGGAAGGCCACCTCCGCGTCGCGCTCGCGGCCCGGCTGCGCGGCGAGCAGCAGCCCGAGGTTGTTCCAGGCCTGCTTCTCGCCCGCCTCGATCGCTGCGAAATAGGCGGTCTCGGCGTCCTGCTCGCGGCCGTCGGCCTCCTGCAGCAGCCAGCCGAGGTTGAACCACGCGACATCGACGCCGGCTTCGATGGACTGGCGCATCATCGCCTCGGCGTCGTGCTCGCGCCCGGGCCGTCCGGCGAGCATGATGGCGAGGCTCAGCCGCGCCGACTCGTCGCCGCGCGCGACGCCCTCCTCGAACGCCGACTCGGCCTCCGCCGCGCGATCGGGCTGCGCGGCCAGCGCGTGGCCGAGCGGCGCCCATGCGTCCTCGTCACCGTCGAGGAGCGCCGCGCGTGCCGCCGACTCGGCGTCGCGCTCGCGGTCGGTCTGTGCCAGCAGCAGGGCGACGAGGTACGCCAGCGCCTCGCTCCTGCCGTGGCCGATCGCGTTGTGGAAGGCCATCTCCGCCTCGAGCTCGCGCCCGGGCCGGCCCGACAGCAGCCAGCCCAGGTACATCCAGACGTCGTCGACGCCGGCGGCAAGCGCCTCGCGGTAGACGGCCTCGACCTCGTTGCTGCGCCCGCCCTGGCGGTTGAGCAGGGCCGCGAGGTTGTTCGGTGCCAGCGGGTTGCCCTCGGCGATCGCGTGGCGCAGCGCCATCTCGGCTTCGAGCTCGCGGCCGGGCAGCGACGCCAGATGCCAGCCGAGGCTGTTCCACGCCATCTTGTCGCCGCTCTCGACGGCCGCGCGCAGCGCGGCCTCGGCGTCGTCCTCGCGGCCGGGCTGTCCGTGCAGCAGCTGGCCGAGATACCGCCACGCCGAGTCGTCATCGGCGGTGATCGCCGCGCGATACGCCTGCTCGGCCTCGAGCCGGCGGCTCGGATCGCGCGCGAGAAGGTGCCCGAGCTGCAGCCAGCCGTCGTCGTTGCCCTCCTCGATCGACTCGCGCCACCGGCGCTCGGCGTCCTCATGCTCGCCGGCGTCGGTCGCGAGCATGAGGACGAGCCGGAAGGCGCCGACCAGCACGAGCTGCGCCGCGGTCCAGCGCAGGCGGCCGATCGGGCGCCGGCCATGCGGGTCACGCGTTCGTCTGGGTCCTGATCTGAAGCCACGAGCCTCGATTGGACAAAACTACGCGCCGCCGGTTGCGTCGCCAAGGGCTGCGAGCTGCTTCTTGACGGTGCGCGGGCGATGCCGTGCCGGACTGTTCGAAATTGGTCTATGGTCGTCGGCGGGTACCGCCCCGGCGGTCGGGCCGGACACTCCTTCCTCATGGCTCAGCGACTGGCGATCATCGGCGGCGACGCGGGCGGCATGAGCGCCGCCGCAAGCGCGCGTCGCCGCGACCCGGACCTCGACATCGTCGCGTTCGAGCGCGGCGCGTACACCTCGTACTCGGCGTGCGGCATCCCGTACGTCGTCGGCGGCGTCGTCGAGGACGCGGGGCGGCTGATCAGCCGCAGCCCCGAGCAGCACCGCGAGCGCGGGATCGACGCGCGCACGGGCGCCGAGGTGGTGGCGATCGACCTCGCCGCGCGCGAGCTGACGGTGCGCTCTGCCACGGGCGAGTCGCGGGAGCCGTTCGACCAGCTCGTCGTCGCGACCGGCGCCGAGCCGGTGCTGCCCGACGTTCCGGGAGCGGATGCGATCGAGCCCGCCCGCACGGTCGACGCGGCCGAGCGGCTGCGCGCGGCGATCGAGGGCGGCGGCGGCTGTGCCGTCGTCATCGGGGCCGGCTACATCGGGCTGGAGATGGCGGAGGCGTTCGCCGGCAGCGGGCTGAACGTGACGATGATCGACCTCGCGCCGCAGGTCATGGGGACCCTCGATGCCGACATGGCGCGGCACGTCCAGGACGCCGCCGAGGCGCAGGGCATCCGCGTCGTGCTCGAGGCGGGCGTCGAGGAGATCGAGACGCGCGACGACGGCACGCCCGTGTGCGTGCGCGCGGGCGGCGAGTCATACCCCGCCGACCACGTCGTGATCGGCACGGGCGCGGCTCCCGCGGTGGCGGTCGCGCGGGCGGCGGGGCTGCAGCTCGGCGACAGCGGCGCGCTGCGCGTCGACGACCACCAGCGCTGTCCGGGCCACGACGGCGTGTACGCCGCCGGCGACTGCGCCGAGAGCCATCACCGCATCCTCGACCGCGCGGTGAACATCCAGCTCGGCACGCACGCCAACAAGCAGGGGCGGATCGCCGGCGCGAACGCGACAGGGGCCGACCTGCGCTTTCCGGGCGTGATCGGCACGGCGGTCTCGAAGATCTGCAAGTGGGAGGTCGCGCGCACCGGCATCGGCGAGCGCGAGGCGCAGAAGGCCGGCATCGCGGTCGTCAGCGCGAAGATCGAGGACCGCACGCGGGCGGGCTACTACCCCGGCTCCGGGCCGATCTGGGTCAAGCTCGTAGCCGAGCCCGGCAGCGGACGCCTGCTGGGCGGGCAGATCGTCGGCGTCGAGGGTGCGGCGAAGCGCATCGACGTGCTCGCGACGGCGATCTGGGCCGGGCTCGCCGTCGACGAGTTCGCGCTGCTGGACCTCTCCTACGCGCCGCCGTTCAGCGGCGTCTACGACCCGCTGCTGATCGCCGCCCGCGCGACCGCGAAGCTCGCCTGAGACGGACCCTGAGCACCCGCTGGACCGCGGCGGCGGTGCGCTGGGCGACGCGCGCCGTCAGCATCCGAGGCGGTCGATCTCGCGCGGGCGCAGCAGCACGATCAGCGTGCCGCGGCGGCCTTGCAGCCGCACACCGGCGATGCCGCCCTTCTTGAGAGCGACGCGCGCGCCGGTGAGGTCGTGCAGCACCTGCTCGAAGTCCGGGTTGTGGCCGACGACCAGCACGCGCTTGTCCGTCCCGGCCGCGGAGGCGATCTCGAGCGCCTGGTCGGCGCCGAAGTCGCTGCCGAGCTCGCCGTGGACGACCGGCTGGCGGTCTCCGAGCGACGCGCATGCCAGGCGCGCGGTGTCGAGCGCGCGCACGCGCGGGCTGCTGGCGACGTGCTGGAACGTCAGCTCCAGTGTCGCGAGCGCGCGGCCGGCGGCGCGCGCCTGGGCCTCGCCGCGCGGGGTCAGGACCCGCCGCTCGTCGGGGCGCGCGTCGTGGGGCTCGGCCTCGCCGTGTCGCAGGAACCAGAGGTGCTCGGGCATCGCCTGAGTCCGTTCGCTACCCGGCCGGGACCGGCCGCACGCTGACCCAGCTCTTCACCAGCGGCCCGACGCGCTCGGCGACCGGCGCGCCGAACAGCGCGGTCATCTCCGCGCGGCGCAGCAGCTCGATCCGCTCCCATTCGCCCGCGACGCCGAAGCGCCAGTACGGCCGCCGCACGCGCGGCGGCAGCCAGTGTGCGAGCGGCAGCAGCGCATGCGGCTCGACCGGAAACGAGTACGCCGGCGTCTGCACGAACCAGCCGCGCGCTACACGGCGCAGCTCGCGCGCGAAGGCGTCGCGGTCGGCAGGATCGACGTGCTCGATGACGCTGCTGCAGTAGGCGAGGTCGAACTCGCCATCGGCGAACGGCAGGCCTTCGAGCACGTCGGCTTCGACGAACGGCCCGGGGTAGTCCGGCCGGAGCGCGCGGTCCACGCCGGTGATGTCGAGGTCGGGCTCGTGGCGGCGCAGACCCAGGCGGCCACAGCCGATGTCGAGGATCCGGCTGGTCGGCGTCAGCTGCGTCAGCGCGAACAGGCGCTCGTGGCGGCGCTCGCGAGCGCGGCCCGAGGCGACCGACGCCGCCTTCGCGCGGAGGCCGGGCTTGGCGGTGGCGTAGACGTTGTCGGGGGCCCAGCGGGACACCCAGGGCAGCCTACGCGGCGGTGGTCCGCTGGCGCTTCTCGGTGGAGCTGGGCGGCGGACTTCGCTGCGCGTGATTGCGTTGGTCGTGGCACTCTTGCCTCGGTATACGGGGCATAGGTGCCACGACCGTCGGTGGGCCGGGCGCAAGTAGCCTTGTCGCGCGACGCGATGAGCGAGGCTTATACACCCCAGAACCTGCTCGACCGGCACAGCGATCCTGCGACGTTGGCGGCGCAGTACGAGCGCGGCAAGCGGCGCGAGCGGGGGTTGCTGGATCTGCATCTCGGGATCGGCGGGGGCGACGCGATCTCGATCGGCTGCGGGTGGCATCCGGGGCGACATCTGCTGCCGGCGCCGCAGTGGCGACTGGTCGCGGCGGACATCGACCCGGAGCGGCCGCGCTTCGCGGTGCAGCAGGGGACCGCCGACGAGGGCGTCACGGGCGCGGCCGGGGCGCTCGAGATGCTCGCCGACCAGACGTTCGACGTCGTCCTGCACCGGCTCGTGCTGCATCACGTCGCCTACCACGGGCCACTCGACGCCTGCATGGTCGAGGCGCACCGGCTGCTGCGACCCGGCGGGGCGCTCGTCGCGATCGAGCCGAATCTGCTGCACCCGGTCGGCGCGGGCCTTGCGCTCGCCAATCGCGCGGGGCTGGGGGTGAAGGTCCATGGGACGCCGGACGACATCCCGCTGTCGCCGCGGCGCCTGATCTCGTCGGCGCGCGCAGCGGGGCTGGAGCCGCAGCTGCACGCGGTGAGCTACTCGTGGCGCCGGCTGCCGCAGCGCGCGCAGCGGGTCGTCGGCGCGCTCGATCGCTTCGGCTCGGCGCCCGGCCTGCGCTGGGCGGGCCACACGTTCATGCTGATCGCGCGCCGCCCGCGCTGAGCGCAGCTCAGCGCCTGTAGGAGCCGACCGGCGAGCCGGACTGGCCCTGCCAGGTCACGTTCCAGCGCCGTCCGGCCTTGTACGCCGCCGTGAACTGGAAGTAGCCGAGCGCGTTGGTCTGCACGGTCTTGAGTGGGAGAAAGCGCGACGAGCCCTTGTTGGCGTAGGTGACCGTCACCGTCGTCGTGCCGGTCGCGGGGCGCGCGAGGCCCCACACCACGGCCTTCGAGCCGGTGCGGCGCACCGCGAGCGGGAGGCGGAAGGCCGGCAGCGACGGCTTCGGCTTGCCGTCGGCGAAGCGCAGACCGGACTCGAAGCCGCCGTACTGCTTCGGGCCGGTCGGGTCGCTGTCGCGCAGCAGGTACTGCGAGAACGAGGCGACGCGCGGGTTGTCGTAGGCGATCTTCTCGGCGGTCGCGCGGTACTCGACCTGCTTGACGAGTGATACGCCCTGGATCGTGTCGGGCGTCGACTGGATGCCGAACTCCGTCAGGTGCACCGGCAGCCGGCCGGCCAGCGCGCCCGCGCGGCGCGCGCGGTCCAGCGCCTTCGTCAGGCGCGACAGCACGCCGATCGTCACGTCGTCGGGCGGCGGTTTGAAGCTCGGGCCCTGGCGCGTCGTGTAGGCGTGGTGGGCGTAGCCGCCGGCGCTCAGCGGGGCGCACTTGCGGTTGGGCTTGTAGCGGTCGTCGAGGCACAGCATCGCTCGCAGGAAGCGCAGCGGCGCGACGACGCGCGGCGTCCCGCGTGGCGACGTCTCGCCGAGCAGGATCGTGTCGGCGCCCTGGTTGGCCTTGCGCAGCCCGCGCTGGCCGGCGAGAAACAGCGAGCGGTAGATTCCCGGCGACGCCGCGCGGCCGCCCTTGGCGAACTGTGGGCGCAGGAACTGCGGCTGGTTGGGCTCATTCCAGATCGCCCAGGCGTTGACCTGGTCGCCGTACCTGCGCCCGACCGCCGTCGCGAAGGCGGCGAACGCCGACGGGCTCGGACGCGTGAGGTTGTCGAGCTTGGCGGCCGTCGCCCACTTCGGCACCGGGCCGGAGATCGTCATGAGCACCGACCAGCCCCGCGCCTTGACAGCGGCCATCAGCGCGTCGTACTCGCCCCAGTTGTAGGCGTTGGGATCGGACGGCTCGAAGTTCGGCCGCTGCGCCTGGTCGGAGGCGGGCGCGACCGCCGACCACAGCATGATCACGCGCAGCCTGCGGACGCCAAGCGACGCAAGCTCGTTGAGCGCGGCGGGGCGCGTCACGGGGTTCATGAGGTCGCGCGGCGCCTCGAAGGTCAGGCTCTGCGTGCGCGACGCGCTCGCGGGAGCGCTCAGCAGCAGGCACAGGAGGATCGTCAGCGGCAGCAGGAGGCGCATGGGCATTGCAACCAACCTATCGAGGGAAGGTTGCGGTGCCTGCGCAGGCCCTAACGTGGCCCTCATGGTCGAGCCCGCCCTGGATGACGTCGTGGCGACGTACGCCGACGGCGCGGTGAACGCGCGCGAACCACTGCTCGTGCTCGAGCCGCTGCGCGCGGTGCTCGACGCGCACGCGCTGGGCGCGGGAGCGCTGCGCGTGGAGCCGATCGGCGAGGGCCATTCGAACGTCACGTACCTCGTCCGGCGCGACGACGGCTTCGAGCTCGTGCTGCGCCGCCCACCGCGCGGGCCGCTGGCGCCGAGCACACACGACGTGCTGCGCGAGGCGCGGCTGCTGGGCGCGCTCGCGGACACCGCGGCGCGCGTCCCGCGCGTGCTCGCGGCGTGCGCCGACGAGGCGGTGATCGGGGCGCCCTTCTATCTGATGGAGCGCGTGGCGGGCGAGGCGGTGACGACCGCCCTGCCGGCGGCGCTCGACACGCCCGCCGAGCGCCGGCGCGTCGGCATGCAGCTCGTCGACGCGCTCGCCGAAACCCACGCCGTCGACTGGCGCGCCTGCGGCCTCGATGGCTTCACACGTGACCCAGGCGGCTACCTCGCCCGCCAGCTGTGCCGTTTCGGCGGCCTGTGGGAGCAGCACCGCACGCGCGACGTCGCGGCGGTCGAGCGCGTCGGCGCGTGGCTCGGCGAGCACCTGCCGCGATCGGGTCCGGCGACGATCGTGCACGGCGACTACCGCCTCGGCAACGCGATGTTCGCCACGCACGCGCCCGCGCGGCTGACGGCGATCCTCGACTGGGAGATGGCGGCGATCGGCGATCCGCTGGCCGACGTCGGCTACCTCTGCGCCGTCTGGGTGCAGCGCGACGACCCGCCGCTGGGCATGTTCGAGCTGTCCGGCGTCACGCGGGGGGAGGGCTTTCCAACGCGCGAGGAGCTCGTCGCGCGCTACGAGTCCGCCGGCGGGCGCCGCGTCGGCGACATCCGCTGGTATCGCGTGCTGGCGCTGTGGAAGGCGGCGATCTTCATGGAGGGCAACCTACGTCGCGCGCTCGCCGGCAGCAGCGACGACCCGTGGGCGCGCGGCTTCGGCGACGGCGTCGTGCAACTCGCCGAGCGTGCCCGCGAGCTGACGCTCGCCGGTAGCTCAGGCTGACGTCAGGCGGCCTTCGTCGGACCGTCGGTGTCGCCGGCGGGCGGTGTCGCGTCCGGGACCGGCGCGGCGGTCCCGCCGGGCGTTGTGTCGGTCGGGCGGCCGGTGGTTGTGTCGGTCGGGCGGCCGGTGGTTGTGTCGGTCGGGCGGCCGGTGGTTGTGTCGGTCGCCGCGCCCGGGGTGGTTTCGCCGGTCGTCGCGCCGCCGCCGTTGCGCATCTCGGCGAGCTTGAGCTTGGCCTTCTCGACCTGCTCCTTGGTCTTCGGGTCGTTGGCGAACTGCTGCGCCTTGTCGGCGAGCTTCTTACCCTGGGGTGAGTTGGCGAGTCGGGTCAGCTTGCTGAAGAGGTTGGGCATGACAAAGACACTACCCACTGACCTGATTCGTCCCCTCGGCCTCGATGCGCTGGCGCAGCTGCGCTCCGCGCCCCGCCGCCACCGCCCGCGCCGCGCGACGCTCGTCGAGCGCGACGCCGCCCTGGGCGGCGAGCTCGAGCAGCTCCTGGCGCTCCTGCCCCTCGCGGGCGCTGCGCAGAAACAGCCAGCAGAGCAGGCACAGCGTGAGGATCGAGCCCTCGACCATCATGATCGAGCCCGCGACCACCTGATCGGTCTGCGGGGAGATGTCGTGCGCCCGCTCGCCCGCCGCGTAGACGCCGTAGTAGGCGCCGCCGGACCACACGAAGACGTTCGCCAGCACGGTGCCCGTCATGCGCACGGCGACGATGTAGCCGAGCTTCGCCGCGTTGCCGAACCACGCCGGCTTGGGCAGCGGGCCGAGCAACGCCATCCACACGTTGATCCCCAGCCCGACGAACAGCATGTGCTGCAGCGCGTGCACGGCCTCGTTTCCGACCGCCGCCTCGTGCGGGCCGGCGAGGTGCCAGAACAGGAGGTCCGCGGCCCACAGGCCGAACGCGGGCACCGGATGGGCGAGCACGCGCAGCGATCCGAGCAGCGGCGCGCGCAGCAGGGGCGCCAGCAGCGGTCCGGTCAGGCCGAGCACGAGCAGCAGCGCGCCGAGGTCGGCGATCAGCAGGTGCTCGGCCATGTGCGCGTAGAACAGCTCGTCGGCCAGCGGCCCCAGCGGTGAGACGAGCGTCAGCACGATGATCGCCAGGCCGCCGTACCAGCACGACTGCCGCCAGCCCGCCACCGGCTTGCCCTGCGCCGCGAGCTTGCGCGTGCGGACGAGATACATCGCCCCGAAGGCGATCGCGGGCGCGATCTGCAGCGGCTCCACATGCATGGCGGCGGCGATCGGGAGCATCGGTTCGAAGGCTGACAGGTCGGCGAAGGCACCTCGCGGCGCCTGACGGCGCACGCATGGCACCCCGGTCCCGGATATGGGGACCGCGGTGCCATCGACGGGCGGCCCGCGCGCGTGGCGCGGGATGGGTGGCAGCCCAGTCTCGGATGCGGACGAGCCGGCTACGCCCCGGCAGCGATCAGCACGACGCCGCTCAGCGCGACGACGACGCCGACGCGCTGCATGCCGCGCACGCGCTCGCCGAGCAGCGCCGCCGCCAGCAGCACGGTCATCACGGGATACAGCGAGCTCGCGACCGCGACCGTCGACAGCTCACCGATCGTCGTGGCCTGGTTGTAGAGCACGTTCGCGACGAGATCGAGCATGCCGATCACGACGAGCGCGAGGTACTCGCTGCCGTGCGGGCGCCGGCCGCCACGGCGCAGCGTACGGATCGTGAACGCGACCACGAACGGGGTCGCGGCGATGCGCGACAGCAGCAGCGCCCAGCCGACGTCGCCGCTGGACGCGACCTCCGCCAGCACGAAGTACATCCCGAACCCAAAGCCCGCGATCACCGCCAGCACGATGCTCTGGCGCCGAACGCGCGGGTCCGCCGTGCCCGCCGCCGCGTCGTCGTGATGTTCGCGTGAGGCGAGGATCACGCCCACGACCGCCGCGGCGAGGCCGGCCGAGCGCAGCGCCCCCGGCTGGTCACCCGTCGCGAGGCCGACGAGCACCGGCAGCGCCACGCCGGTCGAGGCGATCGGCGCGACGATGCTCATCGTCCCGATCGCCAGCGCGCGGTAGAAGCACGCCAGCGCCGCGATCCCGAACAGCCCCGAGCACAGGCCGGCGACGATCGGCTCCGATCCGGGCGGCCCCTCGCCGCGCACGGCGATGAAGACCGCCATCACGACCAGCGACGACCCGTACATCATCGCCAGCACGACGGGCACCGGAAAGATCCGGCTGCGCACCCCGCCCAGGTAGTCCGACAGCCCCCAGAACAACGACGAGCCGAGCGCCATCGCGAGCGCGAGCATCGCGTGCCGACCCCCGGGACTGTGCGCGCGACCGACCGCGGGCGGTCAGCGCGCGCCGCGCCTGCCGCGACCGTAGATCAGCTTCAGGCCCTTGAACAGCAGCTTCGACGTGCCCGCCTTGTACGGGAACATGAACGGGTCGCGCTTGAGCGCCAGCCGGGTGGTCAGCAGCGACTGCTGCTTGGTGAACTTGCGGATCCCGCCCGCGCCGTGGCGCGAGCCGAGCCCCGACGCCTTCCAGCCGCCCATCGGCAGCTCGACCGCGAGGTAGTTCAGCAGCGCGTCGTTGACGCACACCGCCCCCGCCTCGATGCGCCGCGCGAGCTGCTCGCCGCGATCGCGATCGCGCGTGTAGATCGCGGCGCCGAGCCCGTACGGCGAGTCGTTGGCCAGGCGCACGGCCTCCTCGGCGTCGCCGACGCGCATGATCGGCAGGGTCGGGCCGAACGTCTCCTCGGTCATCGCCTGCATCGAGTGGTCGACGTCGACGAGCACGGTCGGCTCGTAGAAGCTCCCCTTGCCGGTCGCGCGCCTGCCGCCGGTCAGCGCACGCGCGCCCTTGGCGACGGCGTCGGCGACGTGCCGCTCGACGATCGCGAGCTGCGCGGGCGTCGTCATCGCGCCGACCTCGACCGTGCCGGGCGCGGTCGACGCGCCCTGGCGGATCGCCCGCACCTTGCTCACGACGCGCTGCACGAAGTCGTCGTAGACCGGCGCCTCGACATACACGCGCTCGATCGAGATGCACGTCTGGCCGCCGTTGAGCATCGAGTAGTAGACGGCGGCGTTCGCAGCCCGCTCGACGTCGGCGTCGGCCAGCACGATCATCGGGTCCTTGCCGCCGAGCTCCAGCGCGACCGGCGTCAGCGTCTGCGCGGCACGCGCCATCACCTTCTTGCCGGTCGCCGTCGAGCCGGTGAACATGATCATGTCGACCTCGTCGACAAGCGCCGCGCCGGTCTCGCCACGGCCCGTGGCGACCTGGAAGACGTCGGCCGGCAGACCGCTCTCGAGCAGGCCTTCGGCCAGCAGCAGGGACGTCAGCGGAGTGATCTCCGAAGGCTTGAGGATCACGCTGTTGCCGGCCAGCAGCGCCGGGATCGCGTCGCCGAAGCAATTGACCATCGGGTAGTTCCAGGGCCCGATGATGCCGACCAGGCCGAGCGGCTCGTAGCGCGTGACGAGCTTCCTGCCCGTCACCGCGAGCGTGCTGACGCGCACGGCCTCGTCGGCGAGCATCCTCTCGGCGTTCTTGGCCCAGAAGCTCAGCGCGCCGGAGGTGTAGGTCACCTCGATCATCCACGCGTCCTCGTGCGTCTTGCCCGTCTCGGAGATCAGCGTCGCGACGACGCGGTCGGCGTTGTCGAGCAGCCACCTGCGCATCGCGCGCATCACGCTCGCGCGGCCGTCGAAGCCGAGTGCCTGCCACTGGGGCTGAGCGGCGCGCCCGCGCCGGGCGAGCTCGGCAATCCGGTCTGCGGACAGATCCGCGACGTGCGCGATCGTCTCACCCGTCGCAGGGTTCTCGACGGGGATCTCGGCCCCGGCGCCGCGGCCGTTCGTGCTGTGCGCTGCCGTCGTATCGACGCTGGACATGTCACTCTCCTCGAGTCGACGGGTGAGAACACCCTAGCCTGGATCCAGGCTCAGCCCGATCCGATCCGGTCTCGATCAGCCTGTCACGATGTGGTGCCTTGACAAGGTTCCTGCTGCGACGCCTCGTGAACTCGCTGGTCCTCGTGGGCATCGCCACGAGCCTCGCGTACATCCTGGCGGGCGTCAGCCTCCATCCGCGCTCGCACTACGAGGGCCGCAACCCGCCGCCGCCGCCCGCAGTCGTCGACGCACGGCTGACGGAGCTGAACATCAACGACAAGACGCCGATCCTGGAGCGCTTCGGCAACTGGGCGGGCGGCCTGACGCAGGGCGACTTCGGACGCACGTGGGACGGGCGCTCGGTCAACGACGAGATGCGCACGCGGATCGGCGTCAGCCTGCGGCTGCTGCTGATCGGGACGATCGTCGGCGGGATCCTCGGGGTGCTCGCCGGTGCGTGGAGCGCGATCCGCCAGTACACGCCCTCCGACCATGCGATCACGCTGCTGTCGTTCGCGGTCCTGTCGACGCCCGTGTTCGTGCTCGCGGTGCTGCTGGAGGTCGTCGCGATCGGCTTCAACGACGCGGTCGGGGCGAAGTTCTTCGCGTTCAGCGGCGAGACCTCGGCGGGCCTGCAGGGCGGGTTCTGGACGCACCTGATCGATCGGCTGCAGCACCTCGTCCTGCCGACGATGACGCTGATCCTCGCGCAGTTGGCGATCATCAGCCGCTACCAGCGCAGCGCGATGCTCGACGTGCTCGGCAGCGACTTCGTGCGCACCGCGCAGGCCAAGGGCCTGCCGCGCCGGCGCGCGCTGTTCAAGCACGCGCTGCGCACGGCGCTGATCCCGTCGGCGACGCTCTTCGCTTACAGCTTCGGGCTGCTGCTCGTCGGCGCGACGTTCACCGAGAAGATCTTCGGCTGGCACGGCATGGGCGAGTTCTTCGTGGACTCGATCATCCAGAGCGACATCAACGCGACGGCCGCCGTCACGTGCTTCGCGGCACTACTCGTGCTGATCGCGGGACTGCTGTCCGATGTGTTCTACGCGCTGCTCGATCCACGGGTGCGGGTGAAGTAGGCGGTGTCGATCCCAAGCGATGCGCTGAACGTCATCCGCGACCGGGACGCCGGGGACGGTGCGCCGCTGGACGAGACGCGCGCGGCCTCGCGGCTGGGGCTGATCGGCCGGCGCTTCGCGCAGCGCCGCCTCGCCGTCTGCGGCCTGTTGGCGATCCTCGCGCTGTTCGCGCTCGCCTTCCTCGGGCCGTACCTCGGCCAGTGGGAGTACACCGAGCACGACTTCGAGGCCTTCCAGGAGGCGCCGTCGGCCGAGCACTGGTTCGGGACGACGCGGTCGGGCGCCGACGTCTACGCGCTGACGCTGCGCGGGATGCAGAAGTCGCTGATCGTCGGGCTGCTCGTCGCGCTGATCTCGACGAGCCTTGCGGCGATCGTCGGGGCATTCGCGGGCTACATGGGCGGGTGGGTCGACCGCGTGCTGATGTGGATCGTCGACCTGCTGCTCGTGATCCCGGCGTTCCTGATCATCGCGATCCTGTCGCCGTCCTTCCGCGGCCAGACGTGGCTGCTGTTCGTCGTCCTGCTGGCCGCGTTCTTGTGGATGGTGACCGCCCGCATCGTGCGCGGGATGACGATCTCGCTGCGCGAGCGCGAGTACGTGCTCGCGGCGCGCTACATGGGCGTGTCGACGCCGCGGATCATCATGCGCCATGTGCTGCCGAACATCTCGTCGCTGCTGATCGTCGACGCGACGATCAACGTCAGCGCCGCGATCATCGCCGAGACGGGGCTGTCGTACTTCGGCTTCGGCGTGCAGCCGCCCGACGTGTCGCTCGGCAACCTGATCGCGGCCGGCACGAGCTCGGCCGTCACGTTCCCGTGGCTGTTCTGGTTCGCCGGCGGGCTGCTTGTGGCGATCGTGCTCGCGGTGAACCTCGTCGGCGACGGCCTGCGCGACGCGATCGACCCGAGCTCGCGGACGCGATGACGAGCCTCGCGTCGAAGAAAGCGGCACTCGAGGTCTGCGACCTGTCGGTGACCTTCGAGACCGGCGACGCCGACGTGCTCGCGGTGCGGGGCGTGAGCTACGCGCTGGCGCCCGGTCAGGTGCTCGGCATCGTCGGCGAGTCCGGATCGGGCAAGTCCGCAGGAGCACTCGCGGTCATGGGCCTGCTGCCGGGCAACGCGCGCGTGGAGGGGTCGATCAAGCTCGCCGGCGCCGAGCTCTCCGGACTCGACGACGCAGCGCTGTCGAAGCTGCGTGGCAACCGCATCGCGATGGTCTTCCAGGATCCGCTGTCGGCGCTGACGCCCGTCTACACGGTCGGCGACCAGGTCGCCGAGACGCTGCTCGTCCACAACGACATGACCAAGGACGCGGCCGCCAAGCGCGCCGTCGAGCTGCTCGACGCCGTCGGCATCCCGCAGGCGGCCGCGCGCGCGACGGCCTATCCGCACGAGTTCTCCGGCGGCATGCGCCAGCGCGTGATGATCGCGATGGCGATGGCCAACGACCCGGACGTGATCCTCGCCGACGAGCCGACCACCGCGCTCGACGTGACGATCCAGGCGCAGGTGCTCGAGGCGCTGCGCAACGCTCGCGAGGTCACGGGCGCGGCGATCGTGCTGATCACCCACGACCTCAGCGTCGTGGCCGGCTTCGCCGACTCGATCGCCGTGATGTACGCCGGCCGGATCGTCGAGACGGGCAGCGTCGACGACGTCTTCTATCGCACGCGGATGCCGTACGCGATCGGGCTGCTGGGAGCGATTCCACGCATCGACGTCTCCGGCAGGCAACCGCTCGTGCCGATCGACGGCACGCCGCCGTCGCTCGTCGACATGCCCCCCGGATGCCCGTTCGCGCCGCGCTGCCCGCTCGCCGTCAAGCTGTGCCGCGACGCCGAGCCGAGCCTGCTGGCGGTCGACGGCGAAGGCCATCGCGCCGCATGCCACCGCAGCGACGACATCGCCGAGCAGGGCGCGGAGCCCCGGCGCATCTTCGCGGTGCCGGCGATCGCCGCGCCGCCGGTCGCGGCCACGCCGCGCGACGAGCGCGGCGTCGTGCTGTCGGTCGAGGACCTCGTGCGCCACTACCCGCTGCTGAAGGGCGCGGTCTTCCGCCGCCGGATCGGGACGGTGCAGGCGGTTGACGGCATCTCCTTCGACGTCCGCGAGGGCGAGACGCTCGGGCTCGTCGGGGAGTCCGGCTGCGGCAAGACGACGGCGCTGCTGCAGGTGCTCGAGCTCGCGCGCGCGGACGGCGGACGCGTCGTCGTGCTGGGGCACGACACGGGCGACCTCGACAAGGCCGCTCGCCGGGCGCTGCGGCGCGACATCAGCGTCGTCTTCCAGGACCCGCTCGCGTCGCTGGACCCACGCATGCCCGCCGGCGACATCATCGCCGAGCCGCTGCGCACCCACGATCATCCGAAGGGCCAGGTGGGCGCGCGCGTGCGCGAGCTGCTGGCGCTCGTCGGCCTCGACCCGGCCCATGTGTCGCGCTACCCGCAGCAGTTCTCCGGCGGCCAGCGCCAGCGCATCGCGATCGCGCGGGCGCTCGCGCTCGAACCGCGGCTGCTGCTGCTCGACGAGCCGGTGTCCGCGCTCGACGTCTCGATCCAGGCCGGCGTCGTGAACCTGCTCGAGGAGCTGCGCGTGCGGCTCGGGTTGTCGTACCTGTTCGTCGCGCACGACCTGTCGGTCGTCCGCCAGATCGCCGATCGCGTCGCCGTGATGTACCTCGGGCGGATCGTCGAGACCGGGGAGATCGAGGCCGTCTACGGGGCCCCGGCGCACCCGTACACGCAGGCGCTGCTGTCGGCGATTCCGATCCCGGACCCGCGCAAGGAGCGCCGGAGGATGCGGATCGTGCTCGAGGGCGACATGCCCAGCCCGGCTGCTCCACCTTCGGGGTGCCGCTTTCGCACGCGCTGCCAGAGGTTCGCGGCGCTCGACGACGAGTGCCGGCGCGCCTGCATCGACGCCGATCCGCGGCTCGAAACGGTCGTCGGAGACCACGCTGCAGCCTGCCACTACGCCGAGCGCGTGGGTGTAATGTGACCCGCGCCACGATGTGACGACCGTTTGGGAGCCCTCCAGTGATCAGCCGATACCGGCGAGTGTCTGCCACCGTGCCTCTCGTCGTGCTCGCCCTCTGGGCCGGTGCCTGCGGCGAGGACGCGAAGGACAGCGACACTCCTTCGGCGAGCGACGCGGCCGCGGCCGAGAAGCTGATCGACATCAACGCGATGCCGCGTGATCAGGTCAAGGACGGCGGCACGATGCGCTGGCCACTGGATCAGTTCTCCACGCAGTGGAACTACAACCATCTCGACGGGGCGACGTCGGCGACTCGCGACGTCATCTACGCGACGATGCCGGTCCCGTTCATCGCCGACGAGAAGGCGGTCGTCAGCCCCGACCCGGCCTACGTGTCGTCGTTCGACGTGACGACATCGGGCAAGCAGGTCGTGACGCTGAAGCTCAACCCGAAGGCGAAGTGGTCGGACGGGCGCGCCGTCAACTGGACGGACTACGAGGGTCAGTGGCAGGCGCTGCGCGGCGAGAACCCGGACTTCAGCGTCTCGTCGTCGACCGGCTACGAGCGCATCGGCAGCATCGGGCAGGGCGCCGACGAGTTCGAGGTCATCATCAGCTTCGACGAGCCGTTCGGCGAGTGGCAGAACCTCTTCGCCCCGCTGTATCCCAAGCAGGAGATCGACACGCCGGAGAACTTCAACGAGGGCTATGTCGACAAGATCCCGGTCACCGCGGGCCCGTTCAACGTCGACAAGCTCGACAAGTCGGCGAAGACGCTGCGCATCGCTCGCAACCCCGGTTGGTGGGGCGATCCGGCGAAGCTCGACGCGATCGCCTTCAGTGGCAGCGAGCTCGAGGCGCAGGTCAACGCGTTCGCCAACGGCGAGGTCGATCGCGTGGACATCGGCGCCGACGCGAGCCTCGTCAAGCGAGCCGCGCGCACGACCGGTGGCATCGTGCGCGTCGCGGGCGCCCCCGACTACCGCCAGTTCACGGTCAACGGCACGGGCGAGTTCCTCAAGGACGTCCAGGTGCGCCGCGCTCTGTCGCTGTCGATCAATCGCGAGACGATCGCGAAGTCGAGCCTGTCGGGCCTGGACTGGCCGGCCGTGACGATGGACAACCACTTCTTCGTCAACACGCAGGCCGGCTATCAGGAGAACGCCGGCGAGTTCGGCAAGTTCGATCCCGAGAAGGCCAAGGAGCTGCTCGAGGCCGCCGGCTGGAAGCTCGACGGCGAGTTCCGCAAGAAGGGCGGCAAGACGCTGAAGCTCGAGTTCGTGATCCCGAGCGGCGTCCCGGCCAGCCGTCAGGAGGCCGAGCTCGCGCAGACGATGGCCAAGGACGTCGGCATCCAGATCGAGGTCAAGACGGTCCCCAGCGATCCGTTCTTCGACGACTACATCATTCCCGGCAACTTCGACATGACCGTGTTCACGTTCCAAGGCAACGCGTTCCCGATCTCCCCGTCGAAGTCGATCTACGTGCAGCCCAAGAAGGACGCCAAGGGCGAGCTGCAGGTGCAGCAGAACTTCGCGCGGGTCGGATCGGCGGCGACCGACCGGCTGATGACGGAGGCCGAGGAGCAGGTCGACGTCGAGAAGGGGCGCGAGCTGATCAACCAGGCCGACAAGCTGATCTGGGACGAGGTGCACTCGCTGATCCTCTTCCAGCGCCCGCAGAACATCGCCGTCAGCAGGACGCTGGCCAACACCGGCGCGTTCGGCTTCAAGACCCCGAACTACGCCGACATGGGCTTCGCCGAGTAGCGCGGCAGTCCCGGGGCAGCCTCGTTACGGATCGGCGCGGGGCCGCTTGGACCGTCGTGACGCCTACGCGATGACGTGCGTGCCCGCGAGGACCAG
>Ga0136633_1001444_pt1 | contig 17522 bp, 15 predicted proteins | sample AntDrymeUQ832206_2_FD_105494 | JGI IMG/M metagenome (GOLD analysis project Ga0136633, IMG submission 105494) | Polar desert sand microbial communities from Dry Valleys, Antarctica - metaG UQ83 (22.06) | ecosystem: Environmental > Terrestrial > Soil > Desert | place: Antarctica: Dry Valley...
AAGCCGCCGGGACGGGCGGCGCCGCCCTGGGGCGCGGAGGGGCGGGGGCCGAGGCCGGGCGGCGGCGGGATGGGCTTTCCGCTGGCCGAGCGGGGCGGGCCGCCGGGCGCACCGGGGGGCGGTGGAATCGGCCGGCCGGTGAACGACCGGGGCGGCGTGGGCGGCCCCGAGGCGGGGCCGGCCGCCGGCGGCGTCGGCGCAGGCGGGGCCGGAGGCGCGGGCGGCGTCATCTGGATCGGCGGCGCAGGGCGGCTCGACGGCGGGGGGCCGGCGGGGCGGCTGGTTTGAGCGGGAGGTTGCGCCGGGGCCGGAGGCGCAGGGGGGGCAGCGGCGGCGGCCGGGGCAACCGGAACTGCGGGCTGGCTCGGCGCGGAGGTGGGTGACGGGGCCGAGGAGGCCTGGGCGGCAGGCGCAGCGGCGGGCGGGCGGGCCACGCTCGGCGGGGGCGGCAGGCGACGGGGCGGCGCCGGCTGGCTGGGCGCGCCCGGCTCGGGCTGCTCGCTGGCCGGTCGGCTGGTGATCAGGCGGTGCTGAGGATCGGCGGGGCGCTCGTAGGGCACTTCGGCCGCCGGCTCAGCCGGCACCGAGGGGCGACCGCCCGTGTCGGGCGCCGAGGCGTCGACCGGGCCAGGCCCGGGACTGGCCGCGACCGGCTCGGTCTTCTTGGCGCCGGGCTCGCTCGGCGAGACGTCGCGCCGGAGCCCTTCACGGTCGGCCTTGCGGCGGACGCGGTCGGCCTGGGCGTCCTCGATGCTCGAGGAGTGGCTCTTCACGCCGATGCCGAGCGCGATGCAGAGATCGAGCGTCTCTTTGTTGGTGAGCCCTAGTTCCCGGCCCAGCTCGTAGACCCTGATCCTCTGTGCCAACTGGCGATTCATCCTTTCCCGGCTCTCACCGGACACTGCGTCTTATGGCGGTTCTGTGGCGGCTTTCCGCCTGCTCCATCGATTGCCGGCGTTCCGCCGGCCGGTACTGCTGACGGCTGCGCGCCGACTCAGCTATCTAGTCTCCCACGCTCGGCGAGCATCGACCGGAGCGCGTCCACCGCGCCGCTGTCGAGGGTGGTCCGGAGGGCCCGGTCGAAGGCCTTGCGGCGCTCGGCGGCGTCGACGCACGCCGCCGATCCCGAGCACAACCACGCCCCCCGGCCGGGTCGTCCCCGACCCACGGCGAGGCCGCCGTCGGGCCCGGCCACCACCCGCACCAGCTCCTCCGGCGTGGCCACCCGGCGGCAGCCGACGCAGGTGCGCGCCGGCGCTATGCCGACTTCTCCCCTGGCTCGGGGGTGGTGGGCTCCGACGGCACCGGCGCAGGCTCCGAGACCGCCTCGCTGGGCGTCGAGTACTCCTGGGCGGAGAGGGCCTCGCCCCCCTCGGCCGGCTGCCAGACCATCTCGCCGGCGTCGTTGGTGACCCACTCGCCTTCGGCCCACTCCTCGCCGGCGTAGCTGGCCTCTTCCTCGGCCAGCTGGCTCTCGCTCTTGATGTCGACCCGCCAGCCGGTGAGCCGGGCGGCCAGGCGGGCGTTCTGGCCCTCCTTGCCGATGGCCAGCGACAGCTGGTAGTCGGGCACGATCACCTCGGCGGTACCGGTCTCCTCGTCGATGCGGACCTCTTTCACCTTGGCCGGCGAGAGGGCCTTCATCACGAACTCGGAGGGGTCCTCGGAGAAGGGGACGATGTCGACCTTCTCGCCCCGCAGCTCGTTGACCACCATGCGGACCCGGGCGCCCCGGGCGCCGACGCAGGCACCCACGGGGTCGACGTTGTGGTCGTTGGACCACACCGCGATCTTGGTGCGGTGGCCGGGCTCCCGGGCCACGGCCTTCAGCTCGACCACCCCGTCGGCGATCTCGGGGACCTCCAGCACGAACAGCTGCTTGATGAGGCCGGGGTGGGTGCGGCTGACCACGATCTGGGGACCCTTGGTGGTCTTGCGCACCTCGACGATGTACGCCTTCAGCCGGGCCCCGTGCTCGTAGCGCTCGTACGGCACCTGCTCGGCCTGGGGCAGCAGCGCCTCGACCCGGCCCAGGTCGAGCAGGGTGTAGCGCTGATCGTTCTGCTGGATGATGCCGGTGACGATGTCGCCCTCGCGGCCTGCGTACTCCTCGTACTTCATCTCCCGCTCGGCCTCGCGGATGCGCTGGAGGATCACCTGCTTGGCCGTCTGGGCCGCGATGCGCCCGAAGTCGTCCGGGGTGTCCTCCCACTCGCGCACGACGTTGCCGTCGTCGTCGAGCTCCTGGGCGTAGACGTGCATCTCCCCCGTGTCGGGGTCGATGGTGACGAAGGCCTCCTCGGCCGCCTTGGGCATGCGCTTGTAGGCGGAGACCAGGGCGTTGGCCAGGGCCTCGAGCAGGGTGTCGACGGAGACGCCCTTCTCCCGCTCGATGACCTGGAGGGCCTCCATGAGCTCGAAATTCGCTGCAGTCATGATGGGTGTCCGATCTTCTTCTTGGGGGGCCACACGAAGACGGTGCGGGCCCTCTCGATGTCGGCGTAGGCCAGCCGCCGGCCGGCGACCACCACGCCCTCGTCGTCCGCGGACTCCAGCACCCCATCCACCCGGCGCTCGCCGTCGGTGCCGGGGCGGGTCTTGACCGCCACCTCGGTGCCGACGAAGCGGCGGAAGTGCTCAGGTGTGCGCAGGGCCCTCTCGATTCCCGGGCTGGAGACCTCCAGGGTGGTGCGGTCGCCGATCAGGTCGGTGTCGTCGAGCAGGTCGGAGACCAGCCGGGTGGCGGCGGTGACGCCCTCGAGGTCGATGCCCTCGGCGCGGTCGACTGTGACACGCAGAACCGAGCCCTGACGGTCGACGTCGACCAGCTCGAACCCCTGAGCGGCGAGAGAGGGTTCGACCACTTGGCGGACGCGTTCGTGCTCCGGCCGGTCGGTCACTCCTCCCCCTCCTTTGCTCGGCAAACAAAAGCGTGGGCACTGCCCACGCTCGGTCACCACCCAATGTCGACGACAGATTTAACGATCAGCATAGCGCCAGCCGTCGTCTGGGGTCGGGCACCCCCGGGGCCCAGAAGGGCCCGGGGGTGCCTATCCACCGGCTCTACGGGTTGAACACGCAGGGCGGGGTGCCGGTGGCGCCCTGGTTGCCGTGCCACTGATTGGTGCCGCAGGTCGGCTGGCCGTCGCGCAGGTCGAACTGCACGTTGCCGACGGAGTAGTTCCGCAGGATCTGGTTGCCGGCCGGGGCCGGGAAGTTGCCCGCCGCGGCCCGGATGAAGATGCCGTGGGCGCCGTTGCGCTGGACCTGGTTGGTCTCGATCACGTTGTTGTTGCCGCCGGCGAACACGGTGATCCCCTCCCGGCGGTTGCCGACCACCTGGTTGTTCCTGATCACGTTCCGACTGCCGCCGGCGAATACCTGGATGCCGTCGAGGCCGCTGTTGACCACCCGGTTGTTCGTGATGGTGTTGTCGTTCGACGCCGGCCCGTTCTCGACCCGGATGCCCGAGGTGTTGTTCGGGTTCTGGTTGTTGTCTGTGATCTGGTTGCCGTCGATCACGTTGAAGGCCGACCCGATCAGCCCGACGCCCGAGTACTGGCCGTTGTTGCGGATCTGGTTGTTGGTGATGCGGTTGCTGTTGCTCAAGAAGACGGCGACACCGTCGCCGTAGTCGCCGCCGGCGCCCCGGTTGTTGAGGATCTGCATGCCGGTCACCGTGTTCCCCGAGCCCCGCTCGATGGCGACGCCGGCGTCGAAGTTCGTCACCGTGCCGTTCTTGACGGTGGCGCCGGTGCGGCCCCTGAGCAGAATCCCCGGCCCTTCACCCGCAGTGGGGTTGCCGGAAATGGTGAACCCGTTCAGGTCGAGGGTGACGTTGTCGGCGCCGATGGTGATCCCGGTTGCGCACGGGCCGACGTTGCTGTCGAGGACCGTGCTGGCCACGAGCGTCTGCCCGCAGGCCACGTGGGCGGCGGAGGCGGGGCCGACACCGGCCACCCCCAGGGACAGCATGAGAGTTGCACCGGCCGTAGCCAGCAGTCGCCGTGCGCTCAACGCGCCACCTTTCGTCGTTGTCGTGCAGCGGCACCCTAATCGGGTTCGGCCGTTGGGCCGCGGTAGGCGGCATGCTGGGCGGGTGGACCAGCCGACGCCGCGGGAGGAGATCATCGCCAACGTGCGAGGGCTCGGCCTCGTGGTCCGGTCCGCGCCCGGCCTGTCCATGGCCCTGCTGGCCACGACGATCGTCTCCGGCGGCGCACCGGCGCTGGCCGTGGCCGGCACCGGCCGGTTCCTGGCCGAGCTGCCTGAGGCCGTCCGCCTGGGGGCCGCCTCGGCGCCCGGCCGGGAGGTGCGCTCCGCGCTGCTGCTGATTGCGGCCGCCGTCTTCTTCAGCCAGTTGGTGGGGCCCATCCAGCAGGCGGTGCTCTTCGGGGTCCAGCGCAGGTTCGAGGCCTACCTGTCCCGGCGGCTCATGACGGCCACCGTCGCCCTCCCGGGCCTGGCCTACTTCGAGGACCCGGAGTTCCGCGACGAGCTCGCCGTGGCCCACTGGATCGGGTACGGGCCGGTGCACACGCTCCAGTTCCTCACCCAGGTGTTCCAGCAGCTGTCCCAGCTCGCCGCCATGGCCGCCGTCGCCGCCACATACGCCGGGTGGGTCCCGCTGCTCGTCCTGGGCTCGGCCCTGCCCGGTGGGCTGGCGTCGTGGCGGTTCGAGTCGATCACCGGCCTCGCCCGCTGGCGCCGTTCGGAGGACACCCGCCGGGCCGACTACTACCGCAACATGGCCGTCACCCTGGAGCCAGGCAAGGAACTGCGGATCTTCTCGCTGCGGGACTGGGCGCGGGCCCGTCAGTCGCGACACTGGCTGGCCGGGGTGAAGGAGATGCTGGCCCTCCGCCGCAAGGGACTGCTGGCCGTGCTGTGGCTCCACACCCTGGCCGTGGCCGGGCTGGCCGTCACCTACGTGGTCATGCTGCAGTCCACCATCGACGGCCGGACGTCGGTCGGGCGCTTCACCGCGGCGTCGATCGCCACCGTGGGCATGTCGACTGCGATCGTCGTGCTGTTCCGGGAGGCATCCCGGGCCCGGCGCAGCAGCTTTTACATGCCCTCGGCCATGCGGGTGCTCAGCCTGGCCAAGGCCGACCCGCGGCTCGACATCGCCGGCACCCGGCCGGCCCGCCAGCCCGTCCGCAGCGGCATCCGCTTCGAGGGGGTCAGCTTCGTCTACCCCGGCACAAAACGGAGCGTGCTCGACCGTCTCGACCTCGACATCGAAGCCGGCTCCTCCGTCGCCCTGGTCGGCGAGAACGGGGCGGGCAAGACCACGCTCATCAAGCTGCTGTGCCGGTTCTACGACCCCACCGAGGGCCGGATCACCGTCGACGGGGTCGACATCCGCGAGCTCGACCTCGATGACTACCGCACCCGCCTCGCCGTCATCTTCCAGGACTTCGTCCACTACCAGCTGCCGGCCCGCGACAACGTGGGCTTCGGCGCCGTCGAGTCCGCCGGCGATGAGTCGTTGCTGCGGGAGGCCGCCTCCCGCGTCGGGATACTCGACCAGCTCGAGGCGCTGCCCGACGGGTGGGACACGCCGCTGGCCAGGGAGTTCGGTGGGGTCGACCTGTCAGGCGGCGAGTGGCAGCGGGTGGCGTTGGCCCGGGCGATGATGGCCCAGGTCGGCCGCGACGCCGACCTCCTCGTGCTCGACGAGCCCACCGCCAGCCTCGACGTGCGCATCGAGAACGAGCTGTACGGCCACTTCGCCGAGCTGAGCCGGGGCCGCACCACCCTGCTGGTGTCGCACCGGTTCTCGACCGTGCGCATGGCCGGGCGCATCGTGCTCCTCGCCGGCGGGCGGGTCGTGGAGGACGGCAGCCACGCCGAGCTGATCGCCGCCGGCGGACGCTACGCCGAGCTGTACGAGGTCCAGGCCTCCCACTACCGCCTGACGGGGACGCTGGAGTGAGCCCGCCCCGGGCAACTGGTGACGATCGAACACGCCAGGGCGTGTCGAATCGTCCCCAGGCCGGCACGTTCCGCCGGTCGCTCCGGGTCTACCGGGTCATCCTGAGCCTGGCGTTCGACGCGGCCCGGGGCAAGGCCGTCGCCCTGTTCGTGTCAGCCACGATCTTCGGGATGTTCGGGGCGGTCACCGGGCTGGTCACCAAGCTGGTGGTCGACGCCCTGTCGAGCGGGGACCCCGGGCGGGCCATGGCCATCGGCGTGATCTTCCTCGTCCTGGTGGGCGCCGGCGCTCTCATCGACGACGTCGCCTCGCTCCTGCAGAACGATCTCGGCGAGCGCACCAGCCATGCGGTGGAGCAGCGGCTGATGGCCATCTCCTCGGCCGCGGCTGGCCTCGAGCATCTGGAGCGGCCGGAGTTCGCCGACAAGGTGAAGCTGGTCAAGGACCGTAGCTACATCCCCTACTTCGCCTTCACCAACCTCAACTCGTTCTCGTCGATCTTCTTCGGGCTGGCGGCCGCCATCGTGCTGCTGGGGTTCGTGCACCCGATCCTGGTCCTGCTGCCGGTGGTGGTCGCTCCGGGGGTGGTGCTGCAGTTCCAGAACTTCCGCCGGCACTTCGCCCGCCACGACGGCATCGCCCTGGACGAGCGGCTGGCCAAGCACTACCTCGAGCTGGCCACCGAGCCGGCGGCGGCCAAGGAGGTCCGCCTCTTCGGCTTGGGCCCCCAGCTCATCGAGCGCCACCGCACCCTCACCGACGCCTACAACGGGATGCTCTTCCGCGACCAGCTGCGCCGGGCCTGGGCGGGAGTCGCCGCCGGCAGCCTCTACGGCGCAGGGCTGGCGGGGGCCATCGGCTTCGTCGGCTGGCTGGCGCTGGAGGGCCGGGCGACCCTGGGCGACGTTGCGCTCGTCGTCCAGGTGGCCCGCATGGCCGTCGGCCAGGTCCAGAGCGCAGCCCGCCAGGCCGCATGGCTGGCCGAGCTGTCCTTCGTGGGCGAGCGCTACCTGTGGCTCCTCGACTACCGGCCCACGGTCACGGTCAAGCCCCCGGGCGACGCCGTGCCGGCGCCCGCCCGGATCACCGCCGGCATCGACTTCGACCACGTGTCGTTCACCTATCCCGGCACCGAGGCGCCTGTCCTCACCGACGTCTCGCTCTTCATCCCGGCGGGCACCACCGTCGCCCTCGTCGGGGAGAACGGCGCCGGAAAGACCAGCCTGGTCAAGCTGCTGTGCCGCTTCTACGACCCCACCGACGGGCGGATCACCGTGGACGGCACCGACCTCCGCGACGTCGACCTCGACGACTGGCGGGCCCGCACCGGCGCCGCCTTCCAGGACTTCGTGCACTTCCAGCTGGTGGCCAGCGAGGCGGTGGGCGTCGGCGACCTGCCTGCCATCGACGACCTCGAGCGGGTCGGCGCCTCCACCCGCCAGGCCGGCGCCGACCGGGTGATCGACCGGTTGCCGGGCGGACTGGCCACCCAGCTCGGACGGTGGTTCGAGGGCGGCGTCGACCTGTCGGAGGGCGAGTGGCAGCGGGTGGCCCTGGCCCGGGGCCTCATGCGCCCCGACCCCGCCCTGCTCGTGCTCGACGAGCCCACCGCCAGCCTCGACCCCCGGGCCGAGCACGAGGTGTTCGCCACCTTCGCAGCCATGACCCGCCGCAGGGGCGAGGACAGCCCCGTCACCATCCTCGTGTCCCACCGGTTCTCGACCGTGCGGATGGCGGACATGATCGTCGTCCTCCACGACGGCCGCATCGAGGAGCAGGGGTCCCACGACGAGCTCCTGGCCGCCGGCGGCCGCTACGCCGAGCTGTTCCGCCTCCAGGCCTCGAGGTACTGAATGCCAACACCCGTATATCTGGAGGTCGGGACCAAGAAGGTGTTCGCCTGCGCTGTGGACTGGCCGGGGTGGGCCCGCTCGGCCAAGACCGAGGACGACGCCTTGGAGGCGCTTGCCGCCTACGCCGAGCGGTACCGGCCCGTCGCCGAGGCGGCGGGGGTCCGGTTCCCCACGTCCGTCGCCGGCACCTTCGACGTGACCGACCGGGTGAAGGGCGACGCCAGCACCGAGTTCGGCGTTCCCGGGATGCCGATCGAAGCCGACGCCACCCCGCTCACCAAGGCCCAGGCCGAGCGGCTCGCCGCCATCCTCGGGGCGACGTGGACGGTGTTCGACCGGGTGGTGAAGGCCTCGCCGGCCGAGCTGCGCAAGGGGCCCCGGGGCGGCGGCCGGGATCGTACTTCCGCCCGGTCGGCGTGAGGGACGGCCGGGACGCGTTCGTCGACGCCCTGCGGGCCGCCCGCCAGCCCCGGCCCGAGCTGGCCACCAAAACCTGGCCGTGGCGCTACGCCGCCCGCCGGGTGGCGTGGCACGTCCTCGATCACGCCTGGGAGATGGAGGACCGCCGGGAGTAGGTCAGGCCCGGCGGGCCACCAGGTTGAGGCGCACGTAATCGATCTCCGGGCCCGGCAGGCGCTCGGCGACCCGGCGGACGAACCCCGCCCGGTCCGCGTCCGGGAGGCGTTCGAGATGGGCCCGCAGGATGACGGTGGCCAGGAACGTCTCCATCGGCTCGCCCGGTTCGATGAACGTGGGCTCCTCGTGGAGCCACGCCTGCACGTCGAGGAAGCCGGCCGCCTCCATGCGGCGCACCGTCTCCTCCGGTGCAGCGAAGGTCCACGGTCCCGGCCAGGTCTCGCCCATCTCGGCCACCACCCGTCGCACGGAGGCGATGTTCCCGGCCCCGCCGCACTGCGCCACCAGGGCGCCGCCCGGGCGCAGGACGGCGGCCAGGTTGGCGAACAGGGCGTCGTGGTCGGCCACCCAATGGAAGGTGGCGGTCGAGAAGACCGCGCCCACCGGTTCGTCGATGGGAAGCGGCCGTCCCAGGTCGCACTCGACGAGCGTCACCCGGTCGCCGAAGCGCTCCAGGCGCCGGCGGGCCTCGACCAGCATCGACGGGGCGGCGTCGGCGGCGATCACCCGGCCGTGCGGGAGGCGTTCGAGGAGCTGCTCGGTAACCCGCCCGCTCCCACAGCCGGCGTCCAGCACGGTTTCGTCGCCGTCCAGGGGCAGCCGCTCGAGCACCGCGCTCCCCCACCGGGCCATGGGGTCGGCGATCCGATCGTAGGTTGCGCCGTCCCAATCCGAACCGGCTACGACAGCTCCTTGCGGATGAGGTCGACGCGCTGGCCGACCGCGTTGGGGTCGTCGCCTTGGTCGGCCAGCAGGGCGACCCGGTTGCGCTCGGCCTCCTCGACCGCCCCGACGTCGGCAGCGGCGATGCGGGCTTCGGCCCCCTCGGCCACCAGCCGCTCGGCCTCCTCGACCAGGGCGGCCACCATGTCGGCCTCGGGGACGACGCGGATCATCTGGCCCTTCACGAACAGGTGACCCCGGCCGTTGCCGGCGGCGATGCCCAGGTCGGCGCTGCGGGCCTCACCCGGTCCGTTGACCACGCAGCCCATGACCGCCACCTGGATGGGCAGGTTGCGGTCGGCCAGGGCGGCCTCGGCCTCCTTGGCCACCCGGATGACGTCGACCTCGGCCCGGCCACAGGAGGGGCAGGCGATCAGGTCGACGGTCTTGCGCTCACGAAGGCCCAGCGCCTCCAAGAGCTGACGTCCGGCCCGGGCCTCCTCCACAGGGTCGGCGGTCAGGGAGTAGCGGATGGTGTCGCCGATGCCCTCCAGCAGCAGGGTGGCGATGCCGGCAGTGGCCTTGACCAGCCCGGCCGGCGGCGGCCCGGCCTCGGTCACCCCCAGGTGCAGGGGGTGGTCGGTGACCTCGGAGAGCTGCCGGTAGGCCTCGACCATCAGCGGGACGTTCGACGCCTTGACCGAGATCTTGACGTCGTGGAAGTCGACCTCTTCGAAGTAGGCCAGCTCCCGCTGGGCCGACTCCACCAGCGCCTCGGGCGTGGCCTTGCCGTACTTGGCATAGATGTCGGGGTCGAGCGAGCCGGCGTTGACCCCGATGCGAATGGGCACGCTCCGGGCCTTGGCCTCCTCGGCCACCAGCTTGATCTGGGCCGGCTTGCGGATGTTGCCGGGGTTGAGGCGCAGGCAGGCCACGCCGGCGTCCAGCGCGGCGAGCGCCAGCTTGTACTGGAAGTGGATGTCGGCCACGATCGGCACCGGCGAGCGGGGCACGATGGCGGCCAGGGCCTCGGCCGCCTCGGCGTCGTTGCAGGTGCAGCGGACGATGTCGGCGCCGGCGGCAGCCAGGGCGTAGATCTGGGCGAGGGTGCCCTCCACGTCCGCCGTCTTGGTGATCGTCATCGACTGCACCGAAACCGGCGCCTCACCCCCGACAAGGACCGTTTTCGACGCCCCGACAAGAGCGACCTGACGGGTGGGCCGGCGGGGGGTCATGACGTCCAGTATGGGCGCAGTGGCGTGACCTACTGGAACGGGTTGGCGATGGGCTTGACGATGTCGAGGTAGATCGACGTCACGCCGATGAGGACCAGCACCACGATCACCGCAGCGGCCACGGGCATCATCTTGCCCACGTCTGCCTGGTAGCGGCGCCCGGCCCGTGAGCGCAGGCGCTCGTAGGTGCCGATGGCAACGTGCCCGCCGTCGAGAGGCAGGAACGGGATCAGGTTGAAGACCCCGATGAAGATGTTGAGCAGGACCAGCAGGTACACGACGTTGAAGACGCCGCTCTCGGCCGCCTGCCCGGCGATGCGGGCCACGCCCACGACCGACACGAACCGCTCGTCGTCGCCGGGGGCCTTGGTGTCGTTGGTGGAGTTGGTGAGCTGGCCGGCGTAGTCACGCAGCGCACCGGGCGAGAAGAACGACCCAAGGGCCTTGATCGAACCGGTGGACAGCTGCCATATCTCGGTGACCGCCTTGCCCGATGCGGCCAGCGGGTTGGAGCGCTCCACGGTCGCCTTGGGGCCGACGCCGATGAATCCACGGGTTTCCCCGTTGCTCTCGAGCGTGGCCGGAGTGGCGGTGAGCGGGACTCGCTTGCCGTCACGCTCCACGACGAAGTTGATGGGCCTGCCGGCCCGCTCCCGGATGTAGGGAGGCACGGCGTCCCAGCTGTTGACGGGTGTCCCGTCGGCCGACACGATGCGGTCACCGACCTTGAAACCGGCGTCGACCGCAGGGCTGGCCCCGGTGTCGAGCCGGCTGATGTTGCCGATCGTGGTGCTCGGCTTGTCGTAGTTCGGCACGCCCACTGCGCTGAGGAGGATCACCAGCAGGAGGAAGGCCATGGTGAAGTGGGTGGCGATGCCGGCCAGGGCCACCACCATGCGCTTGGGGTAGGTCCCCTGCCGGTAGGTGCGGTGCTCGTCGGCGGGGTCGATGTCCCGCTCGAGGTTGCTCATCCCGATGATCTTCACGTAGCCGCCGAAGGGGATGGCCTTGATGCCGTACTCGGTCTCGCCCCGCCGGATCGACCACAGGCGGGGACCGAAGCCGAAGAAGAACTCGGTGGCCTTCATGCCTGCCCACTTGGCGGCGGCGAAGTGGGCCGCCTCGTGCAGCATGATCACCGCGGCCATGGCGAAGCAGAAGGCGACGACCGGGAAACTGCCGGACATCACGGACAGGGTGACCCCGCCGACGACGACAGCCGCCAGGATGGCCAGCTTGCGCCTCTCGGCGCTCCGGTCATGAGGGTCGGGGATCACCGGCTCGTCAATGGTCGGGGGTGTGCTGGTCTGGGTCAAGCTGCTGCGCTCCGTTCTACGACCCGCCTTGCCTGTTCCCGCGCTAGCCGGTCCGCTTCCAGTACAACGTCGACGGTCACCGGGTTCGTTCCATGATGCCGCACCAGAGTCTCTTTGACGACATCAGCGATGGATCTCCACGGAATACGTCCTTCCAAGAAGGCGGCTACCGCAATCTCGTTGGCGGCGTTCAGCCAGGCCGGCGCCGTCCCCCCTTCCCGACCCGCCTCATACGCCAGCTCCAGGCACGGGAACGCGTCCCGGTCGGGCGCCTCGAAGTCCAGCCGGCCGACCGCCGACCAGTCCAGGGCGCCGAACGCCACCCCGCCCCGGTCGGGATAGGCGAGGGCGTAGGAGATGGGCAGGCGCATGTCGGGTTGCGAGAGCTGGGCCACGGTGGACCCGTCGGTGAACTCCACCATGGAGTGGACGATCGACTGGGGGTGCACGACCACCTCGATGTGGTCGTAGTCCACGCCGAAGAGCTCGTGGGCCTCGATGACCTCCAACCCCTTGTTCATCAGCGTCGAGGAGTCCACCGTGATCTTCGGCCCCATGGCCCATGTCGGATGAGCCAGGGCGTCGGCCACCGTCACCGATGCCAGGTCGGCGGCGCCGCGACCCCGGAACGGCCCGCCGCTGGCGGTGAGGACGATCCGGGCCAGGCGGTCCGCCCCCGCCGCCGGGCCGGTGGCCAGGAGGCACTGGTGCACGGCGGCGTGCTCGGAGTCGACGGGGATGATCTCCGCCCCCGGCGTGGCCCGGGCCCGCTGCACCACCGGCCCGCCAGCGATGAGCGACTCCTTGTTGGCCAGGGCCAGGCGCCCGCCCGCCTCCAGGGCGGCGAGGGTCACCCCGAGCCCGGCGAAGCCGACCACGCCGTTGACCACCACCTCGGCCTCACGGGCGATGGCCTCCAGTGCCTCCGGCCCGGCCCACACCTCGGTGCCTCTCGGGACTCGGGCCTCGAGGTCCTTGGCCAGCGACGCGTCGGCGATGGCCACCCGGTCCGGCCGGACTGCGGCGGCCTGGGCCACGAGCAGGTCGACCGACCGGTTGGCGCCCAGGGCCACGATCCGGTAGCGGTCGGGCTCGGCGGCGACGACCTCGAGAGTCTGGGTGCCGATCGAGCCGGTGGACCCGACGACGCTGATGGTTTTCAACTGGTCTTCAAGGGCGGGTCAGACCAGCAACAACCAGAGGTAGTAGGTGGCCGGGATCACGAACAGCAGGGCGTCGATCCGGTCGAGCACGCCACCGTGGCCGGGCAGGAGCTTGCCCATGTCCTTCACGCCGAGGTCGCGCTTGATCATCGACTCGCACAGGTCGCCCAACGGGGCGGCGATGGCGACGACCACCCCGAGCCAGAACGCCTTGCCGGCGTCCCAGGGGCCGATCCTGCTGACGAAGAGCAGGCTGACGGCGACCGAGGTCAACACGCCGCCCACCAGGCCTTCAAAGGTCTTGTTGGGCGACAGCTCCGGGGCCAGGGGCGTCTTCCCCCAGTACTTGCCCACCAGGTAGGCCCCGATGTCGTGGAAAGCGGTGACGATGACCGCACCCAGCAGGATCCCGACCCCCCGCCCCTCCGGCACCCGCAGGAACAGGGCGGCGAAGCTGCCCAGGAAGCCCACGTAGATGAAGGCGAACAGGGTGACGGCGATGTTCATGGTGGGCTTGGCGTGGACCACGCCGGCCAGGTACCAGAGGAAGCTGAAGATCACCATCAGGGTCAGGATCAACGGGAACGCCGCTTCGCCCCGCCAGTAGGTGCCGGCCACCATCGACGCGCAGCCGACGAGCCCGAGCAGCGTGGCGGGCTGATACCCGCGCGTGCGCAGCGCCTGGAACAGCTCGGCCGCGGCCATGGTGACCGCAGCCAGGACGAGCACGATCAGGGCGCGCGGTCCGATGGCCGTCGCCGCCAGCACCACGCCGGCGGCGATGAGGCCGGTGACGACCCGCTGGGAGATGTCGGCGGCGCCGCCGCCCGGCCCGCCTCCCCCGGCGCCCACGGGACCGGCGGGCGGACCGCCGGGGCCGCCCGGGGGGCGCATCCGGCGGGTCGGGCGGACCTGGGTGGCCGTGCCCCTGCCCTGCCCCGCCGCCGTCGGGGGGGCCGGCGGGGCGACAGCCTCGTCGAAGGCGAAGAGGTCGCCCTCCTCGTCGAGCTCGGGTTGATCCCGGAGAGCGCCCAGCCGGGCCTCGCGGTCGTCGAGGACGGTGTCGGAGAAGTCGGCTTCGTCCCAGTCGGCCGGCTGGTCGCGCCAGCGGGGCCCGGTGGACAGGGTCGACCACGCGCTCAGCTCCTCTTCGCCAGGAGCGGCGGCGGGCGGCGGCCCGTCGCCCAGGATGCGGGGCACCTCGCCGCTGGGCGGCTCGGTCCAGTGGGGCAGCGACATGGTGGGTGCGTCGTCGGTCGCCCCGGGGGTGGGGATGGCAGGAGGCGGGGCCTCACCGCCGGGGTCGGACTCGTCGAAGAAGTCCCAGGAACCCTTGCTGTCCTGGCTGTCGCCGTCGGCCACCGGCCTCCTTTTGCTGGTGGCACCGGTCAGCCGGTCCCAGTCCGATTGGGGGGACTCTGGCCCCGATGCCGCTCCGGGAAGGCTACGCCCTGCCGGAGGGCCGACATTGCCACCCAGGCCCGACGCCACGGCCCAATCCCCGGACTTCGGCGTGAGGGGATGGTCACGGGTGATCTCGCGCAGCTCGGGCGCCGGCGGCGACGAGGGCTCGGAGGCGGGGGTCCGGCCTTCGGCCTCGGCCCTGGCCGCAGCGGCCACCAGCTCCTCGAACCGGCCGGGCGATGCGGTGGCCACGACGGGCGGGTCCCAGAAGGCGCTCGGGTCGTCCCCGCCCAGGGGCTTGGGGTCGAACGCGCCCGACCACGACGGCTCGGCCGCGGGCGCAGCACCCGGCGGCGGCGCGGTGACCTTGGGGGACGGAGGCGTCGGTGGCGGATCGGGAACCACGACGGGGGGCTTCGCCACCGCCGCAGGGTCCGAGCCGGGGAACCGCAGGCCCGGTTGGGGCCCGGGCGGCGGCGAGGGGACGTCGCCGAAACGGGGAGCGTCGTCTGGCACCCGCGGCGACACCTGGCCGGCCTCGATGGCGGCCGCCGCTTCCTCGGCGCCGATGATCCGCACCCCTTCCGCCGGCGGTCGGGGACCGCGTGAGATGCCCGACCAGGCCGGGCCTGGGTCGGTGGAGAGAAGATCTTCCTTCGCTGCCTTTGTCGGGTGGTCGGTCTGGAAATCGTCCAAATGTGGACCTCCTTAGACTTCGAGCAGCTCCTGCTCCTTGCGCCCCAGCACCCGGTCGATCTCGGCGATGTATTCGTGGGTGAGCTTCTCGAGCTCCTTCTCGGCCCGGTCGAGCTCGTCGATCGAGATATCGCCGTCCTTCTCGAAGGCTTCCAGCTCGTGGCGGGCCGCCCGCCGCAGGTTGCGGATGGCGATCCGCCCCTCCTCGGCCTTGTGCTTGACCACCTTCACCAGGTCCTTGCGTCGCTCCGTTGTCAGTTGCGGGAACACAAGGCGTATCACCTGGCCGTCATTCGACGGGGTGATACCCAGGTCTGAATGCTGAATCGCCTTCTCGATGGCCTTCAGCGAGCTCTTGTCGTAGGGGGCCACCACGAGCACCCGGGGCTCGGGAACGTTGAACCCCGCAAGCTGCTGCAGCGGCACCTCGGCGCCGTAGTAGTCGACCCTCAGCTTCTCGACCAGGGCCGGGGTGGCCCGGCCGGTGCGGACGGTGGAGAAGTCGGCCTGGGTGTGGCTGACCGCCTTGCCCATCTTGTCCGTCGTCTCCAACAGCACGTCGTCGATCACTGAGCCACGTCCCTCGGCTGCGGCCGCATCACGAGACCAGCGTACCGATCGGTTCGCCCTCCAGGGCGCGGCGGATGTTGCCCGGCCCCATCAGGTCGAACACGACGATGGGCAGCTTGTTGTCCATGCAGAACGTGATGGCGGTCGAGTCCATGATCTTGAGGCCGCGCTTGAGGACCTCGATGTACTCGACCTCGGCGAACTTGACCGCGTCGGGGTTCAGCAGGGGGTCGTCGTCGTACACGCCGTCGACGCCCGAGTGCGTGCCCTTGAGAATGGCCGACGCCCCGATCTCGGCCCCCCGCAGCGCGGCGGTGGTGTCGGTGGTGAAGAACGGGTTGCCGGTGCCCCCGGCCAGGATCACGACCCGCCCGGTCTCCAGGTGGCGCATGGCCCGGCGGCGGATGTAGGGCTCGGCCACCTGGGCCATCTGGACCGCGGTCATGACCCTGGTGGGCTCGCCGATGTGCTCGAGGGCGTCCTGGAGGGCCAGACCGTTGATGACCGTGGCCAGCATGCCCATCGTGTCGGCCTGGGCCCGGTCCATGCCGGCGCCGGCGCCGGCCATCCCCCGCCAGATGTTGCCGCCACCGACGACGATGGCGATCTCGGTGCCAAGGTCCCGGTGGACCTCGGCCACCTCGGTGGCGATGCGGGCGACGGTGGGCCCGTCGATCCCGAACCCGGTCACGGGATCGGCGAAGGCCTCTCCCGACAACTTGAGTACGACCCGGTGCCAGTTCCCCCGCATGCCCCCCCTACTTGCCGATCACGACCTGGGCGAAGCGGGTGATCTTGGCGTCGCCCAGGAGCTGGGCGATGCTGACCTTGTTGTCCTTCACGAAGTCCTGCTCGAGGAGGACGTGCTCCTTGTAGAAGCCCTTCAACCGGCCCTCGATGATCTTGGGCAGCGCCGCCTCGGGCTTTCCCTCGTTGCGGGTGATGGCCTCGAGCACCTGGCGCTCCTCGGCCACCCGCTCCTCGGGAACCTCGTCCTGGGCGAGCCACTGGGGCTTGGTGAAGGCCATGTGCAGGGAGATCTCCCGGGCGAGGGCGGCGTCGCCTCCGGCCAGCTCGACCATCACAGCGTTGACGCCCCAGCCCGCGGGCTTGTGGACGTAGGTGTCGAGCACCGCACCCTCGGGCGCCTCGAAGCGGATGACCTTGCCGACGGCGATGTTCTCCTTCAGGGTGATGCGGAGATCGTCGACCTCGTCCTGCATGGCGGCCACCGCGCCCTCGCCGTCGGCGACGACGGCGCCGGCCAGCTTCTCGAGCAGGGCGTTGAACTCGGGCGACTTGGCCACGAAATCGGTCTCGGAGTTGAGCTCGACCAGGGCCGCGGTGTTGGCGGCCCGGGCGATGGTGACCGCGCCCTGGGTGTTCTCCCGGTCGGAGCGCTCGGCGGCCTTGCTCAGGCCCTTCTCCCGCAGCCAGGTGACCGACTTCTCGAAGTCGCCGTCGTTCTCCACGAGCGCCTTCTTGGCGTCCATCATGCCCACGCCCGTTGCCTTGCGCAGGGTCTGGACCTCCTTGGCGCTGATGTCGGCCATCAGGCGTCGCCAGCGACGGTGGGGCTGGGGTCGTCAGTGGTCGACGCCGTAGGGGCGGCGACCTCGGCGGCGGCCGGCGCCGGCGCCCGCTCGGGCTCCGGCTCGGGAGCAGGCGCCTCAGGGGCGGCGGCCTCGGGCACGGGGGCGCTGCGGGCGGAGGCCAGGCGGGCCTCACGCTCCTGGGCCTGGAGGGCGGCCTGGCGGCGGGCCTCCTGCTGCTGCTGCATGCGGCGGGCCTCGGCCTCGGGGTCGACCGGGGCGGGCGCGGCCGACGCCGTGGGACGGGTGGCGGTGGCGGCGGCCTTGTTGGCGTTCTTGCGGGAGGCGATGAACTTGCCCTCTTCGACTGCGTCGGAGATGACCCGGCACATCAGGGTGCCGGCCCGGATGGCGTCGTCGTTGCCCGGGATCACGTACTGGATCAGGTCGGGGTCGCAGTTGGTGTCGACGACGGCCACGATCGGCATCCCGAGCTTGTTGGCCTCGGTGACGGCG
>Ga0136633_1001445_pt1 | contig 17518 bp, 13 predicted proteins | sample AntDrymeUQ832206_2_FD_105494 | JGI IMG/M metagenome (GOLD analysis project Ga0136633, IMG submission 105494) | Polar desert sand microbial communities from Dry Valleys, Antarctica - metaG UQ83 (22.06) | ecosystem: Environmental > Terrestrial > Soil > Desert | place: Antarctica: Dry Valley...
CGCATGGACTCACCATCCCCCCTCGGTGCGGCGGCCGGCGTGGCCAGCGCGCATGCGCTGGATTCTACGCGTGCGGCTGCCTGACGATCGACACTGGCACAGCCGACCTCGAGTGATATCCTCCGCCCCGTGCGGCTACTGGCTTCCCTCATCCTCATCCTGGCGGTCGCGTCCACCACACACGCGCAGACCGTCACACGCGACCTTCCGTATGCCCGTCCCGTGAACGAGCGGCACCTGCTGGACGTGCACGCTCCGGACAAGGCCAAGGGGCTGCCCGTCGTGTTCTGGATTCACGGCGGCGGCTGGCAGACCGGCCACAAGGGACTGGTGGCCCTGAAGCCCAAGGCCTTCAACGACGCCGGCCTGGTCTTTGTCTCCATCAACCATCGCTTCGTGTCCGACACGCCGATGGGCGACATCATCGGCGACGTCGCCAAGGGCCTGCGCTGGGTGCACGACCACGTCGCCGAGTACGGGGGCGACCCGAGCCGGGTGCTGGTGATGGGACATTCGTCCGGCGGGCAGCTCGCGGCGATTGTCTGCACGGACGATCGCTATCTGAAAGCGGAGGGCCTCTCGCTCGCGATGATCAAGGGTTGCGTCCCGGTGGACGCCGATACCTTCGACGTGCCGGCGATCATCGAAGTCGCCGAGGTCCGGGCCCGCGCCCATGGCGTGGCCCCGCCGACCCACGGCCATCGACAGAAGTTCGGCAACGACCCGGTCAAGCACCGCGACTTCTCGGCCATCACGCATGTCGACCCGGGCAAGGGCATCCCGCCCTTCCTGATCCTGCACGTGGCCGAGCATCCAGACACCGGCGCTCAGGCGCGGCGTTTCGGTGCGGCGCTGACCGCCGCGGGCGTGCCGGCCGAAGTCGTGGCCGTGCGGGAGACATGGCATGCCGCGATCAACGACAACATCGGCAAGCCCGGTGACCCTGGCTCGGACGCGGTCTTCGGCTTCGTGAAGCGGCTGGTGACGCGGTGATATCCTCTCGCGCCATGACCTCACACCTGTTGGCCCTTCTCGGTGCGCTTGCCATGCCCACCCCCGCAGTGCAGGCGCAGGTACCGGCGGCGGAGGTGCAGATCGCTGGTGCCGTGCAGGCGGCGCCCGAGGACCAGCGCGCCACCGCCACCGTCATCGGCCGGGACGCGCAGGGCAAGTCGACGACGCTCCGCAAGGGCACCGGCGTGCTGGTATGCCTGGCCGACGATCCTGCCCAGGACAAGTTCTCCGTCGCGTGCTACCACAAGGACCTCGAGCCATTCATGGCGCGCGGCCGCGAGCTGGCCGCGCTGGGTACCAAGGGGCGCGGCGCCGAGGATCTGCGGTGGAAGGAAATTCAAAGCGGCACGCTGGTCATGCCCAAGGAGCCCCGCCTCACGACGATCATGCAGGGCACAGCCTTTGACCCCTCCAGCGGCACGGTGACCGACAGCTACACCCGCTGGGTGATCTACACGCCCGGCGCGACGCCCGAGTCGACAGGCCTGCCGACCACCCCGGGCCCGGGTGCGCCCTGGCTGATGTTCCCGGGCACCCCCGGCGCGCACATCATGATCAGCCCGGCCCGGCCCAAGTAACCGGTCACGACGCGCGTGGCGTGCCGCGCGTCCGCCGTTCGATGGCTCGCCGCACCACGCGGGTCAGGGTCGAGAGCTGAAAGGGCTTCTGCAGGAAATTCACGCCGTCCTCGAGTGAGAGTCCAGCCGACGCCGTGTCGGCGCTGTACCCGCTCACGAAGATGACCGGGAGCTGTGGATCCTCGGCGCGCAGCACGCGCGCCAGCTCCGGGCCGGTCATGCCGTCGGGCATCACGATGTCGGTGACCACCGCCGCAATCGGATCGGGACTCGCCCGCCAGGCGTCGAGGGCCAATCGCCCGGTGGCCGCGGTGACCACGCCGTAGCCGGCCTGCTCGAGGACGGCGGCCGTCAGCGACCGGACGGCCGGCTCGTCTTCCACCACGAGCACGGTGCCGCCGGCGGCCGGTGCGCTCACGCGCGGCAGCGGCTCGGGCACCGGCGCGACGCGACCCGGCACCGCGGGCAGGACGATGCGGAACGTCGCGCCTGCGCCGGGTGCACTGGTCACTTCGACCGAGCCGCCATGCTGGCGCACGATCCCGTAGACGGTCGCCAGCCCAAGGCCGGTGCCCTTGCCCGGAGCCTTGGTGGTGTAGAACGGCTCGAAGATGTGCGCCTGCACTTCTGTGGACATGCCGACGCCGGAGTCGCGCACGGTGAGACACACGCCTCCCCGCTGCTCGCCGGCTGGCCTGTCGTCCGAGGTCGGGGGCTCGGGCGCCACCGACGACGTGGCAACAAAGAGATCGCCGCCGTCGGGCATCGCATCGCGTGAGTTGACCGCGAGGTTGAGCAGGACCTGTTCGAGCATCCCGGGATCGGCATGGACAGCCGGCAGGCCGGGCGCAAACGTCGCGTGCAGCCGCACGTCCTCGCCCAGGATCCGCTGCAGCAGCCGCGCCATGTTGCCAATGACGTCGTTGAGATCCAGGTTGACCGGTCGCATCACCTCTCGGCGGCTGAACAGCAGCAGCTGCCGCGTGAGCGCAGCCGCGCGGTCGGCGGCGCGGGCGATCTCCTGCGCGTGTTCTGCTCGTTCGTCGGCCGAGCCCGGTTCGGTGAGCAGCGTGGCGTTGCCGAGAATCACGGTCAGGAGGTTGTTGAAGTCGTGCGCCACGCCGCCGGCCAGCTGACCGATCGCCTCCATCTTCTGGGACTGCCGGAACTGCTCTTCGAGCAAGCGCCGATCGGTCGCGTCGACGAAGAAGCCGTGCCAGAGCACGCCGCCATCAGGTCGCCGCGATGGCGCCGACCGTCCTTCCACCCAGACGATGCCACGGGTCGGGTGCTGCACACGAAAGTCATGTGTGCAGGTGGTCATCGAGGCTGCCGATCGGTCCATCGCGTCGTACAGGCGGGCGAGATCTTCCGGAGGGATGCGCGCGATTGCCGGCGCCGCGTCGCGGGTCAACGCATCCAATGGCACCGCAAACAGCTCCTCCAGCCGCGGACTCGCAAGGGGAAAGCAGCTGCGGCCGTCGGCGTCGCGACGAAACGCGTACATCACCCCGGGTGAGGACTTGGCCAGCTGCGCCAGCTGTGTCTCCAATGCCAGCCGCTCCTGCAGATCGGACTCGGCCTGCCGGGCGGCCGTGATGTCCCACAACGCGCCTGCCAGCCGCACGACCGTGCCGTCTTCGAGGACCGGGCGTCCGAGGGTGCGCACCCATCGATGGGCTCCGTCCGGCGTCACGCATTCGACATCGATCTCGAAGGACACGCCCTGCTCGGCGCCGGCCAGGGCCGACTCCAGACGCGCGCGCGATTCGGGTACGAACAGGCCCATCGCCCGGTTGACGTCAGGCGGCGAGTCGGCGGGAAGACCGAGGATGCGCATCACCTCCGGCGTCCAGCGGCGCAGCCCGGTGCGAAGATCCGCTTCCCACCCACCCACCGCGGCCACCTCGCCCATCTGTAACAGCAGATGCTCGTTGGCTTGCAGGTCGTCGGCCACGCGGCGGCGCTCGGTCACGTCGGTGACGGTGCCGTGCCAGGTCGTGCCGCCATCAGGGTCGCGGACCGGCAGCGCCAGCGACTCCACCCAGCGCTGGCCTCGCTCGGGGTGGCACACGCGATAGGCGACATCCCAGGGCTGCAACGTGGCCGCCGACTCGCGGAGGCTCCGTCCGAGCGTGGCGACGTCCTCGGGAGAGAGGACCCGGGCCAGCGCCGATTGCGTCACTTGGTCGCCGACGATGCCAAACAGCGCCCGCAGGCGCGCGGTCGCGAGGGGATAGGACCAGGTCCCGTCAGGCGCCAACCTGATCGACATGAGTACGCTCGGCGAGGCCTCCGACAGGACGCGCATGCGCTGCTGCTCCTGTTCGAGGCTGGTCTGCAGCTGCCGAAGGCGGCCGCGCGTGTAAGCCAGGACGCACAGCGCCCCGATCACTACGCCAAACAACAGGCCTGGGACCCACTGCGCCAGCACGGGCATCTGTCCACTCCGAGGCAGCGAGGCGGATGCTTCAATCCCGAGAGAGGGTTTCGGGACCTGTCGTTGGACACTGTACATCGGGACACGGCCGGCCGGGCGACGGTGCCCCGCGCTATACTCCGCGCCATCGCCTCCACCTGCGAGCCCATACTCATGACCTACACCGACCGGCGTGACTTCATCAAGCAGGGCCTGCTCGGCACCGCGAGCGTGACCCTCGGCAGCCTCGGCACGACAGCGCGGTCCTATGCGCAGATCCGCGGCGCCAACGACCGCATCAGCATGGCGGTGATCGGGATCCGCAACCAGGGCACCGTCCACCTCCAGAACCTGTGCTCGCTCAAGGACAGTCACAACGTGCAGATTCGTACGCTGTGTGACACCGACGAGCGACTGTTTGCCAAGGGCGTCGCCCTGGTCCAGCAGAAGGCGGGGAACACGCCCGGCACCGAGTGGGACCTGCACCGCGTCCTCGAAGACAAGAGCATCGACGCCGTGTCGATCGTGGTCCCCAACCACTGGCATGCCCTGGCCGCCGTGCTGGCCTGCCAGGCCGGCAAGCACGTCTACGTCGAGAAGCCGGCCTCCCATAACATCTGGGAAGGCCGCCGGATGATCGAGGCGGCGCGCACGCACGACCGGCACATGCAGGTGGGCCTGAACAACCGTTCCTCGGCCAACGTGCGTGAAGCCATGGCTTTCCTGCACGGCGGCGGGATTGGGCCGGTGTACATGGCCCGCGCCCTCGTCTACAAGGCTCGCGACTCCTACGGCCTCTCGGCCGACGCGGAGCCACCAGCCGCCTTCCACTACGACCGCTGGCTCGGGCCGGCGCCGTGGCGCCCGTACAACGAGAAGCGCGGCCATTACAACTGGCACTGGTACTGGGACACCGGCAACGGCGACACCGGCAACACCGGCCCGCATCAGCTCGACATCGCGCGCTGGGGGCTGTCCAAGAACGAACACCCGACATCGGTGTACTCGGCAGGCGGCATCTACGGTTTCCGGCAGGATGAGGGCGCACCCACTCCGGGCAAGCGCGTCTACGGCGACGTCGAGACCTACGGGCACGACCGTACGTCGCAGGAGACCCCCAACACCCAGACCGCGACCTACACGTACGCCGACGGGACGTTGCTGGAGTTGGAGACGCGCGGCCGTTACACCAACAACGAAGGCAGCCAGGGCCAGGAAGTCGGCAATCTGTTTTTCGGGTCTGAAGGCTGGCTCGAAATCAGCGGCGACACGTGGAAGGCCTTCCGCCGCCGCGAGCGCGAGCCCTTTGCCGGGTCCACGTCCGCGGTCCGCGACGGCAACCACTGGGGTAACTTCCTGGACGGCCTGCGCGCCGGCAAGACCGAGGCGCTGCACGCCGACATCCACGAGGGGCACCTGTCCACCTCGCTCTGCCACCTCGCCAACATCTCGTATCGCGTCGGGCGATCGCTGACCTTCAACAGCGGCACCGAGCGTTTCGTGGACGCGCCCGATGCCGACGCGCTGCTGACGCGGACCTATCGCAAGCCGTACGAAATGCCGCAGCGCATCTGAGGACGGCGCGGGCGCCACTGGGCGCCGGGCCCTCGCCTCAGCGCGCGTGTGCGAGATGCGGGGCCAGCGCCGCGGCCAGCGCGTCGTCACCGGAGGGCTGTGGCACGCCTCCAAACAACGACCACCGCTCCTCGTGAGTGGCCGCGGCGCCGGGCGGCAGGGAGACAAGCGCGCCGAGCGTCTCGAGTTCGACGAACGCGCCGGCCGTGTACGCCTCGGTATTCACGCCGAAGTCGGGGTACACGGCGCCCTCCTGCCAGTCGTAGCGCTTGACGAACAGTTGATCGTGGCGATGGTAGGCCGCCCACCCCTGCCGGTTGGCGATGCCCACCTTCTGCGAGCCGGCCCGCGACCCGTCCGTGCGCAGCCGCAGGAAGCGCGGCCCGATCTGCCAGCGGGGGTCGGTGAAATCGGTGTACGCCCAGAGCGTCATCGCCCGCACGGGCAGCAGCGCATCGTCGTGTGAGGCGTAGGGCTCCTGCGGCAGCAGGATGGTGCCGCCGGTGTTCAGGATGGTGACCGCCCACGGCGACACCTGGATGTCCCACAGGTTACGGTTGACGAGACGGTGACCGACGGTGACGCCGGTGCCCGTCGGATCCAGCGTGACCGTCAGGATCTTCTCGAGGCCGGTGCGCGGCTCCACCGCCTGCGTCACGGTGACCGTGGATCGGTGGATCTGTACGTCCACTGGGTCGTTGTCGGGTGAGTAGCTCCGAGGCATGTGCTCGGGCGCGCTCCACAGCCGGTGGCCGCCCCATGGCTTCCACTGGCCGAGTGCCGTGGCCACGCTGGTCTCCGGCACCCACCCGAGGATGTTGTCGGCACCGGGGAAGCCATAGCCCACGATGCGCGGACCGAATGCCGTGGCAATCAGCACCTCCACGGTGCCGTTGGCCAGCCGTACACACTCGCCCTGCCCTGGACATGTCACGCGATCCACCTTCACCTCCGCCGCCGCCGTCCACACGCACATACACGACATGACCATGCCGATGAGCAGACTCCGCATGGCCGGCATCTTACGGCACGACGTATCATCGCGGCGATGGTCGGACCCGATGCGATCGCCGACGCCGTCGCCGCACTACGCGCTGGTGAGGTGATTGGCCTGCCCACCGAAACCGTCTACGGCCTGGCGGGCGACGCGGCCAATCCGGCCGCCATCGCCCGTATCTTCGCCATCAAGGGCCGCCCCTCCACGCACCCGGTGATCGTCCATCTCGGCGACGCGGCCCTGGTCCCGCGCTGGGCCCGCGAGGTGCCGCACGTGGCGGCCGCACTGATCGAGCGATTCTGGCCGGGGCCCTTGACGCTGGTGCTGCCGCGCGCCTCGTCGGTGCTCCCCGCGGTCACGGGCGGCCAGGACACGGTGGCGCTGCGCATGCCCGCGCACCCGGTCGCCCTGGCCGTCCTGCGCGGGTTCGGCGGCGGGCTCGCGGCGCCCTCGGCCAATCGCTACGGCCGCATCAGCCCGACCACGGCAGCGCACGTGCGCGCCGACCTTGGCAACGACGTCGAGATCGTGCTGGACGGCGGACCGTCCGACGTCGGCCTGGAGTCGACGATCGTCGCGTGTCTCGAGGGTCGCGTGTCGCTCCTGCGGCCGGGCCGCATCACGAGTGAGGACATCGAGACCGTGGCCGGCCCCCTGGCGCAACGGCTGCACGACGTGCCGCGTGTGCCGGGCAGCGTCGCCGCGCACTACGCGCCGCACACCCGTGTCGAACTCGTCGCCCACTCGGTGCTTGGTCAGACGGCGTCGGCGCATGTGGCCGCGGGCCGACGCGTCGCGGTCCTGGCGCCGTCACCGCTTCCGGACGTGCCCCTGGCAGCAGCGGTGGTCGCGGCGTCCGACGCCGCGTCCTACGGCCAGGCGCTCTACCGACACCTGCGGGCCCTCGACCTGGCCGGGGCCGACGTCATCCTCATCGCCCGGCCCGGCGCCGCTCTGGAATGGGCGGCCGTCAACGACCGCCTGGCACGCGCCGCCACCCGCCCGTAGCGGCGCGGCACTGGCGACACGGCGGTCGCGACGTGGGGCCTGGCGGCCTCACGCAAAGAGCGTGGTCGGCTGTGCTGCGGCGTCCAGGATGCGGCCTCCCTCGTAGGTGGGCTGGAGCCCGCCGTCCTTCCACGCCCGTAACCGGTAGATGGTGGCAAACAGGAAATCCGGGGCGGCACCGCCCTGCCCACCGACGACTTCCCCGCCCCGACGCACGTTGTCCTGCATCCAGGCCGGCACCAGCAGGTGATACGGGTTGCGACGCACTTCTTCGACGTGGAAGGACAACGCCGTCATCATGTCGGCCAGATCCTGCACGCTCGACTCGACCATCAGGTTGGGCGTCGACATCGCCCCCCAGAACTCGGTCTCGACCACATGACACCGGAACCCTGCGGCCTGCTGGCCGAGGGCGTCCACGAGCAGGTGGTACGTGCCGATGTGCGAGCTGTTCCAGTCGCTCTCATGCGGGAAGAACACGACCTTGGGCGCGTGCGCGGCGATGATGCGTGCAATCACCGCGACACATGACGCCCAGTACGCGGGATCGGTGGCGCGCGTCTTGACGTTGACCCGCTCGAGGCCGCCAGGCACGGTCGCCTCCAGCTCGAACCCGAGGAACTGGCACGCCTGCGCCAGTTCGTCCCAGCGCCCCTGCTGCCGGGTCGTGTTACTGCCCTGGGTCACGGCGACGTTGACCACGCGGTAGCCGGCCTCTCGCTGCAGGCGCAGGGCAAGCCCGCCGATGATGCACTCGTCGTCTGGATGGGGCGAGAAGATCAGGGCCGTCGGGGCATCCGGTGGCGGAGCGACATGCCCCGGCATCGCGAATCCCCCGAGCGGGAACTGCTTGCCCTCGCGTACCAGTTGCGCCAGCGACGAGACGTAGTGGAGGTACGGGTTGCCGTCACTCACGGCGCCACCTCGGGGAGGCTCGCCGCAGCGATCGCCTGCCCGTGCCGTTTGTCCTTCTCGTCCGGGATGTGAAACGCGATGCGCCTGGCCAGTTCCGGGAATTCGACCTCGAGCACATGACGCGCGCCGTTGACGATGTCGTCACCGCCGGGACCGGAGGTGACGCGGCCAAGGACGAGCACGTGCGCGATGTCGTAGAAGTCGGCGAAGTGGGCGATGCCGTACCCGAGGTACACGCCGAGCGTCTCGTAGATCTGTCTGGCGCCGGCGTGGCCTTCGGCACGCAGTTTCTGCACGACCTTGAGCTTGTCGGGCAAGCCCATCTCCGCCGGCGTCTCGATGCCGGCCAGCGGCGCGAGCCGCCCGACTGCCTGCTGCGAGAAGTACTGGGAGCCAACACCGAAGTCGCCGGACCACTCGTCCACCGGTGCGTCGGGGTTGAAGGCCACGGGCACGAACGCCAGCTCATTGAGCCACGACGTGATGTTGCCGTCCGGCGTCACGTAGCCGGCCGCCGTGCTCGTCCCGAGCGCGATCCCGAGAATGGCGTTCTTGCCGAGCGACATCGAGCCGGCCAAAGCGGTGACCTCACCGTCGTTGACCACCTCGAACGGCACGTCGTGCCAGGCCTTCCTGACGTCCAGGAAGATGTCCTTCACGCGCGCATCGAAGACGTCTTGCGGGACCCCCCGGAACAGCGAGCCGGCCTTGACCCGATTGTTGACGTACACCCCGGCCGCGCTGCCGCCGATGGCGTCGACCCGCGGCAGGTGTTCGGCCGCCTTGCGCAGCGAGTCCATGATCCCGTCGAGGTGATATTGGGGGTCGGGCTTGTGGTAGGGGTCCCACACCGTCTCCTCGCTGAACACCACCTCCCCGTTGACCACGGCCGCAACCTTGCGATCGCTGCCACCGAGGTCGAAGCCGATACGGTAGCCTTCCAGATGCCGGCCGAGCGGCTTGGTGACCGATCGCTCCGCGGGCAGTTCAGTGGTGCCGCGCACGACGAGCGGATTGTCGAACATCCGTGACGCCACCAGGTCGGCATCGAAGCGGCCGGTCGCGGTGTCGACGTAGTGCGCGCGCAGTGCCGCGACCAGCTCGGTCGGGCCGTCCACATGGATGCGCCAGCCCCCGCGCGACCAGAGCAGGAACTTGACGAACCGTTCGACGAAGGCGGCATTGCCGACCGCGCCAGGATGCGACGCCGGCAGGACGGCGAGGTCGAAGCGGAAGATCGACCCGTCAGCCTGCTCAATCGCCAGGCGTACCGGGATGCCTCCGCCACTGGCAGCAACCTCGGCGCGGAAGGCGCGCGCCGCGAGCACGGCAGGGCGGAACGCCGGGTCCAGCACCGGCGTGACTGTGGGAGCGACGAGCGGGAGTCCGTTGAGGGTGTCCATGGACGGGAGTCAGCGTGGGAAAGTGAATTGGGGAATGGCGCCGGCCGGAAGGTCGAGCCGCGCCTGCGAAAGATACCACCGCTCCGCCCGCGGGTCGCTGGCCGACGACCCGAGTTGTTGTACCGTCAGGGCATCGCATCGGCTCCAGTGAGGCCAGCGCCGCTCGCCACCTACGTCCCGCACGCTGAACCCACCCGCCATGCATCCACCCGTCCTGATCGCCGACGCGGCCGGCCTCGCGCAACTCGTGCAGACCCTCGAGGCCTGCCACGCCATCGCCGTGGACACCGAGTCCAACAGCCTGCATGCCTACCGCGAACGCGTGTGCCTGATCCAGTTCTCGACGCCGTCGGAGGACTACCTGGTGGACGCCATCGCGCTGCCGGACCTGTCGGCGCTCGCGCCGATGTTCGCCAACCCGGCGCAGCAAAAGATCTTCCACGCGGCCGAGTACGACGTCACGTGCCTCGGGCGCGACTACGGGTTCACCTTCTCGAACCTGTTCGACACGATGAGTGCGGCGCGGACGCTCGGGTGGCCGCAGGTCGGGCTAGCGGCGATTCTCGAGGCCCGGTTCGGCGTCACGCTGAACAAGGCCTACCAGAAGGCCGACTGGGCACGCCGGCCGTTGACGCCCGAACAGATCGACTACGCGCGTCACGACACCCACTACCTGGTGGCGCTCCGTGACCTGCAGGTGCAGGAACTTTCGGCGGCCGGGCACTGGGAAGAGGCGCAGGAGGACTTTGCGCGGCTGGCGCGGCTTCCGGCCAGCGTGGCGGCGACGGCTGACCCGATGGCGTTCTGGCGCGTCAAGGGCGCCTACGACCTCACCCCCGCCCAGGCAGCTCTGCTTCGAGCCGTCCATGCCTTCCGCGAGGCCGAGGCGGCGCGTCTCGACCGCCCGCCCTTCAAGGTGATGGATGAGGCGACGCTGCTTGCACTTGCCCGCCATGCACCGGCAAACCTGGAGGACCTCCGCCGGCTGGCGCGGGTGCCGCCGCCACAGGTGCAGCGCTACGGCCGAGGCCTGCTCGAGGCCATCGAGGCGGGCCGGCACGCGCCTCCGGTCAAGCCGCCGGTCACGCCACGCGAGCCCGATGACATCCGCGACCGGCACGACCGCCTGCGCGCCTGGCGCAAGCAGCGGGCGCAGACGCGCGGGGTGGAATCGGACGTGATCCTGCCCAAGTCCACCTTGCGCGACCTCGCGCGCCGGCCGCCGGTGACCCTTGACGACCTGGCCGCGATCGCCGATTTCGGGCCCTGGCGGCGAGCCCTGTACGGCCCAGAGATTCTGGCGCTACTGGCAACAGAGCGCGCGCCCGCGCTGCCGTCGATGTAAGCACACGCCTGCAGCGGGTGGCCGCACAGCCTTCCGGATGAGTTCGCAGGCCGGGTACAATGGGAAGTTTGCGGCAGGTGCCGCGAGGGTCCCCATGATTGCAGTCCACGGCGTCTCCATGCGGTACGGGTCGAAGGTGCTCTTCGACGATGTCACGACCACCTTCTCTGCGGGCCGGCGCTACGGCCTGACCGGGCCGAATGGCGCCGGCAAGTCCACGTTCATGAAGCTGCTCACCGGCGAGCTGCAAGCACAGAAGGGTGCCGTGACGCGGCCGCCCAAGCTTGGTGTGCTCCGGCAGGACCAGTTCGCCTTCGACGACTTCCGCGTCGTCGACACCGTGATCATGGGTAACGCGCGGCTGTGGTCGGCGCTGGCCGAGCGTGACCGGCTGTACGACAAGCCGGACATGACCGACGCGGATGGCATGCGGCTCGGCGAACTCGAGGGCATCGTTGGCGAGGAGGACGGCTACAGCGCGGAGAGCGACGCCGCCATCCTGCTGGCCGGGCTGGACATCCCCGATGCGTTGCACGAGCGGACCATGAAGGAACTGCAGGGCGGGCAGAAGGTGCGCGTGCTGCTGGCCCAGGCCCTGTTCGGCCAACCTCAGGCGCTGCTGCTCGACGAGCCGACCAACCACCTGGACCTCGACTCGATCCACTGGTTGAAGGATTTCCTTGTGCGCTACGAGGGCGCGCTGATCGTGATTTCGCACGATCGGCACTTCCTCAACGCCGTGTGCACGCACATTGCCGACATCGACTACCAGACGATCATCACCTACACCGGGGGCTACGACGACATGGTCGTGGCCAAGACCCAAATCCGGTCGAAGATCGAGTCCGACAACGCGCAGCGCGACAAGAAGATCAGCCAGCTGAACGAGTTCATCGCGCGCTTCTCGGCCGGCACGCGGTCCAGCCAGGTGACGTCACGCAAGAAGGAAGTGGAGCGCCTGCAGACCAACGATCTCGCGCGCTCGAACATCCAGCGTCCGTTCATCAAGTTCGGCATCGAGCGGCCGTCCGGCAAACTCGCACTCGAGTGCAAGGGCGTGGCCAAGGCGTACGGCGATCTCGAGGTCATCCGCAGCTTCGACGCGATGGTCAATCGCGGAGAGAAGATCGTGATGGTCGGCCGCAACGGCGTCGGCAAGACCACCCTGCTGCGGGCGCTGCTGGCCGATGCACCGGGGGTGGAGCGCGATCCCGCCGCGATCGACGCGGGCCAGGTGCGGTGGGGCCACGAAGCATCGGTGGGCTACTTCTCCCAGGACCACACCGGGGCGATTGCGCACGGCACCACAGCGGTCGAGTGGCTGCACTCGTTTGCACCCGATGCGGCGCGACAGGACATTCATGGCCTGCTCGGGCAGATGCTGTTCAGCGGCGAGGAAGGCCACAAGCCGACCGCTGCCCTGTCGGGTGGCGAGACCGCGCGCCTGCTGTTCTGCCGGCTGATGTTGCAGAAACCCAACGTGCTTGTCCTCGACGAGCCGACCAACCACCTCGATCTCGAGTCGATCAACGCGCTCAATATCGCGCTGCAGAAGTACGAGGGCACGGTGTTTCTCGTGACCCACGACGAGGACCTGATCGACGAGGTCGGCAGTCGCGTGTGGCACTGCACGCGCGACGGCATCGAGGACTGGAAGGGCACGTACGAGGAGTACGCCGCCGCCACGCAGTAGGCCGCCAAGGCGGCTGGGAGTCGTCATGCCCACTCCGTCGGTTCCGCCACGCCCGTCGGGTCTGACCGTCATTCGCGGCGGGACGATCACCCTGGTCGTGGCGGCGATCTTCTACGTCAGCTCACACCTCAGCACCTTCTGGGCCACTGGTGGGCGCGCCTCGACGCCGATTTTCCCCGGGTCCGGAGCCGCGCTGGCCGCCCTGCTGCTCTACGGCCGGCAGTACTGGCCGGCGATCTTCCTCGGCCGGCTGCTCGCCTTCGGCGTTGCCGACTTCGATCTCGGACTCGGCCTCATGCTCGCAATCAGCGCGGCCAATGCCCTGGCCGCCTGGGGCAGCAGCTGGCTGCTGCAGCGCTGGGGCCGGCTCGACCCTGCGCTGTCACGCCTGCGAGACGTGCTCTGGCTCGGGGTCGGCGGCGGGTTCGGCGCGTCGCTCATCGGGGCCACCGCCGGCGTGTCGGCGATGTGGCTGTTCGGTCAGGTCGCCGATGGCGAGTACGCCGGCACCTGGATGCGGTGGTGGATGGGCAGCATGGGCGGGGTGCTCGTCGTCACCCCGTTTGCGCTGGCCTGGGGCGCGGGAGACCCCGTGCCGCGTGCGCTGCGGTACTGGGCGCAACTGTTGGCCTGCGTGGTCGTCACGTCGGTCGTCTGCGCGTGGGTCTTCCTCGGACCACCGACCGCCCTGCCCCGCACGTGGGTCGTGTGGCCGGTGCTGCTGTGGAGCAGCCTCGCGTTCGGCGTGCGTGGTGCCACGATCGCGCTGCTGCCAGCCACGCTGATCAGCGTCGTCGGTACCATCATGGGCACCGGCGTCCTTGGCCTCACGCCCGAGCCGAACGCGCGGTACCTGCTGTTGCAGCAGTTCCTGATGGCCGCGTCCTTCACCTGCCTGGTGCTGGCCGTGGTGGCCGACGAGCGACGCGGCAAGCAGCTGCTGCGCGACCGCGAACAGCGACTGCACCTGGCCCTGGCCGCGGCCCGCTCCTTCGGCTTCGAACACGACGTGGAGACCGACGTCGTCACCAGGACCGCGGAGTGTGCCGATATCCTTGGCCTGCCTGCAGCGGAGGCCGAGTGTTGCCCGGTCGGGGCCTTCATCGCCCACGTGGCCGAAGCCGATCGTCACCAGTTTGCCGACTCACTGAGCGGACTCACCCCCCATCAACCCGCGGCGCGACTGAGCTACCGCTTCCACCGCCCGGACGGCCGCATCGTCGACATCGACGAAAGCTATACCGCGACGTTCGATACCGCGGGGCGCCCGATCCGCGTCGTCGGTGTGGCCACCGACGTCACCGAGCAGCGCCGTGCCGAGCAGGAACGCGAGGCACTGCTGGCCCGCGAGCAGGCGGCGCGACAGGAGGCCGAGCAGGCGACGCTGCTGCGCGACGAATTCCTGGGCACGGTGTCACACGAACTCCGCACACCCCTGAACGCGATCCTCGGCTGGACGCAGATCCTGCAGTCGGGCCCGTGTAGCGCCGAGTCGCTGCGATCGGGGCTGGCGACGATCGCGCGCAACGCGAGGCTGCAGACGCAGCTGATCGATGACCTGCTCGATTTGAGCCGCATGGGTGATGGCCGGATGCGACTCGAGCCCCAGGCCGTGGACCTGGCCAACGTGGTCGCCGATGCGGTGCAGGCGGTGACGCCGGCAGCCGCAGCCCGCCATGTCGCCATGCATCTGGAGCGGCCCGCCAGCGCGATGCTGGTCAGCGGCGACGCGGCGCGGCTGCAGCAGGTGTTCTGGAACCTGATCGTCAATGCGGTCAAGTTCACCGAGCCGGGCGGCACGGTGTGGATCCGCGTCGAGGCCGGCAGCGACGGCCAGCAGCGGGTCAGCGTGACCGACACGGGCAAAGGCATCGCGGCCGACTTCCTGCCGTTCGTGTTCGATCGCTTCCGACAAGCCGACGGTTCCACGACCCGACGGCACAGCGGTCTCGGCATCGGGCTGTCTCTCGTGCGTCAGCTGGTCGAGATGCATGGAGGAACCGTGCGCGCCGACAGTGAGGGCGAAGGCCGCGGGGCGACCTTCACCGTCGAACTCGCGACCCTGCGCGCGGCGGCCGCGTCTACCCCAGCGCAGACCCCGCCACATCTCGTCCTGCAGGCCCTCTCGCGCACCACCATGACCGTCCTGGTGGTGGACGACGATCAGGACGCGCGCGACATCGCCCTGCACGTCCTCGAGGGCAGTGGCGCGCGCGTCATCACCGCCGCGAGTGCGGCCGAGGGGTTGCGGCTGCTGCAACGGGAACGGCCCGATGTGATCGTGGCCGATATCGGCATGCCCGGAACCGACGGCTATGCCTTCATCGGGCAGGTCCGCAGTCTGGCACCGAGCGAGGGCGCCGAGACCCCGGCGGTGGCGCTGACCGCGCTGGTGCGTGAGGAAGACCGTCGCCGTGCGCTGGACGCCGGCTTTCAGTCGCACCTGACCAAGCCGGTGAGCGCCGACGCACTGGTTGCCGCCGTCAGCCGTCTACACCCACCTCGAAGTCGAGCGTGACCAGGCCGGGCGCGGCATCGACGCGCACGTGCCGTACGAGGCGCACGAGGCTGGCGAGGTCGGGTGCGCTGCCTGCCACCCGTGGCGAGACCGGACCGGCGGCGGCGGCAAGCCCTTCGGCGATGAGCTCGTTGAGCAGGGCCACGGGCAGGGGGACCGTCCCGGTCACCCTGGCGCCGGCGAGTGCGGGCAGGCCGGACGCCAGCTGTTCGCGTAGCCAGGCCTGTAGGCGTCCATCTGTCATCGGTCGATCTCCTTCAGCGTGTATCGCAGGTGACGAGACGCTCGTTGTCGGGCCAGTTTCGGTGATCGCGAGGCTGGCCGTGACGTGCAGTCCCCCCGGCGACGAGGTGCAGGTGAGGCGGTGTAGATGGGGCCAGAGCCCCGCAAGGGCTTGCAGGCCCGGAATTTCGGCCATCCTGATCTGGACCAGCCGACCCGACACGCGAACAAATGGCGGCAGCGCGGCGGTCTGCAGGCCCCAGGCCACCAGTTGCGACGCCAGCTCGACGGTGATCACTGGCGCCGGCCGCAGCGCGACGTCGGGCCGCACCCGTGCGTTGGCGTAGAAGGAGCCGTACCGCACCTGCACCTGCTGGTCCAGCCCGAGCAGCAGCGCGAACCCGCGCGGCAATCCAGGCACCAGCGGCAATATCTGGTCGAGCACCGCACGACGCACCGGAATGGCCACGTCCACGCGTGTCCCTTGCAGGCCGGGACAACCCGACCTGAACTCCGCCAGCACGCGCTCGGTCAGACCCATGGCTCCTGGCAAAGCACGACCGGGGCCATCGTCAGCGGGCGGCGCGCCCGAGCCTGACCACGATGTCGTACTCGGTGCGGCTGACCGGCTGCACCGACAGCCGGCTGCCCTTTCTCGTGACGACCATCTCCTCGAGGCCGGGTGTGCGCTTCAGCAGGTCGAGCGACACCGTTGCCGAAAATCGTTCGACAAAGCCGATGTCGACCATGAACCAGGTCGGCTCCGCCTCCGAACTCGCCGCGTCGTAGTAGTCATGACCGCGAGTCCAGGCGGTGCCATCGGGATAGGCAGCCCTGACAATCTCGGCCAGGCCGGTGACCCCGGACGGCGTGGCGTTGGAGGCATAGAACAGCACCTTGTCGCCAAGTTGCATCTGGTCACGCATCAGGTTACGCGCCTGGTAGTTCCGGACGCCCTCCCAGCTGGTCCGCCCGTCGCGCTCGAGATCCGCGATGTCGTACGCGCTGGGCTCGCATTTCATCAGCCAGTGGTGGGGCGCCATGGACAATCTCCTCCGAGGGGGTGCAATGCGGGGCACAATGGCCGGTGCGGCACGGCAGCTTGCGCAGACCGTCGCCCACGATACACGCACTGACCGTGCACATTTAGGGACGGTGCCCTTCGAAACTGACGGCCTGCTGACACAAGACGTTGCCATCGCGTAAAAATTCCCGGTTTCGGGCTGGACCGGTTCCTGCATTGACTGTGGACAGACTGTTGCCCATCCCTGCATCCCCGAGACCTATGGCCCACATCTTTAAGCGCGCGCTCCTCGTTCTCACCGCTGTTCTCGCACTCACGCCTCACGTCGCCGACGCCCAACCCGTTGCCCAGTTGCTGGTCGCCCCACGCGCCCCGGCAGGCTCGAGCCGGCGCGCGACCACCGCTCGCAGGAGTCGGAAGGCGCGCATCGATGCCACCGCCCTGAACGGCGCGGAGATCGAGCTGCACCTGTTCGACGATGTGCGTGTGACCGTGAAGCGCAACAAGCTCAAGCGGCTGTCGGAAAACCGGGTCGTCTGGGTGGGCGCGGACGAGTACGGCGCGCAAGCGGTGTTGACGATGGCCGGGGGCGTGCTCACGGGCACCGTCTATGTCGACAACCGGACGTTTGAGATCACGTTGGATGAGGACGGTGAGTACAGCGTGGACGAGCTCGATCCTGCTGCCTATCCCACCGACGATCCTGAGCACGATGCGGCTGCCGTGGCCGAGGTCGGCGATGCCGCGCTCGATGGCACGGGCACCTCCGTGGTGGCGGCCGATACCTTCACAACCGGCACGCCGGTC
>Ga0136633_1001446_pt1 | contig 17508 bp, 16 predicted proteins | sample AntDrymeUQ832206_2_FD_105494 | JGI IMG/M metagenome (GOLD analysis project Ga0136633, IMG submission 105494) | Polar desert sand microbial communities from Dry Valleys, Antarctica - metaG UQ83 (22.06) | ecosystem: Environmental > Terrestrial > Soil > Desert | place: Antarctica: Dry Valley...
AAGATGCCGAGTTGCTGCGGCGACAGGTGGAACTCGGCCTGCAGCGGCGTCGCCAGGATCGCCGCGACAGTGCGGAAGGCCTGGCTCATCGCGAACGCAGCGGTCAGCGCCAGCAACATCGTCCAGGGGGTGGCGGAAGGACGGTGCGGCGACACGGGCGGAGCGATCACCCGCTAGCGTAACCGCGTTCGGCGCATGCGCCGGTGTGACGCCGCGCTGTCCGCCGAGTTCGGCGACAGTGCGTCGTCTGACTGCGCCCGATTGCGGAGGAGGTGGTTAGTGACGATAAAGTCCTCGTTCTCGTCCTCAGCCGGCGCCGGATAAGCTCCCTCCGCAGAGCGCACTGACCCACGTTGATGATTCCGCAGACGGCACACATCTTCAGGCTCGGCGTCGGGCTGCTCGGTGCCTTGAATCTCGTCATCGCAATCGCGTTTTACCGGCGGCATGCCTGGGTGGCGTCTATCTGGCCGTGGGAAACCGGCTACGAGGGCCTTGCGCCACTGTCGTTATACTTCCTATCGTCGATTGCAGCGGCGATCAGCGCACCGCTTCTCTGGATCGCCGCCAGCGGCGCGATCCGGGCGGCCGCGGCGGGGGCCTTCAACCTGACTGTCGCTTTCGTAGGCATCGCGGGCTACATGGTTATCGGCTTGATGGCCGACCCGGCGGCCAACCTTCGCCTGGCCGCGGCCGCATCGCTGGTCGGGCTCTTCGCAGTGGCCAGCCTCGTCACCTGGCGGCTGACGCGCTGCCTCCCGACCCGAGACTGTCGTCCGATGCCGGCGATCGTTCGAGGTTCGTTCCTGTTATTCACGCTGACCCTGATCGCAGTCGGCTCAGCGCTGGTGAGCGTCCACCCCGGCGTGTTGCCATGGGACCTGACGCCCGAGGCCTCAGTCACCTACGGCTGGATCTTCCTCGGCGCCGCAACCTATTTCGGCTATGGCGCCGCCAGACCCCTGTGGGAGAACGCGGTTGGCCCGCTGTGGGGCTTTCTGGCCTACGACGTGGTGCTCATCGTCCCCTTCGTCCAGCGCTTCGCGGATGTACCGCCGACCCTGCGCACCAGCCTGATCGTCTATACCGCGTTCATTGTTTACAGCGGCCTGTTGGCCAGCCACTTTCTTTTCATCAACACTGCCACGCGACTGCAGTCTGCCGTCGGCGTTCGAGCCACGCACCATTGACCAGGTGTTCAATCCCGGGAAGTCGTGACGCTATTCGGTGCAAGCGGAAGGTGCCGCGCCTGCCGACGTGTCGGCCAGCGAATGGGCAGCGCACCCAACAACAAGGGCGCCTTGCGGCGCCCTTGTTGTTGGCGAAGGCCGACTTCAGCGAACCACTCGCAGTTCGTCCTTCTTTTCGCCCTTGTAGGTGAAGAGCGTCAGCGCCCCGTTCTTCAGGTCGCCCTTCGCGTCGAACGAAATGACACCGGTCACACCCTTGTGCCCATTGGTCTTTGCAAGCACCGGCAGGTACACCTTGGGATCCGCGGACTGCGCCTTGACCATCGCGTCGACCATCACGTTGACGGCATCGTAGGTATAGGGCGCATAGATCTGGACATCGGCGCCGAACTTCTTTTTAAAGTCGGCCCTGAATTTTTCCATCGCCGCCTTCTGTTCGCCTTCCACGCCCCCGCCTTCGGCGCAGAACACCTGGCCGTCGGCCATCGCCCCCGCCGCCAGCTTAGGCAGCTCACCGGTGCAGATGCCGTCGCCACCGACAAACTTCGCATTGATTCCGAGCTGCTTCATCTGGCGGATCATCGGCCCAGCAACCGCGTCCATGCCGCCGTAGAAGATGATGTCGGGTTTTTTCGCCTTGATCGCGGTCAGGATGGCCGTGAAATCGGTGGCCTTGTCGGTCGTGAACTGCGATTCCGCGATGCTGCCACCAGCCGCTTTGACGGCCTTGGAGAACTCCTCGGCGACACCTTGACCGTAGGCCGTGCGGTCATCGATCACGGCAATCGACTTGCCCTTCATTTCTTTGACGGCATAGCGGCCGAGTGCGCCGCCGAGGTGCACGTCGTCAGACAAGACGCGAAACGCAGTTTTGAAGCCCTGGCGGGTGTACTTCGGATTCGTCGCGGACGGCGAAATCTGCGGAATCCCAGCGTCGGAGTAGATCTTCGACGCCGGGATCGTGGTGCCGGAATTGAGGTGGCCGATGACGCCGTTGACCTTGGCGTCGACCAGCTTGTTGGCGACGGCAGTGCCCTGCTTCGGGTCACCGGCGTCGTCTTCGGCCAGGAGTTCGAACTTCACCGTCTTGCCGCCGATCTTGACGCCCTTGGCGTTGAGCTCGTCGATCGCCATGCGCGCACCGTTCTCGTTGTCCTTGCCGAGGTGGGCAATGGCGCCGCTGGTCGGGCCGACATGGCCGATCTTCACGACCATGTCCTGCGCCACGACGGGGCCGGCGAACAACATCGCCACCGAGGCGGCGATGAGGGTGGATTTGACTTGCATGCATGACCTCCGGTTAAATTGATTCGGCCCGTCCTGCGGGCCGAATCAGGAAACGATAACCCAAATCGCCACGGATTCCGAATCGGGGTTCCACCGTCAACGAAACGGCCGGACTCCGACGGACGCCACCGAAGCGATGTCCCGCCTGCCAGTTCGCCCGGCCTATCTGTCGTTCCGCCGGGCCATCTCCTGGCGCACGGCGCGGGTCACGACATCGCGCATCGCCGCCGTGAGCTCGCGGCGCGCATCGCGCACCATGGCGTCGGCCGTCCGCGCCAGAACCGGGGCGAGCGCCTCGCGCAGTCGCACGTCGAGCACCAGATTGATCTGGCGCTGCACCTCGTCGAGGACCGCGCGGGCCAGATCCACGGAATGCGGCGTCGTTCCTGCCGGCGCGACGTCGATGTCGCCGCCGGCGGCAGGCCAGGCGGCGCGCGGCACGGAGCCGTCGGCGTCGACCGCGTCGGCGGACCCGGGTTGCGGCATCGGGTCCGGGCCGTCGTCAGGTCCTGCGCTCTCCCCGTTCCCGGGTTCCCTGAGGGACCCGCCGGGGGGCGCAAGATCGGGTTCGGCGTGCGGCCCTTCTCCGAATTGGGGCTCCTCTGCGAGTTGGGGCTCCTCTCCGAATTGCGGCTCGTCGACGGAAGCCGGCTCGTCGGCCGGCTCGTCGGCCGGCCAGTCGACCACCTCGGTGAGGGTCGGGATGTTGTCAGCCGACGGCCGGTCGGCACTCACGCCGCGGCCTCGTGCAGCCCGACCTCGTAGCCGCGATCGCGATACGCTTTCCAGCGCCCGCGCGCTGCCACCCGCTCGGCATCGGCAGCACCGACCACCTCGACGAGCCGGACAAAGCTTTCGAAGCCGCGCGGCAGGTCGTCGCCGAGGTTGACCAGCACGTCATGCGTCGGCGCCTCGAGCGGCCGGGGCGCCAGCCACACCGTGGCCGGGTGCAGGCTCGCCGGCACGGCGTCGGCGCGCGCGGCCCACGCGTGCGCGAGGAAATCCGCAGGCGAGATCGCCGAGAGCTCGCGATCGAGCGCTTCCAGCACCGCCTCGGGGCCGGTCGCGGCGACGCCGCGGCCCTGGGCGGACGCCTTGCGGACCAGCCTGCAGGCGTAGCCGGCCAGGTCGACGACGTTGACGTGAAAAGTGATCTCGGTCATCGACGAAGTGCGGCCCGGCCCGGTCGGCCGGTCAGCGGGCGTGCGACAGCACGAAATGAACGAGCAGGCCGACCGGCCGCCCGGTCGCCCCCTTCGACGGCCCCGATTTCCAGGCCGTGCCGGCGATGTCGAGGTGGGCCCAGGGGTACTTGCCGGTGAAGCGGCGCAGGAACATCGCCGCCGTGATCGCGCCGCCAGGACGGCCACCGATGTTGGCCATGTCGGCGAAATTGCTCTTCAGGCCGTCGTCGTACTCCTCGTCGAGGGGCATCCGCCAGCAGGGATCGAGCGCTGCCCGGCTGGCCGCGTGCATGCGCGCGGCGATGCCGTCGTCGGCCGTGAACAGCCCCGAATGGTGATGGCCCAGTGCGACGACGCAGGCGCCGGTGAGCGTCGCCACGTCGACGACGACCTTCGGCTTGAAGCGCTCGGCATAGGTCAGCGCGTCGCAGAGGATGAGCCGGCCTTCGGCGTCGGTGTTGAGGACCTCGATGGTCTGCCCCGACATGCTGGTGACGACGTCGCCCGGCTTGACCGCCTTGCCGCTCGGCATGTTCTCGCAGGTCGGCACCAGGCAGACCAGGTTCAGACGCGGCTTCAGCGTGGCGACCGCCTGCAAGGCGCCGAGGACGCTCGCAGCACCGCCCATGTCGAACTTCATCTCGTCCATCTCGCCGGAGGGCTTGATCGAGATGCCACCGGTGTCGAAGGTGATGCCCTTGCCGACGAGGACGATCGGCGGCTCGGACTTGGCAGCCCCCTGGTAGCGGGCGACGATGAAGCGCGGCGGCTCGTCGGAGCCTCGGGCAACGGCGAGAAACGAGCCCATGCCGAGCTTCTCGATCGCCTTTCGGTCGAGCACCTCGACTTCCAGATCGAGACCCTTGCCGACCTTCTTTGCCTGCTGGGCCAGCCATGTGGGCGTGCACTGGTTGCCCGGCCGGTTGGCGAGTTCCCTTGCCAGCGTGACGCCACCGGCGATGGCGGCGCCGCGTCGCAGACCCTGCTGGACCGCCTTGGCGTCGGTCTTCCCGCAGTAAAGCGTTACTTCCGTCGGCGCCCAGGCCGCGGGCGCGCTCGGCTTGCTGTGACGGTAGAGATAGGTCGCCTCGGCCACGGCCAGCGCCGTCGCCTCGGCGCGCGACTCGCCGAGCAGGCCGGCGCTCGCCAGGGCGATGCCGATGGTGCGGGCGCCGCTCGACTTCATCGCGTGCAATCCGGCGAGAAGGGCCGCCCGGAAGGCCTTGTCCGAGTCGTCGGCGGCGACCGAGAAGACCAGGCGCCGGGCTTCGACGCCGGCCGGCCGATGCAGGAACAGCGTCTTGCCCTTCTTCAGCACCAGGTCGCCGTCGGCGACGGCATCGGCCAGCAAGCTCGACAGCGGTGGCGCGAGCGCGGCGTCGGCGGACTCGCCGGCGATGACGAGGACCAGACCATCGACCTTCGCGGCGGCGAGGGCGGCGGGGCCGGCAATCTGATGTCGTACGTCCATAATTCCCGCGCAGTAGGCAGCAAACGATGTTATTCGATTCCACTTTGCGCCGAGAGCTCGCGCGCAATCTCGGCGCGACGCTGGTCGTCATCGTGACCATCGTGCTGACGATCATGTTCATCCGCAACCTCGGCCAGGCCGCGGTCGGCCGCATCGCGCCGCAGGACGTGCTGCTGCTGCTCGCCTTCATCGCCCTCGGCCACCTGCCGACCATGCTCGCCTTGTCGCTGTTCGTCGCCGTCGTCTCGACCCTGTCGCGCATGTACCGCGGCAGCGAGATGACGATCTGGTTCGCCAGCGGCGTGCCGCTCAGCCGGTTCGTCCGCCCGGTGCTGCGCACGAGCTGGCCGGTGCTGCTGGTCATCGCCGCGCTGGCGCTGTTCGTCTGGCCGTGGGGAAACGAGCGCATCGCCGAGCTTCGCGACCAGTTCAATCGGCGCTCCGATCTGTCGCGGGTCGCCCCTGGCCAATTCCAGACCTCGGCCGACGGCGAGCGCACCTTCTTCTTCGAGGGAGACCCGGGCGATGCGTCGAGCGGCCGCAACGTCCTCGTCTTCGGCTCGCGCGGCGGGGTCGACTCGGTGACGTCGGCGCGCAGCGGCCGGATCGAGACCGAACGCGACAGCCGCGTCATCGTCCTGCAGCAAGGCCAGCGCAACGAGCAGAACCGCCTGAACGGCGACAAGACGCTGTTCCGCTTCGAATCGTTCCGCTCGCTCGCTGCCGATCGCGCCCTCGCCACCCCGGGCGAACTGCCGCCGAAGGCGCGGCGCACCGTCGACCTCGTGCGCGAGCCGACCGCCGCCCACCAGGGCGAGCTCGCCTGGCGGCTCGGCCTGCTCCTCGGCGCCTGCAACCTGCTTCTGCTGGGCGTCGGCATGTCGGCGTCGAACCCACGCCACGCGGGCAACTGGAACCTGCTGTTCGCCCTGATGGGCTTCTTCGTCTACTACAACTTCATCAACCTGACGCAATCCTGGGTGGCCGGCGGCCGGCTGGGCCTCGGGCCGGCCCTGCTGATCGTCCACGGGGGCACCTTCGGGCTGGCGCTCGCGTTGCTCTGGTGGCGCGAGCATTCGACGGCGCGCGGACTCGCCCCGCGCCGGCGTCGCGCGCGCCGACCGCGCCGGCCGCAACCGGCGCGGAGGCCGACATGAAGACGGTGCTGCGTCTCTTCTACGTCGACATCGTCTCGGCGGTCGCCTTCGTGGCGGTCGCCTTCCTCGCCCTCTTCTTCTTCATCGATTTCGTCGACCAGCTCGGCGACGTCGGCAACGGCTACACCGCGCTGCGCGGTGCCGGCTACGCGCTGCTGCTCGCGCCGGGCCACTTCTACGAGCTGATGCCGATCGCCGTGCTGATCGGGACGATCTATGCCCTCGCCCGCCTGGCCCAGACATCGCAATACACCATCCTTCGCACCGGCGGACTCGGTCCGGGCCGGGCCCTCGGCCTTCTGACGATGCTGGCCCTGCTCTTCGGTGCCGTGACCTTCGTCGTCGGCGACTACGGCGCGCCCTACAGCGAGCGTCTGGCCGGCCGCCTGCGCGCTGCCGCGCAGGGGGACGGCGCGCTCGATCAGTCGGGCGCCTGGATCCGCGATCACCGCAAGACGCCGGCCGGCGATCGGAGCTTCTCGATCCAGATCGGCTCGGCCGAAGGAGCGGCCGATCTGCGCGACGTCCGCATCTTCGAGTTCGACGCCGAGGGCCGACTGCTGTCGCGAACCGTCGCGGCGCGGGCGCGGATCGACCGGGGGGGCAGCTGGCGGCTCGACGAGGTGGCCGTCACGCACTGGCAGGGCAGCGGCCCGGAGCCCACCGTCCGCGAGGAGCGACTCGCCACGCTCGACTGGCCGAGCACCCTGTCTGCCGATGTCGTCGCCGCCGCGGTCCTGCCGATCACGACGATGTCGACCCTGGATCTGTGGCGATACATCGGCCACCTCGCCGACAACGAGCAGGCGTCGCAGCTGCAGAAGATCCAGTTCTGGAAGCGCGCCCTGTATCCGTTCGCCTGCCTGGTCATGGTCGGCCTGGCCTTGCCCTTCGCCTACCTCCAGGCCCGTTCGGGCGGGGTCAGCCTGAAGGTCTTCATCGGCATCATGCTCGGCGTCAGCTTCGTGCTCCTGAACAACGTGTTCCGCCATCTCGGCCTGCTCGGCAACTGGACGCCGTGGATCGTCGCCGCGACGCCGGGCGCCGTCTATCTGCTGCTGTCGCTCGGCGCGTTCAGCTGGCTGGTGCGTCATCGATGACCCGGGCGACGCTCCTGTTCGCGCACGGCGCGCGCGACCCGCGCTGGGCCGAGCCCTTTGCCGGGGTGGCGGCGCGGATCCGCGCGGCCGACCCGGGCCACCGCGTCGAACTGGCGTTTCTCGAACTGATGCGCCCGGACCTGCGCGAGGCGGCGGCCGCGCTGGCCGGCGCGGGAGCGACGCGGATCGACGTGGTGCCGCTTTTTCTCGGCAGCGGCGGCCACGTCCGCCGCGACCTGCCGGCACTGCTCGCGACGCTGCGCGACGCGCATCGCGATGTCGACTTTCGGCTGCACGGCGCGGTCGGCGAGAGCGACGCGGTGATCGAGGCGATGGCGCGGACCGCCCTCGATGCGTCGCGCAGTGAATAATCCGCCGCTGCCATGAACCTGCATCAATTCCGTTTCGTCCAGGAGGCGGTCCGCCGGGACCTCAACCTCACCGAAACGGCCAAGGCGCTGTTCACCTCGCAGCCGGGCGTCTCGAAAGCCATCCTCGAGCTCGAAGGCGAGCTCGGGATCGACATCTTCGCCCGCCACGGCAAGCGCCTGCGCCGGATCACCGAACCCGGCGTCGAGGTCCTGCGCTCGATCGAGATCATCATGCGCGAGGTCGGCAACCTCAAGCGCATCGGCGACGAGTTTTCCAAGCAGGACGCCGGCACGCTGTCGATCGCCACCACGCACAGCCAGGCCCGCTACTTCCTGCCCGAGCCGGTCGCGCAGATGCGCAGGCGTTTCGCCAAGGTGAACATCAGCCTGCACCAGGGCAATCCCAAGCAGGTGGCGGCGATGGTCCACGAGGAGGTCGCCGACCTCGGTCTGGCCACCGAGTCGCTCGACGACTACCCCGATCTCGTCACCCTGCCCTGCTACCAGTGGCAGCACGTGCTCGTCCTGCCGTCGGGGCACCCGCTCGGACAGGTCGACCGGGTCTCGCTGGAGGACCTCGCGCCGCTGCCACTCATCTCGTACCACCCGTCGTTCACCGGCCGCAAGCGCATCGACCAGGCGTTCGCGACGCGGCGGCTGAAGCCGACCATCGTCCTCGAAGCGATCGATGCCGACGTCATCAAGACCTACGTCCGGCTCGGCCTCGGCGTCGGCATCGTCGCCGAGATCGCGATGCGCGACGAGCCGGCCGGATCGGACCTGATCGGCCGGCCGGTCGGTCACCTGTTCGGCGAGAACGTCGCCCGGGTCGCCTTCAAGCGCGGCGCCTATCTGCGCAACTTCGTCTACGCCTTCGCCGAGATGATGTCGGACCGCCTGACCCGCCCGCTCGTCGACCGGGCGATGGCCGGCGACGCCCAGGACTACCAGCTCTAGGATGACGACGCCATGAAGACGCTGCGGCCCGAAAGCCGCCTGCCGCAGGTCGGAACGACGATCTTCACGGTCATGTCGGCCCTGGCCGCCGAGCACGGCGCCGTCAACCTCGGCCAGGGCTTTCCCGATTTCGGCTGCGACCCGAAGCTCCTCGACGCCGTCGATGCAGCGATGCGTGCCGGCCTCAACCAGTACCCGCCGATGGCCGGCCTGGCGTCGCTGCGCGAAGCCGTCGCCGCCAAGATCGAGGCGATGTACGGACGCCGCGTCGACCCCGGCGCCGAGGTCACCATCACCGCCGGCGCCACGCAGGCGATCTTCACGGCCCTGCTCGCCGTCGTCCACCCGGGCGACGAGGTCATCGTCCTCGATCCCTGCTACGACAGCTACGACCCCAACATCCGCCTCTGCGGCGCGACGCCCGTCCACGTGCCGCTGCGGCCCGGCACCTTCGCCCCCGACTTCGACCGCATCGCTGCGGCGATCACATCGCGGACCCGGGCCATCGTCATCAACACGCCGCACAACCCGAGCGGCACCGTCTGGAAGCGCACCGACATGCTGCGCCTGGCCGAACTGCTTCGAGAGACCGACGTCGTGGTGGTCAGCGACGAGGTCTACGAGCACATGGTGTACGAGGGCGATCATCAGGGCGTGGCGCGCTACCCCGAGCTCGCGGCGCGCAGCATCATCGTCTCGAGCTTCGGCAAGACGTACCACGTCACCGGCTGGAAGATCGGCTACGCGGTCGCGCCGGCGGCACTGAGTGCCGAGTTCCGCAAGGTCCACCAGTTCAACGTCTTCACCGTCAACACGCCGATGCAACAGGGATTGGCCAGCTACATGGCCGATCCGTCCCGTCACCTCGGCCTGCCCGACTTCTATCGGGCCAAGCGCGACCGGTTCCGCGCCGCGCTGGCGACGACACGACTTCGCGCCCTCGCCTGCGACGGCACTTTCTTCCAGTGCGTCGACTACTCGGCGGTGAGCGATCTGCCGGAGGCGGACTTCTGTCGCTGGCTGACCATCGAAGCCGGTGTCGCTGCGATCCCGCTCTCGGCCTTCTACGCCGACGGCTTCGAGCAGGGCATCGCACGCCTGTGCTTCGCCAAGAAGGACGAGACCCTCGACCTCGCGGCCGAGCGTCTCGCTCGCATCTAGCCGGCGGCGCCGGACGCGTTTGCCGCGCTCAGCCCGCCGAGCGCCGGGGCGCGACGCTCTCGTCCTGCCAGCTCGATACGTCGAAGTCGACCGCGCCGTCGAACCGATCCGCTTCGCCGGATTGCAGGATGCGCGACGCTCCCGGCTCCTCGAGCGGCAGGAAGAGGTCGATCGAACCGAAGTCGGTCTCGACGTTTTCGGCGAGCTCGCGCGCCAGAGCGTAGAGGAAGAGCAGCTCGCGACAGGCCGGCAGGTCGAAGAGCTCGGTGGTCGGATCGCGACGGACGAGCAGCGCCGCGAGGTTCTTCATGGCATGCAGCGGCGTCGGCCACAGGGCCTGCAGGCGGGCGATCGTCCGCGGATGCGCCTCGAGCGAACGCCCGGCCAGCAGGTCGGCCTCCCAACCCGGCGCCTCGGCGGCGAAGCGCTCGCGGTAGTCGTCGCGCGTGCGCTCGTATCCGGCCTCGTCGCCATGCCGCTTCTGGATCTCGAGCATCTGCAGGTGCGGCCACGGACCAGCGTCGGTGCCGCGCGCCAGGCAGCCGGCGAGCAGGTCGATCGCGGCCTCGTCCTGGCCGAGAACGGCGAAGAACTCGAGCTGCTGCTCGATGTCGATGAGCTCCTCCATCGACACGTCGCCGACCGGCGCGTCGCCCGGATCGTCGTCGGCCGAAGAAGCGCCGCCGGCCGACGCGGCGACGATCGGCGGCGGCGAATGCACCGTGGTCACCTCGAGACCGCCGATGCTTCCGGGCGCCGATGGCAGGAGGCTGGACGTGCGGGGCTCCCACGCCGCCGCGGTGCTCGCGCCGGCCGCGGCCTCGGTGCGATCGGGGCGACTCGATTCGCCCGCCCGAGGCGGCCCGACAAGCCCCGACTCTCCGGCTCGCAGCTCGGGTCGCACGGGCCGACGCCGACGCGGCCGCAGCCACCACAGGGCCGCCGCCAGCAAGGCGAACAGCATCGCCAGCCCCACGAGCGCGGCGACGACGGCGATCGGGAAGCGCTCGGTCTCGGCCTGTCGCAGGCGGGCCTGCAACGCCGACACCGTCTGCCGCTGGGCGGCGAACTCGGCGCGCAGGCGGGCCAACTCGTCCACCATCGCCTGAATCCCGGGACCGGCGTCCGTCGTCGCGGTGCCGGACGAAGCCGGATCGATCGGCGGCGTGGACGACATGGACGGCGGCGGCGCCGAGGACAGTGTCGGCGCGACCGGCGACCCGGGCGACCCGGGCGACGTCGGCGACGGCGACGGCACGGCAGGCGCGGCGGCCACCGGCGAACGCGCCGATTCGGCGCCGGCCGCCCCCGTCGGCCGGTCCACGCGCAGGCGCGCCCGGGCGGTGCCGGGGTCGCTGCGTGGCGCGTCGGCGGCGCCGCTCTGCGCGGGACGGCGATCGCCTTGGGCGATCCGCGACGGATCGATGAGGGTGACGATGCGCCGCGAGACGCGGGCGCCGCAGCCGACCGCCAGGTCGACGGCGACGACCGGCTCCTCGATCGGCGTCGTCGTGGTCACCCGCACGCGCGGCCGACGGCGGTCGCCGCTCGCCTCGACGCCGGCACGGACGGCAGCGGCCGGCAGACGCCGGTCGCCGACGGTGACGACAGCGACGACGCAGTCGGCGCGCAGGACCTCATTGCCGGCGAGCTGGACGGCGACGACGAGGTCGAGGGGGCGGCCGAGTGCCGAGAAGGCCGTGCTTCGTCCGATCGACAGGGCCTCGGCGGTCGGTGCGGCACCGCCCAGTGCCGTTGCGAAACTGAGGAGGAGGAGGACTCGGCGCATGCGTGGCAGGAGCGGATCACTCTAGCACGCAGCACCTGCGATGCCGGCGTCCGACCGGCCGACGCCGGCGGGCCTGCGTGACACAATTCGGCACCGCCCCGGCACCTTCTTTTGCCCTGACCGGCGGGCCCATCCACGCACCGAGCCCCGATGCCTTCCGAGCTGCACACCGAGCGTCGCGGCGACGTGCTGGTCCTGACGATCAGCGATCCGCCGACCCGCAACACCTTGTCGGCGCAGGTCATCGCCGCCGGCATCGAGGCGCTCGGCGTCAGCGAAACCAACTCCGAGGTCCGCGCCCTGGTCCTGCGCGGCGAAGGCGCCCACTTCTGCGCCGGCGGCAACCTGAAGGGGTTGACCGAGCGACGCGCCGCCGGGCGCGATGCGCAGCGTCAGATGCTCGAGCACCTGCACCACTTCGTCGAAGCGATCCGTGCCTGTCCGAAGCCGGTCATCGCCGCCGTCGAAGGCGCCGCCGCGGGCGCCGGCTTCTCGCTCGCGCTGGCCTGCGACCTGCTCGTCGCCGCGAGCGACGCACGGTTCACGCTGTCGTACGCCAAGCTCGGCCTGTCGCCCGACGGTGGAGCGACCTGGAGCCTGGCGAGGGCGCTGCCGCGGCCGCAGGTTCAGCGCATGCTCTGGCTGGCCGAGCCGGTCGCCGCCGAGACCTTGCACGCGCACGGCCTCGTCACCGAGCTGGCGCCGCCTGGAGAAGCGCTGCAGGTGGCGCTGGCCCTCGCCGACCGGCTGGCGGCGATGGCGCCGAACGCGGTGGCCAGCGCCAAGGAGCTGCTCCAGCAGGCCCCCGACCGGACCTTGTCGGCGCAGCTTGCCGCCGAACGCGACCACTTCCTCGACAACCTCTTCGACGCCAACGGCGGCGAAGGGCTGCAGGCCTTCCTCGACAAGCGCTCGCCCCGCTTTCGCTGAGCGGGTCGGCTTCTCATCGAGCCTGCGACCGATGCGCCCGTGTCACGTCAGGGACTGAGCATGACGCACCCTCTTCTTACACTGGCCGAGCAAGCCAACATCGAATCGGGCCCGTGGTTCTCCAAGCTTTCCCAGCCGCTGCGCGACGCCATCCTGTCGATCGCGGCGGTGCGCCGGCTGCACGACGGCGATGTCCTGGCGGCCCGCGGCTCGCGCGCCGAGCAGTGGGTCGGCGTCGCCCTCGGTGCGGTCCGGGTCGGCTCGGTGTCGCTGTCGGGCAAGCAGATCACCCTCACCTACGTCGAGCCCGGCACCTGGTTCGGCGACATCGCCCTGTTCGACGGCATGCCGCGCACCCACGACGCCGATGCGCACGGCGCGACCACCCTGCTGGTCGTCCGTGGCGCCGACTTCCGGCTGCTGCTGTCGCAGCACGTCGAGCTCTACGACGCCTTGCTGCGCCTCAACTGCCGGCGCCTTCGCCTGATGTTCGACGCGATCGAGGACCTCAGCACCCGGCCGCTCGGCGCCCGCCTCGCCAAGCAGATCCTGCTGCTCGCCCGCAGCTACGGCATCGACCAGGGCGACGAGATCCGGATCGGCCTGCAACTGGCGCAGGAAGACATCGCGCAGATGCTCGGCGCGTCGCGACAGCGGGTCAATCAGGAGCTGAAGGGTTTCGAGCGCGACGGCGCCGTGCGCATCGAGCCGACGCGCCTGGTCGTGCTGTCGAAGGACAAGCTGCTGGCGATCGCCTCGCGCTAGCGCCGCAGGCCGCGGCGACAGGTCCGGGTCGGCGCGGATTGCCGGGCCGGCGACGAGCGATTCCAATGCGCCGATGAGTACACCAGAAGCCAATGTCGGCACCAAGCCGGTCGCCGAGCAGCACGCCTTCGACGCCCAGGCCCTCGAGCGCTACCTGAACGAGCACCTGCCGGGATTCGCCGGTCCGCTGAGCGTCGAGCAGTTCAAGGGCGGTCAATCGAACCCGACCTACAAGCTGCTGACGCCGTCGGCGACCTACGTCATGCGCTCCAAGCCGGGGCCGGCCGCCCGCTTGCTGCCGTCGGCGCACGCCGTCGAGCGCGAATTCAGGGTCATGGGTGCGCTCGCCGGCAGCGCCGTGCCGGTGCCCGCCATGCATGTTCTCTGCGAGGACGAGAGCGTGATCGGCCGGGCGTTCTACGTCATGTCGTTCGCCGAGGGACGGGTGCTGTGGGACCAGTCGTTGCCGGCCCTCGACCGGCCCGGCCGGGCGGCGATCTACGACGAGATGAACCGCGTCATCGCCGCCCTGCATTCGGTCGAGCCCGACCCGGTCGGCCTGAGCGGCTACGGCAAGCCGGGCAACTACTTCGAGCGCCAGATCGGCCGCTGGACCAAGCAATACCTGGCCTCGATCACCGAGCCGATCGAGGCGATGGACCGACTCATCGAGTGGCTGCCGGCGCACATCCCGGCCAGCGCCCGCGACGAGAGCCAGGTCGGCGTCGTCCACGGCGACTATCGGCTCGACAACCTGGTCTTCGCGGCCGACGCGCCGCGCGTCATCGCCGTCCTCGACTGGGAGCTCTCGACGCTCGGCCACCCGCTCGCCGACTTCAGCTACCACTGCATGGCGTGGCACATCCCGCCAGGGTCGTTTCGCGGCATCGGCGGACTCGACCACGCGGCGCTCGGCATCCCGTCCGAGAAGGACTACGTTCGCCGCTACTGCGAGCGCACCGGCCGGGCCGACCCCGACGCGGTCATGGCCGACTGGAACTTCTACCTCGCCTACAACCTGTTCCGCCTCGCCGGCATCCTGCAAGGCATCGCCAAGCGGGTCGAGGCCGGCACCGCCTCCAGTGCCCAGGCCCGCCAGTCGGCGGCCGGGGCCCGGCCGCTGGCCGAGATGGGCTGGCGCATGGCCCAGCAGGCCTGAGCCACCCACCGCAATCACCTCGACGAACGGAGACATCGCATGGACTTCAACTTCTCACCGCGCACGCAGGAGCTGCAGGCGCAACTGCTGCGCTTCATGGACCAGCACATCTACCCGGCCGAAGCACGCTACGACGCGGAAATCGAGGCCAACACCAAAGCCGGCAAGCGCTGGACGCCGCTGCAGACGATCGAGGAGCTGAAGCCGAAGGCGCGTGCCGAGGGCCTGTGGAACCTCTTCCTGCCGTCGACGGCGGGCGGCAAGGGCTCTAAATCGAGCGGCCGCGACTTCGGCCTCTCGAACGGCGACTACGCGCCGCTCGCCGAGATCATGGGTCGCGTGCCCTGGTCGCCCGAGGTCTTCAACTGCTCGGCGCCCGACACCGGCAACATGGAGACGATCGAGCGCTACGGCGCCCCCGAGCACAAGGAGCAATGGCTGCAACCGCTGCTCGACGGCAAGATCCGCAGCGCCTTCGCGATGACCGAGCCGGCGGTGGCCTCGTCCGACGCCACAAACATCGCCTCGAAGATCGAGCGCGTCCCGGGCAAGAACGGCGACGACTACGTCATCAACGGCCGCAAGTGGTGGATCAGCGGCGCCGGCGATCCGCGCTGCAAGATCTTCATCTTCATGGGCAAGACCGACGCCGACGCGCCGCGCCACGCCCAGCAGTCGATGGTCCTCGTTCCGGTCGATACGCCGGGGGTGAAGATCCTGCGCCCGCTGTCGGTCTTCGGCTACGACGACGCACCGCACGGCCACATGGAGATCGACTTCGAGAACGTCCGCGTGCCGGCCTCGAACATCCTCCTCGGTGAAGGGCGCGGCTTCGAGATCGCCCAGGGACGTCTCGGCCCTGGCCGGATCCACCACTGCATGCGGCTGGTCGGCCTGGCCGAGCGCGCCCTCGAGCTGATGTGCAAGCGGGCGACCTCGCGGGTCGCCTTCGGACGCACGGTCGCCGAGCAGGGGGTGACGCGCGAGCGCATCGCCGAAGCGCGCTGCCGCATCGACATGGCGCGCCTGCTGACGCTCAGGACCGCCTGGATGATGGACGTCGCGGGCAACAAGGCCGCCAAGTCGGAAATCGCCATGATCAAGGTCGTGGCGCCGAACATGGCCTGCCAGGTCATCGACTGGGCCATGCAGGTGCACGGCGGCGGCGGCGTCTCCGACGACTTCCCGCTGGCCGGCTTCTACGCCGGCGCCCGCACCCTGCGCTTCGCCGACGGCCCCGACGAGGTGCACCGCAACGCCATCGCGAAGATGGAGCTGGGCAAGCACGGCTGACGCAGCCGCGAATTGCCGGACACCCGCGGGGTCGGCCTACTTGCCGTCGCGCCGGCCCGAGACGCTGTTGTGCCAAGCCGTCGACAGCGTCGACGACCAGCTCACCGGTTCGTCGGCGCGCGCCTTGGCGACACGCCGGGCCTCGTTGCCGGCGGTCTCGAACAGGTGGAGGGCGGCGGCGATGTCGGTCTCGTCGGCGCTTGCGAGCAGCATGCGCAGGTAGAGCTTGCCGCGCAGCGTCATCAGGACGAACGGCGGCTGACTGCGCAGCAGCGTCCCGGCGGCCCGCAGCAGGGCGTGCTCGAGCGGTCCCTCGAGCCAGGCCGGGCCTTCCTCGGGCAATCCCGACACGCCGCTGAACGCCGCCCGCATCAGTCGCGAGCCACCGAGCTGGATCTTCGGGAACATCGTCAGCCAGCGCGTCTCCTCGGGCGTCGCTCCGCCGAGTTCGGTCTGGTTGTTCTCGGTGATCTGCTCGTAGGCTTCCTTCTCGAGCGATTCGTGAAGGGACGTCGACAGCATGAGCATCTGAAGGTCCGGCGGGAGCTGCAGGTCCATCCGCAAGCGCAGCTCGTGGCCGACGATGTAGGCCCGCTGCGACGGCCCCCACTCGAGCCGCCAGGGCGTGCCGCTGAACTCACCGTCAACGATGAAGCCGCGACCGTCGCGCTCGCGCTTGAACTGGTGACCGCAGCGCTCAGCCCAGGCCGCGATGTCGGTGAAGTCGGGGCCCGACCCTTGGTTGGCAAAGAAGCCCTTGAATCCGAGCATGGCGGTTCCCGTTCCACTAGAGTCGCGCGACGACAACCCCGGAGCAGCACAACGATGAGCGGAGTGTATTCGTCCGGCGGGACGCCGCGCCTGCGCCGTTGAACGATCCGGACCACGCCGCGGCTGGCGACGACCGGCGTGCCGACCTCGGACCGGCCGAGCTGGCCGACCTGCTCGAGTCGCTGCCGCCCGAGCAGCGTCTCCCCGTCTGGCTGACGCTAGACGCCGCCACCCAGGGCCGCATCCTGACCGAGGCGCACCGCGAGGTGCGCCGGATGCTGATCGCGGCCAGCCGACCCGAGCAGCTGGCTGCGGCGGTGGAGCAGCTCGATCTCGACAAGCTGTCGGACATCGACGACGAGTTGCCGGCCGACGTCTTCGACGCCGTGCTGCGCTCCATGGACGAGCAGCGGCGGGCCCGCTTCGAGCTCGTCCGGGCCCAGGAAGACGACACCGCGGGTGGCTTGATGGACGTCGACGCCATCGCCGTCCGGCCCGACATCAACCTGGCCACGGTGCTCGACTACCTGGCGCGGCTCCGGGTCGACCAGGGGCGGCTCCCCGACGAACTGGACGCCCTCGGTGTCGTCGACGCCGACGGCCGCTACGTCGGTCGGCTGCTTCTGACCGACCTGGTGTCGCTGGACCGCGAAGCGAAAGTCAGCGAGGTGATGGACGCCGCGCTGCCGGCGGTCGAGGTCTCGATGCCGGCGGCGCGGGTCGCCCGCTTCTTCGCCGACCACGATCTCGTTTCGGCTCCGGTCGTCGACGCCCGCGGCCGGCTGGTCGGGCGCATCACCGTCGACGACGTCCTCGATTACGTCCGCGCCCAGGGCGAGCATGCCGCGCTGGGTGGCGCCGGCCTCGACGAAGGCGCCGATACCTTCGCGCCGGCCTGGACGAGCGCCCGCGGCCGCGGCGTG
>Ga0136633_1001447_pt1 | contig 17495 bp, 15 predicted proteins | sample AntDrymeUQ832206_2_FD_105494 | JGI IMG/M metagenome (GOLD analysis project Ga0136633, IMG submission 105494) | Polar desert sand microbial communities from Dry Valleys, Antarctica - metaG UQ83 (22.06) | ecosystem: Environmental > Terrestrial > Soil > Desert | place: Antarctica: Dry Valley...
GCCTCGTATTACGCTCCGGTCGGTCGCTACGCGGGCACGCCCTCGTACATGTACAAGAACCCGGCGCCCCAGCCGCAGGGCGGCGGCACGCAGGACTCCTCCCCGCTGCACGTCGTGCGCGACCGCGGCACGACCCGCAACGGCGGTCGGAGACGGCGCGCACGTCGCGCTGTTGTAGCCACGGCCGCTCGCGCCATCGATGCCGACCGAGGACCGCCGCTACTTGAGCGTCGCCACAGGGCGATCCCCTTGCGCCCGCAGGTAAGCGCCGACGGTACGCTGCGTGGTCACGCACGTCACCGCCAGTGCGCATCGCCCCGCGCAGAAGACGGTCGCCCGGACGGGCGTTGATCGTTCGAGATGGAACTGGGAAAACACCTGCGCGAACTTATCCGGTTGCGGATCAGCGTCGTCGTCTGCCTGGCGCTCGCCGCCTTCGCGGCCTTGCTGGTGTCTTACAAGATCAGCCTCTTCCCGCCGAAGCTCGAGTTGCGCTCGCTCGAGATCGCGTCTGCTCGCACCGAGGTGCTCGTTGATACGCCGCTGAGCACGGTGCTGGATCTGCGCCAGGGCTCCGCCGAGATCGAAAGCCTGACGAGCCGCGCCGTGCTCATCGGCAACGTCATGGTCAGCCCGCCGGTGCTGGCGTACATCGGCCGCCGGGCGGGTGTGCCAGCCGACATCATCCGGTCGGAGACGCCGCTCACACCGTTGTTCCCGCGCCCGCTGAGCGGCCCCGGCGAGAGCAAGAAGACGAGCGACCTGCTGAAGTCCACGGACGAGTACCGCCTCAATATCCAGGCGAATCCAACAGTTCCGATCCTGCAGATCTTCGCGCAGGCGCCCGACGCAAAAGCCGCGGCAACCCTCGCGAACGCCGCCGTCGACGGGCTGCGCGACTATTTGGCGGCGCAGGCCAAGACGCAGAGCACACCCTTGGGCAACCAGGTTCGCGTGTCGCAGCTCGGTCGCGCCGAGGGAGCCGTCATCAACGGCGGAGTGCGCGGGCAGCTCGTCATTCTCGCGTTCCTGATCGTGTTCGCGCTCAGTGCCGCCACCGCGATGTTCATCGGTCGCGTGCGCCGCGGCTGGAACGAGTTCGCTGACGACGAGGACTTCCCGCCCGCTCCAAGCCACCTGGACTCCGACAGTACGCGACCGCAGGATCTCGCGGTCCCCTAGGACTGCGGCGCGTTCTCCGGCGCGGGCGCCTCGGGTCACTACGCGGACCCGTGTACGGCCGGTACTTCAGCGCGACAACGCCAAGCACGACGAGCAGTGCAAGCCCCTCGGCGGCGGCGCGCTCGTGTAGGTTTCGACGCCGCAGCGACAGTGGCGCGAATGCCGCCCAGCGCAGCCCGTCCCGGAGCACGAGCCCCGTGCAGAAGATCGCCCACGCCGGACGCGAGACGTGCATGCGTGCGTACAGGATCTTCGAGTACGCGCCCTGCGCGAACAGGTCGGGGCGCTCGGTGCGCCCCGTGTGGTGCGCATGAGCGGAAGATGGCGGAGGTCCCAGCCCGCGGCGCGGACGCGCAGACACCAGTCCGTCTCCTCCGCGAACAGGAAGAAGCGCTCGTCCATCCCGCCGACCTGCGCCACAGCCTCCCGGCGCGCGAGCAGGAAGCTGCCCGAGAGCTAGTCGGCGGAGCGTTCGGTTTCGTAGACCTCGGGACGCTCCTCCTGCTCGGTGGCTCGAGCCCGGGCCGGCAGGCGGTGAAGCAGGAATGCCTCGCCGAGCTGGCGCGCCGGTGAGGGGAAACGTCGTATCGACGGCTGCAGACGGCCGTCGGGATAGTGGGTCGTCGCGCTGCTGATCCCGACCTGCGGACGCTCGTCCATCGCGGCGACGATCTGGGCCAGCGTGCCAAATACGATCTCGGGATCCGGGTTGAGCAAAAGCAGATACCGCCCCCGGGCCGATCTGATCGCGACGTTGTTGGCGGCCGCGAAGCCGACGTTCGGCAGACGTACGACCGTTACGTCGGGAAACTGGCGCTCGATCGCCTCCGACGTGCCATCACTCGAGCCGCTGTCGACGACGGTCCAGTCGACGTCGATCGGTCCGTTGGATGCGCGGGCGGCGCGCAGCACCTTGAGCACGAGGTCGCGGCCTTGGTGGGTCACCACGATGATGCTGTCGTCGGGGCGCGAGTTCATGCACCGATCTAACGACCACGACGCCCCGCCGCTTCCGCACATGCCCGGCGCACGCGAGAATCACTGCCGACGAAGCGTTCCTGAGACGAATGCCGACCCGCGCCCGGATATCTCGCCCGTGACCCAGCAGCAGCCAGTCGCCGCGCGCGCACGCCGCGCGCTGGGATGGAGCATCATCAATCAGATCGTCGGGCGTACCGGAACGACGCTGATGGGGATCGTGCTGGCGCGCATCCTCCTGCCCGAGGACTATGGCGTCTTTGCCGTCGCGCTCGTCGCCCTCAATGGCCTGCTGAGCATGAACGAGCTCGGTGTCAGCGTCGCGATCGTCCGCTGGCCAACGGATGTCAGCCGCATTGCGCCCACGGTCAAGACGCTCGCGCTGGGCTCGAGCGCCATCGTCTACATCGGGATGTTCTTCGCCGCGCCGCAGGTCGCGCACCTGCTCAACGCGCCGGAGGCGACCGGCGTCCTGCGCGTGCTGACGCTGGCGGTTCTCATCGACGCGCTGACCGCCGTTCCGGCCGCGCTCATGACGCGCGAGTTCATGCAGAAGGAACGCCTGGTCGTCGACACCGCGGGCTTCGTCGTCGGCTTCGCCACAGCGATTGGCCTCGCCGTCGCGGGCTATGGCCCGTGGGCGCTCGTATGGAGCGTGCTGCTCGGCAACGTCGTCAACGGGCTGTTCATCCTCAAGTTCGCGCCGATCCGCTACCGCTGGGGCTTCAAGCGCGAGGTCGCCCGCGAACTGCTCGCCTTCGGCCTCCCGCTCGCGATCGCGAGCCTGTTCGTCATGGCGCTGCTAAACATCGACTACGTCGTCGTCGGCTCGCAGCTCGGGCCCGAGCAGCTCGGCTTCTACCTACTGGCGTTCAATCTCTGCATGTGGCCCGTGAACATGTTCTCCGCGCCGGCGCGGCGCGTCTCCCTGCCGCTCTTCGCCAAGCTGCACGCCGGCAAGACCGATCCCTCGAACGCGTTCGTGCCCGTCTGCTCATTGCTGCTGCTGGTGACGCTGCCGGCCTGCCTGCTCCTCGCCGCCTTCGCCGAACCGCTCGTGCGGCTGGTCTACGGCGACATCTGGGCACCGGCCGCCACCGTCCTGCCGTGGCTCATGCTGCTGGCGCTGGCGCGCGTCATGGGCGAGCTCGTCTATGACTTCCTCGTCGCGCTGGGTCACTCCAGGCCGAACCTCATCATCCAGGTTGTATGGCTTGCGGGCCTGGCGATCGCGCTGCCGATCGGGATCCGCGCCGGCGGTATCGAAGGCGTCGCGATCGGCCATGCGGTCGTCGCGGTCGTAGTCGTCGCCCCGATGTACGCCTACTTCCTGAACCGCTCCGGCGTGTCGCTGCGCGCGATGGCCTCCCAGCTGTCGCGACCTGTCGCCGGCACCGCTCTGGCTGCGGTCGCAAGCCTGCTTGTCGGTTCGCTCGTGCCAGGCCAGATCGCGCAGCTCCTGCTCGGCGGCGCGCTCGTCGGGCTCGTCTACCTCGCGATCGTCTATCCGATGCGAGCGATGCTGAAGACCTCAGCGCTGGGATCGGCATGAGCGCGCGCACGGGTCACGAGCTGCGCATCGACGGCGACCTCGTTGTCATGGTCGGTGGCAACTCGTGGACCGGCCCCCCCTATGGCCAGCACCATCTGGCCCGGCAGCTCTCGCAGCGTGTGCCGGTGCTGTGGGTGGATTCGCAGATCTCCTATCTCACGCCGCTGAACGACGCCGGCGCTGCAGCAACCCTGCGCGAGGACCGGCTGCGATTCGTCGCGCCGAACCTCTTGCGCCTGACGCCCGTGACGGTGCCCGGCACCACGCGGCCGATCCTGCGCGACGTGGCGCGCCGCCAGGCACGACGCGCGGTGCGGCGCGCCATCGATCGCCTGGGTGCGCGGGTCCACAGCACGATCATCACGGGCCTCGGCGACATGATGGACGTCGCGCCCGGTGCGCAGCGCGTCCTCTTCGGCACCGACGACTACGTCGCCGGCGCCGAGCTCATGGGCATCGATCCGCACTGGGCTGCCGACATGGAGCGTCGCCAGCTGGCCATGGCCGACGTCGTCATTGCGATCTCGCCGGTGCTGCAGGAGAAATGGGCCCTCCGTCGGCCCGACGTCGAGCTCCTCCCCAATGGCTGCGACGCCGAGCGCTTCGCGGGTGCCGACGACGCACCGCTGCCGGCGGACGTCCGGCTGAAGGGTCCGATCGCGGGATTCGTGGGGCACATGTCCGAGCGCATTGACCTGTCCATGCTCGAGGCGGTGGCGGCCTCTGGCGCCTCGCTGCTGCTCGTCGGCCCCCGCCAGGCATCCTTCGAGATCGCCAAGTTCGACGCGCTGCTCGCAAGGCCCAACGTGCAATGGGTCGGGCCGAAGGCCTTCGACGATCTGCCGTCCTACCTGCGCGTCATCGACGTCGGGCTGACGCCTTACCAGCAGTCAGACTTCAACCATGCGTGCTTTCCCCTCAAGACGCTCGAGTATCTCGCCGCCGGCAGGCCGGCCGTCGTCAGCGACCTGCCCGCCCACCGCTGGCTGCAGACGGAGCACGTCACGATCGCCGATACCGCCGAGCAGTTCGCAGCCCGGGTGCAGGCGCTGCTGGCGGCTTCCGGTGGCCCGCAGGAGGTCGACGACCGGCGTGCCTTCGCGCGGCGCCACTCCTGGGCCGCGCGAGCGGACGAACTCGCCCAACTGCTCGGACTCGACGCGATCCAGCCGGCGACGCCGGCGCAGGCGGCCTAGAAGACGATGCGCAAGCAGGAGGACTCGCCGTGAGAGTCGTCGTCTACCCCCATCAACTGGACATTGGCGGGAGCCAGATCAGTGCGATCGAGATCGCCGCGGCCGTGCGTGACCTCGGTCACGAGGTGCTCGTGTTCGGCCAGCCCGGTCCGCTGACGGACATGATCGCCGCGTACGATCTCGAGTTCGTCGCCGCCCCGTTGCCCCGCGGCCGGCCGTCGCCGTGGGTCATGCGCGCGCTGAACCGTCTGGTCACCGAACGGCGGATCGATGTCGTCCACGGGTACGAATGGACGGCGGCGCTGGAGGCATACTTCGGCCCCCACATGCGCCACCGCGTGACCGCCGTCGCGACCGTCATGTCGATGTCCGTCGCACCGTTCCTGCCGCACGACATGCCGCTAACGGTCGGCACCGAGCAGATTGCCGATCACGAGACCCGCGCCGGCCGTCGCGGCGTGACAGTTCTCGAACCGCCGGTCGACACCGCGCTCAACGCCGCGGGAGCCGTCGAGACCGCAGACTTCCTCCACGCATACGAACTCGACCCGCACGCGCTCAAGGTCGTCAGTGTCTCGCGCCTCTCGGCGACGCTGAAGCTCGAGGGCCTGCTGGCCGCGATCGACGCCGCGCCCGATCTCGCCGCGACCGTCCCGATGCAGCTCATCATCGTCGGCGACGGGCCCAGCCGCCCGCAGGTGGAGGCGCGCGCAGCCAAGGCCAACGCCCAGGCCGGGCGGCGCATCGTCGTGCTGACCGGCGAGCTGACAGACCCGCGGCCGGCGTATGCGACCGCCGACATCTGCATTGGGATGGGCGGCTCCGCGTTGCGCTCGATGGCCTTTGGCAAGCCGCTCGTCGTCCAGGGGGAGCAAGGGTTCTGGAAGCTGCTCGCGCCCGAGAGCGTGGACGGCCTCCTCTGGACCGGCTGGTACGGCGTCGGCGACGGTTCCGGACACGGGCAGTCGGCGTTCTCGGCGATCCTGCGCAACCTACTGCGCGAGCCAGACCGGCGCGCGCAGCTCGGGCGCTATGCGCGCGGCCTCGTCGAGCAGCGCTTCTCTCGGCACGGCGCGGGTGCGCGCCAACTCGTCATCTACGAGGCCGCGCTCGCGTCCGAGCCGGGCCGGAGGCGCGACTGGCTGGCACCCGCCGGGGCATCGGCTCGCGGCGTCGCGGCCTATCGCATGCACAGCCGCATCGACCGTGTGCTGGGCCGCGCCGGAGGCGACGACTTCAACGTCACGCCGGTCGCCGCCCTCGCTCCGTCCCGAGCCGGTTGATGGCGCGAGCCGACCTAGGATCGCCCGCCGCGCCGGCAGGCACGAGCCGGTCGGCCGTCCAACCGCGCCGGTGAAGCCCGCGCGCCATCACATCCGCAGGCGTCTGCTCATCATCGGCGGATGCCTGCTGATCGCACTGGTGGCCGCCACCGCGAGCGTCAGCACGATCGGATTGCTGCCGCCGAGCATCACCCCGCGCGACATCGAGATCGGGGGTGCCGCAACGCGCATCGCGGTCGACAGGTCCCGACCTCTCATCAGCGACTCCGCCGCCACGGGATACGACTACGAGACGCTGAACAAGCGGACGAGCCTGCTTGCGAACCTCATGGCCAGCAAGCCGGTGATGACGTACATCGCCCGCGAGGCGGGCCTGCGGCCATCCGACATCAGCGCAGCGACGCGCACGACGCGCCTTGTCCAGCGTGTGTTCCTCGAGCCCGACAGCGAGCGGCGCGCCGACCGCATCGCCGGCCAGTCCAAGCGCTACCGGCTCGAGTTGCGGCCCAGCCAGGCGCTCCCGACGATCGAGGTCTTCGCGCAGGCGCCTTCGGTCGCCGAGGCGACACGGCTGGCGGACGCCGTCGTGTCCGGAATGCGCGGTTACCTTGCCGAGCTCGGCCGCGAGCAGCAGGGTGGTCCGCGCAAGCAGCTCCAGCTCGAGCAGCTCGGCGCGGCACGTGGCGCCGTCGTCAACTCCGGGGTGCGGTCGCAGATATTCGCGCTGACGTTCGTCCTGGCGCTCGCCTTGAGCTTGGTGCTCGCGATCGTCACGTCACGCTGGATCCTCGGGCGTCTTGGCAGCTCCACAACCGAGCGCCCGGCGCCGGCGCCGCCGAGCGCGACGGTCGGACTCGCGCGACCGCGCGACAGCGCCGCCCTGTCCGGTCGAGCCACACGCGCCGCCGGCGACTGGCCACGCACGACGCGCATGCTGCCGTGGATGGTCGCCGCCTTCGTTGCCGTCGTATGGCTTGTTCCGTTCAACGACATCCAGCTCACGGTGAATCTGCCGATCGATCTGAAGTTCGACCGCATCGTGCTGCCGATCCTCGTCGCGACGTGGCTGCTCGTGCTGGCCACCGGCCGCCGCAACGCTCCGCGGTCCCGGCTGACGTGGATTCACGTGGCGATCGGCGCCTTCGTGACCTTGGCATTCTTCAGCGTCGTGCTCGAGGCGCGAACGCTCAACCAGACACTCGAGTTCGACCTCGCGATCAAGCGGCTCGCACTGCTGGCGGCGTACGCGATGCTCTTCTTGGTCACGGCAACGGTTGTGCGGCGCAGCGAGGTCCGGGCGTTCATGACCTACACGCTGGTGCTGGCGGTCATCGTCGCCGTCGGCATGGTCATCGAGTACCGGGCGGCCTTCAACGTCTTCTACTGGCTCTCCGAAAGGATCCTTCCGGGGATCTTCGAGATCGCCTCGGCGGATTCGTCAGGCGTCGACGACATCGGACGGCGCTTCATACGAGGCCCGACGCAGCACGCGCTCGAGGCCGTCGCAGTGCTTGCGATGGCCCTGCCGATCGCGCTTACGCGAGTCCTCCAGGCCGACCGCCTACGCGAGCGGGTCCTGTACGGCCTCGCCGCAGCACTGCTGTTCGCGGCGATGCTGACGACGCTGCGCAAGTCTGCGTTCATAGCGCCGCTCTCAGTCGGCGCCACGCTCGCCTACTACCGTCGCCGCGAGCTGATCAAGCTCGCGCCGTTGGGCGTCGTGGTCGCGCTCGTCATCCCGGTCGTCTCGCCGAGCGCACTTTCACAGGTCGTTGTCTCGCTCGACAGGAGCAAACTCGGGGTCAGCACGGTGAGCGACCGGACCGCGGACTACGACGCGATCCGACCTGACGTGTGGACGCACCTTGCGTTCGGACGCGGATACGGGAGCTACGAGCCGTCGACCTATCGAATCATCGACATGGAGCTGTTGCTGCGGCTGCTCGAGGGCGGGATCGTGGGCTTGATCGCCTATGTCCTGATGATGCTGTCGGTCGTCGCTGTTGCCCGCGGACCGATACGCGCGCGAAGACCGGACGATGCTCCGGTCGCGCTCGCGGTCGCGTCCGCCGCGGTGTGCATGCTCGTCGTCTCGACCCTGTTCGACGTACTGGCATTCCCGCACGTGCCATACGTCTTCTTCTGGATGGCAGCGTTGCTCGCGGTCACGACGGGAGCCCGGCCCCAGTCCGCAGATCCCGCCCTGCCCGCGCTCGACGTCGCTTCACCGGCGAAGCGTCCTGCCGGCGTCAGAGAGCCCGCATGGAGCTCCTAGACCTCTTACGACTTCTCAGGCGCAGGTGGCTGCTAGTTGCCACTGGCGCCGTGGTGGCGCTGCTCGTCGGGCTGATGGCGGGCGGAGCACTGGGCAGCGGCCTGCTCTACGGCGCGAAGACCGAGACCGGCTACGCGGAGGCGCAGATCATCCTCGACACGCCCAAGCCGCTCGCCGTCGACCTGAAGGTCAGCGACGATACGATCGTGATGCAGTCGGCGCTGCTCGCCGAGCATCTGCAGGCCCCAGAGCAGATGGCCGCCCTGGCGCGGGAGGCTGGCGTGCCGCGCGACGGTCTGACCGTCATCACACTCCCGTATGTGCAGCTCGTTCCGACCGAGCTCGCCAGGCGCGCCACCAGGGCCGCATCGGAGCCGGCGAAGTACACGCTGACCGTGACCCCCTCCCCGACGGTGCCGATCGTCTCGCTCGTGGCGACCGCACCCGACAAACCGGCCGCGGCGCGCGTCGCGCAGTCGGTGCTACCTGTACTGCGAGCATTCGTGGCCGCAAACGGACCGGTCGCGGTACGCGGGCGCTCCGTCAAGCCGCGAGTTCGCGCGCTCTCGGTCAAGCCGCTTGGTCCGGTGCGCGCCACGGAGATCGCCGGTGGCGGGCCGAAGCCGGTGGTGGTCCTCGTCGCCTTCGTCGTGCTGTTTGCGCTGTGGTGCAGCGCGATCGTGATCTCGTCCGGTCTGATGCGGGCGTGGCGCGGGTTAGCCGGCGACGTGCCGCCTACCGCCCGCGCCTGACGCGGCTATGTCCGCGGCTTGTGCTGGCGCCGCTGGCTCGCGCACCCGCAGGCGCAGCGGCGGCAGGGCCGCACACGGCGACGAAGGACTTCACGAACGGACCGATGCGCTCGCGCGTCAGCGTCGCGCCCGGAAACAGCCCGCGCAGCTCTGTCGCGCGCATGAGGCGGTGTTCGAGGACCAGGCTGCGCGCCTCGTCCAGGTCGGCGCAGGGACCGCACCAGCCCCAGCGGTGGCGGCGCAGGAGCGCAACGCGGACGTTGACCGGTAGCCAGTGCCAAAAGGGGGTGAGGAAGTGGGGTTCGACCGGAAACCAGAAGTTAGGCGTCTGAATCCAGTACTGCGGCGCGAGCCGTCTGACCTCAGACGCCATCGCCGACTGACGCTCGAACGTCTCGAGATGCTCGATGACCGAGTTGCTGAAGACGATGTCGAACGACTGATCGGGGAACGCGCTCAGGTCTGTCGCATCACCGGCACGCATCTCGATGTTGTCGTAGGCGGGACGACCGGTTTCCTCCTTGGCAAGCTCGGCCTCGAGGTTGACGATCACAATCCTGATGTCCTGGCGGGCGGACCATCCACGCTGTTCCCAGAAGGAGCTGCGCCCACCGATGTCGAGGATCCGCAGCGGTCGCGAGCTCTGGCGCTGGAGATCGTCAACCAGCCCTGCGAACGCCTCGAAGCGACGCGTGCGCCGGCTATTGGAGAACGAACGCGCGTCATGGACGTTGGCGAGGCGCCGCATCGTGCCGCCGGGCGAGAGCCGTCGGATACGTGCAGCAACCGAGAACTGCCTCATTGCGTCCTTCCGTCCATTGCGTTGACGTCTGCGCGGCCACGGCGGCGACGAGGGAGCATCTGCTGCACCCTGCATCAACGATCGCACAGCGCGAGATCTTGCACCGGGACCCACACCAAAGTGAGCGCTTCCGGACGGGCGTCGGTGCTCCGCCTCCTACTGTGCAGTCGTACCGCGGCGCAACGGGCGCTCGGGCAGTTCGCCGACAGGCACTGCGTCGGACCGCGGATGCGCCGCAGCCTGCTCGCCCGCGTCGACCTCGAAGCGCACCGGCCGCCGGGCGTTCAGGACAGGCGGGACCGGATCCCGCCGAAATCCTCGGCCTCAGCCTGACGCCACTCCCGACCCATCGCCGATCCGATGACGATGCCCGCGCACCACACCACGAGGAAGCCGACCGCCGCGATCAGCGCGAACGTGCGGCCCGGACCGCGCGCCGCCGTCGCCGAACGCGCCTGGCCCAGGGGTCTGACAACGAGCCGTCTCGCGCCTGACACGTTCTCGCGCGACGCGACGTCGTTGAGATAGGCGCCCAGTTCCTCCACCGCCGCGGTCGACATGCGAGCCGCGGCAGCGGCGGTGGACGCCTGAGCGTCGACGTCGATGATCGGCAGCTCCGCGCTCAAGGACACCGTCAGGATCGTCGCCCGCGGACCGTCGGTCTCGGGCGTGAACGGGCTGGTCGCGTCGATCGAGATCGGCGCGGCTCCCAGAACGCTCGCGGACATCGACGCAGCGTCGACGCCCGCGCGGCGTGCGATGCGCTCCTTCAACGGGCTCGTCACGATGAGGCTCGCGAGCAGCTGCGCGCGACCCAACAAGCTGGGCACGTCAGCTGGTGCTTGGCCGCCGCTGAGGTCGACGACCTGCGAGTTGGGCGAGTCGACGAGCATCGCCGCCGAGGCGATGCCTACCTCGTACGCACGGCTCTCGAGCTCCGGTGGAATCCCGATGCTGACCCGGTACGCCGTAACGACCCCGATGACCAGCGCGAGCGCAACCCCGGTCGCCACCAGCAACCGGCTCCGCCAGAGCTGTCTGAACATCGCGACGGCTTCGTCAGCCCGTGCGCCGCACCGCTTCACCGCGCGCCCGATCGGGACGCTCGGGCAACGCGGGCACGCTCGTAGGGGGCGGCGGCTGCGGGGGCTGCGATGGCGTCGCAGCCGGACGATTGACGACCACCGTGCGGCCGGCGAACGGCTTGCGGACGACGCTCTTTCGTCGTTTCGTGCCGCCACCTACCCGCTCCCTGACGTCCGCCTCGCGCCAGTCGCGCGCGATCCGGGACCCGACCACGATGCCCAAGCACCACAGCCCGAACACCAGGAACATCGCGCCCAAAGTCAGAATGCTGGACGGCCCACGCGTGGCCGCCGCGGACCGCGCCGGGCCGAGCGGACTGATGACCAGCTTCCTCGCCTCCGGCACCTTGCCGTTGGACGCGACGGTCTGCAGGTAGACCCTCAGCTCTTCGATGGCGGCCGTCGAGATGCGCGCTGCGACCTCTGGCGTCGGCGCCTGCGCATCGACGCTGATGATCGGAAGGACTTCGCTGGTCACGACGCTGAACGTCGTCGCCAGCGGATCGTCCGTCGGCACATCCAATGCGTCGTTCACCGTATTGGCTTGCGGCGTCTCTCCCGCGGGCGCAGTCGCCACCAGCCTGCGCGGATCGATGCCCGCGCGCAGTGCGATCCGCTCCTTCAGCGGACTGATCGCAAGGAGGTTCGCGAGCAGTCGAGCTCGACCCGTCAGGCTGGTCACGTCGGCGAGTGCCTGACCGCTGCTGAGGTCGACGACCTGCGAGTTGGGCGAGTCGACGAGCATCGTCGCCGAGGCGATGCCAACGTGGTAGCGACGGCTCTCGAACTGCGGTGGAATCCCGATGCTGACCCGGTACGCCATCACGATCCCGACCACCAGCGCAAGCGCGAGCCCGATCGCCACCAGCAACCGGTTGCGCCAGAGCTGCCTGAGTGTGGTTACGGCTTCCATGCCAGATCCACCATGTCAGACGGCGGCAGACTCGCGTATCGAGTCCAGCATCACAGGCTCCCCGCGTGCGAGCGACAGCTCGATCGCCTCCATGACGGTCACGACGTCGATCCCGAGCTGCGCGCTGACGCCGGCGTCGACCCGGTCAGCATCGCCCGCGCGAAGTCCGCGAGCTCCGGTGCAAGCGGCTCCGCCGCCTCGACACGCGGAATCACGATGTCTCCTGAGCGGTACGTGAGCTGGACTCGCCGAAACTCTCAGGCGTCGAGACGACCATACCCCGATGGTAGACCCGAACGGGCTCGGCCAAGATGTCGTCGTAGGAGATCATTCGTTCCTACCAACGATAATCAGGTGGCGGACCTTCCGCAGAGCCAGCCACGAAATCTGTATGTTCGCGGTCGTTCCGCCCTCGAAGGTCAGTGATGAACGCGGTCTCGGCGATGTGCTCCTGACAGATGCTTCGAGCCGACGCCGACACCTCGTTCTGGAATGGCGTCACACTGGACCCATGCTTCGTCGCTACGCAGTCTTTGCCGCACGCGTCATGGGTGCTTGGTCGCTTGTGGCCAACGCATACCTGCTGACCCTTCTGGCCGCCGCCGCGCGGAGCAGTCGCGTCGCAGACGATGGCCCCGTCGCGGCACCGGAGCTACTGGTCGTTGCGCTGGTCCCAGCACACAACGAGGAGGCCGCGGTCGCCACAACGGTTCGCTCCCTCATGCAGCAGGACCACCCTGCGCAGAAGCGAGAGGTGGTCGTGATCGCAGACAACTGCTCCGACATGACGGCCGACCGAGCGCGCGAGGCTGGCGCCACCGTGTGGGAACGCCGGGACACCGACAACCGCGGCAAGGGGCAGGCGCTCGCGTGGGCGATTGAACGCGTATGGGCCACCTGGCCCGACGTCGATGCGGTCGCCGTCGTCGACGCCGATTGCGTCGTCACGCGGGGCCTGCTGGGCGGGTTCGCAAGCAAGATGGCGGCTGGAGCCAGCGCCGTGCAGGCCGACAACCTCGTCGAGAACCCGCAGTTCGCCGATGCCGCGGCGCGGCGCTGGGCGGGATTCGCGCTCATGCACCGCGTAAGGGCCGGCGGCAAGCAAGCGCTCGGGTTCTCCTGCGGGCTGTTCGGGACCGGGATGGCGTTCCAGTCCGATCTCCTGCGTGCCCTTCCGTGGCAGAGCTTCTCCGTCACGGAGGACTCCGAGTATCACGTCCGCATCGTGGAGTCAGGTGGGCGCGTCGTCTTCCTCGCGGGTGAGTCCGTGTCATCTCCTATGCCCACCAGCGAGGCCGCCGCTCATCATCAACAGATGCGGTGGGAGTCGGGCAAGGCGTCATTGGCTCGCCGAACCGTTCCGCGCTTGGTCGCGAGCGGCCTGCGCACGCGCGACGTCCAGCTACTGCACACCGGCCTGGAGCAGTTAGTGCCGCCCCAGTCGCTGATCGTCGTGCTCACGACTGCCGCGAGCTTCATCGGGCTCGTCGCGCGCGACCGTACAGCGATCGCCTTGGGCGCCTGCGCGTGCGCCGCGCAGTCGGGGTATGTGGTCGGCGGTCTGCGTTTCGCTCGCGCACCGGCTCCGGTCTGGCGTTCGTTGCTCGCAGCACCGAAGCTCGTCGCAAGAAAGGTCATCCAGGCGGCGACGATAGGTACCGGGCAAGGGTCGGCAGAATGGGTTCGCACCGCTCGAAACCAAGCGTGAAGGCTGGAAGCCAACGCCGGGCATCGCTCGTCACTGCGATCGCGGGACCCACGAGCTACATCATCTGCGACGGTACCGCCTGACCGCGCGAGGCGCCCCAGCTCTCGGCGGTCTTGCCGCTTGTCCTGAACCAAGCGGCCCGAGCCAGCAGAAGTGCAGCGAAAGGTATCCCCCGTCGCAGATACCGTTCGGCGAGTCGCTGCGGCTCCTGAACAAGGCGATGGACCCATTCGAGGCCAGACCGCTGCATCCATGCAGGCGCGCGCGTGACATGTCCGGTAAGGAAGCTCAGGCTGATCCCGACGCCCACGAACCCGGCACCTGGCAGTGATCGCCTCAGCCGGATGATGACCTCGTCTTGCAAGGGGAAACCGAGCGCCACCAGCACCAGGTCTGGGCGGGCCTCACGCACGTCACGCTCCAAGGCGGCAAGGGCAGTCGGCGACTCAAGAAATCCGCGTGCCGGGCAGTGCCAGCCGGCGATCTGGAGGTCTGCGATGTCATCAACCAACATTTGGGCTGCTTGCTCCGCGATGCCCGGATCGGCCCCGAGTAGGTAGACCGAGATGCCGGCGGCCGCTGCTGCCCGGCAGAGCTTCGGCACCATGTCGGATCCGGCTACGCGCTCGGGCAGCGGGGTGCCGGCGACGCGACTGGCCCAGACAATCGGCGCTCCGTCGGCGACGACGCTATCCGCAATGTCGAAATACTCGCGAACGCGATCGTCGACCTGGTACTGCCGCGCGTGGTCGAGATTGGCGGTAATAAGGTGAAAACCGCTGCCGTTCGCCGCGGCGGCGACAACCCGTTGGACGGTTTCGTCCTGAGTCAGCACGTCGAACTCGGCGCCCATGAGGCGGACTCTTGGACAGCCATGCGTTCCAGCGGTCTCCGGACCGCCTTCTGCGCCGCGAAGCGACTCGACCGCAGGTCCGCGGCCGCTGTGAGGCGCGAGCACCTCGCGCCCTTGGTCCAGGAGTTCGCGCTCGGGGATGTCAGATGTGCGCACCGGAGCCATCAGTACGCACCCATCCCTTTCATAACGGTTGGGAACGTGCGGACCAGCAACTTCACGTCTCCCCACAGTGACCAGTTGGTCACGTAGAGGTAGTCGAGGCTCACCATCTCGTCGAACGGGATGTCCGAGCGCCCGTGGACCTGCCAGAGGCCTGTGAGGCCGGGCGTGAGGCCAAGGCGTGCGCGGAAGCGGCCCTCGACCTGGCGGTCCTCGCTCTCGATCAGCGGCCGCGGGCCGACGAGGCTCATGTCCCCGCGCAGAATGTTCACGAGTTGGGGCAACTCGTCGAGCGAGTAGCGCCGCAGGACCGCGCCGACGCGGGTGATCCGCGGGTCCGCGCGGACCTTGAACATGCCGTTGTCGATGCCACCGCCGTGGAAGCTCATCTCTGCGATCTCGTCTTTGATCTCTTCGGCGTTGGCGCACATCGAGCGGAACTTCAGGAGCGCGAAGGGATCGTCGTCGCGGCCAACGCGACGCTGACGGAAGAGCACTGGGCCCCGCGAATCGATCTTGATCGCGATCAGGCAGGCCAGCAACAGCGGCGACAGGGCCAGGAGAGCGGCGCCGGAGACCACGATGTCGAGCATGCGCTTGAGCCGCAGTGCCGACGGGCGAAGTTCCGTGCGCGGAATCGTCAGGACGGGCATGCCCTCCATCTCATGGAGATCGAGTCGCGCCCCGACCACGTCGGACCAACTCGGGATCAGGTCGACGTGGATACCGAGCGCGGTGAGGCCGCAGATGAGCTCTGCCCGTCCCGGGTGTTGGGTGACCGCGGGCGCAAGCATCACGCGATCTACCCCGAGCTCTTTCACGAGGGCGATCAGGTCCTCGTCGGAAGGGTTGCCGTCGAGGTCGTCACGCCGGCGGTTGCGGACGGAGGGGTCACGGCCGGGCATTGCGGCGTAGACCGCAGCCTGAATTCCCCACTCCGGGTGGCGCTCGAGCTTGCGCAGAATCGCCTGCGCCTGCGAGGCGGGGCCGATCACGAGCGCGTCCTGGAAGTACCATTTCTGGCGCCTGGCGAACGCTCGCACGCCGGATCGCAGCGCCATCAGCAGCACGATCATCAGCCCGCCGAAGAGCATGACGCGCGGGATGGCCACGTCTTGCGGATCCATCAGCCACATCAGGACGATCGCCGCCCAGCACCACAGTGTGGTCACCTGCAGGACGGGACCGAGCTCGTCGGCCGCCCCGTAGTCGGCGCGGTGGCTGTCGAGGTGATAGAGGCGATGACCATGGCCCACCAGCAGTGGGACGCAGAGCGCCAGCAGGACGACGTCAGCGGACCGGAACCCGCCCAGGGTGAGCTCGACGACGAGGAACGCCATGCAGAGAGCCCCGAGATCGGCCACGAGCAGCAGCCGCCGGAGGAGATGCCCGCGCTGATCGCGCGGGCGCGTTCGCACGTGCTCGCCGTACCCGCGGCGCGCGGGTGGCGGCAGCGGGAAGTCGACGAGGTCCGCCTGCCCACTCGACACGCCCGAGGCAGGCAGGAGCGCTGCTGGAAGCTGAAATTCTGTGGTTGTGCCTCTAACACTCATCTGATTTCACCTGACAAACGTCCGAGGTGGCTCGCGACTCTCGTGAACCGAGGGGAAAAAAGGATGACCGCGCAGCGCGACACGGTCGTCGGCCGCTGTCGGGACGACCTGCGCGGCCACCGGGACGCCGTCTCGACGGTCCGACACGGCGCGCGCGGCGCCCTCACGGGCCGCCTTCGACAGCGGCGGCTCCATGGCGCCGACGAGGACCGCCAGCCCATGGGCCTCGCAGCGGGCGCGGAAGCGTAACGCGGGTCGCAGCAACGCCGGCGCGGCGACGAGCGCAAGCCTCAGCGCGTGCTTGACGATGAGAGCTGCGTGGATTGCGAGCGCAGCCCGGCGATCGAAGTGCTTGCGGGCATACAGCACGCGCGAATGGCATTCCTCTGCGACACGCGCGGGCGTCGGCTTGCCCTCGTGGTGGACGATCTCCATCACGGGGAGATGTCGGATTTCCCACCCGGCGGCCCTGATGCGCAAACACCAGTCGACCTCCTCGGAGTACAAGAAGAAGCGCTCGTCGAGCGGTCCGGCATCCCCGATCGCCTCGCGACGAGCGATAAGGAAGGCGCCGCAGACCCAGTCGGCGGCGCGCTCCTCGAAGTAGGTGTCGAGCTCGAGGTCGAGCTCCTGCAACCCGCGCAGTGCTCGTAACTTCGGCGCGAACAGAGCCTCGGCCAGGTTCCGCAGCGGCGAGGGAAACCGCCGGATCGAGGGCAGCACGTGACCTGCGGTCCCGCGGTGGATCACGCTGGCCGCGCCCACGTCGGGGCGCTCGTCGAGCTCGGCCACGAGCGACGCGAGCGTGCCGCGCTCGATCTCGATATCGGGGTTCAGCAGCAGCACGTAACGGCCGCGGGCCCGCTCGAGAACGACGTTGTTGCCGTGCGCGAAGCCGAGGTTGTCACCTCGGATCACCGTCACGCCGGGCAGCTCGCGCTCGATCGCCTCAGCCGTGCCGTCCGTCGAGCCGTTGTCGGCGACGAACCACTCCACGGCGATCGACCCGGTGCTCTCGAGGGCCGATCGCAGGGTCGCGAGCGCAAGCTCACGACCATTGTACGTGACCATGGCGACGCTCAGATCGGGAGCGTCGGTTGTCGGCTTGGCGGGGGCCAAGACGCTACGCCGCCCGCTCCGCTGCGCCGGCCAGCTCGCGCATGGCGTGCGCCACGCGCTGGACCTCGAGCTCACTCATGCC
>Ga0136633_1001448_pt1 | contig 17494 bp, 13 predicted proteins | sample AntDrymeUQ832206_2_FD_105494 | JGI IMG/M metagenome (GOLD analysis project Ga0136633, IMG submission 105494) | Polar desert sand microbial communities from Dry Valleys, Antarctica - metaG UQ83 (22.06) | ecosystem: Environmental > Terrestrial > Soil > Desert | place: Antarctica: Dry Valley...
GCCGCCGGCTGGACGCGCAGCGCCAGGCCGACACGATCGACCTCGTCGAGCAGGCCGAGCTGCGCGCCGCGCGCGAGCGGGCGGAGATCCAGAAGGCCATGCCGGCGAACGTCCTGTATGCGCTCGCGCTGCAGGAGCTGGCCGGACAGCTCGGCAACATCGAGCACCTCTCGATCACGCCGGACCTCATCGGCCCGCTGCTGGCGCGCGTCACCCGCGACGCGGCGTAGGCCACGCCATGGTCCCGCGCGCGGTCCTCGTGCAGCGCCCGACGGAGTACGAGGAGCTGCTCGCGCGTCACGCGACGCGCGAGCAGGTCGCGTTCTTCCTGCGCGGCCGGGGCATCGACCCCGGCGAGGTGCAGCGGCGCCACCACGCGTTCCTGGCCCACCGCCACCACGTGCTCGCCGCGATCCCCGGCGACTGGCGCCGGGCGAGCGTCGACCGCGCCGACCTCGCACGCTTTCTCTTCGCGCCGGAGGACATCGTCGTCGTGCTCGGGCAGGACGGACTCGTCGCCAATGCCGCCAAGTACCTGGACGGCCAGCCGCTCGTCGGCCTGGATCCCGAGCCTGAGCGCAACGCGGGCGTGCTCGTCACGCACGCGCCGGCGGCCGCGGCCGACCTCCTGCGCGACGTCGCGGCCGGTCGCGCCACGTTGCAGGCGCGCACGATGACGGTTGCGCGCCTGGACGACGGGCAGGAGCTGCGCGCGCTCGACGAGATCTTCGTCGGCCACCGCAGCCACCAGTCGGCGCGCTACACGCTGCACGTCGGCGAGCGCTCCGAGCGCCAGTCGTCGTCCGGGCTGATCGTCACCACCGGCACCGGCGCGACGGGCTGGGCGCGGAGCATCAACGGCCGGCTCGCGGCGCCGCTCGAGCTGCCGGCGCCGACCGAGCGTGGCCTGGCCTACCTCGTGCGGGAGCCGTGGCCGAGCCGGGCGACCGGCGTGCAGCTCACGGCGGGGCGCCTCGGCGGCGACGCGGTCGTGCGGATCACCGCGGAACTGCCCGACGGCGCGACGGCGTTCGGCGACGGCATCGAGTCCGACGCGCTGGCGATCGACTGGGGTCAGACGCTGGAGGTCGGGGTCGCGCCGCAGGCGCTGCAGCTCGTGCGCTGACTCGACCCCACCGGCCTCAATCCAGCCGGTCGGGCAGACCGCAGTGTCATCGGCGTCGTGCTCAGATCGCCTCCGCGGCCGTGGCCGCGGGCGGGCGCGGAATCGAACCCCGAGCACGCTCGTGCCGTATACCTCTGCGATGCACGCACTCGTGGCCGGCGCGACGGGCTTCATCGGCGGCGTGCTCGTGCGCCGCCTGCTGGCCGACGGCGCGGACGTGCGAGCGCTCGTGCGCGATCGCCGGCGGGCGCGCGCCACGCTGGCCGAGGATCCGCGCCTGGAGCTTTTCGTCGGCGACGTACTCGACGCCGCGTCGCTCGCCGGCGCGGGAGACGGGATCGATGTCGCGTACTACCTCGTCCACTCGATGGGCCGCGGCGAGGGCGGCGGCTTCGAGCAGCGCGAGGCGCGCAGCGCCCGCGCCTTCGCGCAGATGTGCGCGAAGGCCGGTGTCGGGCGCGTCGTCTACCTCGGCGGCCTCGGCGACGAGCCCGGCTCCAAGCACCTGCGCAGCCGCGACGCCACCGCTCGCGTGCTCGCCGACCACGGCCCGCCGCTGACGTACTTCCGTGCTGGGATGGTCGTCGGGCCCGGGAGCGAGTCCTATCGCACGCTGCGCCACCTCGTGGCACGGCTGCCGGTGATGATCGCGCCGCGCTGGCTGTCGACGCCGACCCAGCCGATCGACATCGACGACGTCGTCGCGTACCTGGCCCAGGCGCCGCAGGTCGAGGCCTCGGCCGGGCGTGAGGTGCAGATCGGCTCGCCCGACGTGCTGCCCTACGCTGAGATGCTGCATCGCATGGCGGTCGCGCTCGGGCGGCGGCGGCGCCCGCAGATCCCCGTCCCTCTGCTGACGCCATGGCTGTCGTCGCTGTGGATCGGGCTCGTCACGCCCGTCGACGCGCGCGTGGCGCGGCCGCTCATCGAGGGGCTCTCGACGGAGACCGTCGTCACCGATCCCAGCGGCGCCGCGCTGTTCGACGTGCAGCCGATCGGCTTCGACGAGTCGCTGCGCAAGGCGGTGGCGGGCGAGCGCGGGTGAGGGACGTCGCCGATGGCTGCTGCGTGACGAACCTCACACTTGGCGCCGGCGAGCCCTGGGAGGGTGGGTCGAGCGGACATCGGACTTCTGGGCGACGGGGAACGGGGCAACGGACATGCGCAAGGCAAGGGCGATGCTGATGGTCGGCGCGGTAGCGGTGGTCGGCCTCTTCGCGGGCGCGAGCGCAGACGCGCAGGGCCCGCGCAACGCGGGCGCCCGCTCCACCATCCACGCTGACGTCGATGCGCGCAACGCCCGGCGGGTCAACGTGCGACCCGACGCACAGCAGGCGGCAGAGATCCGTGCCCTCGCTCCCGCGGCCGTGCAGTGGAACCCCGGGCAGGGCGCTCCCGCGTCCATCGTGAAGCCGCGCGGCTACCTGACGAACGCCAGCGCCAGGGGTGCCGGCCAGGTCGCGCGGGACTTCCTCAGGGCTCACCGGCGGCTGTACGGTCTCAGCGACGCCGATATCGGCTCGCTCGCCACGAAGTCCGACTACAGGACCGACCACAACGGCGTCACGCAGCTCGCACTCGGCCAGAAGGACGAGGGCCGCGACGTCTTCGGCGCGATCGCGGCGTTCGTGGTCGACAGGTCCGGTCGCCTCGTGGCGCAGAACGGCGTGCTCGATCCCGACCCCCACGCCGAGGCCCCGGCGACGCTGAGCGCCGGCGAGGCGGTGCGGGCCGCCGCCGACGCCGTGAGCGCGACCGCCGCCGGTCCGCTGACGTTGCGCTCGACCACCGCCGGCCCGGCACAGCGCACGACGTTCGACAATCCCTACGCCCCGACGCTCGCGAACCCCCGCGCCATCCGCGCCGAGCTCGTGACGTTCCCGATGCCGGCCGGCCAGGCCGCCCGCGTCGCGTGGAAGATCGCCATGGAGGTCGCTGACGCCGAGGACTACGAGACCGTCGTCGACGCCCGCAGCGGCGGCCTCCTGTACCGCCGCAACGGCTACCGCAACGCGGCACCGGAAGGCAACGTCTACACCACGCAGAACCCGATCCCGCTCACCGGCCAGGGGTTCACCTCGTTCGTCGGCATCGACGGCAGCTGGGTCGCCGGCGACACGACGCAGGGCAACAACACGAACACCTACGAGGATCGCGACGCCAACAACGCCAGCGACTACCAGCAGCACACGCCGGCGTCACCGGACCCGAACTTCCAGCGCTTCACCGCGGCGTTCACGAACGCCTACGAGACCGGGCCGAACGCCGGGACGACGGCGGGCCTGGACGCCGACCGCGACGCGGTCGCGGCGCAGCTCTTCTACTGGGTGAACTTCACGCACGACTACCTCTACAACCTCGGCTTCAACGAGGTCGCGCGCAACTTCCAGACGAACAACTTCGGCCGGGGCGGCGCGCAGAACGACGCCGTTCTCGCAGAGGTCTACAACGGCTGGGGCGACAACACCGGCACGCAGAAACTCTGCCCCGACGGCGATCCGCCGGTGCCGAACTCCAAGCTGTGTCGCAACAACGCGAACTTCAACACCCCCGCCGACGGCACCGCGCCGCGCCTGCAGGTCTACGTCGGCGCGACGCCCCTGCCCAATCGCCTCAGCGAGGTGGAGGGCGACACGGTCATCCACGAGTACGTCCACGGGCTGTCGAACCGGCTGGTCGGCGGCGGCTCGATGGGCGGCGGCGCGCAGACCGACGGCATGGGAGAGGGCTGGGGCGACTTCTACTCCACCTCGATCTTCAACGACCCGGTGATCTTCGAGTACAGCGGCCAGGCCAACGCGAGCGGCGGCGTGAGCGGCTTTCGCAGCGTGCGCTACGACACGAGCACGCTGACCTACACCGACGTCTGCAACCCCGGCTGCGAGGAGCACGACGACGGCGAGGTCTGGGCGACGGTGCTCTGGGCGATGCGCGCCAGGCTCATCACAAAGCTCGGCAGCCTCGCCGCCGGCAAGGCGCGCGCCGAACAGCTTGTGATCGACGGTATGAAGAACACGGGCAAGGACGCGACGTTCCTCATGGCCCGCGACGCGATCCTGGCCGCCGACGTGACGAACTACGCCGGCGCCGACACCTGCCTGATCTGGGGCGTCTTCGCGGCGCGCAAGATGGGCGTCTCGGCCGCCACCGCCGCCGACCAGAAGTCGGTCACGGCCGCGACGGACGGCCCGCCGACCTGCCAGCCGGCGGCGAACGCCGGCGGCCCGTACACGACGCCGGAGGGCCAGGACGCCACCCTGAGCGCCGCCGCGTCGACCACCCCCACGGGCACCGGACCGCTGACGTACGAGTGGGACTTCGACAACGACGGCGCCTACGACGACGCGACGGGCGTCTCGCCGGCCTTCACGAACGTGGGGCGCGACACCACCGCACCGCTGCCGATCGGCCTGAAGGTGACCAACGCCGACGGCTTCACATCGACGGCATCGACGACGCTGTCCGTAACAAACGTCGCTCCGGTCGTGGGCACGATCACGACGAACTCGCCGCGGACCGAGAACAGCACGGTCACCGTGAGCGGCGCCGTCACCGACGCCGGCTGGGAGGACCCGCTCAGCGCGACGATCAACTGGGGCGACGCAAGCGCGACGCAGGCGCTGACCGGCACCGAGGAGCACGCGCGGCCTGACGGCTCGATCACGTACTCCGCCGACCACGTCTACGGCGACGACGGCGTCTTCACGGTCACGGTCTGCGCCTCCGACGACGACGTCGCGGCGCCCGTGTGCAGGACGACGCCGGTGACCGTGACGAACGTCAACCCCACGGCCACGATCAACGAGAGCGGCGCGACCGACGTCAACGGCACGCCGGTGCTGATCGCCCACACCGGCCAGCCGGTGGCCTTCTCCGGGCGCGCCACCGATCCGGGCAGCGACGACCTGACGCTGCGCTGGAACTGGGGCGACGGCCTTCCGCTGATCGACGCGACGAGGACCTACCTCGTCAACGGTCCGGCGACGGATCCCGCCCCGAGCCCGTCGATCCAGCCGCGTGACGTCACCGACACACGCTCCAAGGCGTTCGGCCAGGCGTGCACCTACGACGTCGAGCTCTCCGCCCTGGACGACGACGCGGGGACCGGGGCCGACACGATCGCCGTGCTCATCGCCGGGGCGGCGGGCAGCCACGACAAGTCGGCCGGCTGGTGGGAGAACGAGTTCGCCAGCAAGGGCGACGACCTCACCGCCGCGCAGCTGACGTGCTACCTGAAGATCACGTCGTTCGTGAGCAAGGTGTTCAACGAGGTAAACGACGTGTCGACCTTCCCGTTGGCGCGCAAGGTCGTGGGTGCGAACTACAACCAGCTGACCGCGCGCGTCCGACTGGATCGCACGATGCTGGCCTGCTGGCTGAACTTCGCCAACGGCGCATTTGACTGGAACGAGCCGCGCGACACGGACCGCAACGGCGTTCCCGACACGACGTTCCGCCTCGCGATGCAGGCGGCGGAGGCCGTCCGGCTCAACCCGGCGGCGACGACGGCCCAGCTCGACCGTCAGCGCGACATCCTGGCCACGCTCGATTCCTAGCCCAGGATCCCGCCCGGCGTCGTCGCGGCGCGGTTGGGCATCATGGGGTCCATGCCTCGCCGCCTCAGCCTGCTCGTCGCGCTCGCCGCCACCGTCACCGCCGTCGCGCTCGCCACGATCGTGCCGGCGGCGGGCGGCGCCACCGACGTGGGCGACACGGTGCGTCAGAGGGCGCTCGTCTGGGCGGTCGAGCACGTCGGGGTGCGCGAGAGCGGCACGTCGAACTGCTCGCCGGTGATCGACCGCTGGGAGCGCGACATGGGGCTGCGGCTGCCGCCCTGCCGCGTCTGGTGCGGGGCGTTCGTGCACCAGGCCTACCTGCGCGCCGGAGTCCGGCTGTCCAAGCGCCTGATCGACCCGCACCGCTCCTACGCCGACGCCGTCGCCGGCAAGCGCCACCTGCGTAGGATCGCGATCTCCGACATCCGCCCCGGCGACCTCGTCTTCTACAAGTTCCGCAGCGGCGTGCGCGCCTCGCACCTGGCGATCGCCCGATCGCGGCCGAAGGACGGCATGCTCGACACCGTCGAGGGCAACGTCGACAACGCCTCGCGCCTGGAGTCGCGCGGCACGCAGTACATCGTGCTCGCCGCCCGCGTCACGCGCTGACCGGCGCCCCCGCGCTCAGCCGAAGCGCGCCCGACCGGCGGCCTGGACGTTTCGAGCCGCCGGGCGCCGCGGGCTCAACCAATCGCCGAGTTGGCCGATAGGGAGGGCATGAATCTTCTGGGCGGCCAGATGGCCGCGCCCCCCGCCGCGGTCGATCGCGACCTCGAACAGGTGCTGCTCGGTCTCGCCGACGGCAGCTACGTGCTCAGCACGCCCGACGGCGCCGTCGCCGAGAGCGGGATCGGCGTCGCCGGCCTGCTCGGCGCGCCCGCTGACGCGCTCGTCGGACGGCCGATCGCCGACGTCCTCGTCGCCGGTGCGGACGACGCGACGCGGACCCTCTTCGACCAGGTGCTGCGCGCGCCGACGAGCGACCCTTCGATCCACCACACGTTCCCCGCCCGCAGCGCCGACGGCGCGACACGCAAGCTGCAGTTCGTCGTCGTCAGCGTGCCGCTCGCGCTCGGCTGGGAGTTCACCTCGCTGCTCACCGAGCTGCGCAGCCGCGACGCCACCTGGCATCCGCAGGAGCTGCGTCTGCGCCACAGCCGTGCGCTGGAGGCCGTCGAGGGCGTCGTCGTGCAGGGCACGCAGCCCGACCCGGGCGCGCGGCTCGCCGGCATCCTCATCGTCGTGCGCGACGTCGACGCCCCGCCGCTCACACACGGCGACGTCGAGCGCCGCATGTCCGAGCAGCGCGCCGCCGCGCGGGACGCCGCCGCCGAGGCCGCGCGCCGCCTCGACGAGGCCGCCGGCCGCCTGAACGCCGACGGCGACGAGGAGCCGGCCGACCCGGCCGATCACGCCCCCGGCCTGGAGGATCTCGTCGAGCGCGCCCGCGTCCTGCGCGAGCGCGTCGAGGATGCCGAGCGCGACGCCGCCGCGGCGGCGCAGGAGCGCGACGAGGCGCTCGTCCGACTGGCCGAGACCGAGGCCGAGCGCGACGCCGCCGTCGCGGCGATGCAGGACGCAGAGGGACGTTCGCAGCAGCTGGCCGGGGAGCGCGACCAGGCCCGGCAGCGCCTGGAGGCGACCGGCCACGAGCTGCACGCCGCCCGACAGGAGGCCGAGACGGCACGCGCCGCCGCCACCACCGCGCAGACCGAGTTGGCCGGCGCACGTGCGCAGGCCGGCGCCGCCCGCGCGGATGTCGAGGCCGCGCGAGCGGAGCTCGAGTCCGCCCGCGACGAGCTCGGGGCGCTGCGCGCGCAGGCCGCGTCGGTCGGCGGCAGCGCCGCGTCCGCCCAGGCCGACGCCGAGGCCGCCCGCGCCGACGCCGACGCCGCTCGCGACGAGGCCGCGTCTGCCCGCGCGGAGGCGCAGGCGGCCCGCGCCGAGGCCCAGTCCGCCCAGGCCGATTCCGAGCGCCTGCGCGCGGAGCTCGCGGCCACGCGCGAGGCCGTCCACGACGAGCGCGCCGCGCACAGCGAGAGCGCCGGCGCCGAGCTGGCCGCGCTGCGCGCCGAGGCCGAGGCCGCCCACACCGAGGCCGAGGCCGTGCGCGCCGAGCTGACGGGCGCCCGCGCCGAGCTCGGCGTGGTCCGCGGCGAGAGCGCGCTCGCTCGTGGCGAGGCGTCCGCCGTGCGCGCGCAGCTGCAGAGCACCCACCACGACCTGCACGGCGCGCGCGAGGAGATCGACGCCGTGCGAGCGGAGCTGCAGGAGCGCAACGACGCGCTGCAGGCCGCCCGCGAGTACATCGACGACCACGACGCGCAGCTGGCCGACGCCGCCGCGCAGCTCGAGGGCGCCCAGGCCACGCTGGGGGACATGCGGGCCGAGGTCGAGGGCACCCGCGCCGAGCTGGAGGCGACGCTGGCCGCCGCAGAGGACGTCCGGGCCGAGCGCGAGCAGGCCCGGCTGCGCGCCCAGCAGCTCATGGACGAGGCCGAGCAGGCGCGTGCCGCCGCTGAGGCGATCCGCGCCGAGTTCGCCTTCGATCCGATCGACGAGCGCCAGGAGCCCGGCCGGCCGCCCGCGCGGCGCACCCCCTGGTCGGTGCCCGCGCCGACGCCGCCCGCTGCGACCGCTCCCGCGGCTGCGGAGGCCAAGCCCGACCTGCCGCCGGTCGGTCCCGGCGAGGCCGCCGCGCTGATCGCGTTCGACGGCTCCTTCAAGCGCCTCGACGACGCGTTCTGCTCACTGCTGGGCTGCCGCGAGGAGGACCTGCGCGCCGCGCGCTGGCCCTCGATCATCGACCGCGACAACCACAAGGCCCACGGCGAGCTGGCCCGCGCCCTCAAGGCCGGCGAGATCCAGAGCGCCGAGGTCGAGACGGTCTACATGCACGCGCAGGGGCTGCTCGTGCCGATCGCGGGCACGGTCTCGGTGCACCGCGCGCAGGCCGGCGGCCCGCCGACGCACTTCCTCTTCCGCGCCGACGTCAGCAGGACGGCCGGCGTGCCCGGCTAGTGTCGTGAGTCGGAAGTCCAGACGCGTTCCGGCGCCGTCAGATGCGTGCGAACTTCTGACTCACGACACTAGTGCACCGTTCTTCGACAGGCTCCCAAGGCGAAGCCCGCGGGTTCAGGAGCCGGTGCCCGCGCCGATCGGGCAGCTGACGCCGGTCCCGCCGAGGCCGCAGTAGCCGTTGGGGTTCTTGGCAAGGTACTGCTGGTGATAGTCCTCGGCGTAGTAGAAGTCCGTCGCCGGGAGGATCTCCGTCGTGATCTCGCCCCGGCCGGCGGCGGCCAGCGCGGCCTGGTAGCGCTCGGCCGAGGCGGCCGCGCCGGCGGCCTGAGCCTCGGTCGTCGAGTAGATCCCCGAGCGGTACTGCGTGCCAACGTCGTTGCCCTGCCGCATGCCCTGCGTCGGGTCGTGGGACTCCCAGAAGCGCGCGAGTAGGTCATCGAAGGAGACCTCGGCCGGGCGGTAGACGACGAGCACGACCTCGTTGTGACCGGTCTTCGCGCTGCAGACCTCCTCGTACGTCGGGTTCGGCGTCATGCCCGCCGCGTAGCCGACGGCGGTCGTGTAGACGCCGGGGGTCTGCCAGAAGATGCGCTCGGCGCCCCAGAAGCAACCCAGGCCGAAGACGACCTGCTCGGTGTCCTCGGGAAAGGGGCCCTGCAGCGGCGCGTCGAGGACGTAGTGGCGCGCGGGAACCGGCATCGCCTTGTCGCGGCCCGGCAGGGCCGTCTCGGCGGTCGGCAGCTCGGTCTTGTGCTTGGAGAGGAAGTTCAGCATTCGGTGGCCTCAGATCGTCGCGTAGTCCACGGTCCACGGTAGCGGCCGGGTCTACGGTGGCCGTCACGTTGGCGCGACACCAACCTCTACCCTGCGCCGATGGCCGCGACCGTGGAGAGGGAGCCCACGACGGACCTCGGGATCCGCACGCTGATCGCCGGCGACGGGGTGCGCGGCGTCGGCGCGCTGTTCGTCTTCGCCACCCACGTCTGCCTGCTCGCCGACCCGATCGCCAACAACAACCTGCTCAGCTACGGCTGGGCGGCCCCGATCCTCGGCCACATCGACCTCGCGCTGTCGGCCTTCTTCGTGCTGTCGGGCTATCTCATCGCGCGGCCCTTCACGCGCGCCTACGTGACCGGTGGCAAGCGCCCGAAGATCCGCAACTACGTGCGCAACCGCGTCCTGCGCGTCGTCCCGGTCTTCTACTTCTTCACGATCCTCGTGCTGCTGCGGTTCGGGCTGGACGGCAGCCTGGAGACCGGCGCCGCCGCGCCGGAGGCGCGCAGCGAGGGGTGGCAGATCCTCGGGCAGTTCCTCTTCATCCAGGGCCAGACCGCGGGCCCGGCCTCGATCCCGATCGGCCCGGCCTGGTCGATCGGCTCGGAGGTCGGCTTCTACTTCGTCATCCCGCTGGCCGCCTACGGCGCGTACTTCGCCGGCAAGCGATTGAAGGGGCAGTACACGCGAGCCGGGTTCGCGCTCGCCGCGATCGGCTTCGTCTTCGTCGTGAGCATCGCCCTGCGCGCCGTCGACAAGTACCAGTTCGCCTGGCTCACCGCGCCTCCGGCGATCATGTACGGCTTCATGCCCGGCATCGCGCTGGGGATCATCGAGCCGCTCATCGCCGCCCCGCTGCGCGAGCGCGCGCGCCTGGCCAAGCAGCTGGCCTGGGGCGCCTTCGCGCTGGGTCTGCTGTGCGCGATCGTCTACACGACGAGCGACTACGACCCGCGCCAGACGCCGATCCACCACGCCCTCGGCGTGCGCGCGATGCTCGCCGCGCTGTGCACCGGCCTGCTGTTCTTCGGCCTCATCGTCCTGCAGGTCGGCACCGGCCGGGCGCCGCGCCTGTTCGCCAACAAGGGCATGCTCTGGCTCGGCGCGCGCTCGTACTCGTTCTACCTCGTGCACATCTGGGTGCTGCTCGAGCTCGACCATCTGCTCGGGAACGACGAGAGCCTGGCGACGCGCCTGGCGATCATGGCCGGCATCGGCTTTCCGCTGACCGTGCTGAGCGGCGCGCTGACCTATCGCTACATCGAGCTGCCGTTCCTGCAGCGCAAGATCCGCACGACGCAGCACACGCCCGCCGAGGCCGTGCCGCCCGCCACGCCCGAGCCGGCACGCTGAGATCGAGCGCCATGGCGTCGCCGTCGAGCGATCCAGGTAGATTGCCGCCCGTGTCCAGGGTTCTGAGAGTGCTCGCGCTGCTCGTACCGGTTCTCGCGGCAGTCGGGCTGCTCGCCTGCGGCGGCGACGACGACCGCGAGGCCAAGAACGACTACGTACGCCAGGTGAACATCGCGCAGAACGAGTTCGCGGCCAATGTCTCGACGGTCTCGCAGCGGATCACGAACAAGAGCTCCTCCGCCCAGGACCGCAAGACGCTCGAGCAGTTCCAGACGGCGATCGACGACGTCGTCACCGACCTGCGCGCGATCAAGGTGCCCGGCGACGTGGAGTCCGAGCACGCGCAGCTCGTCGGCGCGATGAGCGGCTTCGGCGGTCAGATCGAGAAGGCGACGCTCGCGCTGCGCAACCCGGACACGCGCACGATCGCCGAGGCGCAGCGGACGATCCAGACCGCCACGCAGACCGTCAACACGCGCATCGACGCGGCGATCGCCGCGATCAACTCCAAGCTGAGCCAGAAATGACGGCGCGATAGTTGTCGCCGTTCTGGGTCTGGGTGCAGAGCCTGATCGTCGTGTTCGTGCTGCTCGGGATGATCATCGCGATCGTGAAGATCGCCTAGTGGGTCCAGCGGCGGGCCGCTGAATGTTCCGCTCGATCGTCGTCGGCACGGACGGCTCGGACACGGCGCGCCAGGCGGTTCGCCAGGCGACGGAGCTCGCGCGCTCGGTCGGGGCGCGGATCGAGCTCGTCAGCGCCTACGAGCCGGTCTCCGACGCGCGGCTGCGCGAGGAGTCCATCCACGTGCCGGAGGATCTGCAGTGGATGATCAACCCCCGCGAGGACGTGCAGGGGATGCTGGAGCAGGCCGCCGCCGAGATCCGCGCCGGCGGCGTGGAGGTCGAGGTCTTCGCCCGTCAGGGCGATCCGGCGGACGCGATCCTCGACGTCGCCGAGGAGCGCGGCAGCGACCTGATCGTCGTGGGCAACAAGGGCATGACCGGCGCCAAGCGCTTCCTGCTGGGCTCGGTGCCCAACAAGGTCTCGCACCACGCGCCCTGCTCGGTGCTCATCATCCGGACGGTGTGACGGGGGGCGGCGGCTGCGTCGCCGCGGCGGCGTCCACCAGGCCGGCGCCGTAGTAGCGGTCGCGGCCGGGGCTGCCGAGGTCGCGCGCGGTGCGCTCGATGTGGCGCTCGACCTCGCCCGGCGTGGGGTGGGCGCCGAGCACGCCCGAGGCGAGCACGAGCGCGGCGACGCCGGCGACCTGCGGCGCGGCGTTCGAGGTCCCGACGAAGCGCGGCAGGATCTCGAAGTGCGAGGGGGACTCCGCCCGGAAGCTGACCCCCGAGATGGGGCGCCCGGGCGGCGAGCCGGCCTGGCAGTTGGGGTCGCGGGGGATCTCGGCGTCCTCGCCGCCGCCCGGTGCGACGACGTCGAGGCCGGGGCCGTGGTTGGAGTAGTCGCCCAGGCAGCCGTGCTCGGTGGTTCCGCCGACGTTGATCGCCAGCGTGTCGTAGCGCTTGGCGGGCACGTTGGGGTCTGAGCTGTTGCCCGCGGCGGAGATCACGACGACCCCCTTCCGGCGGGCGTCGGCCAGCGCCGAACGCACGCTCCGCGAGGCGGTCACGCTGCGCGGGGTCGGCGCGAGCACCGGGCCGTCGTAGAGCTCGAGCGAGAGGTTGATGACGTCGGCGCCGTTGCGGATCGCGAACCGGATCGCCCGTGAGATCGTCGACGGGTAGCCGCGCCCCTCGACGTCGAGCACCCGCAGCGGCATGATCCGCGCGCGGTAGGCGACGCCGATCGTGCCGTAGGCGTTGTTCGCGGTCGCGGCGATCGTGCTCGCCACGAACGTGCCGTGGCCGAACTGGTCGTTGGGATAGGGGTCGTCGTCGACGAAGTCATAGCCGCGCACGAACCGCGCGCTCGCCAGGTCGGGCGAGCGACGGTACGGGCCGCGGTTGGCGTAGGCGATGCCGCTGTCGAGCACGGCGATCGTGACGCCGCGCCCGCCGCTGCCGCCCAGCCTGCTGGCCTGCGTCCAGGCCTGCGGCGCGTTGATCCCGAACGGCCCGTTGAGCTCCCACTGCGTCGTGGTCCAGCCGGCGTTGGCCGCGGCGGTCGCCATCCCCGAGTCGTTGGGCACGTAGGCGGCGCGGGCCCACAGGCCGCTGTCTGCCGCGGCGGCGGTGGCAGACAGCAGCAGCGCGGGCAGCAGCAGCGCGGTGGCGCAGGCCACGGCGACACCCCTGCGCAGAAGAGTTGAAAGTGACATCACGAAAAGAGGGAGCGCTCCTGAAAACACAAGATACGGTGAGTCGGAGCGACGGTGCGATAGTCCTTTCGCGATGGCCGCCGCTTTCTTTCCTCGCGACGAGTACTTCATGCGCCTGGCGATTCGCCAGGCCGAGGAGGCCCTCGACCACGACGATGTGCCGATCGGCGCCGTGGTGGTGCACGAGGGGGAGGTGATCGGCGCGGGTCACAACGAGCGCGAGTTGCGCCAGGATCCGACGGCCCATGCGGAGGTGCTCGCCCTGCGCGAGGCCAGCCGCGCGCTCGGCACCTGGCGCGTGCTGGACTCGGTGCTCTACGTCACGCTCGAGCCCTGCGCGATGTGCGCGGGCGCGATCGTGCTCGCGCGCGTGCCGCGCGTCGTCTACGGGACGACCGACCCGAAGGCGGGCGCCGCCGGCTCCGTCCTCGACGTGCTCGCGCAGCCGCGCCTGAACCACCGCCCCGCGGTCGCCGGCGGTCTGCTGGCGGCGGAGTGCGCGATGCTGCTGACGGACTTCTTCGGCTCGCGTCGCTAGCTATCCTGCGCGACGCCCGTCGTGGCACCCTCGGAGGGGTGCGAGAGTGGTTGAATCGGGCGGTCTCGAAAACCGTTGAAGGGGCAACCCCCCTTCCGAGGGTTCGAATCCCTCCCCCTCCGCTGCAGCCTCGGGTGCGATGCCCCGGCACAGGCCGACCGCCGTGGCGAACCCGGCGAACAGAGCGGGCCGGGACCCGGCATTCGCCACCTTGGACGAACCCGGTCCCCAACCCTGAGTAGCTCAGCGCTGAGCGAACTGAATACTCAAGAACGCTGGCTACGCCCCGCGTGTACCCGCGCGGAGCATGAGGAAACGACCAGTTCGGCCGTGGCTGGCCCGCGCGCGCTGAGCACCGCCCCCCGTCGCCTCCGACGCACCGGAAAACGCGGCCACGCACCGTCCAGAGACGGCGATCTCCGCGTCGTACAGACGTCCACGACGGCGTCCGCACATCGCCTGGACACCCCGTCGAGCCGATGGGGACGGCATGAGACTCAGCGACCCCACTCCCACTCGGTCAGGTTCACGTCTCGCCATCTTCATGATGGGACGTCACCGGCTGCCGGTTCTCGCCACCGCGATCTTCGCGTCGCTCGCCCTCTCGGCCTCGACCGCCCACGCGGCGGACTGCGCCGCGGCCAACCTCCTTCCGGCCCTGGCCTCCCTTCCCACCGCCCAGGCCGCCACGCTGTGCCTGCTCAACGGCGAGCGCGCCTCGCACGGGCTGCCGGCCCTGGCCGAGCAGCCGGTGCTCGAGGCCGCCGCACAGACCTACGCGCAGGCGATGGTGTCGCAGCGCTTCTTCGGCCACGTCTCACCGTCCGGCCAGACGATCGAGCACCGCCTCGCCTCCTACGTCGGCGCGACCGGCGTCCGGGCGACCGGCGAGAACCTCGCCTGGGGCGAGGGTGCGCTCGCCACACCGGCCTCCGTCGTCCGCAACTGGATGAGCAGCCCCGGTCACCGTGGCAACGTCCTGGACCCGAGCTACGGCGAGGTCGGTATCGGCGTCGCCGCCGGCAACCCGAACGGCGGGCTGCCCGCTCTCGCCGCGACGTACGTGACGGAGTTCGGTGGCCGCGGCGCGGCCGCGGCGCAGCCCTCCGAGCTGCGCGCCTCTGCCTCATCGGCTTCCCCGCGCCCGGTCGCCAAGCGCGTCTCCGCAAAGACCCGGAAGCAGATCAGCAAGCGCTGCCACAGCGCCGCGCGCCGCGTGAAGACCTCCAAGAAGGCCCGCGCCGCCCGCTACGACCGGTGCGTGAGAAAGGCCCTGCGCGCCGCCGCACGCTGATCGGAGGGGGGCGCGCGTCACGGCGCGCCCCGACGGCGGGATTGACCCGCGCGGCCACGGCCTGCGTATGCACACGGGTGTGACTGATCGGCCTTTCGGCCGAGCGCCGATGCGAAGCGTCTACGCTGTTCGCAGCCTGTGCCCAGGTCACGCAGGACGTCCTGCAAAAGCATGGCGGCGGTGGGCCGACGGAGGTCGTTCGTCGGGTCGCGCCGCCTCAGGGGAGAGATCAACACACCGTGACGAAGCTACGTGACATCTACGCCCGCGACGGGCTCACCTTCTCGATCGAGTTCTTCCCCCCGAAGACCGACAAGGGGATGGACAACCTTTTCAGCGCGGTCCAGGAGCTCAAGAAGCTCGATCCGGCCTTCGTGTCGGTGACCTACGGCGCCGGCGGCTCGACCGAGGGCACGACCCTCAAGGTCGTCAAGCGCCTGAAGTACGCCGAGAAGCTCGAGGTCATGTGTCACCTGACGATCGTCAACCAGCCCCATCATGTGGTCCGGGGCGTGCTCGGTGACCTGTGGGGCTGCGAGATCGAGAACATCATCGCCCTCGCCGGCGATCCGCCCGAGGGCGCGGCCGCCCCGTGGAAGCCGCATCCCGACGGCTACCGCACCTCGCGCGAGCTGATCGAGGCCGCCAAGCGCGGGCAGAGCGGCTGGTATGACTTCTTCTCGGTCGCGGTCGCGGGCTTTCCCGAAGTCCACCCGCGCGCCGAGAGCCGCGAGGCCGACCTGCAGTACGCGAAGGAGAAGGTCGAGGCCGGCGCCGACGTGATCATCACGCAGCTGTTCTTCGACAACGAGGACTTCTTCCGCTACTCCGACGATCTCAAGGCGACGGGCATCACCATCCCGATCGTGCCGGGCGTGCTGCCGATCCAGTCCGCCGCGCAGGTGCGCCGCTTCACGAAGCTGTGCGGCGCGAAGATCCCCGAGCGCCTGGCGGGGCTGCTGGCCAAGGTCGAGGACGACGACGAGGCCGCCGTGCAGCTCGGCATCGACTACGCGACCGAGCAGTGCGAGGGCCTGCTCGAGTACGGCGTTCCGGGCCTGCACTTCTACTCGCTCAACAAGGCCCACTCGGTCGCCGCGATTCACGAGAACCTGAACCTCGGCGCGCGCACGAAGGCGCCCGCCTGAGGCCGAGGGCCCGAGCGCGCTCGCCTATTCGTAGGGGTGGTGTGGCCAGCCCCCTACCCGGGCGGGCGGGGGAGCGACGCTAGACCGGGGCGGGCTCGGCCAGGTGCGGGTACAGCGGGTGGCGCTCGGCCAGCGCGCGGGTGCGCTCCGACAGCGCCGCCACGTCGGAGTCCTCGAAGGGACCGGTCAGCGCCTCGCCCATGACCTTGCCGATCTCACGGAAGTCGTCGTCCTGCAGGCCGCGGGTGGCCATCGCCGGCGTGCCGATCCGCAGGCCCGAGGTGACCATCGCCGGGCGCGGGTCGTTGGGCACCGCGTTGCGGTTGACGGTGATGCCGATCCGGTCCAGGCGCTCCTCGGCGTCGGGCCCGGCGAGCTCGGAGTCACGCAGGTCGGCCAGCACGAGGTGCACGTCGGTGCCGCCGGTCAGCACGTTGACGCCGGCACTCATGAGCTCCTCCGCGACGATCGCCGCGCCGGCGCGCGTGCGCCGCTGGCGCTCGCGGAAGGTCTCCGTGCCGGCGATCTTCAGCGACACCGCCTTAGCGGCGATGATGTGCATCAGCGGGCCGCCCTGCTGGCCCGGGAACACGGCGGTGTTGATCCGCTTGGCGAACTCCTCGCGGCACAGGATCATGCCGCCGCGCGAACCGCCGAGCGTCTTGTGGATCGTCGTCGTGACGACATCGGCGTGGGGGATCGGGCTGGGGTGCTCACCGGCCGCGACGAGGCCGGCGAAGTGCGCCATGTCGACCATGAGCAACGCGCCGACGGAGTCGGCGATCTCGCGAAAGCGCGCCCAGTCGAGCTGGCGCGGGTAAGCCGACCAGCCGCCGAGGATGAGCTTGGGGCGCGTCTCCTCGGCGAGGCGGGCGAGCTCGTCCATGTCCACGCGGGAGTCCTCGTCGCGGACGCCGTAGGCGACGATGTCGTAGAGCTTGCCGGAGAAGTTGAGCTTCATCCCGTGCGTGAGGTGGCCGCCGTGATCAAGCCGCATGCCGAGGATGCGGTCGCCCGGATCGAGCAGCGCCATCATCGCCGCCGCGTTGGCGGCGGCGCCGCCGTTGGGCTGCACGTTGGCGTGCTCGGCGCCGAAGAGATCCTTCGCGCGGTCAATCGCCAGCGTCTCGACCTCGTCGACGAACTCGCAGCCGCCGTAGTAGCGCCGGCCGGGCAGGCCCTCGGCGTACTTGTTGGTCAGCGTCGAGCCCTGGCAGTCCATGACGGCCTGGGGAACGAAGTTCTCCGAGGCGATCATCTCGAGCGTCGTCTCCTGACGGCGCGTCTCGTCGCGCAGCAGCTGCGCGATCTCGGGATCAACCTCGCCGACGGGCTTGGTGAAGTAGTCAGGCGCCAGATCGCTCATGGAACTGACGGTAGCAACGCGTATGGACCACGTCAGA
>Ga0136633_1001450_pt1 | contig 17477 bp, 17 predicted proteins | sample AntDrymeUQ832206_2_FD_105494 | JGI IMG/M metagenome (GOLD analysis project Ga0136633, IMG submission 105494) | Polar desert sand microbial communities from Dry Valleys, Antarctica - metaG UQ83 (22.06) | ecosystem: Environmental > Terrestrial > Soil > Desert | place: Antarctica: Dry Valley...
ATCCCCGCTCGCGTCGTTACTCGTCGCTCACGTACCCTCCGGGTACGCTCACTCCTCGCGCCTAGCGACCAGGGCGCAGTGACGCTCTCGGTGCTGACCGTATTTCCGGTGCGGAGCACTAAGAAATGAGCTTTCAGGAGGCTGTCTCGTATCTCGACGCGCTCGGCGTCGATCACATGCGCTCGAGGAGTCCTTCGACGCATCGGATCGAGGGGTTGCTTGAACTGCTCGACCATCCCGAGCGTGCCGTGCCGGCGATCCATATCACCGGCACCAACGGCAAGACGTCGGTGGCACACATCTCGACCAGCTTGCTGCGAGCCTCCGGGCTCAAGGTCGGCACCTATACGTCTCCTCATCTTCAAAGCGTTACCGAGCGCATTGCACTCGACGGTGAGCCGATCGACGAGCATTCCTTCGGTGACCTGTTCGCTCATGTGCTGCCCTATCTCGAGCTGGTAGACGAGCGTGTCAGCTACTTCGAGCTGTTGACGGGAATGTTCTTTCTGTGGGCGGCCGACAACGCCGAAGCAGCAGTGGTCGAGGTGGGGCTAGGCGGTCGCTGGGATGCAACCAATGTGCTCACAGCGTCGGTGGCCGTGATCACCAACATCGGCCTCGAACACACTGAGCTTCTGGGCTCGAACACCGAGACCATCGCCAAGGAGAAGGTTGGAATCATCAAACCGGGTGCGATGGTAGTGACCGCCGAGAGGTCGCCGGCCGTGTTGAGGGTGATCTCCGATGAGGCCGCGGGACAGGGGGCCGAGGTGGCGGTGCTCGAGCGAGACTTCTCGGTGCTCGACAACAGGGTTGCGTTCGGAGGCCGCTATCTAAAGCTTCACAGCAGCAAGGCTCTATACGATGAGCTCTTTCTGCCACTGCACGGAAGCCATCAGGGCACCAATGCGGCGGTTGCGCTCGAGGCCGTGACCAGGTTCTTGCCCGCGCAGCCCCTCGCCGCAGACGTGGTGCAGGAAGGCCTCGTACAGGCGCGGGTACCGGGTCGTCTCGAGAGCGTGAGGCTGGCCCAGGACGAGTTGACCGTGGTCCTCGACGTGGCCCACAACCCAGACGGCATGGCCGCGTTGGTGAACGGGCTCGCCGAGGCTTTCGTGTTCGACGATCTCGTTGTCGTGGTCGGCGTCCTGGCCGACAAGGACTACAGAGGGATGCTGGCCGAGCTGGCGCGCCTGCCCTGCACCCTTGTAGTCACACAACCACAGAGTGCGCGCTCGGTGGCGCCGTCCGATTTGGGCGCGGCAGCGGCAGAGCTCGGCCTCGACTATGAGATCGTCTCCGAAGTCGGCGCCGCCGTGGACGCCGCAATCGGCTCGGCCGGCCAGGGCCGGCTGGTGTGCGTCACGGGGTCGCACTACGTCGTGGGCGAAGCACGGCGGGCCCTAGAGCGCAGCGGTGCACCGGATGAGGAGGATTCGAGATGACGGCTTCACAAAGGACTTTCGTCATGGTCAAGCCGGACGGCGTGAGGCGTCGTCTCGTCGGTGAGGTCATCGCCCGCCTCGAGCGGAAGGGCTACGACATCGTCGATATGAGGCTGTTCACAATCGACGAGGGCCTAGCGGGCCGCCATTACGCCGAGCACACCGAGAAGCCGTTCTTCTCGGAGCTGGTGTCGTTTATCACCTCGGGGCCGGTAGTGGCCATGGCCGTCGAGGGAGCGGAGGCGGTGTTGGGCTGCCGTCAGATCATGGGCGCCACCAACCCCTTGCAGGCCGTCCCGGGCTCGATTCGCGGCGACTACGCCACCGAGCTCACGTTCAACATCGTGCATGGCTCGGACTCGCCGGAGTCGGCGGCGCGAGAGCTGGAGTTGTTTTTCGGCTAGTCTGTCGCCTCCTGTACAGCTAACCGAATTTGGGGTGTGTTTGAGATGAAAACGCTCTTTCAGTTCATTGGGCGAGATATGGCCGTCGACCTCGGAACCGCCAATACGCTGGTTTACGTGCGCGGCCGCGGCATCGTGCTGAACGAGCCTTCGGTGGTCGCCATAAATACCAAGACGGGCGCCATCCTGGCGGTCGGCTCCGAAGCCAAGCAGATGATCGGGCGCACGCCGGCTCACATCGTTGCAATTCGTCCGCTCAAGGACGGGGTCATCGCCGACTTCGACGTCACCGAGAAGATGCTCCGCTACTTCATCCAGAGGGTCCACAGACGGACCTTTCTCGCCAAGCCGCGCGTGGTCGTGTGCGTGCCCTCGGGCATTACGGGAGTCGAGCAGCGCGCGGTCGAGGAGGCGACGATCTCGGCCGGGGCGCGCAGCGCGTTCATCATCGAAGAGCCCATGGCTGCGGCCATCGGCGCCGGGCTCCCGGTTCACGAGCCCACCGGCAACATGGTCGTCGACATCGGTGGCGGCACCACCGAGGTTGCGGTCGTCTCGCTCGGGGGCATAGTCACGAGCCAGTCGATCCGCATCGGCGGCGACGAGCTCGATGAGGCCATCATCAACTACATCAAGAAGGAGTACTCGCTGATGCTCGGCGAGCGCACCTCGGAAGAGATGAAGATGGCGATCGGCTCGGCCTTTCCCATGCCCGAGGAGCAGCAGGCCGAGATCCGGGGCCGTGACCTCGTGGCCGGGCTCCCCAAGACGATCGTGGTCTCGGCCGAGGAGATCCGGCGGGCCATCGAGGAGCCGGTGAACCAGATCGTGGACGCGGTCAAGAACACGCTGGACAAGACTCCACCCGAGCTCGCCGCCGACATCATGGACAAGGGCATCGTGCTCGCCGGCGGGGGCTCGCTCCTGAAGGGGCTCGACGAGCGCCTGAAGCACGAGACCGGCATGCCCATCCACATCGCCGAAGACCCGCTGTGGGCCGTGGCGATCGGCTCGGGCAAGTGCCTCGAAGAGTTCGAATCGCTCAAGCGAGTGCTGATCTCCTCGACCCGCCACTAACAACGGGCCGAGTGGTCGTAAAATGTCGCTATAGAGCATCTATCCACCACTCGGCCCCGGTTGGGGCTAGGATGACGCCCGAAGGACGGCGCGCGCAGCCACGCGCCGAGGCCGTCCCCCGTTTTGCAGCGCTTGTTGCACTGAGGTCTTAACTGAGATGTATCGCCGAGTAGGGCGAGGGCGAGTGTTGTTGCTTGCTTTCGTGGCCCTGTCCATCGCAGTCGTTACGCTCGATTTCCGGCAGAACTCCGGAGGTCCGATCAAGCGCGCCCGCGATGTGACCATCACCGTGGTGGCGCCCATCCAGAGGGGTTTCACCACGGTCACCCGCCCCGTAGGCGGCTTCTTCTCTTCCTTGGCCGAGCTCACGAACCTCAGGGGCGAGAACGAGCGGCTCAAGGAGCTCCTCGACCAGGCGGAGTCGGACGCCGACGGGCTACCTCAGATCGAGGCCGAGAACGAAGAGCTCCGTAAGGAATTGGAGCTCAAGAAGTCATGGCGGACGATGGACTCGGTGCTGGCGCCCGTCATCTCCAACTCCCCCTCCAACTACAAATGGGCGGTGGTCATCGCCAAGGGTAAGCGACAAGGGATCAGGGTCGACAACGCGGTCATGAACTCGGAGGGTCTAGTTGGAAAGATCATCCGGGTCGACCGCAACTACTCCACGGTCCTGCTGCTGGTCGATCCGGCCGCGGCCGCCACCGCGCGCATAGGAGACCTCGGCGACTCTGGACTTGCCGAGGGCAACGGGGGTGGCGAGAGGTTGACTCTCTCGTCAATCGACGTGACTTCCGCTGTGTCCGTCGGGGACGAGGTGGTCACTCTGGGACGCGACCAGGGAATCTTTCCTCCCGGCATCGAGATCGGCTTCGTTGCAGAAGTTGGTGGCTCCGCGGCTGCGTTGGAACGGCTCATAACCGTCGAGCCATCGGTCGACTTCAAGTCTCTCCAATTCGTAACGGTATTGCTCGAAACAGGCGACGAAGTGCAGCCCAAGAAGAAGGCCAAGTGAGCGCGCGCGCATCACGCCCTACCGGCATCCTCGCCGAGGTCGGCCTCGCCCGCATCGCTGCAGTGACGGCAACGGTCGTTGTCGCGGTTGCGTTGCAATCGACCGTGCTGGCGCGACTCACCCTTCTGGGTGTGATTCCCCAGCTGATTCTGATCGTGGTGGTGTGCCTGGCGTATACAGACGGCGAGCGCGTGGGCGTCGTGACAGGGTTCTTCGGCGGGCTGTTGCAGGACCTTCTGTTGCCTCAGTCGATAACCGGTCTCACGGCGCTGGTGTACACGCTGGTCGCATTCGCTGTGGGAATGTTCCGTATCTATGCTCCGCAGGATTCCGTGCTGGCCCCCGTTTTCGCGGTGGCCGTGGCAACCACAGTTGCCGAGTTCGGGTATGCAACCATGGCCATCATGCTGGGACAAGAATGGGTCGGGTTCGAGTTCACGATCAAGGTGGCGGGTCTCGTGATTCTCTACAACACCCTGCTGACGCCGTTCGTATATCCGTTGGTGAGAAAGGTCGCCAATCGTTACCGGCCGGAGAAGGTGTATCGCTGGTGAGCGGCTTCACCAAGCCCACCGAGGAGGGCCGCAGCGTCTTTGGACTCGACCGGCTGCTTCTGCGGCTGACGGTGTTCGGAACGATCATCGTGACCATATTCGTCGCGCTGTTCTCGCGGCTGTGGTTCCTGCAGGTGCTGGAAGCAAGCGAGTTCCGCCAGCTCGCCAAGCAGAACCGTACTCGCCTGGTCGAGTCCGAGCCGCCGCGGGGGCTGATCCTCGACCGCAACGGCAAGGTGCTGGTGCGCAATCGTCGGTCCGAGTCGGTGACGGTGGACCGTCAGATCGTCGACACCCCAAAGGAGACTCGCAAGGTGCTGCACCGTCTCTCGGTGCAGTTGGAGATACCCGTCAAGGAGTTGAGGGACAACCTCCAGGACGAGGCCGTATCGCCGTACAAGCCGGTAGCGGTGGCCGCAGACGTGCGGGAGAGGGATTCCTTCTACATTCAAGAGAATCGCGAGGACTTTCCCGGCGTGGCGGTCGAGCTCCTGCCGGTGAGAACCTATCCGCGCAAACAGATGGCGGCGCAGATCCTCGGTTACGTCGGTGAGATCTCAGAGGACCTTCTGAAGTCCGAACACTACGGATCGAGGCGTTACAGGGCGGGCGACATCGTCGGGCGCGACGGGATCGAGTTCACCTACGACCGCTTTATCCGAGGACGGCCGAGCCTTGAGAGGGTGGTGGTGAACTCAGCCGACGATGTGGTCGGCTCCGACTCCAGGCGGGAGGAACGACCGGGCGACGATCTCTATCTGACGCTTGATGCCCGTATCCAGAAGGTCACCGAGAAGGCCCTGGCCTCGGGCATCGACGCGGCCCGCGCCGCGTATCAAGCTCCCTCCGGTGGAGCTGTGGTCATGGATCCCGACAACGGCGAGATCATCGCCATGGCCAGCTATCCCACCTACAACCCCTCCATCCTTGCCGACGGCTACAGCCAGAAGGACGCTCGTAAGCTTGGTGCGGCCACCCCCGAGGACAACTCTGACGACCGCCTGCTGAACCGGCCCGTGCTGGGAGGCTTTCCACCCGGCTCGATTTTCAAGGTGGTCACCGCCGGTGCGGCGATGTGGTCCGGAGTGGCGACGCCCTCGACTTTCCTGGGGTGCCCGCCGTCAACGGTCTTTCCTCCCGGAGGGGGACCCGGCAGCGTCATCTTCAGCAACTGGACCTCGGCCGATATGGGCTACATGGGGTTCGCGGAGTCGCTCGAGGTTTCGTGTGACACCTTCTATTACCAGCTGGGATGGGCCATGGAAGAAGCTTCCGGGGCGGCTCTGGGCGATGGAAGCGAACGCTTCCAGGACTACATGCGGATCGCCGGCTTCGGACACGAAACGGGAATCGACCTTCCTTATGAAGCCGAAGGCCGGGTCGCCGATGATGCTTGGTGCGTTGCCTACGCCGACTACTTCTGCCCCGGTGGGTGGCTGCCGGGTTACACAGTCAACATGGCCATCGGGCAGGGCGAGCTCATAACCACCCCCCTGCAGATGGCGGTGACCTATGCCGCGATCGCCAACGGCGGTCGCATCGTCAAGCCACATCTGGGGATGTCGGTGGGGCGTACAAGCAATGAGGGCGAGGTCAAGATACTCAAGGAATTCAAGACCAAGACCGTGCGCAGACTGCCGCTCGACGAGGCCGAGCTGGCACCGCTGCAGCAGGGGCTCCTAGACGTCATATCTGGAGACCAGGGAACGGCCGCGTCGGCCTTCGCGGGCTATCCCCAGGGCAGCTTCCCGGTTGCCGGCAAGACCGGGACGGCTCAGATCGGCTCGCTAGACTCCGACCTCAACTACGCGTGGTTCACCTCCTATGCTCCCGCCGACGATCCTGAGTACGTAGTGGTCACCTATCTCGAGAAGGCGGGGCACGGAGGCGAGAGCGCTGCTCCGGTGGCGCGTCAGATCTACGAAGCGATCTTCAAGGTCGACAATGACCCCATCGTGGGGCTCAGCCAGGACTTTTCAGGCTAGTGACGCAGGGGACGTTCGCCGACGCCGTCGATCGCATCGGAGGAGAGCCCGTCGCCGCGCGCATGGCGAGAAAGGCTCCGATACGACATCTCGATCCCATGCTGCTGCTGGTGACTCTTTTTCTGAGCGTCTTTGGCGCGGTGATGGTATTCACCGCCACGGCCACCAAGCAGGAGACGTTGGGGCTGGACCCGAGCCAGTACCTGAAGCGCCAGATCGCCTACGCTGCAGCGGGCGCTGTGATCCTGCTGGTCGTGAGCTTCATCGACTACCGCTATGTAAGGGCACTGGCCCCGTTCCTTTATGGAGCGGGAGTGTTGTCGTTGCTATTGGTGCTTACACCTCTCGGAGATGAAGCCGGAGGGGCACAGAGCTGGTTCAACTTCGGTTTCCTCCAGGTGCAGCCTTCGGAGTTCGCCAAGGTCACGACCGTGATTGGGGTTGCGGCCTACCTGGGCGAGCGCAAGGGTGAGATCCGCGTTCGCGATGTTGCCGTCGTCGTGCTGCTGGTCGGCTTGCCGAGCGCGCTCATCGTGGTTGAGCCTGACTTCGGCTCGATGCTGGTGTTCGTCGCGCTGTTGGCGGGCCTGCTGTTTCTGGGAGGCGCCAAGATCAGGCACTTTGTGTCGCTGGCGATACTGGGGCTGATCGGCATCATCTTCATTCTTCAAGCAGGGTTCCTTCAGGCCTATCAGATCGAGCGCATCACAGCCTTTCTGGACAAGGATCCCGATGTTCAATCCGAGGGTTGGACGCTGACCCAGGCGAAGATCGCCATCGCCTCCGGCGGATTCAACGGCAAGGGCCTGTCGGAGGAGAAGACGCAGACGACGTTGGACTTCGTGCCTGAACAACACACCGATTTCATCTTCACGGCGATCGCCGAACAGCTTGGTTTCGTGGGAGGGGCGGCGTTGCTCGGTCTCTTCGCCCTGTTGTTATGGAGAGCGCTTCGGATTGCCACGTTGTCGCGCGATCTCTTCGGCACCTTGGTGGCCGGGGGCATCGCCACGATGTGGGTCTTTCAACTATTCATCAATGTCGGCATGACCATGGGAATCATGCCGATCACGGGGCTGACACTCCCGTTCGTATCTTTTGGAGGTTCAAGCATGGTCGTCAACTTTTTGTCCGTGGGCTTGTTGCTCAACATTCATATGCGGCGCTACCTGTGAGCGAAGGAGCGCCCCGCCCGCGCGAAAGGGCGGCCGACCTCGACAGAGAGGCTCCGGCGGGCGGCGCCGAGCAACGCCGGCCGAGTCGCAGGTCGCAGCGTCGTCCCCGAAAACGCCGCCCGCCCCAGGCGGCGGCCGACCGCGTCATGCTCGTACATGCGGACCCGGCAGGCACTCAGATCGCGGTGCTCGAAGACAACGTGATCGTTGAGCACTACGTCACACGCGCCGATGATCGCTCGATGCTCGGCAACATCTATCTCGGACGAGTGCAGAACGTTCTTCCCGGCATGGAGGCAAGTTTCTTGGACTTCGGAGCTGCCCGCAACGGCGTGCTCTATGCGCGCGAGGTTGGTATTGCGGGCGAAGAAGGCGCCGAGCTGCCGCGTATCGAAACCGTGTTGCGGTCGGGCCAGCAGATCATCGTCCAGGTGACCAAGGACCCGATGCGCTCCAAGGGCGCCCGCCTGTCCGCGCTGGTGTCGCTGGCGGGACGGCATCTGGTGCTCGTACCCGAGGCGAGCTCGCTCGGCGTGTCGCGCCGGCTGGCAGACGACGAACGCGGCCGCCTGCGCGACATCGCTCAGGACCTCAGGCGAGAGGGTCACGGACTTATAGTAAGGACTGCGGCCGAAGGTGCGTCGCGCGCCGATCTCGAGGCGGACTTGCAACGCCTGATCGCCATATGGGAGACGATCACCGCCAAAGCGAAAAAGGCCAAGGCCCCCGCTCTTCTGTACGAGGAGCCCGAGCTCGAGCTCAGGGTGGTGCGCGATCTCTTCAATCGGGACGTCAAGAAGTGCGTGGTCGACGACCCGGTGCTCGAAGAGATGCTGCGTTCGTATGTGCGCGATACCACTCCCGAGCTCGGCGAGAGGTTGTCGCTCTATGAGGGGGACCTGCCGATCTTCGAGGAGTATCGGGTCGCCGAGCAGATCCGCAAGTCGCTCGACCGCAAGGTGTGGCTGCCTTCGGGCGGGCACATTGTGATCGACCGCACCGAGGCGATGACCGTCATCGACGTCAACACGGGCAAGTTCGTCGGCAAGACGAATCTGGAGGAGACCGTCTATCGGACCAACCTCGAAGCCGCCTCCGAGGTCGCCCGCCAGCTGCGCGTTAGGGACATCGGAGGGATCATCGTCGTCGACTTCATCGACATGGAGGACGCGGCCAACCGCGATGCGGTCGGCGCCCACTTCCGAGGACAGCTTCAGCGAGACCGCTCCCGCACGCAGGTCTACGACATCTCGCCCCTCGGCCTGGTGCAGATGACTCGCAAGGGGGTCGCGGCCGGGATCGTGGAAGCGTTCTCGGACCCCTGCCCGACCTGCGAGGGCCGCGGAATCCTGATCCACGACGTGGACTGACCCAACCCCCGGTGCCGAGTAGTGGATAAAGGTTGCTCTGCAACCACTGATGACCACTCGGCGGGAATGGGTTGGTATCATGCTCTCTCCGCATCCATTTCCTGAGAGGTTCGAGCATATGTACGCGGTCATCCGCACCGGCGGCAAGCAGTACAAAGTCGCTCCCGGCGACGTCATCGAGATCGAACGGGTCAAGGACCCGTCCGGCACGGTGTCGTTCACCCCGCTACTGGTGGTAGACGATGAGGGCCGGTCAACCTCGGGCCGCTCCGCCCTGCAAGGCGCCAGCGTAGATGCCAAGATCCTGCACGAGTCGCGCGGCCCCAAGACCGAAGTGCTCAAGTTCAGGAACAAGACCGGCTACCGGCGCCACAACGGGCATCGGCAGACGTACACGAGCGTCGAGATATCGGGGATCAAATTGGCCCCTCAGAAGAGTTAAAGGAGCAAGGCATGGCTCACAAGAAGGGGGCGGCTTCCTCTCGCAACGGCCGTGACTCCGCCGGCAAGCGCCTCGGTGTCAAGGTCCACGGCGGCCAGAGCGCACGCGCAGGCTCGATCATTGTCCGCCAGCGCGGGACTCGCTGGCATCCGGGGCTCAACGTCGGGCGTGGCTCGGACGACACTCTGTTCGCAAAGGCCGACGGCATCGTCACGTTTCACCGGGCGCGCGACCGCCGGGTGGTAAGCGTTCTCACCGACTAAGTCTGCGAGGTCTCATGGCCTTCGTCGACGAGGCCGCGATCGAGGTAGCGGCCGGGGCCGGGGGCAGCGGCTCGGCGTCCTTCCATCACGAGCCCTACAAGCCCAAAGGTGGCCCGGACGGGGGTGACGGGGGCGACGGGGGAAGTGTCGTGCTTCGGGCCGACGACTCGGTCGGGACCCTTCTGGAGCTGCAGCACCACCCTCACATCAAAGCCGGGCGCGGAGGACACGGCGCGGGCAAGAGGAGGCACGGCGCGCGCGGCGCGGACAGGGTTGTGCCGGTTCCCGCCGGTACCGTGATTTTCGCAGGAGACGTCTTCATCGCAGACCTGGCCGCTCCCGGGGACGAGCTCGTGGCGGCGCGCGGAGGCCGCGGGGGCCGTGGGAATGCTCGTTACGCAACTCCCACCAGGCGTGCGCCCAACTATGCTCAAAAGGGGGAGCCGGGCGAGGACAAGAGGCTGCGGCTCGAGCTGCGCCTGCTCGCCGATGTGGGCCTGGTCGGCTTCCCCAACGCCGGCAAGTCGACTCTGATCTCACGCATCTCGTCCGCTCGGCCCCGTATCGCCGACTATCCCTTCACCACCACAGTGCCCAACCTCGGAGTGGTCCGGGCAGGGGAGGACACCTTTGTCGTCGCCGATATCCCCGGGCTTCTTCCCGGAGCGAGCCGCGGCAAGGGTCTCGGCCATCGCTTTCTGCGGCATGTGAGCCGCGCCGCCGTGCTCTGCTACATGATCGATCTCGCCGCCACCGACCGCGACCCGCTCGACGACGTCGACGTCCTCAAGGGGGAGGTGGAGGCATTCGACCCAGACCTCGCCGCCAGGCCCTCGGTAATCGTTGCCGCCAAGTCAGACGTCGCCGCCGAGTCGGCCGCAGCGGTGCGCTCTCGCTGGCCCGATTCCACGTTCATCTCCGCGGTTACCGGCGACGGCATCGAGGCGTTGGTGTGGCGTCTCAATGAGGAGGTGAGGCGCGCCCGGGCGTTGAGGCCGGCCCCCGTCGGCTATCTCCGCCATACGGTCTCAGAGCAGCCCCTCACGGTGGCGAAGGAAGACGGCTCCTGGCGTGTGCGCGGAGCCCGGCCGGAGCGAGCGGTTGCGGTTAGTGACTTCGACGACGATGACTCCGTGGCCAGGCTGCAGCGCGCGCTAATCTCCATGGGGGTGGAGCGAGCTCTGCAGCGGGCGGGCGCCCGGACAGGGGACGAGGTCCGCATCGGGGCGGTGTCGTTCGACTTCGAGCCCGAGGCAGGCAGTGTCACGAGCTGAGCTGAAGCCGGGGGACCGGCTCGTCGTCAAGATCGGCAGCGCCTCCTTGATCGGCCCCGACGGGGCTCTCGACTCGGATCGCCTGGCATCTCTGTGCGCCGGAATCGCCGGGGCGCGCGTGAACGGGATCGAGGCGATCCTCGTGTCCTCGGGAGCAATCGCGGCCGGCCTGGCGCCGCTCGGACTTGCGGCTCGCCCCTCCGACATGCCGAGCCTGCAGGCCGCGGCCGCCGTGGGACAGGGCCGCCTGCTCGCCCGCTACTCGGCCGAGCTGGCCGAGCACGGCCTCGTCGCCGCCCAGATGCTCCTCACGCGCTACGACTTCATGCACCGCTCTCACTACCTCAACGCCCGCAACACGCTGGAGAGGCTGCTGGCGCTGGGGGCGCTTCCAGTCGTCAACGAGAACGACACTGTCGCCACCGACGAGATCGGCTTTGGCGACAACGACCGGCTCGCCGCTCTCGTCGCCAACCTGGCGCGGGCCCGGCTCCTGGTGCTCCTGACCGATGCCAAGGGCCTCCACGTCTCAGACCCCAGGCACGACCCTTCGGCCCCCTTGATCGACGAGGTCGACCGGATCACTCCCGAGCTCGAGCGCCGGGCGGGCGGACGAGGCACTGAGCTCGGAAGCGGTGGCATGGCCTCCAAGCTGACGGCGGCGTGGGTCGCCACGTTCTCGGGGGCCGCGGTGGTCATCGCCGACGCCTCGGAGCCTCAGATCCTCGACAAGATTCTCGCCGGGGGCCGGCTCGGCACCTATTTCCGGCCCCGCCCCCATCGCATCTCAGCCCGCCGTCTGTGGATCGCCTTCGCCCAGCCTCCGCACGGCACGGTCGAAGTCGATGCCGGGGCGCAGCAGGCGGTCGCCCTTCACAAGAGGAGCCTGTTGGCGGTCGGCGTCACGGGGGTCCGAGGCGACTTCAGTCCGGGAGACGCGGTCGATGTCTGTGATCCCGAAGGGAAAGTCTTCGCCCGCGGCCTGGTGCGCTACGGTGCCGCCGACCTTCGGGCAGCGGCGGGCCGCTCGACCGCGGGGACATCGGGGGCCGAGGTGATACACATCGACGAGCTCGTCGTGCTGGAGGAGTGAGGACGTTGGAGGGGGTCACAGAGGTCTGCGAGCGTGCCCGCCGGGCGGCTGCGGCGGTGGCTCGGTCTTCGGGGGAGCAGAGAGACGCTGCGCTCGAAGGCATGGCCGGTGCGCTGATCGCATCCCGGGAGGAGGTCCTCGAGGCCAACGGCGCGGACGTGTCTGCAGCCGCCGGACGAGGCGAGTCTCGCACGGTCGTCGACCGGCTCACGCTGACCGAAGCCCGCCTCGAGTCGATGGGCACGGCGCTCGAGGCGGTCGCCGCACAACCCGATCCGGTGGGCGAGGTGGTCGAGGAGTGGACGAGGCCGTCGGGGCTCACGATCCAGAGGGTAAGGGCCCCCCTGGGCGTGGTGGCGGTGATCTACGAGGCCCGCCCGAACGTCACCACAGACGTCGCCGGGCTGTGCCTCAAGGCGGGTAACGCGTGCATCTTGAGGGGCTCCTCGATCGCACACCGCTCCAACAATGCGGTCGCTACCGCCCTTCGCCGCGGCCTTGAGGCGGCCGGCTATCCCGCCGACGCCGTCCAGCTCGTGGGAGATACGAGCCGCGCCGCCGCTCTCGAGCTGATGCGCTCGCAGGGGTCAATCGACCTGTTGGTCCCGCGCGGCGGGCGGGCCCTGATCGAGAGCATCGAGCAGAACGCCACCGTCCCCTACATCATCGACGGCGACGGCAACTGCCACGTCTACGTCGACGCCGCCGCCGAGCCCGCCATGGCCCGTCGCATCGTGCTCAACGCCAAGACGCAGCGTCCGAGCGTCTGCAACGCCGCCGAGACGCTGCTCGTGCACAAGCGTCTCGCATCAGACTGGCTCCGCGGCTGTCTCGAGGACCTCGCTGCCGCGGGAGTCGAGGTGCGCGGCGATGACCGCGCCAAGAAAGCGTATTCCGCGGCCCTGGACGCGTCCGAGGAGGATTGGGCCACGGAGTACCTGGACCTCGTCATCGCCGTCCGAGTGGTCGACTCGATCGACGAGGCGATCCAGCACATCAACCGTTACGGGACGTCCAACGCAGAGGCCATCGTCACGCAGGACGGCGACGCCGCGGCCCGGTTCGTGCGGGAGGTGGACTCCGGATCGGTGTTCGTCAACGCCTCGACTCGATTCTCCGACGGGGGCGAGTTCGGGTTCGGGGCGGAGATCGGCATCTCGACGCAAAAGCTGCACGCCCGCGGCCCGATGGGTGCGCGCGAGCTGACCTCTATCAAGAGCGTGGTCTGGGGCTCGGGCCAGGTAAAGGAGTAGCGCCCAGCGCCCCAGTCGATGGTGTGGGTGGTGGGGCCGCCCGCTCGGGGTGGTGGATCGCCCAAGTTGGGCCCAGAGCCACCGAATCGGTGGTTGGAAGCCCAAGTTGGGCGAATGAACACCTCGGCCTGGAGCTGGCGGCGGCTGAGAAAAAGAGGGAAGGGGGCCCGGGGAGGCCCCCTTCCAAGGCCGAGCTGAGGGTCTCGGTCGGGGGATTGATCCGAGCCCACCGCTCACAGCCGGGGATGTCAAAGAAGCTAAAGGCTCAAGTTGGCCTCCGAGTGAACCGACCTGAGCGATGAGATGAACATCGGGATGAATTTGGTGGGCACCCCTATTCCGGCATGTCGGCCTCCGAATCCGGTTAGCTATAGGCATGGAGCAAGAGCGGAAGGCGTCGAGGGTCGGGGTCCTGGGGGGCACGTTCGACCCGATCCACGTCGGCCACCTCATCGCCGCCTCCGAGGCACTCCATAAGTTGCGCCTCGACCTGGTGATGTTTGTCCCCACCGGGCAGCCGTGGCAGAAGGACGCCTTCTCTAATCCTGAGGACCGCTACCAGATGACAATCATCGGAACCGCGCCGAACCGCCATTTCGCCGCGTCGCGCATGGAGATCGACCGGATCGGCCCCACTTTCACGATCGACACGATGCAGGCCCTGCGTGACTTTCACGGAGATGGCACCGACCTGTTCTTCATCATCGGTGCCGACGCGGTGTTGAGGCTCGATACCTGGCATCGCTTCGAGGGGCTCGAGAAGCTCGCCGAGATCATCGCCGTGACCCGGCCCGGCTTCGACCTCGCGGCGCTTCGCCCGCAGCCGGGATGGCCCCACCTCCATGTCCTGGAGATGCCCCGCATCGACATCTCGTCGACCGACATCCGTGAGCGGGTGAGGACCGGGCGGCCCATCGAGTACTTGGTGCCGGCGGCCGTCGCGCGCTACATCTCGGAGAACGGCCTCTACCTCAGCGATGGGGAGGCCGGGGGCGACCATGTCTGATCACCGCCGGGCCCCCGATCTGCTGGATGAGCTGCTGGGCCTCGACGACCCCTCATTCGCCGAAGAGGATCAGGCCCAGGGGCAACCGGAGGCCGCCGCCGAAGAAGAGCTGAGCCCCCGCCGCCGACGTTGGTGTCAAAGTAAGCGGGACCCCGTGCCACCGGAGGGCTCCGAGGCCGAAGAGCCGGCCCCACCGGAGAACGCCTCCGACGAGCCGAGCTCGTCCCCTCGGCGTGGGTGGCTGAGCAGGCGTCGCACCCTCCTGCCGGAAGCCCCCGAAGCCGAGACTGATTATCCGCAAGAGCCGGCCGAGCCGGTGGTGGCTGAGCCGGAGGACGAACGCTCGGCCGAGCATCAAGAGCAGCCCGCAGCCGAGGAGGATCCGGCCGGCGACGATCCCCAGGCAGAGGCCGGCCCCGACGAGTTGGCGTCGCCGCGGCGCTTGTGGCGGAGCAGACGGCGACCGCCCCTGCCGAAGGGCCTCGAAACGGAGCCCGAATCGGCCGAGGAACCGGAGTTGCCGTCCGATGAGATCGCCCGGGCTCCCGCCCCCAAGCGCAGGGGTGGTCGGCACCTACGGGGGGCCGGGGACGAGGCCGACGCCGACGGCTCGGCGGATGCCTCTTCCGACCCTTCGAACCTCGGCAGAGGCGACCCCGTCCTGCCCCCCCTGCTGGGCCCGCGGCGTACCGACCGAGCGCGGCGCCGCTCCCGTAACCGGCTGTTCGTGGGCGTCGCCGGGGCACTGTTGGCGCTCGCCGCTGCGGCGACGCTGCTGGATCCCTCGCTCCGAGACGATCCCCAGCCCGAGAGCAGCGGTTCGGCGGCGCCGGCCACCGAGGTGCTCGCAGATCCGGTCAGGACCCTGCTGGTCTATGGCAGCAGGGAAGGACAGGCTACTGAGGCCGCGTGGATGGCCCTGTTGTCGCTGAACTCCGAGACACGGGAGGGCTCAGTCGTCTACGTCCCCGCCCACACCGCTACCGAGGTTCCGGGCCGGGGATTGCTGGGTATCGGCGAATCGCTGGGGTCCGGTCCCTCGCTGCTCGAGGTCAGCACCGAAACGCTCCTGGGCGTGCCCGTGGACGATCAGCTGCTCCTGACGCCGGAGGCAGCCGAGGCGCTCTTTCAGGGCATCGGAGACGTATCCGTAGATGTTCCCTCCGAGCTCCAGGTGCCGGCAGGAGAGGGGCAGGCTCGGCTTCTGATCCCTCAAGGACCCCAGCAGTTGGCGCCCGGCCAGCTCGTGTCGTTGCTGTTCAGACCGGGCATCGAAGGCGACGACGCCGAGCTCGGCGGTCGGCACCTGGCCCTCTGGAACGGCGTGTTGAGCCAGTACGCCGATGATCCGGATGCTCTCGCGAGCGCCGTTGCGGACGCGGAGCCACCGCTGGGCACTCCCGCCGCCACCGATCGCATCGGCGCCTTTCTCTCGGACCTCGCCCGGCTTCCTGCGTCCAGCCGAATTCTCGCAAACCTCCCGGTCAAAGAGGTGAGCGTCGGCGGCGATCAGCTCTACGAAACCGATCCCGAGGAGCTGAGCGCCTTCGTAGGGGAGACGATCGGGGAGACGGATCTGGCCGCCGACCTCAGCCGGGTCCAGGTCCTCAACGGCAACGGGGTCCCGGGCATCGGCGTCGACGTGGCGGAGAAGCTCGTCGGGAACGGCTATCAGATCACTCTCTCGGGCAACGCCGACCGGCTTGACTACTTCAAGACCCGCATCGTCACTTACGACTCCTCCCCCGAAGGCCTCGCGGCGGCCCGGCAGGCGCAGGCGCTGCTGGGGGCCGGGACGGTGCAGGTCTCGTCCCAGGGGCAGGGTATCGTGGACCTGACCATCGTCGTTGGAAGAGACTTCCTGAGGACACGCTGACCGCAAGAACGATTGCCACCACGGACGCGACTCTCGCCCTGGAGGTCGCCCGCGCTCTCTCGGCCAAGAAGGCCGGGAGGATATTGATTCTTGACGTGTCGCGCCAGCTAGTGATCACCGACCACTTCGTGATCGCCAGCGGCAACAGCGAGCGTCAGGTGCGCGCGCTGGCCTCCGAGGTTGAACGCCGGCTTCACACCTTGGGCGTCAAGCCCGCCCGGCGTGAGGGCGAGAGAGAAGCCCGCTGGGTAGTTCTCGACTATGTGGACTTCGTGGTCCACCTCTTCCACAACGAGGCCCGTGACTATTACGAGCTCGAGCGGCTGTGGTCAGACGGCGATGAGGTCGCATTCGAGGACGACTACTTCGAGCCCGACGATGACTCAGCCGCGGCGCAAGCGACGTAGGCGCAGGTCCCGGGGCGCCGACGACGGCCACAGAGCGTCGTCGGCGGCACCGGCGGAAACCGGTGCACCCTCCGGCGAAGGCTCGCCCGGATCCCCGCGCTCGCGACGGCGCAGGCGTGGCCGGGGACGACCTCAGCAGTCAGTGGCTCCCGCGACATCCTCAGAGGACATCGTCAGGGCCCCCGCTCGTAAGCCGCCGGCAACACTGAGCCGTCCTGCCGATGGGCTCACGCTGGAGCAGATCGTGGGAGAGCTGCAGTCGGAGTGGGGCGTGCCTCAGAGCCCCCAGGAGTTCCGGATAACGCTCAAGGTGGCCGAGGAGAGGTCGCGCGGGAGAGTTACCGCGGTGGTGGAGGAGCGCAGTGACCCCGAGGATCCCGAGGAGCTCGCCGATCCCGGCGCGCCCGACTCCGTCCTCGGCGCAACCGGCGAAGAGGGGGCCATGGTCCGTCGTGAGAAGGCCCCCGCGGCCCCGAGGGTGGGGGTAGAAGAGGGCTCGGGCGAAGGGGGGGGAGAGACGCGCAGAAAGCGGCGCCGCTCCCGCCGCCGCAGGCGAGGTGGCAAAGCCCACTAGGCCGACCCCCGACCCCCCCACCCCTACCCGATCTCCGACCCCCCCGCTGCTCTGATCCTCACCAGATGGTGGTGAAAAGTCCTCGGTCCGCGTATCACCACCGCGCCGGTCTAGCGGAGGGGGGCGGCCTCTGAGGTCGCGGCTGTTAGCCTTTTGGCCGCTGAAGGGCCCGTAGCTCACTTGGTAGAGCGCCGCCATGGCATGGCGGAGGCAGTCGGTTCGATCCCGATCGGGTCCACCCCCGAGAGCCATGGCGGCGCTCCC
>Ga0136633_1001451_pt1 | contig 17453 bp, 15 predicted proteins | sample AntDrymeUQ832206_2_FD_105494 | JGI IMG/M metagenome (GOLD analysis project Ga0136633, IMG submission 105494) | Polar desert sand microbial communities from Dry Valleys, Antarctica - metaG UQ83 (22.06) | ecosystem: Environmental > Terrestrial > Soil > Desert | place: Antarctica: Dry Valley...
CCCATCCCCGGCGCCCAGGCCCGCGACCCGAACCCGCTGTAGATCCGCGGTCGTCTGCACGAAGGCGATCTCGCTGCCACGGATCGCCGGGTTGCTGAGCGCCTCGAGGCGGGAGGAGCGGACGGTCCGACGCTCGATCCCCTTCTTGGCTCCGAGGCGGGCGAGGACGAGATGGTTCTTGCGCTGCTTGGCGACCGCGTAGGCAACGGTCCCTCCCGACAGCGAGGGACGGCCGAGCTGGGAAGGGGTCCGGGCTGACGCAACTTGGCGGATCGGGCCGGGGTTGGCCGGATTGGCGATCGAGACGGCGAGCAGAACGTCTTGCTGACCGCGTCGTGCCCGCCAGGCCAGCCAGCGCGAGGAAACCGCGACCGCATCGGCTGCTCCGGCCGGGATCTGCGTTACCGGGCGCAGGTCCTTGCGATCGAGCAGGGTGATCCCGTCCGCTTTGACAACCGCGACCCGGGAACCGCCGACGGCCGGATCCGTGCCGGGAAGGCGCTCCTCGCTGCCGTCGCCGCGGCGCAGAATCGCCTCGCCGTTGGCGCGCTCGTAGGCCAGCAGCGGACCGGACGCCGAGGGGTCGAACGCGGCGGGAATCCCCTGCTTCGATCCCTGTGCCTGGGCGTTGCCGGCCAACGCCAGCGCGACGAGGCCGAGCGCGGCCGCGTCGGCGAGGCGAGCGCCGCGGTAGAGGCCGGAGCGCATCGCCATCGCCTCGCAGGCGCGCTCGCCGGAAGGGCGGTCGGCGAGCGGGGCGAGGACGACGATCGGGAGGGCGCGGCCGAGCCCGAAGCCGAGCCCGAGCGCGACGCCGACGGTGGGCTCGCCGATCGCGAGGCTGACTCCCATCAGAGCCCAGACGCCGTAACTGAGGATGAACGTGGTGAAGCCGAGTCCGAGCAGGATCCCGTAGCCGGCTGCAGCCACAGGCATCGGCGCGCTGCTGCGCCAGCCGATCGGGAGCTGGCGGCGGACCTGAGGAACGATCCGAAGTCCCCGCGCCTCGGCCACCGCCGCGGCCAGCGCGATCACGGCCGCGAGGACATAGGCGATCGTGTCGCCGGCGCCGTGGAGCACGGAGCCGAGCCAGGCGAGGGCGACGAAAGTAGCGATCGCGCCGAGCACCGCGAAGGGGGCGAAGGTCGCGCAGGCGGCAAGCGTCGTGCGCAGGCCGCCGGTGTGGCCGGTCGGCCCAATCGTCTCGATCATCGAGAAGCCACACGGCGACCAAGTCCCGGTGGCGCCGACGAGGAGCGCCGCGAGGACGAGTGAGGCGAGCAGCGGATCGAGGCCGGCGATCATTCGATCACTCCGATCAGCACGGGACGTTGGTGTCGAAGTACATGACGCAGAAAACCTTGCGATCGCGGTAGCAGTAGCCCTGTAGCGCGGTGTCGCCGTTGATCCGGGTCGGATTGGTCGAGCAGCAGTCGACGAGCTTGCGGACCTGCCCGCCGCAGCAGCGGTACCAGCCGCCGTCGACCTGGGCAGAGATATCGAACTTGCGCGCAGTCTCCTCGCAGACTTTGGTCCGCGGCGCCGGCGGCAGCGGCCGGCCGTCAGGGTCGAGCATCACCTTGCCGCTCTCGTTGACCGGCTCGCCCTTGCCGTTGACACGGCGGCCGAGGTTGTCGATCGGCTTGCCGTCGCCGGCGCGGAGTGGGTAGCCGGCGCGATCGATCCGCGGAAGCGCAGGACCGGCCGGGTGCGGGCAGGAGTCGGTCGTGAAGATATGGCCGCAGAAGTGGTAGCCGTCAGCTTCACCGGGCTCGACGAGCCGAGCGACGGTCGAGCCGGCGCCGACCGCGAGCATCCCCTTACCGACGCGGGAGAGGAAGCCCCGGCGGGAGCTGTTCGACGCGATCCCCTCGGCGGCGCGCTCGAAGAAGGAGCGACGCTCGGTAACGCCGTGCTCGTCGCCGGCCTCGGCCGGGTGCGATCGATCAGACAACGAGGGCCTCCACGCGGCTTCGCTCGGCGATTCGCCGCTCGGCGGTCGCGGCGACGCTCTCGAGCTGGGCGAGGTTGTTGAAGGTGCCCTTGGCGACGACGGTGCCCTCGAGGTCGAGGGCGAGCGCATAGGGAGCCCCCGGGACCTGAAGCGCTTCCCAGATCTCGGATTCGGCCGACTCGTCGAAGACCTCGAGCGCCAGCGATGGCTCGGCGCGCAGCGACTCGATCGCCGGGCCGAGCGAGCGGCAGACATGGCAGCCGGCGGAGGTGAAGACGGCGAGCGCGATCTCGGTTCGTCCGCCGGGACTGAAGCGTTCGATCAGCTCGGTTCGCCCGCCCAGCTCCGGCCCCTCTCCGGAGACCTCGAGCGCCGAGCCGGGGCCGAGCCGCAGGCGCAGCATCCCGACCTCGCGGGTCAGTGCGAGCACGGCGACAACGAGGGCTACGCTGACGAGCAGCAGCGCGATCAGCCCGAGTCCGAGCCACTGGTCGGTCGACAGCGGGCCATCGGGCAGGGCCGGGAGGGCGGCGAACCCGGCGGCGAGAGCGAGGTTGCGAGCGACGCCCCACCAGCTCAGTCGCGAGCCGCCGCCGAAGCAAGCGCAGGGTGCGCCCGCGCGGCCCTGCAGGAGCGCCGAGACGGTAACGGCCGCGAAGACCGCCATCAGCGCGGCAGCGGCATATGCAGCAGCGTCGGAGCCGGCCACAACGGCAACCCCGAGCACGAGCTCGCCGACAACGGTCGCGACCAGGATCGTCCAGCGGATCGACCCGGTGGGAACCCCGAAGCTCGAGAGAGCCTCGGCGCTCTGCGCCGGGCGCGCGAGCTTGAGCAGCGCCGCGGCCAGCAGCGCGGCGCCGAGCAGTCCCTGCATGGCAATCCCCAACATCCGGCTGGAGGGTACCCGGCCAAGCGCTGAACCTCGCCACCAAGGACGGATCCCAGCTGAGCTGAACTACCCGATGGCGACCATCCGCTCGATCGGCAGGCGGGCCTTGGCGGCGATCTCCTCCGGCACCTTGACCTCACCGGTCATGTCGCGCAGGCAGTCGCGGAGCTTCGGCAGGGTGATCATCTTCATGTACTTGCAGTAGGCCATCCGGTTGGCGGCGATCATCTCCGCCTTCGGAGCGGCCAGCTCGAGCGGGTAGAGCATCCCCGTTTCGGTCGCGACGATGTAGGAGCCGTCGGGCTTCGCTTCGACGTGCTCGAGCATCCCTGAGGTCGAGAGCATGTGCACTCCCTCGGAGTCGATGTCGCCGGCGGCGACGTACTCCATCGCCTGAGTCGAGCAGCCGCACTCGGGGTGGATCAGGAACTCGGCGTCGGGGTGGGCGGCGCGCATCCGGTTGATGTCGTCGGGGCGAATGCCCGCATGGACGTGGCACTCGCCGTCCCACACGTGGAACCGGGACCGCCGCTCGGGGTCATCTAACAGCCCGGTCTCGCGCTCGACGAAGCCGCCGAGCCACATGTCGGGGCCGAAGAGGATCTCCTGCTCGGGGCCATGCTCGGCCCAGATGTGGCGGACGACGCTGACCGCATTGGAGGAGGTGCAGCAGTAGTCGGTCTCGGCCTTGACCTCGGCGGAGGTGTTGACGTACATGACGACCAAGGCGTCGGGGTACTTCGCCTTCCACTCGCGCAGCTGCTCAGCGTTGATCGAGTCGCTTAGCGAGCAGCCGGCGCCCGGATCCGGAATCAGGACCGTCTTGTCGGGCGAGAGGATCGAGGCGGTCTCGGCCATGAAGTGGACCCCGCAGAAGGCGATCACCTCGGCATCGGTGGCCTCGGCCTGGCGCGAGAGCCCGAGCGAGTCGCCGACGAAGTCAGCGACGTCTTGGAGCTCGGGCAGCTGGTAGTTGTGGGCGAGGATTACGGCGTTGCGCTGCTTCGCCAGCGCACGGACCTCGGCCGAAAGCTCTGCGACCAGCTCGGGGCTGAGCTCCTCACTGCCGCGTGGGGGTGGCTGGATCGTCGGTAGCTCGATTGCCATCTGCCTGGCTCCTCTCGCTCGCACGAGGTGCGAGGTCGGAATCCTATGTTCGCCGCCCGTCACCGGAACTGCGAATGAACTGCCTACAGGGTAGCGCTGCCGGTCCGTCGGCGTAGGTGCCTCAGGCAGCGGCTTTACGCTGTGCTCGATGCCGGAGTTGCCCGAAGTCGAGATCGCCTGCCGCCGCCTGAACGCGGCCCTGACCGGCGCCGTGATCGAGTCCGCGACGGCCCCGGGAATGGTCGCGATGAAGACCTTCAAGCCGCCGATCGACTCGCTGGCGGGGATGGCGGTCAGCGGCATTCGGCGGGTCGGCAAGATGCCGGTCGTCGAGTTTGCCAACGAGGTTTCCGGCGGCGGCGGGCCGCTTGCCCTGCTCCTCCACATGATGTCGGCGGGTCGCTTACAGCTCTTCGACAAGCGGGCGTCGATGCGGGATCGTGCATCGCGGATCCTCGTCCGAATCGAAGGAGGGCAGGAGCTGCGGCTGCGCGAATTCGGGACCAAGCAGCGAGCCTGGGGCAAGCTCCTTGCCGCCGATGCCGTCGGCGAAGACGAGATGGTCAAGACGCTCGGCCCCGAGGCCTGGCCGGCGCCCGCCGTCGAGGTTCTGGCCGCGGCTCTCGACCAGCCGCGCCACCTTCATCCGCTCCTGCGCGACCAGCGGACGATCGCGGGGATTGGCCGCTCCTGGGTGGATGAGATCCTCTGGGAAGCGAAGCTGAGCCCGTTCAAGAAGGGCGCCGACCTCGACGCCGACGAGGTCGGGCGTCTGCACGGTGCGCTCGCCCTCCTCGACGACGCGATCTCCCACTACGAGGAGGTCGTCGGCGAGACGATCCCCGACAAGATGCCGATGCCGCTTCAGGTCCATCGCCGCGAAGGCGAGCCCTGCCGGCGCTGCGGCGAGCCGATCGCCGCGATCCACTACGCCGATCGAATCACCTGCTACTGCCCGGCCGAGCAGACCGGGGGGAAGCTGATGGCGGATCGCAGGCTGTCGCGGCTGCTGAAGTAGGGCGGAGTTGTGTAGGCTATGCGCATGCTGAAGGAGCGCCTGCAGATCCTCGTAGACAGTGAGCAACGACGCAGGCTCGACGTTGAGGCGCGTCGCCGCGGGGTTTCGGTCGGAGCTGTCGTGCGAGACGCGATCGAGGCACAGCTGCCGGCCGTTTCACGCGAGGAGCGGATCGAAGCGATTGAGGCGATGAAGCGTGCACCACGCGTCGCCCACATCCCCCCCGACGAGCTCAGGCGGATGATCGACGAAAGCCACGAGGAGGAGATTCTCAAAGGCGCCGATGCCGGGGCTCGCGGCCGGCCCGACAATTCGTGAACGCGTTCATCGACGCCAACGTGATCGTTTACGCAGTCAGCGATCGCGACCCAGCCGCCAACTGTGAACGGCTCCTGGTCAAGATCGCAGAGCGCGCCGTCCGGGCCACCACCTCGATCGCCGTTCTCGAAGAGGTATGGCACCTTGAGCTTTCCGGCAAGGTGCCGGGCTTGAGCGGACAGGCTGAACGGATGCTCTCGGTGTTCGGGGAGATCGTCCCGGTCTCGCCGGCTTCGCTGCGCCTCGCGATGAGCCTCGATGCCCCGCCCCGGCTCGGTGCGAACGACCGGCTCCACATCGGCGTCTGCCTCGAGCATGGAATCGACACGATCGTCAGCGCCGATCGCGACTTCGACGAGGTCGCCGGCTTGACTCGAATCGATCCCTTCGACGCTGCCGCGCTACACAGGCTCGAGCAGTAGCGAGATGTCGAGCTGCGGCGCCGAGTGCGTCAGCGCTCCAACCGAGATGAAGTCGACGCCTGTGGTTGCAATCTCGCCGACGTTGGCGAGGCTGACGCCGCCGCTGGCCTCGAGGGCGGCCTCCGAGCCGGCTGCCTCCCGCAGCCCCACGCACACCCGCAGCTCCGCCGGCCCCATGTTGTCGAGCAGCAGCCGCTCGGCCCCGCTCGCAAGCGCCGCCCGGACCTCGTCGGCGTCGCCGCACTCCACCTCGATCGGCACGCCGCCGGCGCCTTCTCGGGCTCGCGCTACCGTCGCTTCCAGGCCGCCCGCCAGGGCGATGTGGTTCTCCTTGATCAAGATCGCGTCGTCGAGGCCGCGGCGGTGGTTGTGGCCTCCTCCTGCCAGGACGGCCGCCTTCTCCAGCACCCGCAAGCCCGGGGTCGTCTTACGGGTGTCGAGCAGCGCTGCCCGGCCGCCCGCTTCGCGAATAGCCTCGACGTAGCGCGCGGTCAGTGTCGCGACTCCGGAGAGGTGGCCGAGCAGGTTCAGCGCCACCCGCTCCCCGGCGAGGATCCCCCGTGCGTTGCCGGAGATGAACGCCACCTCGGCGGGGACCGCGTCCCGCCAGACGCCCTCGATCATCAGCTTGTCGAGCTCGCCGCCGCCGGCCTGGCGAAACGCCTCGGCGGCGAAATCGAGGCCGAAGAGGACACCCGGCCCCTTCTGGACGATCCGCGCCCTCGCGCGTGCGTCCTCCGGGACGGTCAGCGTGCTGGTCAGGTCGCCGGCGCCGATGTCCTCGGCCAGCCCCTGCGCAATCAGCTCCGCGGCATCGGTGCTCATCGGCCCTCCCGCCCGAATACGGCAAGGGTCGCAGTGAACCCGTGCAGAAAGTTGCGGCCGCCGACGGGACCGATTTCCCCGGCGGCGAAGAAGCCGGCGCAGGGAACGCCGAGCGCCTCCTCGATCGCCGTCGCGTCGTGGTCGGAGGTATCGAACATGTTGGAGCCGCGGCCGTTACAGGTAAACAGCAGGGCTCCGGCTGGGCCGCCCTCTCCGAGTGCACCGACCTGGGCAGCCAAGGCCTCGCGGAGGTCGGCGTCGGCGGAGGCCGCGTCGCGGACATGGAGGCGGATCGTCTGCCCGACCCGGACGCGCTCGCCGATCGCGATCGCCCCCGACTCACGGTCGGCGCCGACGATCGGTCGGACTATGAAGTCGCCGCGCTCGTGCTCGGGCTGGTTCTCGTCGATCGTGACGCCGACGAGCATCCCGCCGACCGCGGCGCGGCGCTCCTCGGCGGGAAGGGCGGTGACGACCTCCCCGATCCGCTCCATCGCCGGTTTGAAGGCGAGCTGATGAATCACGTTCTCGTCCGCCTCGGTGATCGCGATCTCCGGCCCGACGGGCATCGCGCCTTGGGAGACGCAGGGCAAGACCTCGACGCCCGAGATCGCCACCGCGACCGCGCCGCGGGAAAGGACCTCGTCGCCGATGAAAAGGCGGCTGGTGCCGCCGACCGAGGCGCTGGCGAGCCCGCCCAACACCGGGGTCCCGGGCCGCTCTTCATTGAGCCTGCTCAGAAGCGAATCGGCGGCGAAGGTGTAGGGGTCGGCGAGGACGATGATCACGTCGGCGGGGTCCTCGGGCTCCGGCAGGCCTTCGATCTGCTCGGGCTCGCTACCCTGCTCGCCGTCGAGCTCGTGGGTTGTGATTGTGGCGCCGGGCATCCGCGCCGCCCAGACAACCGCGGCGTGGCCGTCCTCGACCTCGCGGCCGCCGGCGACGACGCCGCCCGCTCCACAACCGATCAACGCCCGCGGAGCAAGCCGCTCATGGATGCAGTCGAGCGCTGCCTCGGCCTGAAGCAGGTGCGAGCCGCCGCTGAAGGCAACACAGAGATCCGGCGCTCCGCCGAGCTGGTCGGCGACCGTTCGCGCGGCCTCCTCGAAGGCGATCAGCGGATCCGCGTCGAGTGAGCTGGCGACGGCGATCTCGACGCTCATCGTCCACCGCCGGGCGAAGCGCCGTTTAGCGAAGCCCGCATGATCTAACCCCTCTCCGCCGCCGCCTGAAGCAGGTAGGTGCGGATGAACTCGTCGAGGTCGCCGTCGAGGACCCCCTGGGCGTTGCCGACCTCGGTTCCGGTGCGGTGGTCCTTGACCCGGGTCGTCGGATGGAGGGTGTAGCTGCGGATCTGAGATCCCCACTCGACCGCCTTCTGCTCGCCGCGCTCGGCCGCCATCTCTTCCGCCCGCTTGCGCTCCTCCTCGGCCAGCATCCGACCGCGGAGCATCTGCATCGCGGTCGCCTTGTTCTGCGTCTGCGAGCGCTCGTTCTGGCACTGGACGACGATGCCGCTGGGGATGTGGGTGATCCGGACGGCGGAGTCGGTCTTGTTGACGTGCTGGCCGCCGGCGCCGGAGGCGCGGTAGGTGTCGATCCGCAGGTCGCTCTCGTCGATCTCGATCGAGACATCGTCGCTGTCGGCGAGCGGCGCGACGTCAAGCTGGGCGAAGGCTGTGTGGCGGCGCGACTGCGAGTCGAAGGGTGAGATCCGGACCAGCCGATGGACGCCGCGCTCGGCGCTGAAGAGGCCGTAGGCGTTCTCCCCCTTGACCACGAAGGTGGCCGACTTGAGCCCGGCCTCGTCCCCTGCGGAGGCCTCCTTGAGCTCAGTTGAGAAGGCGCGGCGCTCAGCCCAGCGCAAGTACATCCGCAGCAGCATCTCGGCCCAGTCCTGGGAGTCGGTCCCGCCGGCGCCGGATCGAATCGTCACGACCGCGTCGCCGGCGTCGTACTCGCCGCTGAACAGGCGCTGTTCCTCGAGCTCGCCGAGGCGCCGTTCGATCGAGGCGAGCTGATCATCGAGCTCGGTGGCCATCTCTTCGTCCTCCGCGGCCATCTCGGCGAGCTCGCCGAGGTCATCGGCGTCCGCCGACAAGCCGCTCCAAAGGTCGAGCTTGCGTTTCGCGCGGGTGTGCGAGGCAGAGACCTTGGCCGCGAGCCCCTTGTCATCCCAGAAGCCGGGCGTCTGCATCTCGGCCTCGAGGCGCTCGATCTGCTCCGTCAGCTGAGCCGGGTCAAAGGTAGTCCCGGAGCAGCGTCAGCTGCTCGCGGACCTCCGCGATGCGTGCGCCGATCTCCGGTGCCTCAGCCATCGCCACAGCTTAGGCGCCGTGGCAGCGCTTGAACTTCTTACCGCTCCCGCACCAGCAGGGCTCGTTGCGACCGATGTCGGCGTGCTCGTCGTTGACGACCGTCTCGGCGTTGGCGCTGCCGTTGCCGCTACCGACCGCCGGAGCGGCCGTGGCGGTCGCGGCACCGCCGGCCCCCGCCGCGGCTCGTAGCGCCGAGGGTTGATCGGCCTCGGTGCCGCCGGAGTAGGAGACGTTCTTCGCTTCCTGCTCGGGTGCCGGCGCAGGCACCGGCGCGGGCGGCTCCTCGACGTTCACCTCGACGTGGAAGATCATCCGGGTGTACTCCTCCCAGATCGCGTCCATCAGGACCTCGAACATCAGGAAGCCGTCGTTCTTATAGGCGACCAGAGGGTCGATCTGGGCGAAGCCGCGGAGGTGGATGCCCTCGCGCAGATAGTCCATCTCGTGGAGGTGCTCTTTCCAGCGCTGGTCGATGATCTGCAGGAGGATGTGGCGCTCGACGGCTCGCATCAGCTCCTCGCCCCACTCCTGCTCGCGGGCGTCGTATGCGCGCATCGCGTCGGCGGCCAGCATCTCGGTCACACTGTCGCGACTCGAGGAGGCGGGCTCCAGCTCCGAGAGGTCGACCTCCATCGGCCACATCGAGCGCAGCAGGCCGTCGAGGCCACCGAGGTCCCACTCCTCGAAGACATCGGAGCCGGTGAACTCGTGGACCTTGTTGGCTACCATCGCGGCGACCTGCTCGCGGGCGATATCCCCCATGTCACGGCCTTCGAGCACTTCGCGGCGGTAGCGGTAGACGACCCGCCGTTGCTCGTTCATCACGTCGTCGTACTCGAGGACGCGCTTACGGGTCAGGTAGTTCTGCTGCTCGACCTTCTTCTGGGCGTTCTCGATCTGCTTGGACAGCATCTTCGCCTCGAGCGGGTACTCCTCGCCGTCGTCGTCGACCGGCCCGAGCCGGTCGAGGATCCGGTAGATCCGATCGCCGGCGAAATGGCGGACAAGGTCATCCTCGGCGCTGAGGAAGAACCGCGACTCGCCGGGATCCCCCTGGCGGCCGGAGCGGCCGCGTAGCTGGTTGTCGATCCGGCGTGACTCGTGGCGCTCGGTGCCGCAGATGAACAGGCCGCCGGCCTCGCGAACCTTGTCCCCTTCGGTTGAGCAGCGCTCCCTGAGCCCGGGCAGCATCGTCTCGAGCTCCTCCTCGAAGTTTTGATCATCAGCCTTGACGCCGAGCTTGCGAAGCTCGCCCTCGGCCATCTGCTCGGGATCGCCGCCGAGCTTGATGTCGACGCCGCGGCCCGCCATGTTGGTCGCGATCGTGACGGCGCCGATCCGGCCGGCCTGGGCAACCGTCTCGCCCTCCTTCTCGGCGTGCTCGGGCTTGGCGTTCAAGACGATGTGGTCGATTCCCTGGCGCTTGAACTGCTCCGACAGCATCTCGGAAACCTCGACCGAGATCGTTCCGACGAGGATCGGCTGACCGGTCTCGTTGCGCTCGGCGATCTCGCGGACGACAGCCTTCCACTTGCCGTCGCGGGTCTTGTAGATCTGGTCGTTCTGGTCGGCCCGGACCATGTCCCGGTTGGTCGGGATCTCGACGACCGGCATCTCATAGATCTTCATGAACTCGGTCGCCTCGGTCATCGCGGTACCGGTCATGCCGCTGAGCTTGTCGTAGAGGCGGAAGTAGTTTTGAAGCGTGATCGTCGCCAGGGTCTGGTTCTCCTCGCGGATCTTCAAGCCCTCCTTCGCCTCGATCGCCTGGTGCAGGCCCTCCGACCAGCGGCGCCCTTCGAGGATTCGACCGGTGTGCTCGTCGATGATCATCACCTGGGCGTCGATCACCGCGTAGTCGCGGTCCTTGCGATAGAGCGACTCGGCCTTGAGCGACTGGATCAGGTGGTTGACGAGGGTGCCATTCTCGGAGGTGTAAAGATTCTCGACGCCGAGGAACTTCTCGGACTTGTCAACCCCGCGCTCGGTCGGGGCGATCGTCTTGTGCTTCTCGTCGTACTCGTAGTCGTATTCGGCGTCAGAGGTATCGCGGGATTCGCCGAGCGCCTTCAACTTCGGCTTCGCCTCGATCCCCTCGAGCGTCTTGGCCATGCGCGCGAAGGTGTAATAGGTATCGGCGGCCTGTTCGGGAGCTCCGGAGATGATCAGCGGCGTCCGGGCCTCGTCGATCAGGATGTTGTCGACCTCGTCGACGATCCCGAAGACGTGATCGCGCTGGAAGCAGGACTCCAGCGAACGAGTCATGTTGTCGCGCAGGTAGTCGAAGCCGAACTCGGAGTTGGTCCCGTAGGTGACGTCGGCGGCGTAGGCCTGATGGCGGCGAGGGCCGTTGTTGGGGAGGTCCGTGTCCTGGAGGACGCCAACCTTGACCCCGAGCGCGTCGTAGATCGGGGTCATCCACTCGGCGTCGCGACGGGCGAGGTAGTCGTTGACCGTGACCAGGTGGACGCTGTTGCCGGCGAGGCTGTTGAGGAAGACGGCGAGGGTGGCGGTCAGCGTCTTGCCCTCGCCTGTCTTCATCTCCGCAATCGCGCCCGAGTGAAGGACCATCCCGCCGACGAGCTGGACGTCGTAGTGGCGCTGGCCCATCGTTCGCTTGCCCGCCTCGCGGCAGAGCGCGAACGCCTCAGGAAGCAGGTCGTCGAGCGACTCGCCGTTGCCGGCTCGCTCGCGCAGACGGTCCGCCTCGGTGCGCAGATCGACATCGTCGAGCAACTCCATCTCAGGCTCGAAGCGGTTGACCGCCTCGACCCGCTTCTCGTACTCGCGGAACTGCTTCGACTCGCCCATGCGCAGGGCGCGATCGATGATTCCCATACCTCTAGCCATCTTGATTCAGGGTACAGACACCGCCCTCTCCCAGCGGGTCCTGTCGCGGTAGGAACTCCCAAGGGGGGTTTGCCACGGCCTTGGCCAGCGGGTCCTGTCGCGGTAGGAACTCCCAAGGCGCCCGGCAACGGCGTTGCCGGGCACCTCGGGGCCCACTACCGCGCCACCCGCTGTCGAGGCGCGGCTGGACTATGCAAACGGCGACGACGAACGGAATCGCTGAATTAGCGCTTAGACAGTCCTGCCGCGGGTGCGGGCTACTAGCCGGCGGGTGCGGGAGCGCTTGCGGCGGAGCTCGCGGTGGCGCTTGACCTGGCGGCGCATGTCCTTCTCGAGCTCTTTGACGGAGTGCTTCATCGTTGCGCTCGCCTCTTCGGCGCGCAGCGTCGTCCTCTTGAGATGGAGCGTTGCCGCGGCGATCTGGCTGTCTGAGATCGACGGATTCGTCTCCTCCCGCAGCACTACCTCGAGATGGGCGAGGTCGGAGACTTGCCGCGCGACCCGGTGAAACCCTCGCTGGATGTCCTCTCGGATCTCATCCGTGACCTCGACATTCCGACCGACGACATCGATGCGCATCTGGGTCTCCTCTCGGGGGTTCCTTATGCCCTCCATGCTACGCCTCTGCAATCGTCGGCTCAAGGTCTACCTCAGCAGCGGCGCCGCAGCGAAAGAGAACGCCCAGACACCGTCGGTCCCGCCGGATCTCAGCGCGGCGGCGCAGGCGCTCAGAGTCGCGCCGGTGGTTGTCACGTCGTCGATCAGAAGCGCCACGGACGGGGGTGTGGCGACGAGCCCGATCCGGGGCGGCTGTTCGAGCCGAGCCGCCCGCGAGTTGCCCCGCTGGCGCCCGAGGTCCAGCCGTCGCAGCGGCTGCTCCAGCTCCAGAGGAGCCCGATCGACGAGTCGCGCAGCGATCAGCGCCGCGGGGTCGAAGCCTCGCCGCCGGGAACGCAGCCGTGAGCCAGGGACCGGGACGACGGTGCCGTCGACGCCCGGTGGCAGCAACGCGGCGATCGCCTCGGCTGCGATCTCGGCAGCCGCGAGCAGGCGCTTGAACTTGAGTGCCGCGACGAGATCTCGGGCCGCGCCTTCATAGCTGAACGCGGCCTTGGCGGAGTCGGCGCCGTCGATCGCCAGCGGCGGTGCCGGATGCCGGACAAGATCCGCTCGACAGCACCGGCAGAGCCGATCGGCGGCTGGGATCGTGCTCGCGCAGGCAAGGCACCGCGGCGGCGCCAGAGCCGACGCAGCGAGGTCGAGGACGGCGTTGATCTCTCTGCCGGTGAGCACCGCCCCGACGATGGCGTAGCCGGCGTCACGGGTGGGTGGAGTTCGCGCCGTTTGTGGGGCGAGAGTCCGGCAAGTCTGTGTCGGCGGCAGACGCGAGCTCGAGCGGCTTCGTCCGCATTCCCGACTCCGACATCCCGATGCTTGCCGAGTGCACGTTTCGACACCGCTGGCGGTGTTCAACGGTGCACTCGGCCTCTCGAGGCGCACCTGGCTGCCCCACGCCGCCGCCCCAGCCCTACTCCGCGAAGACCGCCTTCTCGACCGCTGCGATGTCGAGATCGCAGCCGATCACCGCGGGGGCCTTGCCCAGGGCAGTGTCGGGGTCCTTCAGCCCGTGGCCGGTCAGCACGCAGACGACGGTCTCCACCTCCCGACCACCCTCCAACACCGGTAGCCCGTGGGCCAAGAGCCCGGCCACCGACGCCGCGGAGGCCGGCTCGCAGAAGACGCCCTCTTCGGAGGCCAGCAGCCGGTAGGCGGCGAGGATCTGCTCGTCCTCGACCGCCGCGATCCGCCCACGCGAAGCCGTCACCGCGTCCATCGCCTCCTCCCAGCGGGCCGGATTGCCGATCCGGATCGCCGAAGCGACCGTCTCCGGCTTCTCGATCGGATGCCCCGCGACCAGCGGCGCTGCGCCGGCCGCCTGAAACCCATAGAGGACGGGTGACGTCTCGTACTCGTTGAAGCCCCGCCACCAGGCGGTGATGTTGCCCGCGTTGCCGACCGGGATCGCCAGCGCGTCGGGAGCCGTGCCCAGCTCGTCGCAGACTTCGAACGCCGCGGTCTTCTGACCCTCGATCCGGTGTGGGTTGACAGAGTTGACGAGCTCGATCGGGTGCCGGTCGGCGAGCTCGCGGACGATTCGTAGCGCGTCGTCGAAGTTGCCGCGTAGCGCGATCACCCGGGCGCCGTGCATCAGCGCCTGGGCGAGCTTGCCGATCGCGATCTTGCCTTCGGGGACGATCACAGCCCCCCGCAAGCCGGCCCGCGCCGCGTAGGCGGCCGCGCTTGCCGCGGTGTTCCCGGTCGAGGCGCAGATCACCGCCTCGGAGCCGTTCGCGACCGCCTTCGAGACAGCCATGGTCATGCCGCGATCCTTGAAGGAGCCGGTCGGATTGAGCCCTTCGTACTTGAGGTAGACCCGCGCCCCGATCCGCTCGGAGAGTCGCGGCGCCTCGATCAACGGGGTAGAGCCCTCGTTCAGCGTCACGATCGGATCGCCCGGCCCGATCTCGAGCCGATCCCGGTAGCGCTCGATCAGGCCGGCGGCACCCGCTGGAACCGGACCGGCGCTCACACGTATTCCTCCTCGACGACCCGGATCGCGCGCGGCGCCGCGCGCAGGAAATCGAGCTGCTCGATCTCCGCGAGCGCCGCATAGAAGTGGCGCTCGGGGGCGCGATGGACGACCATGATCAGCCGCGCATCGTCGCCGAGCCCGTTCTGGACAACGCTCTTGACCGAGAGCTCGTGGCGGCCGAGCACCTCAGCGATCGCCGCCAGCACTCCCGGGCGGTCGGCGACCTCGAGGTGAAGATAGAAGGACGAGTCGAGCTCGTCGATGATCTTCAGGCTCTGCGACGTGTCCTGGCCCGGGGCGTCGCCGGAGAGGATCGAGACGAGATCGCCGAGCACGGCCGAGGCCGTCTCGATTCCCCCGGCTCCCGGCCCTGACATCGTGATCTCGGTGATCGCGGGCGCCTCCACGGTGACCGCGTTGAACGGCCCTTCGACCGGTGCCAGAGGGTGGCCGCGGTAGAGGAAACAAGGGTAGACGCGGACGCTGATCCCCTCCTCGTGGCGCTCGGCGATCCCCAGCAGCTTCAATGAAAGGCCCAGTTCCTTTGCGTAAGCAATGTCGTCGGCGCTGATCCCCTCGATGCCCTCGTAGGAGACGTCGTCTAGATGGACGGGAGTGTTGAAGACGATCCGCGCGAGGATCGCCATCTTCGCCGCGGCGTCGGAGCCGGAGACGTCGGCGGTCGGATCGGCCTCGGCGTAGCCGAGCTCCTGAGCGCGCCTTACGGTGTCGGCGTAGGTGGCGCCGGTCGCGGCCATCTCGGTAAGGATGAAGTTGGTCGTGCCGTTGACTATCCCCGAGATCCGCTCGACCTCGAGCGTGCCGATCCCCTCCGAGACGACTCGGATGATCGGGATCGCGCCCGCCACCGCGGCCTCGAAGCGCAGTTGCACCCCGGACTCCCGAGCGGCGGCGAAAAGCTCCTCGCCGTGCTGGGCGACGAGCTGCTTGTTGGCGGTGATCACCGGCTTTCCAGCCTGCAAGGCGCGGAGCACGTAGTCGCGAGCGGGGTCGGTGCCGCCGATCAACTCGACGATCACATCCGCCCCCGCGAGGACCTCCTCGAAGCTCCCTTCGGAGCGACGCAGGACTGCCGAGATCTCGGGCCGGCGGCCGGTCGCCGTGGCGACGGCCTCGGCGCGCTCGGCAACCAACAGCGCGAAAGCGCCGCCGACCGTGCCCTGGCCGAGCAGCCCGATCCGGACCGGCTCACTCAAGAGGACCCCCCGCGGCACCCGGACGCAAAGCCAAGGCTGCCGCGGAGTTATCTGCGATATCGCGGGCCAGCAGGTCCTCCCAGCTCTCACGCCGGACCACGGCGCGAGCGTCTCCACCGGAGCAGAAGATCACCGGCGGCCGCGGCACGCCGTTGTAGTTATTCGCCATCGCGTGACCATAGGCGCCCGTGGCCGGGGTCGCGAGGATGTCGCCGATCCGTGGCGCCGCGATCGCCGCATCGCGGATCAGCACATCGCCGGACTCACAGTGCATGCCGGCGATCGTCGCCTCGACCGTAGCCGGCTCGGCGGCACGGTCGGCGATCAGCGCCTCGTACTTCGAGCCGTAGAGCATCGGCCGCAGGTTGTCGGACATGCCACCGTCGACGGCGACGTAGGTGCGGACGCCGGGAATCTCCTTGATCGTGCCGACGGTGTAGAGCGTGATCCCGGCGTTGCCGACCAGCGAGCGGCCCGGTTCGATCAGGATTCGTGGAACCGGATCGAAGACCGCCTCGATCCCGCGCACCTTGACGTCGACGTAGGTCTCGATATCCGGAGGCTCGTCTGCGGCGCCGTAGGCAATGCCAAGCCCGCCGCCGACGTTGATCACTTCCCACTCGAGGCCTCGGGTGAAGTCGGCGAGAACCTCGATCGCGCGGACGTAGGGCTCGAGCTCGAAGATCTGCGAGCCGATGTGGGCGTGGATCCCGACCAGGTCGAGGTTGGCGGAGGCGCGGATCTCTTCGACAGCCCGGGCGGCGAGTCCGTCCTCCAACCCGAAGCCGAACTTGGAGTCAAGCTGCCCCGTCTGCACGAACGAATGGGTCGAGGGCTTGATCCCCGGCGTGAGGCGGGCGAGGACGCGCTGGCCCGTGGGCGCGAGCGCGTCGGCGCGAGCGATCTCGTCGAAGGAGTCCAAGACGATCGTGCCGACTCCTTGCTCGAACGCGTAGCGAAGCTCGGCCTCGGTCTTGTTGTTGCCGTGCATGTAGATCCGGGCCGGGTCGAAGCCCGCGGCCAGGGCCATGTGCAGCTCACCGCCGGAGGCGACGTCTACCGAGAGACCGCGCTCGCGGAGCAATCGATAGATCGCCGTGACCGGGGCCGCCTTGCTCGCGTAGAGAATCTCGCTGTTGTCGGTGCGGGCCTTGAAGGCGGCGAGGTACTCGTCGGCCCGTGAGGCGATCTCCTCAGGCGCATATATATAGGCGGGAGTGCCGAACTCGCGGGCAAGCTCGACCGCGTCGCAGCCGCCGATCTCGAGGTGTCCGGCCTCGTTGACGCGGCTCCCGCGCGGATAGACGGGAGAGCTTGCGATCGGGTCGGCAGCCGGCGCCGCCGCTTGTGCGTTTGTCAGGGACTCCTTCACGACGGGCCATTCTCCCAGCCCGGGGACGGAAATCACGCGAGCGTGCGATTGGGTGCGGCATGCCGTCCTCGATCGCACACTCGCGTCCGCGCTACCGTCGCGGCATGGAACTTCCCTCACCCGCAGGCCCCGCTGAACGGGGAGAGCAGGACGGGCTCGCCTACTGGCTGTGGAAGCCGGCGTCAGGAGCGCCGCCGTGGCCTGCGATGGTGATCCTTCATGGCGCCGGCTCCGGCAAGGAGAACCACGCTGACTTCGCGCGAGCCTGCGCGGCGCAGGGCTGGCTCGCGGTCAGCTACGACCAGCGCGGACATGGAGCGAGCGCCGAGCCGATGGGCCCGGCGGCGCTGAGCGATGTCGGCCGGATCGCGCGCTGGATCGCCGAGCGGCCCGACGTCGACGCGCAACGGGTCTGCGTGCGGGGCTCGAGCATGGGCGGCTGGTTCGCGATCCAGGCGGCGGCGACCTCCGATGCGGTCGCCGGGGTGATCGCGATCTGTCCGGCAAGCGAGGACGGGCTGCGCCGGGGTCTGCGAAACGGCGAGCTGGAGATGCGCGCCGACAGCG
>Ga0136633_1001452_pt1 | contig 17450 bp, 19 predicted proteins | sample AntDrymeUQ832206_2_FD_105494 | JGI IMG/M metagenome (GOLD analysis project Ga0136633, IMG submission 105494) | Polar desert sand microbial communities from Dry Valleys, Antarctica - metaG UQ83 (22.06) | ecosystem: Environmental > Terrestrial > Soil > Desert | place: Antarctica: Dry Valley...
CGGTCTGGGTCGTTTCGGTCAGGTCAATGCTGCCGTGTGTCTGCATGGGGGTGCCGCCGAGCAGCGACTCCTCCTTGAAGCGCGCGAGCAACGGTTGCACGCTCGCCATGATCTGGTCGTAGCGCTCGGTCCCGGCCTTCGCGCCCAGCACGTAGCCGGCGGCGAAGCCGGTCATCAGGGTGAGCTTCTTGATCATGGAGCCTCCTCGGTCGTCTGTGACCTGGCGTACCCCTGAATCCAGGCTCCGTACCGGGGCCCCTGCGCTATCGTCTCCAGGCCGATCCCCCATAGCTCAATTGGCAGAGCATTCGACTGTTAATCGAAGGGTTTCTGGTTCGAGTCCAGATGGGGGAGCCACGCCCCGAGCCTTCTGACCTGCAGGTTTGCCGGTCAGGGGGCTTCGCGCTTGTCCGGCCCTGGCGCAGTTGTGGTTGCAGTTGGGCCGAACAGCACCTGAGCGACCCGGTCGGTGGCGTCGGCCAGTACGGCGGGCATGACGTGCTGGTAGGTGTTCTGGGTCAGGCTGATCTGGCTGTGGCCGAGGATCTCCATGACGATCCGGGCGTCGACGCCCTGCTCGAGCAGCAGCGTCGCGGCGGTGTGCCGGGCGTCGTGCAACCGGGCGTCGCGGACACCGGCTGCCGTGAGCAGAGCCTTCCACTCGCTCCAGTCGTGGCTGGGGTCGATGGGGTTGCCAAGCGGCTTGCAGAAGACCAAGCCGTGGTCTTGCCAGAGGTTGCCAGCCGCATCGCGCTCGTGCTGTTGCTCCTGGAGGTGGGTTCGTAGCGCGGCTCGGAGCTGCGCGGGCAGGGCAAGGGCGCGCCGGCCCTTCGCGCTCTTGGATTCGACGAAGACCAGGCCGCCGACGCGCTGGGGGCACTGCAACGGCGTGCGGTCGCAGGGCTGGTTGCCGCAGCCGTGCCGGAAGGCCTGCCGCTGCAGGGCCTGGGTGACTCGCCAGGTGCCCGCGTCGAGGTCGACGTCCTGCCAACGGGCGCCGAGGGCTTCGCCCTGGCGGAGTCCGAGGGCTAGCGCGACGGACCAGCGGGCTGGGTTGGGGCGACTCTGAGCTGCCCTGAGGATCTTGCGGGCCTCCTCCGCGGTGAACGGGAGCACCTCCGTGCGCTTCAGGCTCGGGGCAGCCACCAAGGTGGCGACGTTGCGTCCCACCCGGCCGCGCTGGAGGGCGACCTTGAGGGCGCGGGAGATGATCCGGTGCTGCTGGAGCTGCATAGCGGGGGAGAGGCCCTTGGCGTCGGCCAGGTGGATGTAGAAGGCTTCGAGGTGCTCTGGTTGGAGCCGGTCGAGCCGGTGGTGCCCGAGCATCGGCTTGAGGTGGTTGCGCACGCCGCTCTCGTAGCCGGTGTAGGTCGCGACACGGACGCTGCGCTTGGCGATGCTCAGCCAGTGGTCGAGCCAGTCGCCCACGTTCAGCTGGGGGCCGGCGATCGGGATCGTCCCCGCGTCGCGCTTGCGCTCGAGCTCGCGGACCTTGGCAACGACCTCGGCTCGGGTCTTGCCGGACACGTGCCGGCGGTCCGGGGCGCCATCCTGACCGTGCCCGGCCGAGACGTACCCGTGCCAGCGGCCCTTCGGATCCCTGTGGATGCTGCTCTCGCCGTTCGCCTTGCGCGCCATGACGCCTCCCGAACCCGCCAGCGTCACCCGGTTGGTGGGCGAGCGGACAGGTCGAGGACGAATCTGTGGATGGAGTCGGCCGGGATCCGCCGGCACGCCCCGATGTGGACCGACGGCAGCACTCCCGAAGCCAGCAGCTCGTACAACTTCGAGCGACCGATCCCGAGCACCCTTGCCGCCTCGACCGGCGTCAGCAGGACCTTCTCCACCTCGTTCTCCTCTCGTTATCACCACGGGCCCTCTAACAGGTGTGCGCAGGAGTTGGCTGAAGACGAAGAACCAGGTACGGGACTCTTCTGGCACTCGCGGTGTTCGGGGTTTCGTTGGCACACATCTGTCGGTGATTGCCAGGAGCGCTTCCGGCGCCGGCGCGCGACGGGTTGCTGGCCAGCTGCTGACCTGCGGCTGGTGCGGCGCTGCGATCAGGGTCGCGGCGGTGGGCCGGACGCCGAAGTGGTGCTCGAGTTCGTGTCGGCATCGAGCCTGGGAGGCGAACCGAGCTGCGGGGAAGGGGCTGGTGGCGGTGCGGGTCGTCGATCGTGAGGTCGTCGTAGAGGTCCCTCAGGTGCATGTGGTGCCGGCGATCCCGCGGCTGGGAGGTTGCGCACCGGCTCTGCACCAGCTGGCTCATCAGCTCGACACCGGCCGGTTCTACGACCGCGACCTGCCCGAGCTCTTGAGGGCCGTTGAGGTGCTGCTCGCCGCGCTGTCCCGTAGGCCCGCTCCCCGGCGGCCGCGTCAGCGCCCTTTGCGCTGAACTCAGGCCCTCCGCACCGGTCGAGACCTCCCAGGTGGTTCGCCTCGGCGATCTCATGAGCGAGCTCAACCAGCATGAGGCGGACGTGATTGAGCCGCTGGCGCCATGAACGGCCTCGCGCTGCTCCCGGCAGCCGCCGATGAGGTCCGGCGTCTCGATGACGGGGGCCGGCGTCGGGCATTCGGCGTCCTCCTGGCTCTCTCTCGAGGGCACCTACGCGGTGAGCCACTGCTCGGCAGGGAAGAGGGCCTGCTTCACAAGCTGGTCGTGTGGAACCTCGCGGTCATCTACTTGGAGCTGCCCGACTCCTCCATCTTCGTTACCGAGGTCTGCCTCGTCGGAGTTCGGGACCTCTCTGACCGCATCGCTAAGGTGGTGAGCACGCTCGAAGCGATGCCGGCCGCCCAGCGGATACCGCACGCGGCACGGACCCTGGAACTCGTTCGCGAGAGTCCTTACCCGGCGCATCAGCATGTTGATCTCACCGCCTTGGAGCGCCTGGTCTCCACCGCCTGATCAGCGGCAACGCCGCATGCGCGAGGCACGGGCCCCCTGGACAGTCGAAAGCGCCCCTCCTGCCCGAAGCCGGAGGGGCGCTCTCGCGTGCGAAACGGGACTGACGCCCTACCGCCACGTGACGCTGAGGAGTCGTACTTTCTTCACCCTGGTGGGTGAGCCCTGGGCGCTCCGTTGGGTGGTCGTGATGTCGGACTGGATGGCGAAGGCTCCTTCGAGTGCGATGATGTCGGTGCGCTCCTCATGGATGACCTCCGGATCACCGCCGCCGGGCGCGCCAGGGTAGGTGGTCTCCGCGTCGATGGTGCGCCTGATGGTCGCGGTGGGAATCGTCCCAACGTCAGGAGACGCCCACGACTGGATGCTCACGACGACAGCGCTCTCGGTGTACTTCCCGGACCCACCGAAGCCCTCTTCGGCGGTACAGGTTCGCTTGGACACCTGTCTCCACTGGTCCCCCTTCTTCACCTTTGCCGGCAACACCAATCGCGTCGGCTGCCACTGGCAGGAGAGCCCACCAGCCACGGGGGACCATTGGGTAGCGAGGGCAAACCCGCGGTCAGTCCATTCGTAGCCGTGCTTCGGCATCTGATGCGGGGAGTCGGGATTGTCCGAGGTGACCTGCTGGGTGAAGCCGCTGCCCTGTCGGACCAGTGGATCCATGGAGACGGTGAACCGCCAGTCGGGGTTGTCAGCGAAGTTCTGGGTGTACTGCGCTGTCAATGCACGGCCATTGACCGAGTGGGCCTTGTTCGATGGCGGACCAAGAGAACCCTTGACGCTTGCCGACCCCGGTGCCGCGGAGGGACCGGTTCCTGCACCCGGTGCGACGCTGGCAGACGCCCCCCCTCTCTGTTGAGGGTGGGCAGAGCCAGATGGCCCGGACGATCCTGGCCGGGGCGACGCGAACGTGATCGCGTCGCTGGTTGGGCGGCCGTCAGGTGCCCTTGCGAGCGACACGGCGATGCCTGCGACCAGGACCAGAACCAGGCTGACCCCGATCACAGGGGGCGACCTGCTCCAGGCCGTCCAAGAACTCGCAGACATCGCCGCCGCCTAGGTCTCTATTGCTTGGGGAAGAGTTCTACGTAGACCGGGCACCCTATCTCCCTGGAGGGCGATTGAGTGTAGATGGGGGGGCCGGGGACCACGCTAACGCCTCCCATAATCAGGCCTCGGGTGACCCAAGGCCCAGGCCCGCAGCCTGTCTTCGCGATGGCGGAGACGCTGTCCTCGTTGGTGTTGCTGTTGATGATGCAGCCGGTAATCACGTCCCCGCTGATGACGAGGCAGGCCTGCACTGCGGCCCACGTGTAATTGAAGTCACAGGCAAGGTCTACCCTGCCCTCGATTGTCACACGTGAGCGGACCCCTCCGGACACCCCTGGGGGTACCTGATAATCGAAGGGTTTCTGGTTCAAGTCCAGATGGGGGAGCCACTTCCTAGCCCTCTGACCTGCAGGTTTGCCGGTCAGGGGGCTTCTTGGTTCTCCGGCCGTGGCGCAGTTGTGGTTGCAGGTGCCCCAAAGAGCACCAGGGCCACCCCGGCACGCCGCTTCTCTACAGTCCGAGGTAGGTGCGAAGGTGGCCATCGACGCGGTCCAGTTCGCCCAGGCTGAGGCGCCCGCGGTGTACCAGGACGTTCACACGCGCCACTGGCTGCAAGGCTGTGATGTCCGCGAACGACTCGTCGTATCGAGTGAGGCCCGCGTCAGCGTCGAGCGCGATGTGCGTCTCGTCCGGTCCGGGCGTGCCCGTGATCGGGATGACGGCGACGTGCCCGAGGCGCGCGTTCAGCGCATTGGCGCTCATCACGACAGCCGGGTGTTCGCCGAAGTCGGGGAAGTCGACGTCCCACACCTCGCCCCGCAAAGGTGCCGGCAGGCCCATCAGCCGGAGCTGGTCCGAGCGGAGCCTCGTGACCTGCCCCGCACGCCGATGGGTAGCGGAGCCGGGTCGGACCCGTAGAAGTCCTCGACGCTGCGAGCCATGCGCTCTTCAGCGGCCCGGCGGTGCAGCAGCCGCAGTGCTTCCTTGACGATGTCGGTGCGCCCCTCGAGCCCGAGAAGCTGGGCGTCTTGGCGTAGCTGCATGGCGAGGTCGTGTCCGATCCGTGCCTGCCAGACTTCAGTCTTGCTCGTGATCGCTCCCATGTGCATACATATTGTCGTACAAACCTGTCTTCGTCAAGGGGTCCATCACAAACCGCGTACCCTCCTGACCTGCGGTTAGGTACTCGAGCGGACGCACCCGGATACCCCTGGGGGTACCTGTTAATCGAAGGGTTTCTGGTTCGAGTCCAGATGGGGGAGCACCGATGACCTACCTCAGACCTTCGCCGCGGCTGTGGCGCTGCCGTCAGGCCCAACTGGCCACCGTCGGCATCCCGACGGCCGTGGCTGCCGCAGCCGTGGGAGCGCTCGAGAGCACCCAGGTCGCCGTCGCCGGCTTCCTGGTCGCCGTTGCAGCGATCGGCACGGTCGCGGCGGTGATGCACAGGCGCGTGCTGGCCTGGGGCTACGCCGAGCGGGGTGACGACCTGGTCGTTCGGCGCGGTGTGATGGTCCGCCGGATCGCCGTAGTGCCCTACGGCCGGATGCAGTTCCTCGACGTGACGGCCGGCCCCTTCGAGCGGGCCTTCGGCCTCGCCACGGTCCGGCTGCACACCGCTGCTGCGGCATCGGACGCCCGGATCCCCGGCCTGCCTGCCGCGGAGGCGGCCCGGTTGCGGGACCGCCTGGCAGCCCTGGGCGAGGCGCGCGCGGCAGGGCTGTGAGCGCCGAGCTCCCGGGTGGCTGGGTCAGGCTCCACCCGCTCTCACCGCTGGCCAAGGGCGGCCGGGCCGTCGCGTTCGCCTTCGTCGTCGGCGGACCGCCCCAGCTGACGCACGGGACGCCGCCGCTCCCGGTCCTGCTCATGGACCTGGTCATCGTGGCCCTGGTCGTTCTCGGTGGCGTCGTTTCCTGGCTGGTGACCCGGTGGCGGGTCGCTGACGGTGAGCTGCAGCTCGAGACCGGTCTGCTCCGGCGCGAGTCGATCCGCGTCCCGCTGGTCCGGGTGCAGGCCGTCGACGTCGTCCGGCCCCTCGTCGGGAGGGTCCTCGGCATCTCCGAGCTGCGACTGGTCATGGCCGGCAGCGGCAACAGCAAGGCGCGGCTGTCCTTCCTGCCCGAGCAGCGGGCGATCGAGGTGCGCGCCGAGCTGCTGGCCATCGGTGCCGGGCTGGCCGCCAGCACGCCCGAGGCCCCGGAGCGGCCGATCGCATCAGTGCCCAACGGCCGGCTGCTGGCCAGCAACCTGCTCAACGTCCAGACCATCGTGATCGCGCTCTTCCTCACCCTCACCGCGGTCGGCGGGCTGCTGAGCTCGGAGCGCATGCTGCCCCTGCTGGCGGCCGCGATCGGCGGTGTCTTCCCCCTGCTGCATGCGCTGGTGGGGCGCATCAACGCCGAGTTCTCCTTCAGCATCTCCGAGTCGCCCGACGGCCTGCGCCTGCACTCCGGTCTGCTGCAGACCCGGCACGAGACGATCCGGCCCGGCCGGATCCAGGGCGTCCGCCTGGTCGAGCCCCTGCTGTGGCGCGCCTTCGGATGGTGTCGGCTCGAGGTGGACGTGGCGCAGCAGCGCTCGCAGGAGGCTGGCGCCCAGAGCCCCGGGCAGTTGACCCGCGCCCTGCTCCCGGTCGGCCGCCGCGACCAGGTCGACGAGCTCCTGCAGCTGGTGCTGCCCGGGGCCGTCCTGACTGCACCCGCGGGCTCGGCCGTTCCCACGAGGGCGAAGCGCAAGGCGCCACTGTCCTATCGCTGGTTGGCAACCTGGCACGACGACCGGTTCTTCGCGGCACGCACCGGCCGGATCCAGGTCAAGACCGTCGTGGTGCCCTTCGCCAAGGTGCAGAGCATCCGCCTGACGCAGGGGCCGGTGCAGCGCCGGCTCGATCTGGTGACCCTGCACGTCGACACGGCCGGCCGGCACTGGTCGGCAGCGGCACGGGATCGAGATGCCACCGAAGGACATGCTCTGCTCAGCTCGCTTCCCGGGCACGCCAGAGCCGCCCGCACGCTAGCGTCGCTCGGGTGACTCTCGCCGTACGCCGGATGCTCGTGATCCTCCTGGGGTGCACGGCACTGTTCACTCTGGGCGGCTACCTGCTGAAGGCGCAGTGCATCGGGCATTACAACGAGTACCGCGACGCCCGCTTGTGCAGCAATGACCTCCAGATGCTCTACGTCGCCCGAGGCATGATCGACCGGCCGTTCCCCTATGTGAACGGCGATCTGGTGGACCACAAGTTGGTGGGCGGCGCGCTGGAGTACCCCGTGCTGACGGGGGTGATCGCGTGGCTGCCGGCCCTGCTGGTCCAGGACGAGGGCAGCTACCTGCAGATGACGGCGCTGCTGCTGATGCCGTTCACGTTCGTCTCGGTCTGGCTGCTCGGTCGCATGGTGCGCTGGCGGGCCCTCATCTACGCCCTCGCTCCACCCCTGGTCTGGTACTCCTTCCACAACTACGACCTGCCGCTGGTCGCGTCCACGATCGCGGCGTTCTACTGCTGGTGGCGTGGCCGCTACGGGTGGGCAGGTGCCTTCCTGGCGGTCGGCGGGCTCCTGAAGTTCTGGCCGGTCCTGTTCATCCTGCCGCTGCTGCTAGACCGGCTGGCGGCCCAGGACCGCAAGGGCGCCGGGCGGGCCCTGGCCTGGTTCAGCGCCGTTTTCGGCGTCGTCAACGGGGCCTTCCTCCTGGCCTCCCCCCAAGGCTGGTGGGCGCCCTACGCGTTCCAGGGGGAGCGCTCAGCGGACGTCACCAGCAACAGCATCTGGTTCTGGGGCTGGGACATCTTGCGGCTGACGACTCACGATCTCAACGTCATCGTGCCGGTGCTGGTGCTGATGGGCACCGGGATCGCCTGCGCCCTCGGCTGGCTGCGTGCCAAGGCGGAGGGCGAGTACCCCTTCATCCAGGTCTGCGCGGCCGTCCTGTGCGTGTTCCTTCTGACGAACAAGGCCCACAGCCCGCAGTACGCGCTGTGGTTGCTGCCGTTCTTCTGCCTGCTTCGACTCCGCTGGGGTTGGTGGGTCACCTACCTGTCGCTCGACGCGGTGCTCTACGTCGGGCTGTTTCGCTGGTTCCACGAGCTGCGGACCGGGACCGAGAGCGCCCTGGAGCTGGCCAAGCAGGCGACGATCATCGGCGTGTGGGGCCGGGCCGTGATGCTGGTGCTGCTGTTCTTCGTGGTGCTGCGGGTCAAGACGGCGCTTGAGCCGGCTGCGGGGCTGCTCGAGGACGAGCTGGAGGAGCTGGTACAGGCCCAGCCAGCCCACTCAACACAGCCGGCTCAGGCAGAGACGGAACGGGCCTGACGCAGCGCCACCGCCGGAGCAGGGGCGAGGGCCACGTCGCTCTCGGTCAGCTCACTGGCCAAGGCGATCTTCATGCCCACCGGATCGAGCAGGTCGATCAGCAGCGTCGGCGGGATGCCGTGGGTCAGTAGGTGCAAGGCAAGCGAGGGCGCACCGCTCTGGGGATCGCTCATAGAGCCACTGTCGTCCGTTTTCGCCCGGTTCCATAGGGCCAAACGGGTGAACGAACGACACCGATGTGATTTACCAGGTGTGGGCGACGTCCACGACGAGGTGGTTCGAGGTGCGGAAGACCCGGAACGGCAGCCGCGCACGCACCCCGAGACCCACCGTCGTGTAGCCCTCGAAGCTGCCCGCCCAGGCCACCTGGCGGAACGTGCGGTAGCCGGCCACGTTGGGCATCGCCAGGCGCCGCGGTGCGTGCGCCTTGTCGACGACCTGCAAGAACGCTCCACCCTTCAGCGGTACGGCGAAACCCGAGCCGTCCTGGGTGACCTGCTTGACGTAGGAGACCGAGTAACCGAGACCACCGCGGTTGTTGTCGAGCACGAGCCGGTCGAAGCACTCGTGCCGCCCCGCGCGGACGGCGCCGACCGTGCCGGGGATGTTGGTGGTGCTGGTCTTGGCCTGGGAGCCCCAGGTGACGGAGCAGCCTGCAGCGCCGGCGAGTTGGGGTGCTGCGACAGCCGAACCGGTAGCGACGGCTGCGGCAGCCGCGGTGATGGCGATGAGCTTCTTCATGACGACCTCCGTGGCGTGGGGCTTGCATTACCTGTTATGACGCCCACGGGGTCGCATTGGTTGACACCTAAGTCAGGATCTTTGCCGTGCCGGGCGGCCTTGCCTTCGTCCAGCGACCGGCATCGGTGAACGTGGCGGCGCTGATTGGCCAGCCGCGCACCTCAAGGTGCGCTCCAACGTTGCCGATGCTCGATAGTCGGCACTCGACCAACCCCTGGAGGCCCCGGTGCGCCGTGTCCTTCCTGCCTTGCTCCTGTCCGTGGGGTGCCTGCTCCCGTTGGTCGTCGCCACCGCGCCCGTAGCGCTCGCCGCCGTCGACCCCACGAGCGGTTCTTGCCGGGAGAACCTCACCGGGCCGACCTGCCAGTACCAGTACGGCCAGGTGACCGGCATCAACGACGGCGACGGCATGGACGTCGACATCGCCGGGGACGGGACCGCGACGCCAGTCAGCATCCGGATCAACGGCCTGCAGGCGATGGAGCTGTACCCGGATGGCTACAGCGACACACCCGCCGACCGCAGGGGCCAGTGCCACGGCGTCGAGGCGGCCAACCGGCTGCAGGGGCTGGTCCCCGTCGGCAGCCGGGTGCGCCTGGCCGCCCAGGCCCTCAGCAGCAACAGTGGCGGCCGCCCCCGTCGCTCGGTGTTCGTGCAGGACGGCGGTGGCACCTGGCGGGACGCCGCTCGCACGATGCTTAGCGAAGGCCACGCGCTGTGGCTGCCCGCCCCCGACGTCGAGTGGTCGCACAACGTCGAGTACTCCACCCTGGCCATCGCCGCCCGCGCGAGCGGCGTCAACCTCTGGGACACCGACGCGTGCGGCACCGGTCCCTCCCAGAGCAACCCGCTGAAGCTGTGGGTGAACTGGGACGCCAACGGGGCCGACGGCGGCAGCAACCTCAACGGCGAGTGGATCCGGGTCAAGAACCGCGGCACCACCGACATCAACCTGGCCGGCTGGTCGCTGCGTGACGCCGCCTACCGCGGCAACAGCACCGGGGCCAGCACGCTGGGTCGCGGCTTCGTCTTCCCGACGGGCGCCAAGCTCCTGGCCGGCAAGACGGTCACCCTGTTCATGGGCAGCGGGACCAGCACCGCCACGAGCTTCTACTGGCGGCAGACCGCCGCGGTGTTCGAGAACGTCACCCTTGCCACAGGTACCGGTCCAGGCAGAGGCCTCGGTGACGGCGCCTACCTGTTCGACCCGAACGGCGACCTGCGCACCTCCATGATCTACCCCTGCCGGACCTCGTGCACCGACTTCCTCATTGGCAAGGTCTTCATCAGCGCGATGTACGACCCGGCGGGCGCCGACACCGCCGCCAACGAGTACGTCTACCTGAAGAACACCAGCTCGGCGCGCATCCAGCTCGAGAGCTACCAGGTGTGGAACTGGCCCTTCGGCTACGTCTTCGGCGCAGGCTCCTACCTGGACCCGGGCGAGGCGCTGCGGCTGTACCTGGGCAAGGGCACCTCGACCCGCACCAAGCGCTACTGGGGCCTGGACCAGGCCTACCTCAGCAACAGCGGCGACAACGTCGCCCTGCGCACGCTCACCAACATCGTCATCGCCTGCAAGACGTGGGGCAGCAACACGACCTGCCGAACTACGGACTAGCTGCCGGGCGGGGGTCGGGGCGGGAGCCCCGCAGCGCGGGGCGACCTGTATCCGGGCGACGTACACCAGTACGTTGACAGGCTCGGAGAGCTCGCGCTTGCGGCTCGTGCGGACTACATGCGGACTGGGCACGCCCGATAGGCTGCTGTCTGTGTCCGAGGAACCAAGGGCCCTCTGACCTGCGGAAATGCACCACTCGGGGCGGTAGCTCAGCTGGTCAGAGCACGGGACTCATAATCCCTCGGTCGTGGGTTCGAGCCCCACCCGCCCCACTCCTATCACCGCAGGTCACAGGCCTGCGGACGGGCGGTGACCGAGAGATCTTTGGCCCCGACCAAGATCATGCTCACAAAATGCTCACAACTTTCACGCTCAGCCATTTGGCGCTTCGATAATCCCTTGGTCGGCGGCGACGCCGGTTGTGGCTCAGCTTCCGCGCATCCTGCGGTCATGACGGGGCTGCGGATTCGGTTGTTAGGCGGGTGGCGATGAGCCCGCGCCGGCGGCTGCCGGCCGGGATCCGCGGTCGCGGAGCGGTGTTTACCTACACCTGGCGTGACCACACCGGTCGGCAGTTCTCCCGCAAGGCCGGCGACACCCTCGAGCAGGCCGAGGCGTTCAAGCGCCGCATCGATGACCAGCTGGCGCTGGGGGAGTACCGGCCGGCGTCGACGATGACGTTCACGTCGTACGCCGGGGACTGGATCGAGGTGTGGCCGCTCAAAGAGCAGACCCGCCAGCGCTACCGCGGCATCCTGCGCCGCGAACTGCTGCCGGTCTTCGGCCCGCTGCCACTGGCCCGGATCCACCCGCACATGGTCCGGACGTGGGTCGCCGAGCAGGTCGCCGAGCAGGTCGCCGGGCCGCTGTCGGCCAGCAGCGTCCGCCAGAACATCGCGGTCCTGCGCAGCTGCCTTAAGGCAGCGCAGATCGACGGCCACCTCCAGACGCTGCCGTTGCTGGGGGTCAAGATGCCGCGCACCCACCCGCGTTCACCGACGGTGCTCACCCTGGGCGAGGCATTCGCGATGATCGAAGCGGCGCCGACGGACTGGCAGTGCGCGATCGCGACGGCGCTGTTCACCGGGCTGCGGCTCGGCGAACTGCTGGCGCTGACCCGCGCCGACATCGACCTGCCCGGCCGGCGGCTCTCGGTGCGCGCGACGCTGACCGAGGTCAACGGTCGCCACCCGCGGCTGCTCCGAGAGGAACCCAAGAGCCGGGCCGGCTACCGGCAGGTCCCCATCGTCGAAGCGCTCGCCAGCCGGTTGCAGGCGCACCTCGATGCCCTTGGGCCGACCGACGGTGAGGTGGTGTTCGCCAGCCCGGTCGGGACCTGGATGAGCAAGAGCAACTTCTACCGCGACGCCTGGACCCCCACCCGCAGAGCCGCCGGGCGCGAGGACCTGACCTTCCACGACCTGCGGCACACCGCCGCCAGCCTGCTGCTCGCGCACTCCGGTGCCGAGCTCGCCGAGCTGAAGTTCGTCCTCGGGCACAGCCAGATCACGCACACCGTCGACCTGTATGGGCACCTCGTCCCCGGGCGACTGGAGAACCTGCGGGCCACGTTCGACGCCGCCGTCCAGGCCGTCGACCCCGGCCGGGCAGGCGCCAGCACCGGCCGGATGGCCGACGTGGTCCAGCCTCGGCGCCTTCGGCTCGTGCCTGCCGCGCCCGTCGCGCCAGCGGGCTAGGCGAACCTCACCAAAACTTCACCGACGCTCACGAGAACTTCACCGCTGAGAGCGAAGAGGGGGTCCCGTACCCCCACCCGTGGCCCCCGAGGGGTCGGGTGGGGCCACGGGACCCCCTAAAAGATCTTGGTGGCCTCCGCTGCGCCCCCGCTGACCTGCGGTGATGGGTGCGTTTGGGTCGCTCGTGTGACCAGGTCGGGGGGCAAGCCCGGCCCCCCGACCTGGTCACACTCCCTCGTCATGACAAGAAGGAAGAAAGAGGTGGTGTGCGGGGGCGCAGCGGAGGCTGGGTGAAGTAAAGGTTCAGTCACAGATTTCAAGATCAAGAACAGGGTTTCAGGTCAAGCTCAGGAACAAACTGCAAGACAAAATCAAGATCAATAACGGGTGGCAGGTTGCTGGGCAGGTCGAAGCCAGGGAGCGAGCGGCAATGCGGGGTGCCGCTCATGAGCCGAAGCGGTGAGTCAGCTGGGTCATCGGGCGGGCAGGGAGCGGAGCGGTCGTGGCGGTGTCGATCGTGAGCGAAGAGGCCGTGGTCTGACGATGGATGCGGTGGTCGGTCCTGGTGATGATGCGGTCGCTGTCGAGGCTGGTCATTGGGTGGTCGGCGAGGGGTCTGGGGCCACGCACCGTACGGCCGGTCTCCCCGCGCCTCAAGAGCGCCTTCGGCGCCGCTTCGCGGCTGGCTTCGCCAGCTCTTGACCCGCGGGCCCCTGACCGGCCTGGCAGAGATTTGGGGCAGGACCTTCGGCCCTGCCTGGCGGCGCGCGGCCCCAGACGAACGGCCTCGAGCCACTGCTGTTGCTTGTGACGCGCCGACCGGTAGTGGCCCCTTCCCGGTCGCGCACGCACTGGTCGGGAGAAGGATTCCTTGCTCGTCTCCGCGCGCTGCCCGCATTAGGGGCGACGCGGCACCCGATGTGCGGGTCTCCGGCATCATCTGAGCCGTCGTGGGACGCTGCCGAGGTGGCGACGGAGACCTACCCACCAGGCGCAATGGTGGTCGTGTGGCGGCAGGACGATGAGGGCAGGCGGTTCCTCGTGCTGCATGCTGCGGGTGTCGCTGGGGACGGCGATTGGGCTTGGAGATCTCCCTCGGGCTGCGCGGAAGAGGGCGAGAGCGCTCATGCATGCGCGGTCCGGGAGCTACATGAGGAGACGGGGCTCTCGCTCGAACTTCTCCCTGTCGAGACCAGAGGGCTGTGGCCCGTGTTCGTAGCCCGGGCACCTGCGGATGCGGAGGTGGTGCTTTCTGGCGAACACGACGGCTTTCGCTGGGTATCGGAGACTGACGCATTGGCGCTCGTAAAGCCTGATGTAGTGAGCAGAGATCTGCGCACCGCTGTTACGCACTGCGTGTAGGGCCTGTTTGCGCGGATGGCTCGGCGTCCGGTCAAAGACCTAGCCGCCGCGCATTACGGTTGCGTCGTGACGGCTCCGGAGCGCATCGTCCGAGCCGGACAGGCTGAAGGACTGGCCAGATCTGCCGTCGACTGGATGGTTGCTCGATCGGCCGGCAGCGATTTTTCGCTGTACAGCGGGCAGGCTGGCATCCTGCTCGCTCTGCACGAGGCACAAAAGCACTTCAAGGACCGTGCACTGTCGGACGCCATGGCGTTGACGGCTGACATGCTGGCAGCGGACCTGGATGAGGTCGCGGACTCCTCGCTGTACTTCGGCTTGACCGGCTGCGCAGTCGCGCTGCACGCCACGGGTCGCGACGGTGACGCTCAGCGCGCCGCGATGCTCGTTGCGAGCCGCTGTTCTGGCGGTCGTTGGGGTGAGATGTTCGAGTTGCTCTTCGGCAACGCAGGGATCGGCATCGGGGCCCTGCAGATGGGCGATCTGGACCTGGCGGTCGGAGCGTTGGAGCCGTACCTACAGACGGCGACAACGACGAGTCACGGCGTTAACTGGGCCGTTCGACCCACACCTGCACGGTCACATCACATAGCCCATGGCACGCTCGGCATCGTTTACGCCCTTGCAGCAGTCGGGCACGCAGCGAACCGCCCCGACTTCGTCGAGCTGGCGCTCGAGGGAGCTTGCGACGTCGTCGGACGCAACGAACAGATGCCGGACGGCTTCTTGGTTCCGCACTCCGACCCGCCCCACCGACCCGACATCATCGAGCGCTACAGCTTCGGCTGGTGCAACGGACCGGCTGGAGATGCCCAGGTCTTCCGACTGCTGAGATGGATCACCGGCGACCGACGATGGAAGCGGTTAGCGGACGGCTGCTGGCACACCATCAGGACGTCTGGCCTGCCGCAGAGGACCCGCCCGGGGTTCTGGGACAACAACGGCAGGTGCTGCGGTACAGCGGGCGTGCTGGCCCTCGCCCTCGACAGGATTGTCGAGGAGGGGGATGACTTCGAGTTCGCCGACGTCCTAGTAGATGACCTTCTTGCACGGGCCACGGTTGATCCGACTGGTGCGCGCTGGTCAAACTATGAGCACCGAGCGACTCCCAGTGACCTAGAGCCACAACTGGGTTGGGCTATGGGCAATGCAGGAATAGTGCGCGAACTTCTCCGCTACGCCCGGGTCTGCCAGGGCCGCGATGACGCCTACGCGACGCCGTGGCCGGATCACCCGCGCGCCGTTCGCGAGGGCGTCGAGCCCACGTAGCTCAGAGCCGCCGTAGCCCAAGTTAGATACACGGGCTAGGTAGGTCGTGACTCCGGCTGCGAAGGCCGGTTGTCAGCTAGGGCGACGTCGTATAGCCAGCGATTCCGCTGCACCCAGTCAAGGTTCGAAGCGTCAGCAGGGGTGAATAACCGAGCCTCCAGGGCCTCAGACGTGGGCTGGAATGCGGCTGGTTCGGCATCGAGCGAACCCACGTAGAACACCTGGAATCCGTGGGGCAGCGGGTACCGCCAGTCGGGAGGGGGATCGTCTAGCAGGCCGATCCGCTGCGTCGCGAGGAGCTGGAGGTTCCCGGCCACGGCACCCGTCTCTTCTAACAGCTCTCTCCTTGCCGCTTGTTCAGGGGCTTCGCCAGGCTCAACGTGCCCGCCAGGAATGTCCCAGCCTCGCTCAGCCAGTCGCGTAAAGAGCATGCGGTCTCCGAAGAACGCCAGAACGAGCGCTGAGGTGATCAGATGCGCGGGAGGTAACTGGGTTGTCAGCAGGTTCTCCATCTCAAACCGACGACCGCCCATGACGACCTGTGTGACTCCCAACCCAGCCAAATCGTCCTCCTGACTCCGTGCCCCCAGTCTTTCAGGGAGGCATCGAGCAGATCGTCGCAGCCGTCACCAACGGCGAACCTGAGGACATCGTGAGGCTCTTCGTGGTCCACCTGCTGGCTCGATGAACCGGAGTCGGATGAGTAGGTGCGGCAGGGTTCAGGGGGTCACTGCAATACCGGACTGAGCCGCGTAGGCGCATCGCGGCCGGGCACCATTAGGTCCGTCACGCGAGGAGCCGGGTCGAACAGTTGGCGACGCCTCAGAGTTACGATTTCAGGCATGGTTGATGGGACGGCAACCGACACGATTCGGGTGACGTTGCACGACATGAGTTCGGAGAACGGCCCTGGCGTGGTGTCGCCGACCTTCCGGGAAGTGGCGGCCGCTGTTGTTGCCGAGGGCTTCTCGTGTTCGCTGCGGCCCGGTCACGTTCCTGATGATGGGATGGCAGCGTCGTTCCTGTGCACGTCGGTCGAACTGGATGTGTTCGATCTGTTGGAGGTGTTGATCCGGTCGGGGGCGGTGTTCACGTTGATCGCTCCGCGGGCCGGTTCGTTGTCGATGTACTTGGGCTGCTACGCGCTCGATCCGATTGAGATATTGGAGGCGCCGACAGCGCTGCTAGACGCGGAGTCGGACGACGACGCCCACGCGCTGTTGGAGGAGTGGGCCGAAACGCAGCCGTACACAGAACTCGGTAACGAGGGGCCGCCGATGGTGTATTCGGCGAAGTCGGTAGTGGCGATGCTCCACGACGCGTGGGCCGGGAAGATAAACCGCGAGAAGTTTGTGGTCACCGCCGAGCAGCTTGACGGCTACGCGACTGCAGTCTCCGAGTTCCGTGAGCGCTGGGCCGACTGGGTCGCCTCCCGCCGCGACTTGCAGGAGCGGACGCCTGTGGTCAAGGGTTGAACCCGTGCGTCGCAGCAGATCGTGCGAGGCGACTGACAGCTCGGGCAACGAGGCACGCCCGTAAAGGTGACCGGTAACGAAGCTCCCGTCTGGCGCCGGAACCAGATTGTCTGCTGGTCGCCGTCGTCGTGGCTGGTGGCAGTGGCGCCGCGGCTATTTTCGTCATACGATATCTGCGTGGTGAGCGAAGCGCAGATTCAGCAATGGGCCGACGAAGCTGAAGCCGGATACAACGTCGACGATCTCAAACGTCGGGGCCGGGGGCGCCCGGGTCGTGGGGCTGAACCGATGCAGGTCGTAGCCGTCCGGCTGACCGCCGAGGAACTCGACGCCCTCGACGAGGCGGCCGCCAAGAAGGACATGAGCAGGTCCGAGATGATCCGGGCGGCGCTGGCCCACCTGCCTGCGTGAAAGTCCACGAGAGCGCGCTCAAACACGGAGTCTCCCAGCGGACGCGATACAGGCAGCGGAGTGGTCGCTGTGGATCGAGCCCATCGATGATGACGGCCCGCCCCACCGAGAGTTGCGACTCGGCTTCGACACCGTGGCCCGACTCCTGGAGACGGTCGTGCTGGTCCTCGAGACGGGTGAGGAGGTGGTCATCCACGCGATGCCCGCCCGCAAGAAGTACCTCGACCTGTTGCCCTGAAGACCGAGACTGGCATCCTCAAGCATTGGTGATGGACCGTTTCGCGATCCTCGGTGCTCATGTCGAGCAGGGCGTCGCCCGCGACCTGGCCCGGCACGTCGCTGCTGGTAGGTCTCTCGGTCCGGTGCCGGTGGCCACGGCTGGTCTCTCTAGGAAGCAGCGGGCGAATGCTTGACCGAGGGATGGGCTGGAGCTTTGCTCACAAATTGCTCACAAATCGCTGCTACACAGCGATTTTCGCCGTCACGGCGTGCAAGACTGCACCCGCTTTGACCTGCAAGAACACCATCTGCCGACACCGAAAGGAGTGGGGCCAGCCCGGCTCATAATCCCTCGGTCGTGGGTTCGAGCCCCACCCGCCCCAC
>Ga0136633_1001453_pt1 | contig 17447 bp, 13 predicted proteins | sample AntDrymeUQ832206_2_FD_105494 | JGI IMG/M metagenome (GOLD analysis project Ga0136633, IMG submission 105494) | Polar desert sand microbial communities from Dry Valleys, Antarctica - metaG UQ83 (22.06) | ecosystem: Environmental > Terrestrial > Soil > Desert | place: Antarctica: Dry Valley...
CGCCCATCCCTGGCCCGGCAACGTGCGCCAGATCAAGAACGCACTCGAGCGCGCCGTCCTCCTCGCCGACGGGCCCGTACTCCTCCCCGCCCACCTCTCACCCGACATCCGCGACCCTCGGGCCCCGTTTCCCCAGACGGCGTCGGTGTCCCCGAGCAGCTTCACGCTGTCGTCGGCGCAGGGGATTCAGCAGCCGGGGGAGTCGGCTGGGGCCCGGTTCGCCAGCGCTTCCGCCCAGCAGAATGGAGATGCGGCGGAGATCGCCGATTTCATGCGGCTTGGCGACCTGGAATGGGTGCACATCCGGAAGGCGCTGGTCATGACGAGCGGTCATCTCGCGCGCGCCGCGGACCTGCTCGGCATTCACCGCAACACGCTGCGGCGCAAGCTGCACGAGCGCGGTGTCACCGAGGCCGGTGCATCGGTCGCGGACCATTTGCCGGCAGGAGATGAAAGCGTCCCCCTGCGGCTCGTCGGCAACGATGACCGCGCGGCCCCCACTGGCAAGGGAAAAGCCACCCGCTCCAGCGAACAGGAGGAGCAACCCGGCTCGCACCCTCCGTGACTGCACCGCCGCATCACGTTACCCGTTTTGCCCGTCCGTGGCTCGGTTAGTTCGTTGTTCCGTTCGTTCGCAGCCTGATTCATTCGCTCTTTCCCGCAGTACCATTACTCACCGTTTGGAGGTTACCATGTCCCGCATCAGAATCATCGCCCTCATGTTCGCCGCTTTCGCCGTCTCGGCGCCGCCCACGCTCGCCAGCGTCTGCACGAAGGACAAGTGCGCCGAGTGTGAGTGGATCAGGCAAGATTGCCTGGCCAAGGCTGGCACGGACGGCGTCAAGATCGCCAAGTGCCAAGCCGATCTGGAGAAGTGCCAGGGCAAGTGCAAGCTGTAATGGCGCGAACGGCTCTCTGAGCGCCAGGTCACCGGCGCGACGAAGGGCCGACCGACGGGGGGAGGGCGCATACGCGCCCTCCCCCCGTCGGTCGTTCAGCAGCCACCGCGCCGGGCGAGGGCCATCTCGCCTTGGCATCGCACATTATTTTGCACCAACCATGTGCGAGCGGTCACCTTTTGCACCCCTCTGGTGCGGTGGATCACACCGCCGCACACCGTATGGTTAGCAGGCTAAGTGATTGGCAGGACACAGCTTGCGAGCTGATGACGTCATCGGAACGGGCGTTGCCCTGTGAGGCTCCGCTTCACGGCTCGACCATTTCGCGCTCCCTGCACCGCGCCCTGCGACTGGCGCCAGTGTTGGTACACGCGCGATGGCGGGCATTGCCGTCCTGACGACGACGTCACCCTCAGCTCCCCACCGCCATGATGTCCAGATCGTATCCCGCAAGCTGGTCCTTTCCGCGCGTGCTCGCTTCGAGCCTCGCCGGACTGGCAGTAGCACTCGGCACCCCCGCGACAGCGACGGGGCAGGCACCCGGCTCCTCTCAGCAGTGCTCGCGGACGCTGACCGCGGACGTCGTGGCGCTCGACCAGCCGATCTTCTACAACCGGCTCGGCGCCTTCGACCCCGCGGCGATGATCTACGCGCTGCGCCGCGACGTCGTCGCGAAGGACCCGCTCGGCGGCCTCACACCTGGCAACGTCCAGCTCCGCGAGGGCAAGCGCCCGCGGCCGCTCACGCTGCGCCTCAACGTCGGCGACTGCCTGACGGTCAACTTCCAGAACCTGCTCTCGCTGGTTCCGGCAAACGACGAGCAGCCGGCGACGCGTACGGCGGGCGTGCACGTGATGGGCATGCAGCTCGTCGGCGGCATCGCGAGCGACGGTTCCAACGTCGGACAGAACGCGAGCAGCCTCGTGGCGCCGGGCGGCTCGGCGACGTACACGTTTTTTGGCGAGCGTGACGGAACGTATCTGCTCTACAGCACGGCGGCGACAACCGGTGGCGAAGGCGATGGCGGCTCCCTGGCGCGCGGTCTCTTCGGCGCGGTGAACGTCGAGCCGCGCGACGCCGAGTGGTACCGCAGCCAGCTGACCGCCGAGGAGCTCTCGCTCGCAACGGTGAAGGACGAGATGGGCGTCGCGCGGACCACCGCCGCGGGCCAGCCGATCATCGACTACCGGGCCGTGTATCCGGCCGGCCACGCGCAGGCGGGGCTGCCGATTCTCGCGATGCTCCGGGGCAACGAGATCGTGCACGCCGACATCAACGGCATCATCACCGGTCCGAGCGCCGGCGAATTTTCCCCAGGGGCATTCCCGAAAGTCCCCACCTCGCCGGCGCGCTTCAAGCCGTTCCGCGAGTTCACGGTCATCTTCCACGACGAGATCGGCATCGTCCAGGCCTTCCCGGTCTTCGATGACCCGAAGTTCGAGGCAATGCTCGCCGGCGGCCGCGACGGCTTCGCCATCAACTACGGCGCCGCAGGCGCCGGGGCGGAGATCATCGCCAACCGCGAGAAGGTCGGCCCGATGTGGAACTGCCCGGAGTGCAAGATGGAGGAGTTCTTCCTCACATCATGGGCGGTCGGTGATCCGGCGATGGTGGTGGACGTTCCCGCCAACGCGCGGGACGCCAGCGGCGCGCTGATCGTCGGCCCGAAGGCCACGAAGGTGTTCTTTCCCGACGATCCGTCGAACGTGCACCACAGCTACCTCGGCGACCACGTCAAGTTCCGCAACCTGCACGCGGGGCCGAAGGAGCACCACATCTTCCATCTGCACGCGCATCAGTGGCTGAACACGCAGGATAGCGACAACTCGACGTACAAGGACAGCCAGATGATCGGACCTGGCGCCGGCTTCACCTACGAGATCTCGCACAACGGCAGCGGCAACCGGAACAAGACGGTTGGCGATGCCATCTTCCATTGCCACTTCTACCCACACTTCGCGCAGGGCATGTGGGAGCTCTGGCGGACGCACGACGTCTTCGAGACCGGAACCGTGCTCGAAGCGGACGGCAGGGTCGCCTCCGGCGCGCGCGCGCTGCCTGACGGCGAGATCGCGGCCGGAACGCCGATTCCGGCGGTCGTGCCGATGCCTGGCCAGGCGCTGCCCGTCATGCCCGGCACCGCGGGAAACAAGGGTTATCCGTTCTACATCCCGGGCGTCGCGGGGCACCGCGCGCCGAAGCCGCCTCTCGAGACGGTGTTCGATGGCGGCCTTCCCCGCCACGTGATCGTCGGTGGCCAGTCCACCTTCCCGGCGCTGAATCTGACCGACTTCAGCAAGGTCAGCGTGACGCTCGACGCGGTCGCCGTCCCGGAGCAGGGCACCGCGGACGAAAAGAGCGCGATGGCGTTCCACGGCGCCCGCACCCATGACACCTTCCGCGTCGATCCGAACACCTTCGCTGTCAGCCCGGACAAGATCGTCACGAACGGGTTGCCGGCCGTTGCCGGTGCGCCCTTCGCCGATCCGTGCGTGAGCGATGACGGGGCCGCGCGGAACCAGAAGATGCGCTACTACAAGAGCGCGTCGTTCCAGACCGACGTCAAGTACAACAAGGCGGGATGGCACTTCCCGCAGCACCGGATGATGGCGCTTTGGGAGGACGTGAAGGCCACGATCGCCGGGACGCGGACGCCCGAGCCGCTGTTCATGCGCACGGCGACGGGCGACTGCATCCAGTTCAACTACGTCAACCTCGTCCCGCTGGAATACAAGCTGGACGACTTCCAGGTGCTGACGCCGACGGATGTCATCGGCCAGCACATCCATCTGGTGAAGTTTGACGTCACATCGTCGGACGGCGCCTCCAACGGCTTTAACTACGAGGACGGCAACCTCGCCCCGGGCGAGGTGGTGGAGCGCGTCCACGCGATCCGGAAGTTCCAGAGTTGTGTCGGCAGGGACAGCGGTGACCCGCGCGACGGGACGATCACCTGCCCTGTCGCGAAGGCCCATCCTTTCTTCGGCGCGGGAACGGGCGGCGAATGGATTGGCGCGCAGGAAACGATCCAGCGCTGGTATGCGGACGACGTGCTGAACAACGCCGGAGATGACAGGACGCTGCGCTCCGTGTTCACCCACGATCACTTCGGCCCATCGACGCACCAGCAGACGGGTCTCTACGCCGGGCTGGTCGCCGAGCCGGCCGGATCGCGGTGGCGCGACCCCGAGACGGGCGTGTTCCTCAGCGAAGGCCGGGCGGATGGTGGCCCGACGAGCTGGCGCGCCGACGTTCTCACCTCCAACCCGGACTCGAGCTTCCGCGAGTTCAACGTCGCGATCGCGGATTTCGCGCTGGCCTACCAGAAGGACAACGCGGGATTCCCCGATCCGCGGAAGGCGATCAACCCGGAAGGCAAGTTCCAGATCGGCCTGCCGGACCTCCTCGCCCCGCCGGTGGACGGCGCGTGCCCCAACGGTACGCCCGCTCCCTGCCCGGGCCTGATCTCCGTGGACGATCCGGGCACGATGCTCGTGAACTACCGCAACGAGCCGCTCGCGCTTCGCGTTCGCGACCCGTTGACGAACAAGCAGGCGGCAGACGTGGCGGGTGACCTGTCGATGGCATTCGCCAACGGCGTCGCCCGCGCCGACCCGACGCAGAACACCCAGCCCACCTTCTACAAGCCGCTCACCGGCGGCGTTGGCCCGACAGATCCATTCACCCCACTCTTCCGCGCCTACGAGGGTGACAGGGTGCAGGTGCGCATTCTCAACGGCGCACAGGAGGAGGGACGCAACGCGACGGTACACGGCGTGAAGTGGCTCGCCGAGCCGTCCGACCGGAACTCGGGATACCGCAACAGCCAGGCGATGGGCCTGTCCGAGCACTTCGAGTTCTTGCTCCCGCCGCTGCCCGGCGACATCCTGTCGAAGAAGGCCGACTACATGTACCAGTTCGGCGCGTCGACGGACGATCTGTGGAACGGCACCTGGGGCATCCTCCGGAGCTATCAGAGCAGCCAGAAGGACCTCCTTGTGCTGCCGAGCAACCCGGACGGAAAGGCCACATACCTCAACAAGACCAAGTACAACGGCGTCTGCCACATCGCCGCTCCGATCCGGAGCTATTCGGTGACGGCGGTCGCGGCGAGCACGGCGCTGCCCAACGGCACGCTCGTCTACAACTCGCGTACGGGGAACCGCGGGCCGCTTCACGACCCGACGGCGATCATGTTCGTGCGCACCTCCGATCTGGATGCGACCGGGAAGCTCCTCCCCGGCGTGCCGGTGGAGCCGCTCATCCTCCGCGCCGCGGCCGGCGACTGCATCGAAGTCACGCTCGTCAATCGCCTTCCGGCGCCGCGGGACAGCAAGAAGAAGGAGCCGCTGCCCGACCTCGACGGCTTCTTCACGCTGCCGATGATCGTGAACGGCTTCAACGCCAACGACGTCGCGCCCTCGCGCTCCGTCGGTCTGCATCCGCAGCTGCTCGCCTTCGACGTCACGGGCGACAACGGCGTCAACGTCGGCGACAACAAGATCTCGACGGTCGAAGTCTCGGACGCCAACAAGAAGTACCGCTGGTACGCGGGCGACCTCACCGTGAATGCGGCGGGTGACCTGGTCTCCACTCCGGTCGAGTTCGGGGCGACGAACCTCATCTCCTCGGATCCGATCCAGCATGCGGGCAAGGGCGCGGTTGGCGCGCTGATCGTCGAGCCGCAGGGCTCGACGTGGGTCGAGGACGCCAAGACGCGCATGGCGGCAACAGTGACGGGCTCGAACGGCGAGAGCTTCCGCGAGTTCGTCGCGATCTTCCAGAACGCCGTCAACCTCCGCTTCGGAGACGACAACTCGGCCGTGCCGAACACCGCCGAGGCGGAGGATTCGGAGGACTCGGGGCAGAAGGGCTTCAACTATCGCACCGAGCCGATGTGGAAGCGGATGGGCTTCCCGCCCAACGCCCCGCTGGGCCATACCCGTACGCTCGACTTCACGAACGTTCTCTCCAACAGCCAGGTCGGCGGGGATCCCGTGACACCCGTCTTCACCGCCGTCGCCGGGCAGGCCGTTCGCTTCCGGGTGCTGCACCCTGGCGGAAACCAGCGCAACAACGTCTTCCAGGTGCATGGACACGTCTGGCAGGAGATGCCGTACGAGAGCACCTCGCTGGCGAGCTCCAAAATCGGCTTCAACAAGCTCTCGGAATGGAAGGGCAGCGTCACCAGCGTCGGCCCGTCCAGCCACTTCGACCTGGTCCTCCAGAACGGAGCGGGTGGCATGTTCAAGGTGCCAGGCGACTACCTCTTCCGCGATCAGGCGTCGTTCCAGTTCGACGGCGGCCTGTGGGGACTGTTGCGGGTCCTCCCGAGCGGCAGCACGCCTCCCTGAGCAGTTCCTGACGACACCCACCCCATCGGGTGGTGATCAGGCGGCGGGGTACGGTCGATTTCGACCGTACCCCGCCGTCGTCTCGCTCCCCGCCGCCCGGGATCGGTGCAGAGTCACCCGCGTGTGTTGCACCATCCCGGTGCGTTACGGCCCTCTTCAGCGCCCCACCATTGTGCGCCGCGTCACGTGGCAGTGGGGCGTCATAGTGTGTAACTCCAATCCTGCCAAGTAGTTGGTGCTGCACCGCACCGGGTATGGGCGTTGCCTTACCTGACTGAGCCAGAACCGACCCCACCAGAGGTACAATCCATGACCGCTTCCTGTCGGCCCGCCGGTGTCGGTCGCCTGCTCGCCGTAATGATTCTAGGCCTCGGCGCCGCGCCCGACTCGGCCAAAGCCCAGCACCAGCACCAGCACGAGGCGCCCGCGCCGGCGACGGCGCCGAAGGCCGGGGCGCGCGGGACGTCGAAGGCCACCCCGACCAGATCCGTGCTCGCGAACGGCGCATCGGTACAGCGCTTCGTGAGCAACGGCGTCGCCGTCGAGTTCCGGATCGCGCCCGCCTCCGCGGAGGCCGCCGCGACCGCGAAGGGCCGGATCATGGAGCACGACGAGACCGTGGTGCGGCTCAAGCTCACCAACAGCAGGACGGGCAGGCCGATCTCGGGCGCCGCTCCGGCGACCTGGATCGACTGGCGCGAGGGCGATGCGCCGTCCACCGCGGACGCGTGCCGGCAGCGCGTGGACGGCTACGTTCGCGCGAATGCGTACATGGAAGGAGCGCTCAAGTCGCGGGCGGTCGTGGACCTGAACAGCTACTTCGTGCTCTCGCTGAACAAGGCGGCGAGCATCGCCGTGCTCGACCCCTTTCTCGGGTTCGGCCGGACGAAGCTTTACACCACGGTGCCGCTGCGGAGCGTCGGCGAGAGCTGGACGCTGAGCGTCGACGAGCGCCGCCTCTACGTGACGATGCCCGCAGTCGCGCAGGTGGCGGTCGTCGATACCGATAACTGGAAGGTGCTGCGGAACGTGGATGCCGGCGCGCGGCCGACGCGCGTCAGCGCGCAGCCTGGCGGCCGGTATCTCTGGGTCATCAACGAGGTCGCCGACAGCACGGCGGGCGCCGGCGGAGTGACGGTGATCGATACGAGGGCGGACACCGTCGTCGCCCGCATCGTCACCAGCCGCGGAGCGCACACGCTCGCCTTCAGCGACGACGGTGCTTCTGTGGCGCTGTCGAACCGTGCGGCCGGAACGGTGACGGTGATCGACGGCACGACGCTGGCTGTCGTGAAGCACGTCGCGACCGGCCGCGATCCGGTGGACGTCGCCTACTCGGCGGCCGGTGACGCGATGTACGTGGTGCACGAGGCCGATGGAACGATCGTCGTGCTCGACCCGCGCACCGGCGCTGTCCGGACGCGCATCAGCGCGAAGCCCGGACTGCACGCGGTCCGCTTTCCGCCGGCGATGGCGGGCGGGCACAGCAACCACGGCGCGGGCGGCGCAGTGGCGAGGCACCTCGGCTTCATCGTCAACCCGCGCGAGAATCTCGTTCACGTCATCGACGCGAAGAAGCGCGAGGTGGTGCGGACGCTCGAGGTGAAGGATGGACCCGACGAAGTGGCCTTCAGCGGTTCGTTCGCGTACGTCCGCTCGTCGGGCAGCAAGGACATCTCGATGATTCCGCTCGACAATCCGGCCGCTGGCGGAATCGGAGCGCTGGACCGGTTTCCCGTCGGCAACCAGCCCTTGGGCGCTGCCGGACCGAGCGCTCCGGCGCCGACGATCGTGACCGCTCCCGACATGCCGGACGCGGTCTACGTGATGAACGCGAAGGAGCGGATGATCTACTACTTCCACTACATGGAAGGGATGCCGATCCCGAGTGGTGGGTTGACGACGTACGGCTACGAGCCGAAGGCGATCATGGTCGTCGGCAAGGACCTGCACGAGACCGCGCCGGGCATCTACACCGCGACTGTGAAGCTGAACAGGCGCGGCGACTACGACCTCGTCTTCATGCTCCCGCAGCCGCGAGTGATCACCTGCTTCTCCTTCCCTGTTGTCGCCAACCCGAGGCTCGGAGCGAAGCAGGCCCTGCTCGAGGTGGAACCTGCAGAGAGGAGCCGGGCGCTGGCGGTGGGCAAGAACGTGCTGCGGCTCAAGTTGTCGAATCCGGTGACGCGCGAGCTGTGGAAGGAACTGAAGGATGCGCGCGTCAGCCTGACATCGCCGGGCGGGTGGACCACGGGCGCACTGCTGCGCGCGGGCGATGACGGGCTCTATGAAGCCGCGGTGACGATCCCCGCGAATGGCGTCTACTACATGTCGATCGAGATACCGTCGCTCGGCGTGGGACTCCGCGACCGCCAGCCGATCATTCTTCGCGCGGGCGGAGGGGCGGGGACTTCCGGGTGACCGTAGCGTCGGCGGCCGCCCCGGTCCGCCTCAGCGACTCGCTCACAGCGGAGTACCTGGAGGAGCACATGCTGCTGCCTCTGGAGTGCGACGCGGGGCGAGTCGTGGTCGCGCACGCGGGGCGACCCGACCCGCAGGCGCTGTCCGAGCTCGCGGAGCTGTTCGGCGCGCGGGTGGAGCTGCGGGACATGCCGGCGGACGTGCTCGTGGCGGCGGTACGCACCGCATACGCGCCAGCCGAGCGCACGGCGGCGGAGCTGATCGCCGGACTCGAGGATTCCCCCGCATCGGATGGCTTCGGCGCCGGCGATGACGGAGCGGTCGCGCACGAGCTGGAGGGTCTGGCGAACCAGCCTCCGGTGATCCGTCTGGTGAATCTGCTGCTGGCGGAAGCGCTCCAGGCTCGCGCGAGCGACGTCCATCTCGAGACCGAGGGCGGCGGCCTTCACGTTCGATACCGGGTGGACGGCGTCCTCCTCGACGCGCCGTCGCCACCGGCGCACCTCCGCGCCGCGGTCGTGAGCCGGCTCAAGATCATGGCCGAGCTGGACATCGCGGAACGGCGAATGCCGCAGGACGGCCGCGTGCGGCTGCGCGTCGAAGGGCGCGAGCTCGACGTCCGCGTGAGCACGCTGCCGACGCTGCATGGCGAGAGCATCGTCCTCCGCATCCTCGACGCGCGCGGCGCGCGCATCGAGCTGGCGTCGCTCGGCCTCGCGCCCGATACTCTTGCCGCGCTCGTCAAGCTCGCAGCCCGCCCCCACGGCATGCTGCTCGCCACCGGCCCGACCGGGAGTGGCAAGACGACGACGCTGTATGCGTTGCTGGACCGGGTGCGCACCGGACGCGAGAAGATCGTGTCGGTCGAGGACCCGGTGGAGTACGAGCTCGCCGGCGTGGCGCAGGTGCCGGTGCGCGCCGCCGTCGGGCTGACCTTCGCTCGTGCGCTGCGCTCGATCCTGCGCCAGGACCCCGACGTGCTGCTCGTTGGCGAGATGCGCGACCCGGAGACGGCGGAGATCTGCATCCAGGCCGCGCTCACAGGCCACCTCGTCCTCTCGACGTTGCACACGAACGATGCGCCTTCGGCGCTGACGCGCCTCCTCGACCTCTCGGTCGCCGACTACCTCGTCGCGAGCACCGTCGAAGCTGTGCTCGCCCAGCGGCTCGTGCGTCGTGTCTGCGACCAGTGCGCCGAGCCGACGCCGGCGGGGGATGCATTCCTGCACGCGATGGCGGCGGACGGCGTCGAGCTGTCGTCGGTCTCCCGCGGGCGCGGTTGCGCGCACTGCCGCGGCACGGGCTACCGGGGGCGGAGCGGGATCTACGAGCTGCTCACGGTGGACGACGAGCTGCGCGGCGAGGTGTTGCGCCGCCGCGGATCGGACGCGCTGCGTCGGCTCGCGATCGCGAACGGGATGCGGCCGTTGCGCGCCGACGGATGGCGGCAGGTGGCTGCCGGTGTGACGACGCCAGAAGAAGTGGTGCGCGTCGCATGACCAACGCCTCTGCCGCTCGCCGCGGGTTCACGCTCATCGAACTTCTCGTCGTGATCGTCGTCATCGGCCTGCTCGCGGCGCTCGTCGCGCCGGACGTCTTCCGACACATCGGCTCGTCCAAGGTCGCGACGGCTCGCTCGCAGATCGAGCTGCTCGGCGGCGCGCTCGACGCCTACCGGCTCGACAACGACGTGTACCCGTCCGACGGGCAGGGCCTCGAGTCGCTGCGCCGCGAGCCCCTCGCCGAGCCGCGGCCGAGAAACTGGCGGGGTCCGTACCTGCGCAAGGACGTACCGCTCGATCCGTGGGGACGTCCGTACGTGTACCGGAGCCCCGGCGTCGCGAACCCGTGGGGCTACGACCTGATGAGCCTCGGGCGCGACGGACGCGAAGGCGGCGAGCGGGAAGACGCCGACATCCGGAGCTGGGAGTAGAAGGGTGACCCGCTTCGCCTACCGCGTCGCGACCGCGGACGGCCGCCAGCTGCAGGGGATCGAGGACGCAGCCTCGGCCGCCGCGCTGGAGCGCGCGCTGTCGGGGCGCGGCCTCTTTCCGATCGAGCTCCGGCAGGCGGAGTCCGGCGCGCCGCGGGCCGGGCGCTCACGCTATGCGAGCCGTCGCGGCAGCGTCGCCGAAGCGTTCCGCTACCTCGCCGCGCTCGTCGCCGGCGACTTTCCGCTCGACCGCGCGCTCGGCACAGTGGCGCGAGTCGCCGGGCGGGACGATCTCGCCGCCGCGATCGGGCAGGTGCGGACGCGCGTGCGCGGCGGCTCCCCGCTCGCCGACGCGATGGCAGAGCATCCGCGGCTCTTTCCCCCCCTCGCCGTGGGAATGGCGCGCGCCGGCGAGCGCGGCGGTCATCTCGCCGAGTCGCTCACCCTGCTCGCCGACCAGCTCGAGCGCGAGCATGCGCTGCGCGCACGGCTGATGTCGGCGCTGCTCTATCCGGCGATCATGTGCACCGCCGGCGGAGCGGCGATTCTCGTTTTGCTGTTCTTCGTGCTGCCTCGGCTCGTGTCGCTGCTGGAGGAGACCGGGGCGCCGGTACCATTCTCGACGGCCATTCTGCTCGGCGTCGGCCAGCTCGCGGCGACGTGGTGGCCGGCGGCGCTGCTCGCGCTGCTTCTGGCGTCGCTCGCCTTCGCCTCGTACCGGGCGACGGAAGCGGGGGCCGTCGCGATCGACCGGTTCCTGTTGCGGATGCCCGGCATCGGCGCGCTGCGAGGCCAGCTCGCCGCCGTCAGGCTGGGGCGCGCGTTAGGCACGCTGCTCAGGGTCGGGCATCCGGTTCTGCCGGCGCTCGACGTCGCCGCCCACGCGATCTCCGACCGCGCGGTCGTCGAGGAGCTGCGCCGGGCGCGCGAGGAGGTGCGCGCCGGCAGCCGTCTCGCCGACGCGCTCGGCCGCGGGCGCGCCCTACCCTTCATGTTCCTGCAGATGGTGGAGGTCGGCGAGGATGGCGGGCGGCTGCCGGAGATGCTCGAGCGTGCCGCCTTGGCGACCGAGCAGAAGCTCGAGCGCGCGCTCGACCGGCTGGTGCGCCTCGCCGAGCCCGTGATGATCCTGCTCTTCGGCGGCGTCGTCGGCTTCATCGCGCTCGCGCTGTTGCGGGCCGTGTACGGCGTCCGCCCGGACGCGTTCCAGCCATGACCGTCGCCCGGGGCGGACCCGCGCGCGCGCTAGCGCGCGCTCTGCCGCCGTCGCTGCGCGCGCTGGTGCACCGCGGCCGCAGCATCGGGGTAGCGATCGGCCACGACTGCCTCACGGCGGTAGAGCCGCGCGTCGCCACACACCTCCGCGGGCAGCGTCCGGGCCGCGGGTGGACGATCCCGATCGAGCCAGCGGATGCGTCGGGGCTGGGCGGCGCTCTCGGTGCAGCGCTCGAGCATCTGCGCGTCGCGATCGGTGAAGGCGATGCGACGCTTCACGTCGCCCTGCTCCACCCCCTGGCTCACGCGAAGACGGTGGCCATACCGCTCGTCGGGAGTGCCGACCTCCCGGCGCTGCTGACGCGAAGCGCGCGGCGTTACTTCGTGGTCGGCGCGGAGCCGGTGGTCGCGGACGCGCAGTATGTCCGCGGCACGGCGCCGGCCGGACGCGTGCGGGCGCTGGCCTGTTTCGCCGACGAGCGCACGGTGAGCGCCGTGACCGTGGCCGTGCGTGCCGCGGGCTTCGGCATCGGCGCGATGACGGCGGCACCGGTCGCGTTCGCGGAAGCGGTGCGCGTGCTCGCGCCCGCGGTGCGCCGGGGTCGCGTGACGGTGGCGGCTCAATGGAGCACGAAGCCGGAGCTGCTGCAGTTCGAGCGCGGCTCGCCGGTCGCCATCTCGTCAGCCGACCTGGACACGAGTCATGCGGACGGCGAGCCCGAGTCGGTCCTGATCGGTGCCGAGGCGTTGGGCGAGCGGAGTCCGGCGGCGATCGCCGCGTTCGGCGCTGCCATTCTCGCCGACGATGCGCCTTCGCTGCTGCCGGAGGACCTCCGACGCGCGCGAGACGGCGCGCGGCGGACTGCCGTGCGCGCGCTTGGCATCGCGGCGGCTGCCGTTCTCGCCGTGTCCGTCGCACTGCACGCGGTCGGGTTGCGCCGCGAGATCGCGGCGGTCGAGGCACGGCGCGCGGAGATCGCGTCCGCCGTCGCGCGCGCGATGGCCGTGCGCCGCGTCGGCGATATCGCGCGCGAGCGCGCCGAGGCAATCCGCGGCCTCGAAACGCACGCGCCACGCTGGACGGCCACGCTCGCGGCTCTGAGCGAGGCGCTGCCTGATTCGGCGTACCTGGGCTCGTTCGCTGCGAGCGGCACCAACCTCCGCTTCCGGGTCGTCACGCCGTCGTCGGAGAGCGTCGTGCCGGCGTTGCGCGCCTCGCCGCTGCTGGGCAGCGTCGCTCTCCTCGCGCCCGGCGAGCGCGAGGAGAGCACCGGCCTCGAGGCGGTGGAGCTCACCGCCGCCCTTCGCGGCCCCCTCGCGGCGGCGTACGTCAGGCGCGGGACGGCGGCTCCATGACCGCTGCCACGCTCCGCGTCCGCGGCCGCGACCGGCGCGCGCTGATGCTCGGTGCGATCGTGCTCGCGCCGGCTCTGATCTGGGCGCTCGCGGCCCGACCGGCGATTGCCGGCATTCGCGCCCTTCGCCAGACGCTCGCCACCGAGCGCGGCCTGCTCGCGCGCGAGCTCCGGCTCGTCGCCGATGCGCCGGGCTACCCGGTCGCGGCGCGCGCTGCGACGCGCGATCTCGAAGCGCTCGCTCTCAGGCTCTTCGCCGCGCCGAGCGAAGGTGCGGCCGGCGCGGCGCTCGCGGGATATCTCCGGCGGCACGCTGCACAGAGCGAGGTTCGCGTCGTCGAGATGCGGTCCGCGCCGGTCGCGCCGGTGGACTCGGTCCGCAACGTCGGCCTTCAGGCCGTGGCCGTGCGGCTCGTCGGCGAGAGCGACCTGGAAGGGCTGGCCACGATGCTCGAGTCTCTGGAGACTGGACCGCGACTCGTTCACGTGGACGACCTCGAGGTTCAGCCGCGGGACGACGCCGAGGTCGGCGACAACCGCGCCGAGGTGTTGACGTTCCAGTTCTCCGTCACCGGGTTCGCGCTCGACACGGCGCGCCGGGAGCCGGTCGTACGCACGCCGGCGGGGCGCGAGCAGCCGGGCCGGCTGGGAGGCGGGCGGTGAGGGCGCGGCTCGCGCGCATCCGCGCACGCGTCGTGGCGACGGACGCACTGTTCATCTCCCTCGGTGTGTTCGCCGTGGTGTCCGTTCGCGCCTGGCGGCTCGAGCCGCTTCCGGTTGCGGCGCCGCCACAGCGCGGCGGGGTGGCCGCCGGATCATTGATCGACAGCGCAGCGGTGACGGCGACGATCGATCGGATCGTGGACGCGAACCCGTTCCGTCACGATCGTTCGCGGCCGGCCACCCGTTACCGGCTGGCGGGCGCGACGCCCGCGGCGAGCGACCGGCCGGCGGCTCCGCGCCCCTTTCTGCCGCAGTTCCGGATTCACGGAATCGCGGCGACGCAGAACGGCGGCGGCCTGGCCGCGCTGTCGGTTAACGGTCGGCCAGCGCAGATCGTGGCCGTCGGCCAGACCATCGAAGGGCTGCGCCTCGTGCGCGTGAAGCAGGGCGCGGCCACACTCAGCCGCGCTGACACGACACTCGTCCTCTACCTTCCCGGCGCGACCCGGCCCCAGTGATGCTGCCCCTTTCACGTTACCTGGCGCTCGGTGTGCTTGCGCTTGTCTTTCCGCTCTCCGCGGCAATCTGTGGTGCGCAGGAGCCGCGGCCGCCCGAGCGAAGGGCGGCACCGATTGAGCTGAACTTCCAGGACGCGGAGCTCCGGATCGTCCTCAGCGCACTGGCCGAAGTCTCGGGGCTCAACGTCGTCTACTCCAACCTGCCCAGCCGCACCGTCACGCTGCGGACGAGCCGTGCGATCTCGGCGGCGGAGGCGCGCGCCTACCTCGAGAGCGTGGTGCGGAGCAACGGCCTGACGATGACCGACGAGGGCGGACTGCTGCGCATCAGCGGCGAGCCGGTGGCCGTACAGGCCGCCGCACCGCCGCCGACCCGGACCCCGCAGGACAGAGTTCAGCTCTTCGTCTACAGGCTCCAACATGCGCAGGCCGCCGATCTCGCGGGAACGCTCGCGGACCTGTTCGGGCTCTCGCGACCAGCGGCGGGCGCGGAGGATGCGTCGCCGCAGTCGCTCTCCGAAGTGATGAGGAGCCAGCAGCTGCCGCAGCGCTACACCGGCGAGCCGGCGCGCGTGGCTGAGCGTCCGGTGGCCGGCGGCGCGGTTGCCGCGCCCGCCGGGCTGACGGCCGCACTGCAGGGTACGGTGCAGATCGTGCCCGACCCGCGCACGAACTCGCTCCTCCTCCGCGCGTCACCCGCCGATTACGAGACGATGCGTCAGGCGATCCGGGAGCTGGACGTCCGTCCGCTGCAGGTGATGATCGAAGTACTGATAGCCGAGGTGCGGCGCGACCGGCAGCTCGGCGCAGGGCTCAACGTGACGGTGCCGTCGACCACGGTCGGCCGTGGTGACACGCAGGTCGGTGGCGAGCTGCTCGGCGGCTCGGCGGGCGATGTCGCCATCCGCATCCTGAACATCGGCGGCGTGAATGCCGCTGCAGTCCTGCGCCTGCTCGCGACATCGTCCGACGTGACGATTCTCTCACGGCCGATCGTGATGGCGCAGAACAACGAGGAGGCGCGGATCCTCGTCGGCTCCGAGCGGCCGTTCATCCAGCTCTTTCGCTCGCTGCCGACCGAGAACGCGGTGCGCGACCAGATCGTGCAGTACCGGGACGTCGGCACGCAGCTCACCATCCGCCCGACGATCAACCCCGATGGCTACGTGAGCCTGTCCGTGCTCCAGGAAGTGAGCAACGCGACGGCCGAGACGCAGTTCGGCGCGCCGGTGATCAGCACGCGCGAGGTTAAGACGCAGCTCCTGATCAGGGACGGCCACACGGCGGTCATCGGCGGACTGATCGACCATCAGCGCGAGGTCGGGTCGAGCGGTGTGCCCTTTCTGAAGGACATCCCGCTGATCGGTGGACTCTTCCGCTCGACGCAGCAGCGCCGCGCGACGACGACGGAGCTCTTTCTCTTCCTGACGCCGCACGTGCTGCGCACAGACACGGACATCGACAACGCGACGCAGGGCTTGCGCGACGGGACGACCGAGCTGCGGAAGCGGGTGCACGATCCGATTCCCATCCTGCGCCCCGACAGCACGCGCCGGGTGCCGCCGGCCGGCGCGCCGGCACCGACGCCGTGAGGCGGGCCGGGTTCACGCTCGTCGAGCTGCTCGTGGTGCTCGTGATCATGGGAATGCTGACCACAGTCGCGGCTCCATGGATTCGAGGAGGGCGGCGGGCGGACGACGCGGCGCAGCAGCTCGCCATGGTCTACCGCGACGCACGCGACGCGGCGATCGAGCGCGGGGCATCGGCTGCGCTCGCGGTGGACCTCGCCGGCGGCTTGTACGTCGTGTCCATATCGAAACCGGGTGGCTGGGAGGCGACGCTTGACTCGGGAAGGCTCGAGCTCCCCGCGGATGCGCGGCTCGGCGGCGGCCGGTCGGGATGGGCGCACGTGCGATTCGACCCCGCCGGGGGCATCGCAGGCGACCGTGTCACGATCAGCGACGGAGGACGGCAGTATGAAGTCGAGACGGAGCGCTGGACAGGCACGATCCGCGTCGTCCGGCGTTAGGCGCGGCTTCACGCTGCTCGAGGCGCTGGTCGCGATCGTGATCGTGACGGCGGCCTGCGTCGTGACGATGCAGGCGTTGAGCGGCGGCCTGCGCGCCGCGCTGCGCGTGGGGCGCCACATCGAGGCCGTGTCGCTCGCCGAGGCCGGAATGGCGGAGCTGTCGCTCGTTCCGACGGATTCGCTGCCCGGCTACGCGAAGGTGCGCGAGCGCCGTTTCCCATCACCGCTCGAGCGCTTCCGTTCGCGAGCGCAGCTCCGCCGGCTTCCGGGCTCACCCGATCTCGTCGGGGCGTCGGTCGCGATCGCCTGGGACGGTGGCGAGTATACCCTGGAGAGCGTGTTCTACCGGCCGCTCCGTCTCGCCGGTGCAGCCGCGACCGCGGGCCCATGACCGGCCGCCGTCGTCAGGCAGGCAGACGCACGGGGTTCACCCTCGTCGAGCTGATGGTCGCTCTGGCCATCTCGGGCGTGGTAGTGCTCACCGCACACGCGGTCGTCGCCTTCGCCTCGGACAGCGCGACCCGGTTGCGCGAGAGCAAGCGTGACGCTCTGTCCGGCGCCAGCGCGCGCGCGACCGTATCCGCCTGGCTACGCTTGGCTCGCCTTGCCGACGGCGACCCGCCCTTTACGGCGATCAGGCGCCGCAGCGGCGACCGCCCGCTCGACGAGCTGGGTTTCACCGTCGGCGACGGCGGCCCGGCACACCCCGGTCCCCATCGCATCCGGTTCTGGGTCGCCCCCCGTACCGGGGCCGCGCGCGGTGCGCTGCTCGCAGAGCTCCGGCGCGTGCGCGGCGGCATGCTCGCGGCGCCCGAGACGGTCCTCGTCGCGCCGGACGTCGCGGGCCTCACGGTGCGGTACCTCGCGCGCTCGGGCCGGCGCGAACGGTGGGTGGAGCTCTGGGATTCGGAGACCACGCTACCGGTGGCGGTCGAGCTGACGGCGCTGCACGACGCGGTCGCCGGGATGTCGGGCAGTGGCGCGCCGCTGCTGGGCATGCCGCTCGTCGCGCCGATCGGCTGGAGCGCGCCTTGAGGCCGGCCGCGCGGATCCGGAGAGC
>Ga0136633_1001454_pt1 | contig 17446 bp, 19 predicted proteins | sample AntDrymeUQ832206_2_FD_105494 | JGI IMG/M metagenome (GOLD analysis project Ga0136633, IMG submission 105494) | Polar desert sand microbial communities from Dry Valleys, Antarctica - metaG UQ83 (22.06) | ecosystem: Environmental > Terrestrial > Soil > Desert | place: Antarctica: Dry Valley...
CATGGGGGCGCGGCCGCCGTCCTCGACGACGCGCTGAACGCCGCCTTCGACGAGCTGATCGCATCCGGCGCAGGCCCGGCCTGGGACGCGGCCGGCTTCGCCGCGCTGCGCTCACACGTCGCGCAGGGGCTGCCCGCGACGACGAAGGCGATCGTGGCCGCGGCGGTGCAGGTGCTCGACGCCGCGGCGGGGCTGCGCGCAAAGCTCGACGCGCTGTCTCCCGACGCCGCGCTGCAACCCGCGCGCCTGGATGTCGCCGGCCAGCTCGGCAGCCTCGTCCACTCCGGCTTCATCACGGCCACCGGCACCGACCGCCTGCCCGACGTCGTGCGCTACCTGCGCGCCGCCACCCGCCGCCTCGAGCGCCTGCCCGACGCCGTCGCCGCCGACCGCGACCGCATGAACGCCATCGGAGAGCTCGAGCGCGAGTACCGCGTCCGCGGCGGCCGCGCCGCCGCGCCGGCGGTGCACTGGATGCTCCAGGAGCTGCGCGTGGCGCAGTTTGCCCAGGGCCTGGGGACGCGCGGGGCAGCGTCGGCCAAGCAGGTCCGGCGGGCGCTCGCCGCGGTCAGCAGCGGCTGAACGTGTTCGCTGGCTCGCGCCATCCAACGGCGATACGTGATCGCAGAGCAGGTCCCTGCCGTCGAGCGGCGCCTTTGTCGGCCGAGCCCCGACAAAGGCGCCACTCGAGGCGGACTCAGCAGCGTCGTGCGCACTCGCTCCTACGTCGCCGGATCGGCGGCGCAGCCCGCATGGCCGCAGTGGCAGACATGCGCTTCCGCCTCGCCGTGCCCGGCGTGCTCCTTGCAGTGGTCCGAGCAGAAGCCGTCCTCGCGCGCGGCGCACGTGCAGCCGGATCCTCCACAGGTCTCTTCAGCCATGACTAGCTCCCCTCGAAACGTGCCGTTGCAGATCTGAGGCGGACGTTACCGGGCGGCGCAGAACGAAAGCGTTCATGCGATGGCTTGGCGCACCAACCGGCGGGGTAGGTGCGCTTCGACACAAGCCACGAGAACGGGGGAAGCCATGTCGACACCGGAAGAAGAGCGCGTCGATTGGAACGCGGTTGAGCAGTCGCCGGAGTTCAAGGAGCTGATCGCGGCCCGCAGGCGGTTCGTGCTGCCGGCGACGATCTTCTTCCTCGCCTGGTACATCGGCTTCGTCCTGCTGGCCGGCTACGCGCCGGACTTCATGGCCGACTCCGTCTACGAGGGCCTGACCGTCGGCTACTGCCTGGCCCTGACGCAGTTCGTCATGGTCTTCGTGCTCGGCTACCTGTACCTGCGCCGGGCCGACAAGGTGTACGACCCGCTGGCCGCGAAGGTCGTCGAGAAGGCCCTCGGCGCCACGCACGCCACGACGCGCCCCGCCGCCCCCGCCGCCCCCGCAGCGCCGCCCGCCGCCCCCCGCGACCCGGAGACGCCGCGATGACCCTCATCGCCGCCGACGTCAACGTCGAAGCGCTCGTCATCTTCGCGATCGTCCTGTCGATCACGCTCGTCGTCACCTACTGGGCCTCGAAGCGCATGACCGGCGCCAACGTCTTCTGGGCCGCCGGCCGCTCGATCAGCGGCTTTCAGAACGGCCTCGCCATCTCCGGCGACTACCTCTCCGCGGCGTCGTTTCTCGGCATCGCCGGCCTGATCTACATCTTCGGCTTCGACGGCTTCCTGTACTCCGTCGGGTTCCTCGTCGCATTCCTCACGGTGATGTTCCTGCTCGCCGAACGGATGCGAAACGCCGGCAAGTACACGATCGCCGACGTGCTCTCCTTCCGTCTGAGAGAACGCCCGGCCCGCGTCGCCGCGGCACTCGGAACGCTGAGCGTCGCGGCCTTCTACCTCATCGCGCAGATGGTCGGCGCGGGCGTGCTCATCCAGGCGCTCGTCGGCATCGACTTCTCGCTCGCGGTTCTGATCACCGGCGTGATGATGCTCTGCTACGTCATCTTCGGCGGGATGCTCGCCACGACGTGGGTGCAGATCATCAAGGCCGTCCTACTGATGATCGCGATCCTCGTGATGTCCCTGTTCGTGCTCGAGCGCGTCGGCTTCAACCCGATCGAGCTCTTCAACCGCGCGGAGGCCAACACGACGGACGAGTCGACGTTCTCCCTCGGCCCCGGCACCTTCCTGTCGAGCCCGATCGACACCGTCTCGCTCGGCATCGCGCTCGTGCTTGGCACCGCCGGCCTGCCGCACATCCTCATGCGCTTCTTCACCGTCCCGGACTCGAAGGCGGCGCGCTCCTCGGTCGTCTACGCGATCTTCATCATCGGCATCTTCTACGTGCTGACGACCTTCGTCGGCTTCGGCGCCCGCGCGCTGCTCGGCGAGGAGGGGGTCGCCGCGGCCGGCGCCGGCGGCAACCTCGCCGCGCCGAACCTCGCGCAGTTCCTGGGCGGCGGCGAGGGCACGTTCGGCGGCGACCTGTTCCTCGCCATCGTGGCGGCGGTCGCGTTCGCCACCATCCTGGCGGTCGTCGCCGGACTCGTGCTGTCGGCCTCGGGCGCGGTCGCGCACGACATCTGGTCCAACGTCATCCGCAAGGGCCGCGACTCCGAGCACGAGGAGGTGCTCGTCGCCCGCATCGCCGCCGCGTCGATCGGCGCGCTGGCGATCGCGATCGCGATCATCGGCGGGGAGGGGCTGAACGTGTCGTTCATGGTCGGCCTGGCGTTCGCCGTGGCGGCGAGCGCGAACTTCCCGGCGCTGCTACTGGCGCTCACCTGGAAGCGCTTCAACACCGCCGGCGCGGTGACCGGCGTGGTGTTCGGCGTGGTCAGCGCGATCGTCCTCGTGATCATCTCGCCGAAGGTCTGGCCGGGGCCCGACGGCGAGGGCGGCGCGCTGTCGTTCTACGACCTCGCCAACCCGGGGATCATCTCGATCCCGCTCGGGTTCATCGGCTGCTGGCTGGGCACGATGCTCTCCAACGAGCGCGGCAACGAGCGCGAGTTCGCCGAATTGCGCGTGCGCGCGGAGACCGGCCTGGGGGCCGAGAAGGCGGGTGCGGTGGCCTGACGGAGAAAGGGCGAAAGAGGCCTAAAGTCCTGACGTCCCTGCGCCGATAGGAACCTCGTAAGGAACCCTCCCTCTCCTCACAAGCAGTCTCCTCCAACCCCTACCCCCCAGCACGGCTTCCCCCCTCAGTAGCACTCCTCCTCCGAAGCGAAGGCCCGCGACCCCGCGGGCCTTCGTGGGTTAAGGAGCGCGAAGACGCGAAGTACAATCGAGCGCATGCCGCTCTATGTCTACAAGCGCGAAGACGGGTCCGAGGTCGAGATCCAGCACTCGATCCACGACGAGGCGCTGACGGAGTGCCCGGAGACGGGCCAGAAGATGGAGCGCGTCCTGCAGGCCTTCGGATCCGCGCAGCTGCCCAATCGCTTCTACAGCGAGGGCACGACGCGCAAGCGCACGCCGTAGCCCGCCCTTCAGTTGCACGGTTCACGCGCCGCTGCTAGGCGGTCGGGTCCAGCGTGACCTTGCCGGTCGTGCGCCGCGCGGCGAGTTCGGTCTGCGCCTGCGCCGCCTGGTCGAGCGGATAGGCCGGGCCGGTCACCACGCGCAGCTCCCGGCGCTCGACACGCTCGAAGAGGTCGGCGAGCGCTCCGTCGATCATCGCCGGGCGGCTCAGGCAATGCTGAAACCAGAAGCCGACGACCGAATGCGAGCGGCGCAGGAGCGAGCCGCTGCGGATCGTGTTGTTCTCGCCCGACGCGATCCCGTACGTCACGAGCCGGCCGAACGGCGCGAGCGCCGCCAGCGAGGCGTCGAACACCGCGCCGCCGGCCATCTCGAGGACGATGTCGACGGGCTGGCCGAGGTTGGCCTCGACGAGGCGCTCCGTCAGGCCCTCCGCCGCGCCGTCGACCGCAGCGTCGGCGCCCAGCTCCAGCGCGAGGTCGCGCTTGTCCTGCGTCGATGCGGTGGCGATCACGCGCCCCGCGCCGAGCGGCTTGCCGAGCTGCACCGCAAGCGAGCCGACGCCGCCTGCCGCGGCATGCACGACGACGCTTTCGCCGGGCTGCACCCGCGCCGACGTGCGGTACAGATGCCAGGCCGTCAGCCCCTGGAGCACGAGTGCGAGCGCCGTCTCGTCGGCGACGCCCGCGGGGATCGGGAAGGTCAGCGCGCCCGGCGCCACCGCGTACTCGGCATAGCCGCCCAAGCCCATCAGCGCCACGACGCGTTCGCCGGTGTCCTCGCGCACGCCCGCGACCTCCGAGCCGGGCACGAGCGGCAGCTCGTCCTTGGACAGGTAGGAGTTCGTGCGCCGGTGCGTGTCGGCGAAGTTCAGCCCGGCGCGCGTGACGCGCACGAGGATCTCGGCCGGTCCCGGCTCGGGGACCGGCAGGTCGACCAGCCGCAGCACCTCGGGCCCGCCGTACTCGGACATCTGGATCGCGCGCATCGAGCGAGGCTACCCGCGGCCACGAGATCGATCATCTCGCTAGGGTCGCCCGCCATGAGCCTCACTGTTGTTGGATCGATCGCGTTCGACGCGGTACAGACACCGCACGGCGGCCGCGAGCGCATGCTCGGCGGGGCCGCCACGCACTTCGCCCTCGCGGCGTCCTTCTTCGACGAGGTGCGGGTCGTCGGACCGGTCGGCGACGACTTCGGCGACGAGGAGTACGCCGTCCTGCACGGCCGCAACGTCAACACCGACGACATCGAGCACGTCGCGGGCGGCAAGACGTTCTTCTGGAAGGGCGTCTACCACGAGAACATGAACTCGCGCGACACGCTCGAGACCGAGCTGAACGTCTTCGAGCACTTTGACCCCAAGCTCTCGCAGGCGTCCAAGGACTGCGACGTGCTGTTTCTCGCGAACATCTTCCCGGCGCTGCAGCTCAACGTGCGCAAGCAGTGCGAGAAGGCGAGGTTCGTCGCGCTGGACTCGATGGACCTGTGGGTGAACATCGCCCGCGACGCGCTCGTCGCGGCCATCTCCGAGGTCGACTGCGTGATCCTCAACGACTCCGAGGTGGAGCTCTTCACCGGTGAGCGCGAGGTCGTGGCCGGCGCGCGCAAGATCATGGAGCACGGCCCGAGCTCGATGGTCGTCAAGCTCGGCAAGTACGGCGCGGCGCTCGTGACGAACGACGACTCCTTCTGGATCCCGGCGTTCCCGGTCGACTTCGTCGCCGATCCGACCGGCGCCGGCGACAGCTTCGCCGGCGGCTTCGTCGGCGCCATCGCCGCGCACGGGGGCGAGGCGACGCCCGAGGTGCTCAAGCTCGCGATGGCCTACGGGACCGCGGTCGCCTCCTACAACGTGGAGGAGTTCGGCACCGAGCGCGTCGCACGGCTGACCGCCCCGGAGATCGTCGAGCGCGTGCAGGAGCTCAAGCGGATCACGTCGTTCGAGACGCCCGACATCGCGCTGAAGGACTGACACAACGACGAGCGGGGCCCTCTCGGGCCCCGCTTGGAGGGAACGTCGTGTGGCGGCTTCGGCGGCTAGTGTCGTGAGGCGGAAGTTCGTGCGAACTTCTGACTCACGACACTAGGACGTGATGAAGCCCGTGTCCCCGACGGCCTTGAGGATCGAGGCCTCGGACCTGCGCTTGTCGAAGGTCGCCGGCGCGGGCTTCTCGCCGTTGATGAAGCGGATCCAGGCCGCGTGACGACCATTGCAAGGTTCAGTTCGGACAAGGGAGATCTCCTGGTGTGGTGATGATCAGAGCGGTGAACGCGGCCGGACATGCCGGATGCAGCGCGAGAGCGAGCAGGCGTTTCGCGCGGGGCGCCATGCCCGGTGAACGGCGCCGTGCGCGCCGCGGATCGCAGCCTGGCGCGCACGGCGGGGCGGGCGGGGCCACATCCTTGCGCATGTGGGTACGCTCACAAACGGCATGAGCGCGACCTTCATCTTTCTCATGGTGATCCTGAAGCTCCCGATCTTCGCCCTGTTCTACATCGTGTGGTGGGCAGTGCAGGCCAAGCCCGAGCCCGAGCCGGTCACCGGCGAGGACGGCGGCACGAAGCGCCCGATCAACCCGCGCCCGCGCCATCCCCGCCACCCGCGTCCTGCGCTGCCGCGCAACCCGCGTCGCGGGCCGCACGGCGCCCAGCGCGTCCCCGCCCCGGCACGCACGCGCACGGTCGTCGCCCGCGCGCGCTCTGTCGAGCGCCGCAGCTAGTACTCCCCGCCACAAGTTCCGCGGTTTCTCCCGGCGCCCCGATCCGCGCCTGACGGCCGCCGGCGCCCGCCCCCGTACCACCGTCACGAAGGCGGGTCACCATCGACCGTCAGATCACGGCCGGGCATCCGGGAGAACTCCACGGAACTTACGGCGGCAAGCACTAGTCTCCGCGGGGCGATGAGCGCCCCGAGCTCCGTCCTGTCGGACGGCACGATCCTGCGCCTCGTCGAGGCGGGCACGATCACGGTCAGGCCGTGGGACCCGGCGATGGTCCAGCCGGCGAGCGTCGACCTGCGCCTGGGCAACACGTTTCGCGTCTTCCACAACCACCGCACCGCCGCGATCGACCTCGCCGCGCCGCCGGCGAACCTCACCGAGCAGATCGAGATCGGCGACGACGAGCCGTTCATCATCCATCCCGGCGAGTTCGTCCTCGGGCGCACCCTGGAGTGGGTCGAGCTGCCCGACGACATCGTCGCGCGGATCGAGGGCAAGTCCTCGCTCGGCCGCCTGGGGCTCATCGTCCATGCCACCGCGGGCTTCGTCGACCCGGGCTGGAAGGGCACGCTGACGCTCGAGATCACGAACCTCACGCGCGTGCCGATCAAGCTGTGGGCGGCCAAGCCGATCGCCCAGCTGTCGTTCATGACGCTCGACGCGCCCGCCCTGCGGCCCTACGGTCACCCCGAGCTCGGCAGCCATTACCACGGCCAGGTGGAGGCGACCGAGAGCCGCTATGAGGGTGGGCCGGCCGCGTCGCGCACTTCGCCTCCTGTGCGATAGGCTCGCCGCCGCCATGAGCCTCACTTTGAGCACGATCCTTGCCGCCGCCGAGCACGGCGCCGAAGCGGCCGGCGCGCACGCCGGCGAAGAGGAGCACAAGTCCGAGGCGCCGTTCTTCATCGCCGGCTCGATCCTCGTCGCCTTCGCGATCGTCGTCAGCGTCATCGGCTTCAAGCAGCCCGACTTCCCGGGCACCTCCGGTGCGGCGCGCGGCATCATGGCGCTCAGCGTCGCGCTGGTCGCCGCGGCGGCGCTCAGCATCGTCTATGTCTCCGCCTGACGCCGACGACGGCGACCACGCGATCTCCTACAAGATCCTCGAGCGGGGGACCCCGGTCCTCGACCGCGACGGCAGCGATGTCGGCAGCGTCCGCGAGGTCTTCGAGAACGAGGCCGAGCACATCTTCGACGGCCTCGTGCTCGACACGCCGGCCGGCCAGCGCTTCGTCGACGCGCCGGAGATCGCGCGCATCACGGCCCGCTCCGTCACGCTCACGCTCGACGCGGAGGGCGTCGCCGGGCTGCCCGAGAAGGACTCCGCGGGTGGCCCGCGCTTTCGCGCGAACGCCCGCGGCGGCAAGCTCAGCCGCTTCCTCGGAGGCGGCTGGAAACGAGAATGATTCTCGCGTAGCAGGAAGTTCACACAACGTTCGTGCTTTGAACGGCCCGCCTGGGTGCATAATCGGAGGCAGATGAGTTCAGAGAACGACACCACGACGAGCACCGCCAGCGGCCCCGAGAGCAACGGGGCGGACGCACCGAGCGGCGAGGACACGCTGAGCGTCGTCGACAACCGCACCGGTCGCAGCTACGAGATCCCGATCGTCGACGGCACCGTTCGCGCCCTCGACTTCCGCGCGATCCGCGTGGCCGAAGACGACTTCGGCCTCATGACCTACGACCCGGCCTTCATGAACACGGCGGCCTGCCGGTCGTCGATCACGTACCTCGACGGGACCAACGGGGTGCTCGAGTACCGCGGCTATCCGATCGAGCAGCTCGCAGACAAGTCCACCTACCTCGAGGTCGCCTACCTGCTCGTGTACGGCGAGCTGCCGACGGCCGCCCAGCTGGCCGACTGGCAGCACAAGATCACGATCCACACGTTCGTGCACGAGAACATCAAGGAATTCATGGGCGGCTTTCGCCATGACGCCCACCCGATGGGGATGCTGCTCGGCGCGACCGGCGCGCTGTCGACGTTCTACCCGGACGCCAACGACATCGACGACGCCGAGAACCGCGACATCCAGACCGTCCGGCTGATCTCCAAGATGCCGACGCTGGCCGCCTTCGCCTACCGCCACGTGCAGGGCCAGCCGTACGTCTATCCCGACAACGACCTCTCGTACTCGGGCAACTTCCTGAACATGATGTACAAGATGACCGAGCTCAAGTACGAGCCCGATCCGCGTCTGGAGCGCGCGCTCGACGTGCTGTTCATCCTGCACGCCGACCACGAGCAGAACTGCTCGACGAGCGCCGTGCGCTCGATCGGCTCGGCCAAGCCCGACCCGTACTCGGCGGTCGCCGGCGGCATCGCCGCGCTCTACGGCCCGCTGCACGGCGGCGCCAACGAGTCGGTGCTGCGGATGCTGCGGCGCATCAAGCACCGCGACAACATCCCGGACTTCGTCAAGGGCGTGAAGGAGGGCAAGCAGCGTCTGATGGGCTTCGGCCATCGGGTCTACAAGAACTACGACCCGCGTGCCCGGCTCATCAAGAAGGCCGCCGAGGACGTCTTCGAGGTCACCGGCCGCAACCCCCTGCTGGACCTCGCCCTCGAGCTCGAGCAGATCGCGCTCGAGGACGAGTACTTCATCGAGCGCAAGCTCTACCCCAACGTCGACTTCTACTCGGGGCTCATCTACGAGGCGCTGCGGCTGCCCGTGGCGATGTTTCCGGTGATGTTCGCGATCGGGCGCACGAGCGGCTGGATCGCCCAGTGGCGCGAGATGGTGGAGGACTCCGAGCAGAAGATCTCGCGGCCGCGCCAGATCTACACGGGCGAGCGCAACCGCGACTACGTGCCGATCGACCAGCGCTGAGCCCGGGCGTTTCGCCGCAGCGGGCGGCGGGCGGCGGGCGGCGGGCGGGGCGCCCACTAGCATCGCCCGCCGATGCCGTACACCGTGACGATCCGCGTCGGACCGAAGGTCACCCGCTCGCGCCACGACGAGCTGCGCGACGCGGTTGATGCGCTGGAGGTGGCGCTGACGACGCTCGGCCCCGCGGCCCGGCGCGAGACGCGCACGGTGCTGACGCGCGAGTACGAGCCGGCGGCGCAGGTTTCCGCGCGCGGCGAGCTGTCCGGGCCGTCGCGGCTGCGCCCGCGCGTGCGGGCCGGCGCGGACGTCCGCGGTGACGGCTCGATCGAGGTCTACCGGGGCAGGGTGCAGCGCTCGCCGATCGCCCCGGAGCGGGGCGAGCGCCCGTTCGACGCCCTGCGGCGTACGCTGGGGGCGTGATGAGCATGGCAACGGGACGGCTGATGCAGCAGACGGCGGACGAGTGGATCCCCGTCGTCATGGACTACGTCGCGGTCCTCGACCGCGGCACCGCCAACCTCACGGCGATGTTCGGCTGGCACTGGGTGCAGGGCGAGGAGGAGGGACTCGGCACGATGTCCTACGTCGGCCTGGCCTACGACGGGCGCTCGCGCTACGTGCTCATCGCCTCCGACGAGCATCCCGAGCGCGGCATCGCGCTCGAGGCGCCGCAGGGCGAGGATCCGGCGCAGGCGCGCACCGACTTCCTCGAGGCGCTCGGGCTGGAGGCCGACGTCTTCCTCTCGATCCGCGAGGGCGCGCACTGGTTCGAGCGCTGGGACGAGGCCAAACCGTTCCGGGTGCGCGGCGAGGGCTGAGGTTCGGGCCGGCGCCGGGGCGCGGCCGGCGCCTGGGCGCTGCGCTCAGTCGGTCGTGAGCGCCAGCTGCCCCGCGTACGGCCCGCGGCCCGTCAGGCACGCGGCCCCGCAGCGCGCACCGAGCTCGATCGCCTCCGGCAGGTTCAGCCCCGCGCCCAGGCCGTAGGCCAGCGCTGCGGCAAAGGAGTCGCCGCAGCCGTAGGCGTCGACCGGTGGGCCCGGTGGCGCCGTCGCCTTCCACTCGCCCGTCGTCTCGCCCGCCCAGGATCCGCCGAGCCTGCCGCGCGTGCTCACCACCCAGCGCGGCGGCGGGTCGAGCATGCCGGGCTCATACGCCTCGCCGGGGTCGCTCGCGCTGCGCACGAGCACGTCGAGCTGCACACCCGACGCCGCCAGCGCGCCCATCGCGCGCGGCGTGGCGACGAGCACGCGGGCCGCCCGCGCCGCGCGCACCGCGTCGGGATCGCCACCGGTCAGGTAGATCCCGTCGAGCTCGGCCAGGGAGTCCCACGGCAGCGGGTCGCAGCGCAGCGGCACGATCCGCTCGCCCAGTACGGTGATCGTGCGCTCGCCGGCGTCGTCGAGGTAGGTGAAGCAGCGCCGCTGCGGGCTGGGGCGCGCAGCCGCATGGACCTCGACGCCGAAGCGCTCGCGCAGCGCGCCCGCCGCGGCCGACGCGGTGTCGTCGTCGCCCAGCGCCGTCAGGAACATCGCCGCGCCGGCGAGCTTGGCGAGCTGCACCGCCGCCACCGCGCCGCCGCCCGCGGGCTCGGCGAACGACTCGCGCGCATGGACGATCTCGCCCGCCACCGGCACCCGCTCGACGACCGCGAACTGCACCCACTCGACGTGGCCGACGACACCCACGCGGACGGTCATGCGCGGAACCTTACGCCGGAGGCCGAGGCCCGCGCTCAGCCGCTGCTTGACTTCAGGCGGCCGCCGGGCAGGCCGGGCTGGACCTGCGGGAAGCGCTGGCTCAGGCCCTCGAACGGCACCTCGCCCTGCACGCGGCAGCCCGGCGTGTTCGTCGGGCCCTTCTCGCCGGAGTTGTTGCAGTCGAAGCTCGGCAGGATGAACTTCTCCCCGTCGCGCGCCGCATCGGGCCGGATGTACGCGTTGCCGCGGTTGGTCTTCGAGCGCGCCGAGGGCGCGGGGAGCGACTCGGCGCCGAGCATGATGACCTGCGGCAGCACGTGGCCGTTGCTCTTCGAGCCCGCCGGCGCCGACCGGATGCCGCCCAGCGTGGAGGCGGGGATGCCGAGGAAGTCCGAGACCTTCGCCTGGTTGAACTCCAGGTAGCGCAGCAGCGGGTTGACCTGCTGCAGGAACGGGCCGGTCGAGGCGAGCGTCGGGTCCAGGCCGCGCAGGATCCGCGACAGGGCGGGCAGCCCCTCGTCGCCGGCCGAGATGAGCGGGTCGACGTTGTTGAAGAGGTTCTCGAGGTCCGGCGACAGGCGCCGCAGCGAGGCGAGCGTCGGCTGCAGGTCGTCGAGCACCGGGTCGAGGTCGGAGATCAGCGGCTCCGTGTTGACCGCGAACGTCCGCACGCGCCGCAGCGTGCTCTTCGTCTCGGCGAGGAACGTCGGCAGGATGCGGATCGAGTCGGCGAGGGCCTCGCGGCGCTCGGAGAGCTCGTCGAAGAGCTCGGTGTTGCGCTGCACGAACGTCGTGAGCGCCTGCTCGTCGGCGCTCAGCTGCTCGAACGTGCGCCCGGTGTTGCGGACGAGGTCGCGTAGCGCGTCGCGGCGGCTTTCGAGCACGCCCACGACGTCTTCGGCGTTCTCGGCGAACACGGGCAGGTTGCCCAGCGCGTCGTTGAGGTCGCGTCCGCGCCCGGCGCCGGCCTTGGCGGCGCTCGCCTGCCACTGGCGAAACGCCGTCCGCGTCTCCTCGTCGAAGATCGAGAACAGCTCGTCGAACTCGACCGCCGCGCGCACCTGGCCGTCGCGCAGCCGCGCGCCCTCCTGCATGTCGGCCGCGCCGCGGCTGCCGGTCGTCACTTCGACGTACGTCTCGCCGAGCAGCGTCTTCTGGCGCAGGATCGCCCGCGCGTCGGACTTCATCGGCGCGTACTTCGAGTCGAGCTCGATCGTCGTCAGCAGCTTGCCGCCGCCGGGCGCGAGCTCCTTCTTGACGACCCTGCCGATCTTCACGCCCGCGGTGCGGACGTCGGCCTGGTCGGCGAGCGTCGCCGCGTCGGTGAACGCGACCTGCACGCGGTAGCCCTGCGGCTTGAGCGGGATCGCGCCGCCGAAGGCGAGCCAGAGGAACAGCAGCAGGCCGAAGCACGTCAGCGCGAAGCCCACGATGACGACGATCCGGCCGGGTGTCGGGCCTTCGGTGTTCATCCGCCGTTGGCGCGCAGGGCGCGGTTGACGCTCAGCGAGCGTGTGGTGGGGTTCTTGCATACGGTCGCCAGCAGCGGCGAGAGGCCGAGCGCGTGCTCGACCTGCGGGATGTCGTTGACGAGGCTCGTGAACGTCGAGCACGTGCCCGTCAGGAAGATCGGGCGCATCGGGCCGTTGGCGTCGTCGACGCTCTGCAGGTTCGCCGTCTGGTGCGCCAGCCAGCCGAGATGGAAGAGGTAGCCCTCGTCGCGGCCCTCCTTGTCCGGCGCCTCGCGGCCGTTCTCGTTGTGGCCGAGCATGTTCGTGAGGTCGTTGAGCACCTTCGCGTTGCGGTCGAGCTCGGGGAACGTCCGCGCCAGTCCGCGCGCCGCCGGCGCGAGGTCCTTGACGAGCGGCACGGCGCGCCGGACGAACGGCCGGATCTTCGCCCGGACGATCGGCGTGGCCTCGCGGGCGAACGGGCTGACCGCGGCGTTGACGTCCTCGAGCTCGCGGACGGCGGGCAGCAGGGCTTTCGTCGTCGGCCCGAGCTCGTCGGCGAACGGCACGACGGCGTCCAGCGTGGCGGTCGCCGTCTGCAGCGTCGGGGCGAGCTCGCCGACGGCGTCGCGCAGGTTGTCGTCCTCGGACGCGAAGGCGCGCAGCGTGGTCGACGCCCCGGAGACGAGGCGCGAGAGGTCCTGCGGGCGCTCCGCGAGCTCGCCGTTGATCTGCGCCAGCGACGTGACGAGGCGGCGCAGCGCGATGCGCTCCTTGGCGACCTCGCGGTTGACGCGGCCGAGGTCGCGCACCGTCGGGCCGTAGCGCTCCAGCGTGCGCGCCAGGTCGTCGCCCTTGCCGCGCAGGCCCTCGCCCGCGCCGTTGGCCAGCAGGGTGATGTAGTCGCGGGTGCGGGCATCGAGCTCGGAGAGGATCTCGTCGAGGTCGACGTCGGTCAGCGAGTTGGCGATCGGGATCGTGAAGCCCTCCTTCACCGGGGTGGGGTCCTTGCCCGGGAAGACCTGCACGTACATGTCCTTCAGCCCCGTGCGCGGGCGCAGCGAGGCCTTCGCGTCGCGGCGGATGAGCGTCTCGTACTCCCGCTTGATGTCCAGCGCGACGAGCGCGCGGCCGTCCTCGAGCTTCACGTCGCCGATGTCGCCGATCTCCACGCCCGCGACCTGGACGGTCTGGCCCCGGCCGGGCGTGACGGCCTGCGCGTTGTCGAGTTCGACGTTGATGCGCATCGGCGCGTCCTCGGCGAGCGGGAAGCGGAAGCGCTGGTTCTCGAGGATGTAGCCGCCGACGATGGCGGCGATCACGATCAGCACGATGATCGCGCTGAACGGCCCGAGGTTCTGGCGGATGACCCGGCTCACTTCGCGCCCTGCCGTTTCAGCGCGCGGTTCAGCTGGGCGGTGAGCCCGTTGCGCGACGCGACCTTGCGGATCTCGTCGACGGTGATCGCGCGGTCGAGCACCTTCAGGTCGCTGCCCTTGGCCTTCAGCTCGCGGCGCAGCACCGCGACGGCCGCCGACTGGGCCTTGGACTCGCGCGTCCGCGAGGCGGCGTTGTTCGTGTCGATGCTCGGCGGCGGGCCCTTGGGGATCGAGCGCAGGTCCGGCGGCTCCTGCGTCTCGCACGGCACGTCGGGCCGCAGCGGCGGGCGGTTGCGGATCGGCGGCGGGTTGTTGCCGAGGATCGGCTCGGCGACCGTGCCGAACAGCCCGTTGCCGATGTTCAGCGTCTCGGCGCCGCCCGCGCCCTGGACCTTGAAGTACGGCCCGTTGGAGTCAAACGAGCGGCTCTCGCCGGCGAGGCCCGGCAGGAACTTCCCGAAGTCCTGGTACACCGGCCCGTGCGTCGGGAAGGCCTTGTCCTCGATCTTGTCGTCTCCGAATGGGACGATCACGTTCGTCGTGCAGCTCGCCAGCTCGCGCAGCCGGCCGAGCACCGAGACGCCGGTCGTCGCGACCGTCGCCAGCGGCGGGGTCGCGCTGCGCAGGTTGCGCGCGAGCGAGCCGAGCTCGGACTCCTGGACGAGGCCGCGCAGCTGCTTGATGAGCGGCAGCGTCGCGTCGACGGTCGGCCCGAGCGAGCGCACGCCGGGCCGCGCCTCGCGGGCGAAGCGCTGCACGTCGGGGAAGGCGGCGTCCAGCGAGTCGAAGGCCGGCGTGGCCGCGCGCAGCGTGCGCGGCAGCTCGCCGACGGCGTTCGTCAGCGCGTCCTCGCGGGCCGCGAGCGCGGCCGCGGTGGTGTTGAAGTCCGAGACGAGGGCCGCCAGGCGGCGCGGCTCGTTGATCGCCTCGGCGGTCGCGCCGGCATCGCGGACGAAGTCGCCGAGGTCGCTCGGGCGCTTGCCCAGCAGCGCCTCGGAGACGATCGCGGTGAACTTGTAGGCGGCCGGCTGATAGCGCAGGGACTCGCTGAAGGCCTTTGCGCCGCCCAGGTCCTGGGCCTTGCCCACCTCGGTGAAGATCTGGCGCAGGTCGTTGCGCGTGTCGCTCTGCAGCGCGCCGAGGACCTGGTCGAACTGCACCGGGCTGCCGGTGCGGTCGACGGCGAGCGTCGCGCCGTCGTCCATCTCGCCGGCGCGCGGGGTGCCCGGCGTCAGCTCGACGAAGAAGTTGCCTTCGAGGAAGATCCGCGGGCGGACCTTCGCCGTCGCGTCGTCGTAGATCGGCAGGCCGTTGTCGCGGATCGCCAGCGTCAGGGTCGCCGACCGCGCGCCCGGCTTCGTCGATGCGACGTTCGTCACCTCGCCGACCTGGACGCCGGCGATCCGCACGGGCGAGCCGGGATTGATGCCGCTCGTGTCGCGGAAGGCGGCCTTGATCTCGTACGGGCTGTTGACGAACGGGACATCCTTCGTGAAGGCGAGGTACGTCACGACGACCGCGAAGACGATCAGGGCGATCCCCACGGCGAAGCTGCCGGGCCCGCGGTTGCGTCTCACGGGTCCACCCGCGGTGCGATGCCGGTCGGGTCGGCGGAGTAGCTCTGGCCCTCGGGGATCCGCGCGCGGCCCTTGAACGTCGGGCCCTGGGACCCGGGGGTGCTCGAATCGAGCACAACGTTCATGTTCGCGGGGAAGCCGGTCGCCAGACGCTCGAGGTAGCCGCGCTGGCCGGCTTCGCAGTCGGCGTTGCCCTCCGGGTCGACGGCCGCGCCGTACAGCTGGTCGTGGAACTCCACGCCGTCTCCGAACAGCGCCTTCTGGACCGGATCGATGTGATCGGCGTCGGCCGGCTCCGTCGCGCCGAAGGAGAGCAGCGAGTTCTCCTGCTCGATCGGCGCGAGCTTGACCTGGACGCGCTGCACGGTGCCGGTCGCGTCCTCGTCGGAGATGTGGTCGGCGAGGTGGGTCCAGAAGTACGTGAAGTAGTTGCAGACCGTGATGTGGGGGCCGACGTAGCGCAGGGTCGGGTTCAGCGTGCGCATCGTGTCGGTCAGGCCGCCCAGCGTGATGTCGGTCGTCGGCGACTTCGCAAAGGAGCGCAGCGCGCGCAGGGAGCCCTCGAGGTCCTCGGTGAACGCGGGCGTGCGGCGCAGCACCGGCGTGCCGGCGGCGAGCGCGCGGTTGACGGCCGGCAGGCTCGCCCGCAGCTCGCCCGCCGTGCCGCGCACCTCGTCGGAGATCCCGGCCAGGCGCACCAGGAACGGGCGCGTCGGCGGCAGCGACTCGATGCCCTCCTGCAGGGTCGCCGGCGAGCGGGCGATCGTCTCGCGCAGCGCCTGCGGGTCGCGCGACAGCGCCTCGAACGTGTCGGCCATGCCGGTGAAGCCGCGCGCCAGGGTGTCCGACAGCGGCGCGAGCACCCGTGTCACGTCGGCGGTCTCGTCGAGCAGGCGCTCGAGGCGGGTGTCCGGGTTCGAGAGCGTGCGCATCACCGACGGCAGGTCGCCGAGCAGCTGCGGCGTCGCGCCGAGCGTGCGGTTGATCGCCTCGCCGCGACCGGCCAGCCCGGTGCCGAAGTAGTCCAGGTTGCGATCGATGTTCTCGCGAGTGGGCTCGTCGAAGATCGAGAAGAAGTCGTCGAGCTCGGGCCCGACCGCGTTGGCCCGCGTGGCGATCGTCGTGCCCTCGGCGAGCGCCTCGCCGGACCTGCCGCGCACGAGCTCGACGTACTTCAGCCCGAGCGCCGAGCGGGGCCGGATGCGGACGGTCGAGTCGGTCGGGATCGGCGTCGCGGACTTGTCGAGGCGCAGCGTCAGCTGCGCGCCGCTCCCCCGGCCGGCAACCGGCTCGATCTTCGCGACCTGGCCGACGCGGAAGCCGCCCTCGCGCACCTCGTTGCCGACGACGAGCCGCGCGGCGTTGGGCGTGTCGACCTTCAGCTCGAAGGCCGGCACGAACGGCAGGCCCTGGTTGGCCTGGTAGGCGAGCAGGACCGCGACGAGCACGACGAGCACCGTGACCGCGCCGACGAAGACCGGGTTGGACGCGACGGATGGCGGGCGGCGGCCTCTCATGGCCCCAGCAGGTAGTCGAGGAGGTTGCGCTCGCTCTCGGCGCTCGAGTTCGCGCTCGAGCCCGAGCCGTTCTTCGGGCGCAACGCCGGCGGCAGCTTGTCGCTGATGTCCGGCGGCAGGAGCTTGTCGAGCAGATCGCGCGGGTCGAGCTTGGACGACGGCGGCGGAGGCGGAGGGCTCGCTTCGGGGGTGGGCGCAGCGGGCGCGGGCGGCGGGTCGGCGACCGGCGTGCGCTCGTCGTCGCGCGATGCGCTGCGCGGCTTGTTCGGCGTCGTGCGTGCGACGGCGTCCGTGGTGACGCCGGGCTGGTTGGGCCCGAGCCACTGCTTGCAGCGGTCCGTGCGCTCCTTGTGCTCGACCGCGGTCTGCGCGTTCGTGTACTGCGAGCACTCGTTGAGCAGCACGTTGAGCTTGAGCAGGTAGCCCTTGGAGTCGTAGATGTTGAGCGCCTGCGACTGCACGAAGACGTACTGCATGAACGCCTCGAGGCCGGTGAAGCCGCCGCCGTTGCCGGGGCTGAGGCGATTGGGCTCGGTGGCGCGACCGCGGTCGTTGATGTCCTCGAGCACGAAGCGCAGGTTGCGCATCGGCTCGGTGCTCGCCGTGCCGAGCGAGCGCAGCTGCTTGACGGTCGAGCGCGCTTCGGTGACGGCGCCGATGCCGGTCTCCGACGCGCGGCCGAGGCCGCGCACCGCGGGCCGCGCGGAGTCGGCGAACGGCCCGAGGCGCTGGAGGAACTCCGTCAGGTCGGGCGCCGCCCGGCGCAGGTCGCGCAGCGCCGGCGTCTGCTGGCGCGCGGTCGTCCCCAGCTCGGCCAGCGTCGGGCGCAGCTCGCGCAGG